>Ga0160428_1002558_pt1 | contig 10840 bp, 2 predicted proteins | sample SolpanmetagenomM_FD_108198 | JGI IMG/M metagenome (GOLD analysis project Ga0160428, IMG submission 108198) | Solar panel surface microbial communities from Lawrence Berkeley National Laboratory, California, USA - M | ecosystem: Engineered > Built environment > Solar panel > Unclassified ...
TCAGACACAAATAAACAATTCATTTCTTTCCCCCCCCCCACCACACACCCCCCCCCCCTCCCAAACCCCCCCCCCCCCCCCCCCCCCCCCAAATATTTGCATCTAATCTTAATAAAAGTTTATAACTAGGTACAATCTACTATTAAAGATTTAACGGTTAAACTCTTATTATAATACAATAAAAACTTATAGACTTATTACGTTTTAAGCGTTTAGATATCTAAGATATAAAGATATAAGGATATAAGGGTTATAGAATCAATCTAACTTCTTATATATAACGTAACGTAACTTCTCTCTAGAATACTATAGAAATATTCTATTATACCGTTTTATAATTGTAGTTAAGGACCAAGTTTAAAATATACTTGAACCTGATTTTTAGTCTAAATAAAACTACTCCCTATATGGGCCTAATTTGTAATAATTGCTCCTACCGGGAATATAACGGAGATACTATCCCGCGGGTTATCCAATGAAATCCCGATAAAGCGGAATAGTATCTTATCTCTTAGCGGAATAAGTATAACGTGTCTTAGGAATATATCGGGCGTAAAGTCGTCGGGCGTATATTACCGGGAAACTACCGGGCCGATTAGCTCCGGGTTTATATAAAAGACTCTTTCTATTGAATTCCCGGCCCTTTCCCGTAACGATTCGTTTTACTACTATATAGACATATACCAATCCACTCTTAACACCCTACCTAACCCCTTTTACATAATTCTCGTTTACTATAAAAGCCTATACGCTTGTTCTTTATTAATATTAATAAAAACGGCTTTTAGGTACGGTATAACGTTAAAACCTATAATTCTAAAAGATCGTATTAATTATATACCTTAATATATTATAAGTGAGTTCTTTTATAATTATTGTCTAAGGTTCAAGTCGTTAAGTATTATTTTTAGTAGCGTAAAGAACGAGCGCCGTAATTTTCTCCTTAGTTAAAATTCTCGTTCTTTTTAGATCCTTCTAATAACTTTATATTCTTGCGATTATAAACGTTCTTTCGAGTCTAATTAGCTAAGGCTCTAACCTTTATTCTAGTTACAAAGTCACAAATAATATCTATAAAAAGAGTGAATTTTGGTCTAAGAGCAATCTATAATAATTAACTATTACCTAAAGTTGTAATAGATATAGTATATAAAATTGCGCCTCAGATCACGAGCTAAATTTTAATACTCCAATGCTATTATTAGAGAGATATTATTATAGGCCTTAGTATTATTAGATAAAGCAATAAGTATTAAAAATAATTAGAACTAGTTTAAGTAATGATAAGGTAAAGAAGAAAAGAGATATTATATTATAATTATCGAATCTCTAAATCTAGATATGATTTCCAATTGAAGGAGTATAAGGGGGAAAGAGACTAGGTTAGAGAGAGATTAGGCTAATTTTGTAACTCTTACAACCTTATATCTAGAAAGCTTTTTTTATACATAAAATACTTAAATAGCTATAACTCAATGAGTTTTTATTGTATTATAATAACATAGTTAGGGGTCTCCTACTTAGAAGTAGTTCTATACTATTACTGCAATGATTACTACGGCTTATATTAATTATTAGAATCAACTACAATAGCTTTAAATAACTTAACACTACTAGCTTTTTACTTACTTTAATACCTAAGTATTTCTTACCTTTAGAATTCTTTTTCTCTTTAGTTTCATATGCTTTTAATCCGTTTTACCTTATCTACCTCTATATATTAATGCTAATATTATGTAAAGGGGGTTAGGTAGGGTGTTAAGAGTAGATTCGTATATGTCTATATAGTAGTAAGAACGAATCGTTACGGGAAAGGATCGGGAATTTAATAGGAGGAGTCTTTTATATAAACCCCGGAGCCAATCGGCCCGGTAGTTTCCTAGTAATATGCGCCCGACGACTTTACGCCCGACGTATTCCCGAGATACGCTATACTCGTCCCGCTAAGAGATAAGATACTATTTTGCTTTATTGGGATTCTATTAGATAACCCGCGGGGTAGTATTCCCGTCATATTCCTAGTGGGAGCAATTATTACATATTAATATTAGTTATATTATAGAATAGAGTGTCAGAGTTAGGATTTAATATCTTCCTTCGTTTAGGTCTTATAAGAGAGATAATATCGTTCTAAAGACATATAATCTTAATAGTTTAGATTACGGTTATAACTATTTGAGTATTGACCTATAAAATAAGCTTATTGAGTACAATACAACGATCTTATTATAGTTATTTCTTCTCTAAGATTGTCTTAATTTAAGCGCAACCCTTTTAAGTTTCAACTAAAGGATCTTACTTAATAACTAGAGAGAGTATTTAAGGTTTTTTATAGTTTCTTTTGAAGTTTGAGTATAAGCTTTAATATAAGGGCTTTATTAGGATTATAAGGTATAATACTAGTTGCTTTAAAGCTAGAACGTATGCTTTTATTATAAGAGCCTTATTTATTGCTTTAATATAATATTTTATAGAGTTTCATTACCGGTACAGCGTTATTCTATAAGCTCATTTCGGCTCTTACTTTTTAATATCCGCTTTTAAGAGATTGAAAAACGGATATATAAAGAGGTTAAGTTATATGACTTAAGTAGGCGGCAAGATAAACAAGATATATTTTGTTCTATCTATAGAAGTTTATAGAACTTAACTAAAACGTATAAAGTATAGCTATCTTTCTGTTTCTATCTAATTAATGTTAGTATTTAAGTTTCTAGAATAAAAGCGTCTTGAATCTAGCCTAGAGTAATGCTATAATCTATCTAACCCTTTTCTATACTTATATAATACTACCTAAGTGACTTTTCTTAAACTATTGTGCTAAGTGGGTAAGTCCTTTAAGAGTAATAGTTAGGCGGATTTAGGAGCTACTTGTAGAGATATACTTAAGAATTGTAATCTATTCTTTATTTGTATGTTTATTGATAATTGCTAAAGATGTCTTACTTAAAGTAAGTACTGTGCTATTGATTATAGGGCTAAGTTGTATATTAACTTTGCCTATACCATAAATATTATAGATTTATATATTAAATTCCTTCTAATTATAGTTAAGAACTGAAAAAATAGTTATAGGAAATTTTTCTATTTGTACTATCTATATAACTCTAAAACCTATCTAGGAAATATATTTCTATTAGAAACAAATCTAATTAAATAATTTAAGACTAGTTTGATTAAAGTTTGCCTAAAACGTATATTTATTTAGATATCTCTATAAGAAAACACTATACTAGAAAACTCTAAGAGCTTAATATATTTGTTTTTTAGTGCTCTACAACTTTATAATATAAATCTAAGCCGTATCTATTATGTATATAGCTTAAACACCCTTAAGCACACTTAAATTTATTATCCCTATAGCTTACTATAGATCTAATCTTTAACTTAAGTACCTAAACTAACGGACTTATAGGTCGGATTAGATCGACCTAAGTTAAAGGTAGGTCTCTAAGCCCTAGAAATTGAACCTAAAACAAAGGATTTAAGATTATAGATTAGATCAACTTAACCTAAGACGCAGACCAAAGATTTGAGACCCAAATAGTAGTATAGTATAACTACCTCCGCTTTAAGTACAATTTTCTCTTAAAGGAATTATATAAAGATTATGACTTATAGAATTAATCAATTCAACTCTATAATATAAACAATAAACAATGATTTTGTTGTCTAATATTATAGATAACTATATAGATCGTTACTTCTAACATATTTGCAAAATATCTGAGAATAAATTGTGATTTACTTTATAACATTTAGCAACAAGAAGCCTACTAGAATAATTAAAACCTAAGGGTCTCTAAGTTCTAAAAATATAACTTGGGTCTAAGGAGTATAAACTTATTCTACTTTATAAGTAGATATTCTATCATATAATATTCTAGTACCTATTACCTATACTAAAATACTAAATATAAAAATTTTGGTTTAGTTCTAAACAGATTGAGCTTCTTTAATTTTACTAACTACTTATTAAAGATTAAGGTAGACTATCTTATACTTTACTACAAGTTAGGTCTTGAGTCCTAGGTCTCTAACCTATTAGACCTATAGGTCGGGTGGGGTCAATCTAAGTTAAAAATAAAAGATTTGGGTGGGTCTCTAAGTTCTAAAAATTAACTTAGATCTAAGGACTTGAAACTACGGGTTAGGTCTAACTCAATCTATAGTGTAGTATTGATGTAATACGTAGGGGCACTACGCCTATATAGCCAACAAAATATAAAAGTAACCTAATAACACAACTGTGTTAGTTGGTTGATACTAAGTATATATATCCTTATATAGGAGTAGTTATTACAACTATCTCTCCCTTTATTTGGAATTGTCCTAATTTTAGGGAGGGTTATTACGCGTATTTGGTATACCGGCGATCTACAATCCCGTTTCAAATATTACGTTAGTATTACGTTCTAACCGCATTATTACAATACTAGAGAGCCGAGTTAACCCGATTCCGATTATCGCAATTATATATTAGTTCTAATATAACGTACTTGCACTCTAGTAATGGACGCGTATCTAATAGTACATATTATTACTTAGTCTAATACATAACTCTTTTCTAGAACTTAATAGTATAAAAAATGAACTTTAGAGCAAATGTGTAAAAAGCTACTTTAGGATATATATATAGGGAATTGAACCCGTACTCTAAAATTAGTTGTGTTATAGTTGTAATGCGTAGGGGCATTACGACTATATAGTCAACGAAATATAAAAGTAACCTAAAACACAACTGTATTAGTTGATTGATACTAAGTATATATACCTTTGTGTGGGAGCAGTTATTATAATAGACTACCTAGATATCTTTTCAAAATGTAGATTCTATTAGTAGGTTCTATAATAGTACTTAAGTATGTATCTAAGTTATTAGTAATTATATAATTCAATGTATTTTCTTCTTAGATCTCTATATAAGTAATATAAAATCTAGTCTATAATTTCAGATAGACTCTCTTATAGGTATGTAGTAACTAATTAACTCTATCTAAAAGTTGTTTTACCTAAAGTTTGTTCTTACTATAGCTATTGAAAATCTAAGATTAATTATTAGACTATACTAATCTATTTGTTCAAATTAAGGTCTTATTATATACAATCAACTTTATGTAGGTTTCAATGGAGTTAATAAGTCTAGAGACATTAGTATAGCTACTTGACTACTAGCGGTTTCTTCTAAAACATAGTATAGATACTCTTGTACTTCATATAATAATAGCTAGAAAATTTCTTACTTAAGTTAATTCTACTATATATTAGTAAATATACTAACTTATTTGTTCTTTTACACTATATTCTTTCTATTAATAATCTCCTAGATTCTTTGTTTCTCAATATACTACTAATATACTTGCTTATGCTCTCTTTACTACATCTCTATAATTCTATAATAACTATTTTTGTAAATGAAATATATATAATACTTACTATACCTGCAAAATAGAATGATACTATAGATATTTATTTTATAATAAAATGAACTTCTATTAAGACTTAAAAAATAAAACAGAAACCGCTTAATAGACTATTTCAACTAACATATATATAGTTTGAGTATATGGGACTTAAATCTTTTCTTCTTATCTAAATTTAAGATCTAAATTCTATAATAACTAATATAATACTAATGATACTAGTTACAAGCTCAATTCACACACTGGTTTTTATTAGATTATAAGCTAATATAATACTTAAGATAAAGACACTGTCTTAGACACTATCTTTATACTATAGAATAAAGAGTTATCATCACTTTATCCTATCTCAACTATATAATACTTGAATTATTCTATAGTTGTAGAATAATCTTACAAGCTTATAACTTCTAAATATAATACAATAACAATGATCTCTTACTTAAGTTACTTCTACTACGTATTAGTATAAAGATAATAAACCATTTATCCTTCAACAATCTTAATAAGAAATTAAAATTAATTATAATTGATTAAAAGAAATTTAATAGTAAGAAAACCATTATAATATAACAAAGATTAGAAAGTTATAGCGGTTATAATGAGTTGTATATTTAAAAACCTTCTAGAAATAAGGATATAAGCTTGCAGTAATTATAGAATGAATACAATATATCTCTCTAGTGTATCTATTATATAGAACCCCCTCTCTTCTCTACTATGTCTATACTTAATATAGATAATTGATTCTTAATAAATCTTGATAAGAATGTATAATTAAGTACGGTTTATTATAAGAAACTCAATAGTAGAAAAGCTACTACAATATAATAAACCTTATTAAGTTATTGCGGTTTAAATGATTTGTATATTAAAATCAAGACTCTCTAGACAAACGAGTTTAGAATGTATATAATTAAAGTCTACTCTTAACGTTAACTTAATAGCGCAATTAGAGCTAATAAAAACATGATATATAATTATAGAATCTAATGATAGCTATTTATTAGGCGGGTAATACTAGAAAGGTCATTATATAAAATGAAATTCATACTTACAACGCTATACTATAATATATATTCTTCTTGCTAGAAGCTAAATTGAAAAAAGCTTAGACTCAAACTCTCTTTCCGCTATTTGAATACAGAAAGAACCTAGATTAAGGATTAAATTATAATTCACACTAGAAACCTAACCGCTTACCGCTAAGACTTGAATCTATATATAGAAATAGAAAGATAAGTAGACGGTTAGAGATAATCGTAATTTAATCAATCTAATAAGTTAAGAACACTAAACATAATAAATCCCTATACTTTATATAAATTGCTAGCTATTGATATATCTTATAAAGACTTAATAGTTAACTATAGTAATAAAGGGGTTTTAATAGTATAAAAACTATTACGATGCAATAAAGGCTTATTAAGATATTGTAATTTGAATGTAAAGGTATCTAGAAATCTCTAGATATAGAATTGCGAGGCTGCAATAATAATTACGAAATTAAACCAGTTCTCCCCCTCTAGATCAACCCGGCTCTTAAGCCGACCCCCTCCCCACCCCCCCGCCTTTATAGTATACTTAAACATAATACAAATAGTTAGTTCATAATATATCTTAATAGAAATCTACGATTAAGTATATTTTACTATAAAAAATCTAATGGTGTTATATCTAAGATAGAATATTAAGGCATAGCATGGTGCTTCGAAGGTTAAATATAGGTATATAGTAGTAGTGCGTAACGTATAATGTACGCTATAAGTACGCACATAAGTCTCTATCTTTCTTCTTCTAAGAAAGATAAGAATTAGTTTACGTACTAAAACAACTTCTATTTACATCATTCATATCTGCCCCTAATAAACGGTAAAACTTCTATTCTAATACAATAGAAATATATAAAGTTATTACGGGTTTATACTACACGCGACCTGTAGCCTTAAATCTTTAGACCTATATCAAATTTTTACGGCTTAGGGACCTACCTAATTCTTTTGTTTCTAACTTAGGTCAATCCGACTAAATCCCTAGAGCCGTAAGTCTAATAAGCTAGATGTCTAGGTTTAAACTAGGGTCTATAGTAAACTATATGCGGGTTAAGTAATTTATATAGAAAAAACCTTTTAGTTACGATGATGATTGCGGGATTGATCCGGTTCCCCTCTAATTCAACTCTCTCTATTAGAAAATTAATCTACTAATCTAGCCAATCTATCTCTCCCCTAAATATTTATACTATAATATAAGAAACTTCAACCTTCATAGTAGTTTAAATAAATTATATATAAGAACACCCCTCTAAATATATATTTATAATGATTATAGTATTATCTAACTACGTATATAATATAATATCATCTGTATCTATAGAAATATAATATAATCAAATATGTTATTACTGTCTTTAATCTTTTCTTAGTACTTTTTTCTCTATATTATAAACTTGACTACTAATACTTAGATCTACAATATATATATATATATAGAGAGAGATATATGTGTATAATTAGCGATAATCTTAACTTGATTAATCTAATAAGCTAGAGATATTGAAAAATGCTCTATATATAAGGTCATAATAATTATGTAAATATAGAAAGATAAGTATATAGCTGAAGATAATCTTGACTTAATTAATCTAGGATACTAGAGATACTAAACACGATAAATCTTTGTACTTAATGTTAATATACATAGTTAGTACTTAAAATATCTTAATAGAATCTATAATAAACTATAACTTATCTTGAAATACTATACATTAATAAAAATATTATAATATGACAGGAACCAAGAATATAAAAGTTATCTAATAATTATAGAGTTGACTTATTTAGACCCTACTATTAATCTAACTCAATCTTGCTATATATAAGGATTGTTTCTATATAATTAGAACTAATGTAGCTATAGCAATCTAAATGTACTATATATGTTAGAATAACGGATCTAAGATATAAATTATTATACGTAACTCTAGACGTTAATAAAATAGTATAATTACCTAATTAGCGCTAGTTAAAACATAAAATATAATTATAAAATCTAATAAAATCTCTTAATTAGGTAGGTAATACTAGAGGAGCATTATAAGAAGTATAATTTATATAGATAAGGCCCTAATTCGTAATACATTCTCTATGCTATAAGCTAACGTTAAAATGAACTTAGACCTAAACCTTCTTGTACTTTTATATAGAAAATAAACCTATATTAAGAATCAAACCATACATAAACTTTACCGCTAAGTCCTAAATCTATTGTATATAAGTATGGAAATATAATAAATATATAATTATCGGTTTCAAGAGTACTAAAACTAAGAATATTAAAAAATCTATTGTATATAAGTATGGAAATATAATAAATATATAATTATCGGTTTCAAGAGTACTAAAACTAAGAATATTAAACAACACTATATAGTATAAACCTTATTGCTAAATCTCTATTTTCTAAAATCTATAATACGTAAATATATTAGAATAAGTAGATCTAAGGCAGCTAGAGATAATCTTAATTAAGCTGATGTAATGGGTTAAAGAAACCAAACATAAAATATTAGTATAAACGCCTATACTTAACATAAATAGTTAGTTACTAATCTTTCTTTATAAAGATTTATAATTAATTATAGTTTATTCTAAGAAGTATAGTAGTAAGGAATATACTTAGATATAGTTCGAACTAAGAAATTTATAGCTATTTAAAGGTCTCTATTAAAGTATTCTTAGAACGTTAATATAAAAACGCGGTTAATTTAGATAGGAAGTATGAATATAATAAGGAAGAGCTTTATATAGAATAGTCTACATAATACCATATCTATAATAGTCTTAACTTATATAAGAAGTTGTAATACTTGTAGAACTAATTGTCCCCCCCTAACATTAATCCGATCTAACTCTACTATACTAAATAATAGATATCTATAGTTATATGAATTATTGGTTTATAGTACATTAGAATACAACTATATATAGCTAGAAAGTATAGTGGTAGAAAGATTACTATAACAAACTAATATAGCTATAGTAGTCTAAGTAAATATACCTATAAATACTATATATATGAAAACTAATAGATGTAAGATATATATTCTTAGCTAATAGCTAAGTTTAAGATAGGCTTAGGTCCAAACTTATTCTACTTTCTAAACCTAAAAATAACTACTCCCTATACGAGCCTGATTCTTATAAGGATATACTATCTACCTACTTAGAGTAAGAGTAGTTAGTAACTATATCTAGTACATCTAATAGCATACTACGTAAAAGCTTATTATATACTAAAGACTTACTCTACGTTAGGGTATAGAATCCCTAACGACTAAAAATAACCTTAATTTAACTAATCTAATAAATGTATTATATCTATACTTTTGTATAACTCGTTAGCTCTTAGCGTATTAATTAAGACATTATAATTAATTTATACTTCATCTTAAGTAGTATAATAGATTAATAGTAAAGAAATTGCAATAATATAATAAAAACTAGTATAGGATATACGTTAAAGTAATAGATATAAGGTACACGCTCTTAGCTAAGAAATAGGTTTAAGACAGACTTAAGTCCGGACTTTTCTCTCTTTTTTAAATATAGAAGAATCACTCTCTAATTCTCTATACGGGCCTAATTCATATAAAATTTAAGATTCTAAATGAAACCTTAGGTTTTATAAACCCTCTAGCAAATTAGGTAATCCGTTATAGGCGCCTTAATTAGACCTATATAACCTTAAGATTTTATATCTCTCTAGGTTCTATATTATATCTCTAATTAGAATTATAGAAGTATTTCTCTATATTAGATAAAGCGTCTTATAGGTATATTCTAGAGAACACGTAATTTTTACTATAATATATAAGAAGAAGGGTATATTTCTTAAACTTAAGGCCTAAAGAGAGCTATATAAAACCTATATTTTAGTGCTTTAGAGTATAAAACCTAAGGTTTTAAGATAAACCTCCGGCGGCTTAGTTGATCCGTCGCCGGCGTCCCAATCGGGCCTAAACTCTCAGGGTTTTACGATGGCTAAACCCCTCTAATAAAGTGTTTCCGAACTCGGGAATCATGATTGTTTATTCTTCCCTCTACCACCCAACCCTTTTTTTAGACTTGTTATCATCCGGATATGTTAAACTTAATTTCATTTCATTCCATCTGGGTGTGGGGCTATAATCATCCCCTTATGGACGAACATCCGCCCTTGTCACTTTCCGTTGCACTGTCAACGTCGAATGCCCTCGTCGCGTTGGGGCAACAAAACTTTAGTCTAGTCAGACACGATGGCGGCATACGAGCCTCAACCTCTGCGCAAGTCCGACAATGGTACTGATGATGAGGGAGGATTCTCTGATGTTATGCTTGCACGAACGCGGAACTTCGATTTGCGCAACTTCGACATGA
>Ga0160428_1002560_pt1 | contig 10839 bp, 13 predicted proteins | sample SolpanmetagenomM_FD_108198 | JGI IMG/M metagenome (GOLD analysis project Ga0160428, IMG submission 108198) | Solar panel surface microbial communities from Lawrence Berkeley National Laboratory, California, USA - M | ecosystem: Engineered > Built environment > Solar panel > Unclassified ...
CCTGTCGGGCGAAGGATATCAAGACCGTCCGCAGCGCCGCGCTGGATAATGAAGACGAAGCGGCGTTCGGTCGGCACTGTCGCCAGTGCCAGGCCGGGGGCGACGAACAGCGCACCCGCGCCGAGCGCGGCGGAGGACAGGAAATGGCGGCGATCGATCATCGGATCATCTCCTCAAGAAGTCGGGTGAGACCAGCATCAGCGCGATGGCGCTGGCCGGACTTTCGGAACGGGCGATCTGGTTGGCGGTCGCGGTGCTGAGCGTCGCGCCGAGGATCTTCGGCGCGAGAACGCGTGCATCGATGCCCTCCGCCAAGGTGGCAGCCAGCCGTTGTGCGATCTCCACGCGGCGCAGCAGCGCATCGGAGCCAGCCCAGCTGGCCGCGACATCGTCCCATCCCGCAGGCGCCCCAGGCTTCCATACGCGCTGACCGAGCTGGGTCTGAAGCGCTGCGATCTGCATCGTTCCGACCTGTCGATGGCCGATGCCGCGCAGCGACGAAACCGTCCATTCCCACGGTGTTTTGAACTTGGTTGGCGTCGCGACCCATGCCTCGGGGGAGGCGACAAGCGCGCGGTACATGGTCGGCAGATCGCCCTTGCTCCGCGTGAAACTGCCCGCCAGGCGCGCGACCATTGCCGGCGGCGGCTCGTCGCCGGCAAAGTGGCGGGCGAGCTTGATTGCGATGTGGGTCGCGGTCGCGGGGGAATGCGCGAAGTCGGTCAGCGCGGTATGCGCCTGCGCCTCGCCCTCCTGGGCATAGCGCTTGCCGAGGATCGTCCGTGTGCCGGGTTCGTGCTGGCCGGGACGGAACACGAAACGATCCGGGTCGCCGTTTGCCGCGCGCGCGCCACCAAGACCGTCGACGCTCCAGCCGGTCATCGCGCGCGCAAACTCAGTGACGTCGGCCTGCGTATAGCCCGAGCGGACACCCAGCGTGTGCAATTCCATGATCTCGCGCGCGAGATTTTCGTTCAGACCGCGCTTGCGATCGGGGTTGCGCGCGGCTGCCGGACTGTCGGGTCCGATCGACTGGAATTGATTGAGGTAGATCAGCATCGCCGAATGCTGCTCTACCGCGAGCGTCATGTCGGCGAAGCTGCCCAGCACATGCGGGCGGATCGCATCACGCTCGAAAGCAGCTGCAAATGCCGTGACACGAGCGTTGTCGGCGGAGATGCAGAAATGGTTCGACCAGAAATGGACCATGCGTTCAACGAACGGCGCTTCGGTGGCAAGCGCGCTATCGGCGCGGGCCTGTACGCCGGCGCGATAAAGTGCCTGCACATCCTGGCGAAAATCCTGGCGGTCCGCCTTCAGGCCCGCTTTGGCATCGATCCCGCCGTCCGGTTGAACCATGTGGCGGGCAACCTGCCGTTCTGCGCGGTAGTTCGTCACCGCGGCACCGGCGTCGTCGAGCGCCGCGAAGCCGGGCGGGCGCACGTCGAAGCGCGCGAACTGGTCGACGAGCCAGCGCTGCGGATCGGCAAGTGCGCCCTCGTCCGGCCGCGTACCCAAGCCGAAGCGGTTACGCGCGATCGTTGCAAGTGAGGAGGAAGACGGCTGGGCGGGCAATGGCTGTACCTCGGTGGTGATCCACTGCCTCTTCAACGCGGCAGTACCGGGTTTCCGTCGCGGCTATCAGTCGGTTGCCGGACGCGCCTTCTCGGCGCGCCGCTGCATCGCGTCGGCCAGCTTCGCCCTGTCCGCCGACGGAAGCGTCGCAGCATAGGCGACGGCACGCCGCTCAACCGCAGCGCGGACTGCCATGTCGTCGGCACGCGCGCGGTCGAGCGCGGCGACCAGCGCTGCTTGATCGATAGTCGGTTGGCGCAGCAGACGAGCTGCCTCGCTCCTTGCCGCGCGAGCATCCAGAAGAACCGGCCGCATAGCCCGGCGCGCCTGGCGCAGCGCGAGCCGGAAGGGGCGCCGCTCGGCCTTCGGCAGTTCGGCGCCCGCGATCCGCAGCGAGCCCGCATTGATCATTCGCGCGCCCGATCGCAGCGAGATGAGGCCTGCGACGAGAGCACCGACCAGGAAAAGGTTCAGGATGATCGACACGATCAGTGCAATCCGAAACTTGCCCATCGATCAGGTCTCCGATCCGGCAACGTCGCCGAATGAGGTCGCGCTGTCGGACGTGGCGTCGCTCGGTGCGGCGATCGCGACTGCGGCGGTACCTGCCGTCGCACCTGCAAGCGCAGCGGCAACACCGACACCAGACCACCAGAGACGGCCACGAGTGATGATTCTGCGTTTCGGTAACGGAGCGCCGACGAGCACCCGATCGCGCAGCAGATGCGAAGGCGACGCCACGCGCCATGCATCGAGCGCGCCGTCCAGCGCGGAGGCTGTTTCAAGGATGTCGCGAGCCGCGGGGTGCGCCGCAAGTCCCATGGCCGCGTCACGATGTTCCTCCGGCCAGCGTGAGATGACGCCACCATAGGCGTCCGCCAGCTCTTCAAAACGTGCGAGGGTCAGTGGTTCACGCATCCGTCGCCTCCTGCGGTTCGGCAAGTTTGGTGCGCAGGGCGCGTCGCCCACGCGCCAATAGGGATTCCAGCGCCTCTACACTGATATCCAGTGCCGCGGCAGCATCCGCGCCGGACATGTCCTGATAACGGACCAGCAGGATCGCCTCGCGCTGGCGTTCCGGCAAACCGGCGATGGCGTTGGCGACAGCATCGCCGCGTTGGGCTTCGATCATTCCGGCTTCCGCATCCGGGGATGGATCGATCGGCTCCGGCGTTGCATCGCCGGTGATCTCGCGTCGACGCCGCAGCCGGTCGCGGCAAAGGTTGAGCACGACGGTATGCAGCCAGCTGTCGAACCTGGCGCGACCGGGTTGCCAGGCTGGCGCGTTGCGCCACACGCGGACGAACGCCTCCTGCGCGACATCCTCGGCTTCCGCGGTATCGCGCAGGATGCGCGTTGCCAGGCCCAGGATGCGCGGAAGTTTCGCGGCCACGAGCATTCGGGTAGCCGCGGGCTCGCCGCGACCGACGCGCTCGATCAGCCTCGTGTCCGGATCGTGATCGGCCAACCGCGTGTCGCCTTATGCCCATGCCGGCCGATCCATATCAGGACTCCGACCCGACGCCTGCATTGGACGTCTTGCGCGTATGCGCCGCAGCGCGTTCATCGGCGCTGAGCAGGCCGTCGCCTTTCGTGTCGAGGCGTTTGAAGCGCCGGTTCAACATGGCGTCGATCTCCGCCTTGTCGAGCATGCCATCGGAGTTCGTATCGAGTTTGGCGAACCGTTTGGCTGGATCGTGCTTGCCCGCCTTGGCGGCTGCGATGAACTCCGCCCGGCTGACCTTGCCATCGCCATCGATGTCGCCGGCGAGGAGCTTCTTCTCGTGCTTGGATACGAACGCCGAGGCCGGCATGCCGGTTCTCGTCGTGGAGCCATTGTGGGTTTTAGACGCTGTCTGATCTGCGGGTTGCGCGCAGGCGGCCGTGGGAGCGAGGACGGCCAGTGCCAATGCGGTTCGTCCCAGCATCATTAGCGATATCGTATTCATGGGGACTGCCCTTGCGTATTCGGGTTGCCGCTCACGCGACATGGCCTCTCTCGTGATGAAATGCCACAGGGACGCCGACGGGCTGTCCCTGCGGCGGTCGAGCCTAGCGATAGCGCCAGCCGCCATGCCAGCGATAGCGGTGACCGTAATAGCGTCGCCCGTCCCAATAGCCGCGGCCGGGATAGAAGACGCCAACCCGCACACCGGGGGCCACAATCACGCCGCCACGATTTGGGCGGCAATAGCCGGCCGGACCACGGTGGGCGCTGACGCCACAGCCCTGGCGGGCTTCGGCAGGTGCAACGGCTGTTAACGCTGCTCCGGCTGCGAGCGCTGCCAATAGGAATTTCTTCATGATGTTCTCCTCACTTTGCGTCGAAATACGGGAGGCGGAGATACCGCCCAAGCGGCACTCGCTCAGTAATGTCGACCGTTATGCTTGCTCCGGTAGATATGCGCACTGGCCCGATCCTGCCGGCTCTCGAGGCGGGCCCGCTGGTTGCCGTTGAGATGGCCGCCGTTATTTGCGCGCATCCGCGCTTCGGTCGAATCGATCCGACCTTGCTGCCGCTCGTCACGGACGGCTTCGCCTGCCGTCAGGCGACCGCTCGCGACGCCCTGATCGATGCGCTCCTGCTGGCGTCCCTGACGCTGGTTGACGCTCTGGGCTTGCGCTGTGCTGGCCAATATCAAAGCCGCAGTCAGCGCGCCGGCGTAGCGTAGTTTCATCATTTCATTCTCCTTGTTACCCCTCCTTCAACGGCGCACTTTCTCCTTTCCGTCGCGGCGGTCTGCGATCCGGCTTACATTTTTGTAAGTGGCTCTGGAATTCGCCCGAATTTATCCGCGAAGCTGCCCGTAAAATATGAACGGACGTCCGCTGAAAAAGGTGGACAAGGGCTGCAGTGCGGCCGGATCTGGGTCGTCACGGCGTGGAGCAGTTCGCGGGTTTACCTTGAGGAACCGCGTTGCGCGTCGGTCCCATAAGCCTAAGGCCGACATCGATGAGGCTGTCCGGAGTGAAACAATGCTGACCGTTGGAGCTGTTGATCACTTGGTTTTCAGTGTTCGAGACGTCGATGTCTCCGCGCGCTGGTATGAGCAAGTGCTCGGAATGGTACGCGAGGAACGACAGGCGCCCTCGGGCGATATTCGGACCAGCATGATGTTCGGGCAGAACAAGATCAATTTGCGGCCGCAAAGTGCAACGCAAGAGATGTGGTTCACGGGCAGGACCCCGTGTCCAGGCAGCGACGACATTTGCTTTTTGACCGAAACGAGCCCCGACGATGTCGCGAGGCACTTTCGAGAGAATGGTGTTGAGATCGTGCTCGGGCCCGTGACAAAAAGCGGTGCTCGGGGTGCCATCTGCTCCGTGTACGTTCGCGATCCCGATGGCAACCTCGTCGAAGTTGCCTCCTACCCCTCATCGCTAAGCGCGTTGCTTGATTAAGGTGAACGAAAGGCCGCAGTTGGGGAGGCGCGAACGACGTGCGAATGTTGCCATGTCGGTCCTGTCCGCAGCAACGGCTGCGGTAGAGGTCGACCAAAGCTAGTCGTTCATATCTGCTTCGCTGAACGTCCGGGTCTGACCGAAGCTGCCGATCGCGCTTATCGGAACGGACGGTCAGCAACGCGCGAACAAGGCGATCAGCGCGACGAGATCGTGCCGCACTTTTTCCGAGACGAACAGGATCAACGCGCCGACTAGGATCAGCGCGCTGAGCAGGGCCGGGGTCATGCGTCTCCACCCGGGGGGGGCGACGGGCCCGAGCGCCAGCGGATCACGCGTTCGATCGTGCCGCCCTGGACGATCACTGAGAACAGAACAACGACATAGGTCGCCGCGAGCGCGAAGGCGCGCGCCTTGCCCTCGGGCAGGCCGAGCGCCAGCGCGACCGAGATGCCGCCGCGCAAGCCGCCCCAGATCAGCGTGATCGGCGCCAACTTGCCGAGCGACAGGAACGGCCGCATCACGGCAAGAGGCCCCACCACCGAAATGCCGCGCGCGAGGAGCACAAGTGGGATCGATGCGAGGCCGAGCACGATCAGCCGGCCGTCTGCGGGAATCGTCACCACCTCGAGCCCGATCAACAGGAACAGCACCGCGTTGAGGATATCGTCGATCAGCGCCCAGAATTTGAGTAGGTAATCGCGCGTCGTGTCGCTCATCGCATGCGCGACGCCCTGGTTGCCGATAATGAGGCCGGCGACCGCCATCGCGACCGGGCCACTGACATGGAGTTGGCTGGCGAGCGCATAGCCGCCCATCACCACCGCCAGGCTGATCATCACCTCGACCTTGTAATCATCGATAGAATGCATCGCGCGGTAGGCGAGCCAGCCGGTCGCAAGGCCGAGCAGGATGCCGCCGCCCGCCTCCACGGCGAACAGTTCGGCCGCGGCCGGCACCGACAGCGGCTGCCCGCTCAGCGCCGCTGCCAGGATGATCGCGAACACCACCACGCCGACCCCGTCGTTGAACAGGCTTTCGCCCGCGACCGTTGCCTGCAGCGTCGGCGGGACGGCGGCTTCCTTCATGATCCCCATCACCGCGACCGGATCGGTCGGGCTGATCAGCGCGCCGAACACCAGGCACCAGGCGATCGGAATGGCGATGCCGAGCCAGCCGGCGATCAGTTGAAAACCGAGGCCGATGATGACGGTCGAGAGGATCACGCCAATCGTGCTGAGGATCACGATCGGCAAGCGCCCGCGCCGCATCTCGCTCCAGTCGACGTGGAGCGCGCCGGCGAAGAGCAGGAACGACAGCATCCCATCCATCAGCGTGGTGTGAAAATCGATTCCAGCGATGAAGCGCACGATATCGTGACTGACTGCGCTGGCCGGCAGTAGCCGATCGAGCCCGACAACGATGAGCGAGGCGATCGCGCCCATCACGGTCAGTGCGATCGACTGCGGCAGCTTGAGGAAGCGCCGGTTGAGATAGCCGAGGGTGGCGGCCAGCACGATCAAAATCGCGGCGGCGTCGAACGGAGTGATCGCGAGGGCACTCATTGGCTGGCCGCTTTCAGAGTGACGATTTGGCCTGCCGCGGGGGCGGGGACGGCGCGCATGCCATTGGCGAGCAGTAGCGTCGCAATGGCGAGCGCGCGGCGCGCATTGAGCTTGGGTTTGGCGGGCGGCTTGGCGCCGTCGGGGAGTCCTGGCACGGCGAGCTCGGCGATGTTCCAGCGCCTCGCTTCCCAGATCGAGAGTAATACCGCATCGCGTGCGGCCGGATCGAGCGTATCGACATTGTCGGCGAAGCGGACTGCGGGGAGCTGGCCCAGCGGCGGGACGATCGTGATTTGCCAGCCTTGCGCGGCAAGCGATGCGCGTTGCTCGAGCACGCGGAAGGCATCGGGGCCCGCGCCGGGCAGCGGCACGGCGGTGGCGGCCGCTCGGTGATGGTCGCGGTCGAGCGTCACACCGTCATTGGGGACGCCGGCAGCGAGCGCCACGAGACCGACGACGCGCGCCGCCTCGGCGTCTTCGGCGGCGGCGCTGTCGGACGCCTGTCGCAATTCGGCGCGCTGGGTCTCGAGCGCCCCCGCCGACGGATCGAGCAGTACCTGATCGAGCTGAAGCTTGACCGGCTGGTCGAGGCGCTTGGCGAGGTCCGCTTGCATCGCGGGACTACTCTTCGCGTTGGTGCGCGGGGCGATCACCACAGAGCGCACGACGATCGGAGTGCGGTCGAAATCAATGTCGAGCTGCGTCACGCGCGCGCTGGCACCGAAGGCGGTGTTGAGGAACGAGCGGATCTGCGTCGCGATCACGGTCTCGCGCGCGATCCGGCCGAGCGAAATCGCGAGCGGGATGCCCATTGCGACGAATACGAACGCCAGCACGATCGTTTGCGCCCAACTCTGCGTGCCCGAGAGATAATGGCCGAAGCCGTAAAAACGCGCCATCGCCGTCGCCGCGAGCGCGATTGTCAGGAAGTTGGTCGCGAACAGCGCGAGCGCGCCCCCCAGGACCGCCATATTGCCGGTAGCAAGTCCGTAACCGACCACCGCGAGCGGCGGCATCAGCGCCGTGGCAATGGCAACGCCGACGATCGTCTCGCCGCGCCCGCGAATGATCGCGAAGGTGCCAGCGAGCGCGGCGAACAGAGCGACGAGCAAATCGAACAGGTTGGGACGCGTACGTGCAAGGATCTCGGCAGTCGGCGCCTTGAGCGGCGAGGCTAGGACGATCAGCGCGGTGAACGCGACCGCGGCCACGGCACCGATCACCAGCGCGGTCAGCGACCGCCGCATTTCGCGAAAATCAAACAGCGCCAGGCTGAAGCCCAGCCCCAAGATTGGATTCATCAACGGCGAAATCAGCATTGCGCCGATCACGACGGCTGGCGACGACAGCAACAGCCCCAGCACGGCGATACCCGCCGACATCAGCGTCATGAAGGCATAGCGGTTGGACCAGCCGCTCTCCTCGACGATACGGGCGACGACGCGCTCGTGATCGATTGGCGCGACCACTGTCGCCCGCCACCAGCGGTACAGCGCGAAATGGTCGAGGCGAGGGCTCGCCGCCCGCTCGGCAGCTTAGGTCGACGGGGAATCGGGCATTTCGAAACATCTCCGGACAGGCAATCACTCAGCATGGCACGACGGCAGGCCACATGCGGACCGGCTACGCCTGTTTACGCAGAACTCGGCGGAGGTGATAAAGACCGCGCCAATAGCTATACGGAACAATAGTGGTAGTGAGGTTTTGATTTGCGATGGGTTCGAGTGCGGCCCGGACGCGCCTCTTCCCGAACGAAAGACAGATCATGAAATGCGATCCGGCGCCGAGCGAGCGGTTCGGGGTACCCGAATGACTCGCGGCGACTCATGAAAAGCTGGTTTCTGCGCGTGGGCGACAAACTCAGCGCGAGCTATTGGTTCGTGCCGACGATCATGGCGTTTGCCGCAGTTGTGCTGGCGATGGCCATGATCGCACTCGACGGCTATGCGGGCTCGGCCTGGATGCAGCACGTCAGCTGGCTCTATGCCGCGCATCCCAATGGCGCGCGGCAGATGCTGTCGTCGATAGGCGGCTCGATGATCACCGTGGCGGGTACGGTGTTTTCGGTGACGATCGCCGCGGTGGTTTATGCTTCGGGGCAATATGGCCCGCGGCTGCTAACCAATTTCATGCGCGACCGCGGCAATCAGGTCACGCTTGGCACCTTCATCGCGACCTTCCTCTATTGTCTGGTCGTGTTACGCACGATCCGCTCGGCCAACGAGAGCGGCGGGTACAGTTTCGTGCCCAATATTGCATTGCTGGTTGCAGTCGCGCTGGCGATCTGCTCGATCGCGGTGCTGATCTTCTTCATCCACCATGTCCCCAGCAAGATTCACATCAACAGCGTGATCGAGGACATCGGCGAACGGCTGATCCTCGAGATCGGCCATCGCTTTCCGCGCTTCATCGGCAAGCCGCTCGCGCACGGCGCGGGGGAGGCGCGCATTCCCGCTACCTTCGGCAAGGATGCAAGCAGCGAGGAGGCTAACCAGCGGATGCTGATCGCCGCCAAGCGCACCGGCTATATCGAGCTGATCGACGGCGATACGCTTATCGACCAGGCGCGCAGGCATGATCTGGTGCTGCGGCTGCAATATCAGCCAGGCGACTTCACCCATGTCGGCCGTACGCTGGTCGAAGCATGGCCGCCCGAGCGCTGCGATGACGAAGCCGCGCGTGTCATTCGCGATGCCTTCTCGGTCAGTTCGCGGCGATCGGCCCTGCAGGATCTGCGCTTCCTGATCGACGAACTGGTCGAGATCGCCGCGCGCGCGCTTTCGCCCGGGGTCAACGATCCGTTCACCGCGGTCACCTGCATGGATTGGCTCGGTGCTGCGCTGTCGGACATGGCCGGGCGCGAACTTCCATCGCATCTGCGCGTCGACGATGATGGCATGTTGCGCGTGATCGCGCATCCCGAGACATTTGACGGCTTCATGGATCGATCGTTCGGGGCGCTGGCGCAATACAGCGCGGCCGACATGGTCGCGGCGTTGCGCTTCATCCGCGCGCTCGGCGAAGTGTCGCTCGACTGTGACGATCCCGACCGACTTGCGCTGATCTCGGGTTATGCCGACAAGCTGGAAGTGCTCGCCGAAAAGTCACTCGGCGGGTTTAATCTCGAACGGGTCAAGCAGCGTGCCGACGAATTGCGCCATGCACTGCGCGAACCCGACTATAAGCGCCGCCTGCGCGATAGTGCCGCCTGGCTCGGCGGGACTGCATGACGAGGCCATGACCGCATGATCGTTGCTATTGCCATTCTCGCCGCTGTCGCGGTCACGACGCTGCTGACGTTCAGTCGGTTCGCCAAATCGACCGCCTGGCGCGCGACGGTGACGCCGCTTGCTTCGATCATCGGGTCGGGCTTCCTGATCTGCGGGCCGCTGCTCGCCCGAGAGTTCGGCTCGGCCGCGATCCTCGCCATGGCCGCGTTGCTCGCGATCGCTTATGCGGTCGGCGCGGTGATCCGCTTCAATATCATCCATGTCGAGAACATCGCGCCCAAGCTGTCGCTTAACGATCCGATGGCCTGGGCGATGCGCGCGGCACAGGTGATGCTCGCGATCGCCTATGCGGTGTCGGTCGCCTATTATCTCAAGCTGCTCGCCGAATTCACAATGAAGCCGCTCGGGATCACGGCCGAATGGCACGGCTTGGTCGCCAATATCGTCGTGACTGTCATCATCCTCCTGCTTACCACGCTCACCTTCTCGGGCGACATTCGCAAGATCGAACATGCCGCGCATGCCAGTGTCTCGGTCAAACTCGGCATCATCGCGGGCTTGCTCGCCGGGCTGGGCGTGTGGTGGGCGACGCGGACTGGCGCACCGCTCGATCTCCCGCCGACGCGGCTGTCATGGAGCGGAATACCGATGCTGCTCGGGCTGCTGATTACGGTACAGGGGTTCGAGACGTCGCGTTACATGGGCGACAGTTATGACCAGGCAACGCGCGTCAAGACGATGCGCTATGCACAGTGGCTGTCCTCGGCGATCTACCTTGCGTTTCTCGCTCTGCTCACCCCGTTTCTGAGTCAGGCGCAGCACGCAGAGGGCGTGGCGGGGATCCTCGACATCATGGAGTTGGTCGCACCGGCGCTCGGCATTTTCGTGCTGATCGGCGCGGTGTCGAGCCAATTGAGCGCGGCGATCGCGGATTCGATCGGTTCGGGCGGCTTGATGGTCGAAGTCTCGCGCCGCAAGCTCGGGGTACGCGAGGCGTTCATCACCGCCAGCGCGCTGTCGATTGCGGTGGTGTGGCTGACCGATCCGTTCTCGGTGATCGCGCTTTC
>Ga0160428_1002562_pt1 | contig 10837 bp, 8 predicted proteins | sample SolpanmetagenomM_FD_108198 | JGI IMG/M metagenome (GOLD analysis project Ga0160428, IMG submission 108198) | Solar panel surface microbial communities from Lawrence Berkeley National Laboratory, California, USA - M | ecosystem: Engineered > Built environment > Solar panel > Unclassified ...
ATGTGTTGCGCCCATCTCGAAGCGGAACGCCTCGGCGAGTTGCTCGAGCGGGAACCGCCGGTCGATCACCGGCTTGATCCCGCTGCCATCCAGCGCGCGGACGAAGTCCTGCTGTTCGCGCCGACTGCCGACGATCAGGCCCTGGAGGCGCGCCTGCTTGGCCATCAGCGCCGCCGTCGGCACGTCACCGCTGGCGCCGGTCAACACGCCGATCAGCGAAATGTGGCCGCCGACGCGAACGGCCTCGTTGGATTGGGCGAGCGTGCCGGGGCCGCCGACCTCGACCACATGGTCCACGCCGATCCCGCCCGTCCAGTCGCGCAGCGCCCGACCCCAGTTCGGCTGCTCGCGGTAGTTCAGCGTGTGATCGGCGCCCAGGGCACGGGCTCGCTCGAGCTTGTCGCCAGACGACGAGGTGATGGCGACCGTCGCGCCCATGAGCTTGGCGATCTGCAACGCCCAGATCGAAACGCCGCCAGTGCCGAGCAGCAGCACGGTATCGCCGGGCTTGAGCTTGCCGTCGACGATCAGTGCCCGCCAGGCGGTCAGCCCGGCGGTGGTGATGCTTGCCGCCTCGACCGCGTCATAGCCTTTCGGCGCTTGCGTCATGGCGGTCGCCGGCACCACCACGTGCTCGCGGGCGTAGCCGTCGATGCCGTCGCCCGGCGTGTGGGCGAAATCGCCGATCGTGGGCGTGCCATCCAGCCAGTTAGGGAAGAAGCAGGACACCACCACGTCGCCCGGCGCGAACTCGGTCACCCCAGCGCCGACGGCCTCGACGAGGCCAGCGCCGTCCGCCAGAGGTATCCGCCCGTCTGCGCTCGGCATGCGTCCGGTCGCAACGCCGAGATCATGGTAATTGAGCGTGCTGCCGTGCAGCGCCACTCTGATCTCGCCTGGTCCGGGCTGACCGGGATCGACGCGATCCTGCATCTCCAAGCGGTCAATCCCGCCTGGAGCGGGTAATATCATGGCCTTCATGCAGCAATTCTCGATTGTTGCGAGGTTAACGCATCAACCGGCGGTTCTTTCCCTAAACTGGCCGAGCCCGTCTACAGCTTACGAAAGCCATCGATCACCACCAAGCCACTCACGTGTCGACGACTGCGAGACCGCCGAGATAGGCGGCCCGTACTTGCGGATCGTTCCAAAGCACGTCCGGCTTGCCGCTGACCAGGATGCGGCCGGTCTCCAGCACATAGGCCCGGTCCGCGACCGACAGAGCCATGTGCGCATTCTGCTCGACGAGCAACACGGTGGTGCCACGGGCGCGAATGTCGGCGATGATCCGGAACACCTGCTGCACGATCAATGGCGCGAGCCCCAGGGAGGGTTCGTCGAGCAACAACAGCCGAGGGCGGGCCATCAGGCCGCGTGCGACGGCGACCATCTGTAGCTGGCCTCCCGACAGCGTCCAGCCGAGCGCGTCGATGAGGCGGCGCAGATCGGGAAAATAGGTCAGCATCTCCTCGAGTTTCGTGTCGCGTGTCGCGCGCGACAGCCGGCTGCGATTCGACGCCCCGAGCAGGATGTTCTCGCGCACGGTGAGGCCGGGGAACACGCGCCGCCCCTCCGGGATGTGCGAGATGCCGGCGCGCACGATCGCGCCGGGCGACTGGCCGAGGATCGATTTGCCCTCGAACTCGATCTTGCCGGTGATGTTGTCAAGCAGGCCTGAAATGCTGCGCAACGTCGTCGTCTTGCCGGCCCCGTTGGCACCGAGCAGCGCGACGATCTCGCCTTCCTCGACGGTGACATCAAGGCCGTGCAGGACCTCGCCGGCGTTGTAGCGGGCGTGCAGGCCCCCGATCGCGAGCAGGCTCATGCCGGTACGGGCTCGCCGAGATAGGCGGCAATCACTTCGGGATGGCTCAGCACCTCGCGCGGCGTGCCATCGGCGATGCACCGCCCGAAATTGAGCACGGTGATATGGTCGGCAACCGCTTCGATCAGCTTCATGTCGTGCTCGATGACCAGAATGGTGAGTCCGTGCCCCTTGAGGCGACGCAGCAACTCGCTCAGTTCCTGCTTTTCAGTCGAGTTAAGCCCGGCGGCGGGCTCGTCGAGCAGCAGCAGATCCGGCGAACCCGCCAGGGCGCGCGCGATCTCCACGTAGCGTTGGTGGCCATAGGGTAGTGAGCCGACCGGCAGGGAAGCGTCGTGCCGCAGGCCGACGAAGTCGAGCGCCGACAAGGCCCGCGATACGACGGCGGCCGGGTCGCGTACGTCATTGCCGGGTCGCTCGGCGCCGATCATCACGTTTTCCAACACCGTCAATCCGCGGAAGACGCGGATGTTCTGATAGGTGCGCGTCATCCCGCGCTTGGTCCGCTGATGCGGCGGCAGCGTGCCCATGGGCACGTTCGCGAGCCGCACCGCGCCGGAGGTGGCCCGGTAAAGACCAGAGATGACGTTGAGGAAGGTCGTCTTCCCCGATCCGTTCGGGCCGATCAGCGCATGCACGCTGCCGCGCCGGACATTGAAACTGATCCCGTCCAGCGCTTTCAGGCCGCCGAAATGCTTGGCGAGCCCGTCGACCTCGAGCGCGTTCTCGCCGGCCAGCCCGGCGGTCTGGGACAGCAGCGGCAGCGGCGGGAGACTTCCCTCCACCACCGGCGCGCGACGGTAGAGCCGCTTGGCCGCCCATCCCCACAAGCCTTCCGGCAGGAAGATCATGATCAGGATCACCGCCGCGCCGTAGATCGCGAGATAGGCCTCGCGGAGGAAGCGGAGCCACTCCGGCAGGATCACCAGCGTGAACGTGCCGAGCAGGGCGCCGAACGGGCTCTGCACGCCGCCCAGCAACGCCATCGTCAGCATCACGATGCTTTCGTCGAAGGTGAACTGGTCGGGGCTGACATAGGAGAAGGCGCCCGCGAACAGCGCCCCGCCGAGGCCGCCCAGCATCGCGCTGATTCCGAACGCGACCACCTTGATCTGGAACACGTCGATGCCGCAGGTGCCTGCCGCAATCTCGTTGTCACGCACCGCCTGCATGGCGCGCCCGAGCCGGCTCAGCTTGAGACGCCAGGTGAACAATACCGCGCCGACGAGCAGCACCAGGCAAAGGCCAAGATACGCATGACCGTCCTCGAGCCCCGCCGGACGGGGTATGCCGGACACGCCGTCCGGCCCGCCGGTAAGCCCGATCCAGTTGGTCATCACGAGCGTCAGGATCACCTGGAAACTGATCGTCACCATGGCCAGGTAGTGCCCGCCGAGACGCAGGCTGGCGAAACCGAGCAACAGGCCAAAAATGCCGCACACGATTACGGCGGCAACAGTCCCGATCAGGAACGGCACGCCCGCATGTACCGTCAGGATCGCCTGTACGTAGGCGCCGATGCCGAGGAACCCGGCCTGCGCCAGCGAGATCTGTCCGCAATAGCCGAGCACGACCACCAGCCCGGCGACGCCGATGGCGTAGGTCGCCGCCTGCATGATGATGTTCAGCGTGTAGCCGTGCCCCGGCGCAACCGCCGCAACCAGCACCGCCACCACCAGCCCGGCCGCCGCGGTCGGCAGCCCGCGCCACCAGCGCGCCGCCGGGATCACCGCCAGTTTCTCGGGCGCCACGATGGCCGGCTCCATCGTGCTCATGCCTTCTCCGCGATCAACTCGCCGAACAAGCCTTGCGGCCGCACGAGGAGCACCAGAAGCAGAATAATGAAGCCGTAAGCATCCTTGTACGGCGTCGAGAGATAGGTCGCGCCTAAGGTCTCGGCCAAGCCGATGATGATTCCGCCCAGAATGGCGCCAGGGATGCTGCCGAACCCGCCGATAATATTGGCCGCGAACGCCTTCAGCGCGATGGTTGCGCCCATGCCAACGGAGACGAACAGCACCGGCGCTACCAGCACGCCGGCCAACGCTCCGAGCGCGGCGCTGTAGGCGAAGGTGATCAGCACCATGATGGCCACGGGAATGCCGAGCATCGCCGCCATTTCCTTGTCCTGCGACGTCGCCTGGAGCTTCTTGCCCAGCATGGTCTTTTCAAAGATCAAATATTGCAGGATCACCATCAAGATCGTGAAGGCGATGATCGACAGATACTGCGTGTCGACGAAAACCGATCCGGCCATGAAGCCCGGATTGTCGAACAGGGTCGGCACTGTCGCCGGGCTGGGCCCGTAAAGCGCGAGCACCGCATTGGGCAGCAGGATGGAGGCGCCGATCGTGCTGATGATGACGGTGAGCTGGCCGCGATTGCGCAGGGGCCAGTAGACCGCCCCGGCGAACAGCACGCCGAACCCGGCCATCAGGATGATCGAAGCCAGGAATGCCGCCCAATACGGCAAGCCGACGCCAACGAAGAGCACCAGAAGAATGTAGGCGCCGAGCATGGAAAACTGGCCCTGCGCGAAGTTCACCACGTTGCCGCGCGGATCAGCAGCACGAAGCCGAGGGAAGCCAGTGCGTAGATCGCCCCGATTCCGAGCCCCGTGAACAGGAGCTGCGGCAGTATTTCCAGCATCGACGCGCCCCGCTACGAGGGCTTCGGGAATTCGACGAATTTGATGAAGTTGATCTTGCCGCCTTGGTTCTGCACCACGCTGTAGCCGTGCAACCCGTCGCCATTCGGATCGAAGTCGTATTCGCCTTCCGCGCCCTTGTAGCCTTGAATGTCGAGGATCGCCTTGCGCATGGCTTCCGGGTCCGTGCTCTTGGCATTGTTGATCGCGGTCGCGAGGACGTTGGTCGCATCGAACGCCCAGGAGGCTTGGTTGTCCGGCAGCACCTTGAACCGCGCCTGGTATGCTGCGCCGAAACTTTTTGACTCCGGGCTGGCGTCGACCGCGTAATCCGCCACGCCGTAGGTGTCATACAGCGCAGGGCCGGCCAGTTCGAGCGCCGAGGTATCCACGATCGAGGGCGAGCCCAACCAGGGTGTCCGCACCCCGAGCTGCCGTAGCTGCTTGGCGAACACGCCCAGGTCGGTCTCGAAGGTGAAGTAGCTGGTGATGAGATCGGCGCCCGACGTCCTCACTTGCAGCACCACCGGGGTGAAGTCCGCCTGCTGGTTGGTGTAGCCCACCGAAAGGACCGGCGTGATGCCGAGCGACTTCAACTCGGCCGTCAGCGCGTCGCGGCCGCCGGTGCCGAAGGCGTCGGTGGAATAGATCAGGGCGATCTTCTTATGGCCGAGCGTCTCGGTGCCATAGGAAGCGATGGTCTTGGCCGAATAGGTGTCGTTCGGCCGGCAGCGGAACAGCCAGCGATTGCCCTGATGGGTCAGGCGAGGATCGGTGCCGCCGATCATCATCGGCTTGCCCTGCTTGAGCACGTCGGGCGACACGGCCTGCACCTGGGTCGAGCGGATCGAGCCGATGAAACCGACCATCGCCGGGTCGGAGGCGAGTCTGCTGAAGGCTAGGACCGCGCCGGGATTGGTGGTCTGATCGTCGGCGACGACGGTTTCCATCTTGCGCCCCAGTACGCCGCCCTTGGCGTTGATGCCGTCGAGCGCCAGCGCGATTCCGTTGCGCATGAACTGGCCTGACTGCGCTGCCGCGCCGGTCTGCGGCGAGACGACGCCGATCCGGACCGGCTCCTCGGCGCGAGCGATGATGGAGGGGGCCGCCAGGGCCGCCAGGCTGCCCAACAAGGTTGCTCGGCGTGTAACGATTTCCATCCGTGACGATCCTCCGACGCGTTCAGGCCTTGGCGACGTGACTATTCGCCTGGCTCTCTTGCGATCCACAATGAAGAGATGGGCGGCACCCCGCAAGCTAGTTCCATTGTCGTGGGCGGTTGGATCGTATTGGCTGCGATGGCAGCGACTCTCATGGGTTGAGCAAGCTGAGCCCGTGTGTCGCTCGAATGCCGCCATGAGCCGGGCAGGGCGGGATCAGCCGCCAGACAGCCTCAGAAACTTTGAATTTGTAGTCATTTCATTCCGTAGTACTCTGTTTGCTGACATTTCAGGTTATAGGTCGGTCGATGCATCTTTCCCGCTTTCCGCGGTTGCGCCACGCTCACTTGCCCACGGCTCTGGAGAGGATGGATCGGCTTTCCGCCGAACTCGGCGGGCCCGAACTGTGGATCAAGCGCGACGACTGCACAGGCTTGTCGACGGGCGGCAACAAGACGCGCAAGCTGGAATTCCTGATGGCCGAAGCGCAGGCGCAGGGCGCGGATCTGGTCATGACGCAAGGCGCGACCCAGTCCAATCACGCACGGCAGACGGCGGCTTATGCGGCCAAGCTCGGGATGGCGTGCCATATCCTGCTCGAGGATCGGACCGGCTCGAACGATCCCAATTACAAACATAACGGCAACGTCTTCCTCGACCTGCTGCACGGCGCCACCACCGAAGGACGACCCGGCGGCGTCGACATGCAAGCCGAGATGGACGCCGTGGCCGAACAGCGCCGTGCCGAAGGCCGAAAGGTCTACGTCATCCCTGGCGGTGGCTCTAATCCCACCGGCGCGCTCGGCTACGTCAACTGCGCGCTCGAGCTGGTCAACGATGCCAACAACCTGGGTATGGTGATCGATCACGTGGTCCACGCGACCGGCAGCGCCGGCACCCAGGCCGGGCTGATCGTCGGCCTCAAGGCGCTCAACTCCGGCATCCCGTTGCTCGGCATCGGCGTGCGTGCGCCGAAGGCCAAGCAGGAGGAGAACGTCTTCAAGCTGGCGACCGCGACGGCGGAGAAGCTGGGCTGCCCGGGCGTGGTCAAGCGCGAAGACGTCGTCGCCAACACCGACTACGTCGGCGAGGGTTACGGCATCCCGACGCCCGGCTGCATCGAGGCGATCGAGATGTTCGCCCGCCTGGAAGGCATCCTGTTGGATCCGGTCTATACCGGCAAGGGCGCCGCCGGGCTGATCGACCTGATCCGGAAAGGCCAGTTCGACAAGAGCCAGCGTATCGTCTTCGTCCATACCGGCGGGTCGGCGGCACTGCCGGGCTACATCAACGCCTTCTCGTTCGGCGAAGGCGGCAGCACGGCCGCTTCGTGATGCTCGGCGTCTTGGGCGGCATGGGCCCGCTCGCGACGGTCGACTTCCTCGAGAAGTTCGTGTTGCAGACCGAGGCGACGCGCGACCAGGATCATATCCCGTTCCTGGTGGCGTGCCTGCCGCAAATCCCCGACCGCATGGATGCCCTGCTCCGCGACGGCCCCTCGCCAGCCGACGCCATGGTCGACGGCATCGGTCGCTTGGTCGCCGGCGGCGCCGAGCTGATCGCGATCCCCTGTAATACCGCGCATGCCTGGTTCGACGAGGTGGCGGCGCGCTCGCCGGTGCCGATCCTGCACATAGTGCATGCCGTGCTGGACGCGCTGCGTGACCGCGGGATCGAGCGCGGGCCGATCGGGCTGCTGGCCACCGAGGGCACCATCAAGGCAGACATCTTCCAGTCCGTGCTGAAGGCGCAGGGGCTGGAGTGCCGCTTGCCGGAGGACGCCGCGCCGGTCGATGCCGGGATCTACGCCGTCAAAGTGGGACGCTTGGACGACGCCCGCACCGGCCTAGCGACAGTGGTGCGCACCATGCTCGGGCAGGGCTGCACTGCCGTCATCTTCGGCTGCACCGAGGTCTCGGTCGCGCTCGGCGACATGGCCGAGTTTCGCGACGTGACGGTGGATTCCAGCGCCGCCCTTGCACGCATGGCGTTGAAGCGCTGCGGCGCACGCCTAAAACTGATGGAGGCCGCATGATCAAGCGCCGGACCCTGCTCGCCGCGACCGCCTCCGCGCTCGCCGCTCCCGCCATCGCGCAGCCGGCATCGCTGATGCGCTTCGTGCCGGAAAGCGATGTGGCGGTGCTGGACCCGATCTGGACCACCGCCACCGTCACCCGCAACCACGGCTACCTCGTGTTCGACACGCTGTACGGCCAGACCGCCGACTACGCGATCGAGCCGCAGATGGTGGCCGGGCATACGGTGGAGGACGACGGCAAGCTCTGGCGCCTGACGCTGCGCGAGGGCTTGCGCTTCCACGACGGCGAGCCGGTGCGGGCGCAGGACGTCGTGCCCAGCATCCGCCGCTTCGCCGCCCGCGACGCCTTCGGCCGCGCGTTGATGGACGCGACCGACGAGCTGACCGCCGCCAGCGACCAGGTGATCCAGTTCCGGCTCAAGAAGCCGTTCCCGCTGCTGCCGAACGCGCTGGGCAAGACCGGCACCAGCATGCCCTGCATTATGCCACAGCGCCTGGCCGAGACCGACCCGAACAAGCAGGTCAGCAAGATGATCGGCAGCGGTCCGTTCCGCTTCAACGCCAAGGAGCGCATCCCCGGCGCGCTACTGGTCTACGAGCGTAATCGCGACTACGTCCCCCGCAGCGGCGGCACGCCGACCTTCACCGCCGGGCCGAAAACGGTGCATTACGATCGGGTCGAGTGGCGCGTCATCCCGGACGCCGCGACCGCCGCCAACGCCATCACCAACGGCGAAGTCGATTGGTGGCAGAGCCCGACGCCGGACCTGCAGCCCATGCTCAAGCGTGGTGGCGACATTGCGATGCGCATCCTCGATCCCGGCGGCGCGCTCGGCTGCCTCCGCTTCAACAGCCTTTTCCCGCCGTTCGACAACCCGGCGATCCGTCGCGCCATGCTCGGCACGGTCGATCAGACGGAGGTCATGACCGCCGAAGGCGGCGACGATCACTCGTTGTGGAAGGTCAATGTCGGCCTGTTCAGCCCCGGCACGCCGCTGGCGACCACGGTCGGCACCGAACAGCTCCTCGGTCCGATCAACCCGGCCAAGGTGAAGCAGGCACTGCGCGAGGCCGGCTACAAGGGCGAGCGCGTGGTGATCCTTGACCCCACCGACTACCCCACGACGCATGCCATGGTTCTGGTCATGGCCGACGCGCTCCAACGCTGCGGCATGAACGTCGACGTGGCCGCCAGCGATTGGGGCACGGTCGTGCAGCGCCGCAGCAGCCGCAAGCCGCCGGCCGAGGGCGGGTGGAACATCTTCCTCACCAACCTGAACGGCACCAACAACCTCGACCCGGCAAGCCAGCTCGGCCTGCGCGGCAACGGCAACCAGGCGTGGTTCGGCTGGCCCGCCGCGCCGCGGCTGGAGCAACTCCGGCAGGACTGGTTCGACGCCGCCACGCTCGACGACCAGAAGCGGATCTGCACCGAGATGCAGCGGGTCTTCTTCGAGGACCCGAGCTACCTGCCGCTGGGCGCCTATTACGAAGCGACGGCATTGCGGAAGCTGCGCGACGTGCGCATCGGCTTTGCGCAATTCTACGACGTACGCCCGGCCTGACCCGGCAATGCCGATCGCGACCGCCGCCGATGGCTGCCGGATCCACTACGAACGGACCGGCATCGGCCCGGTCGTAGCCCTCATCCCCGGCCTCGGTGGCGACGGAAGGTTCTGGTCAGGCGTCGCCTCGTGCCTCGCCGACCGCTTCGATTTGATCATCGTGGACCATCGCGGCGCCGGCCGGAGCGACCGGCCGGACACGCCCTACAACATCTCCTTGATCGCAACCGACTTGCTCTCGGTGCTGGATGCCGAACGGGTCGAGGCGGCGCATCTGGTCGGTCACTCGACCGGAGGCGCGATCGTGCAGTCTTTGGCACTCGACGCGCCGTCTCGTGCCCGGCGACTGGTGATCAGCGGCAGCTGGGATCGGCCCGATGCCCGTTTCCGAGCACTCTTCGAAGCACGTGCCGCGCTGCTCGACGCCGGGCTCACTGCACCATACCAGATGCTGACGCACGTCTTCGGCTACGACCCGGCATGGATGGAGGCCCATACGACAGACCTCAGCCGCGCCGTCGGAGTGGCGGGCCAGACACTTGCGCCACTATCCGTCACGGCGGCCCGGGTGCGCATGTTGCTCGATTTCGACCGCTCGGCGGAACTTGCTCAGCTGCGACACGAGACGCTCGTCATCGGCGCTGCCGGCGACGTGCTGATCCCGTTCTACAACGCCGAACGCCTTGCAGCATCCATCCCAGGTGCCGGACTCGTTCGCCTGGAGGGTGCGCACTTCCACCCCAGCATCGATCCAATCCCGTTCGCCGAGACTGTCGCTGGGTTCCTAAAGGCTTGAGGGACGTGCGGCCGTCGGCATGTTAATCAAACAGGACGGATCAGGTCGCCGACCAGAACGCCAATTCGTTCGGACCCGGCCGTAGTCGTCCCGTGACGCCCACCGGCGACGTTGTTTGAGTTCGCAGCATCGACAACGTTTCCCGATCCGCCGGGTCGACCCGGGCCAGGGTTCGCGTATCGTCCGGTAGGCGCAAGACTACTGTCCCGGGCCCGGCTTCGCCGTCGCGGCCATAGATGATGGTGAAAGTTTCGACGGCACCGCTTCCCTGATCGGCGAACACGATGGTCGGAGCGGCACCCCGTCGCTGATCGGCCGTACTCTGCCGGGACGCGGGCCGTAGCAAGCAATCTTGCGGCACGGGCACATGACCGAGAGTGAGCCCGTAATGCCAGGTCAATGTCCCGCCTTGACCGTAGAGCAACCCCAACCCATCACGCGCACGCAAAGCGCGCACGCAAGCGACCGCGCCATGCGTCATGTAATTGTTCAGCGGCGCCCCATGAAAGGTGAGCCCGCCGGCGGCGCTGACCGGCATGTCCGGTGGGAGCCCTAGCCGACGCCGCGCCATTTTCGGCACCACCGGAAAGCAGCTGTACAGCTCGAGCACGTCGAACTGCGATCCCGCCCGCTCGGCTGCTTCCAGCATGGCATCCAGCACCGCCTCTTGCCCGGGAGCATGGTCGAATCGGTCGCGGCTGCACCAGGCCAACGTCTCGGCCGCCACCGCGCCCTCGCCGACGTGGATGAGCCGGTCCTCCGGCACGCCCGCCGCGCGGGCCACCGCCAAGCTGGTGAGCAGCACG
>Ga0160428_1002563_pt1 | contig 10824 bp, 10 predicted proteins | sample SolpanmetagenomM_FD_108198 | JGI IMG/M metagenome (GOLD analysis project Ga0160428, IMG submission 108198) | Solar panel surface microbial communities from Lawrence Berkeley National Laboratory, California, USA - M | ecosystem: Engineered > Built environment > Solar panel > Unclassified ...
CGCTCGCGCGGACGGTGGGCTGGGTCGCGCAGTGGAACGAGATGATCACCGATCCCGACCAGAAGATCGGCCGCCCGCGCCAGCTGTACAACGGCCCGACCGCGCGGCCCTATGTCGCGGTCGACGCGCGCTGATGCCCGCGCGGCGTATCCTGACCGTCGTCGGCGTGATCGCGACGCTGGTCGGGCTGCTGTGGATCGGCCAGGGCCTGGGCTATGTCCACTGGCCGGCGTCGAGCTTCATGCTCGACGAGCGCCCCTGGGCCGATCGCGGCGCCGCGTTGGCGGTGCTGGGGCTGGTGCTGATCCTGGCGGCGCGGCGGCTGCGGCGCTGACCGGCTAGCGCCTAGCGCGGCAGTGTCAGGATGAAGCGCGCGCCGTCGCCGGGCGCGCTTTCGACGACCAGGTCACCACCCATCGCGCGCGCCAGCCGGCGGGCGATATAGAGGCCAAGGCCATTGCCCCCCGCCTCGCTTGGGTCGACCCGTTCGAACTTGCCGAAGATGCGCGTCTGGTCCTCGACCGCGATGCCCTTGCCCTGGTCGGCGACGATCGCGGTCGCGACCTTGCCGTCGTCGAGCGCGGTCACCGTCACCACCGATCCGTCGGGCGAATAGCGCACCGCATTGCCGAGCAGGTTGACCATGATCTGCAGCGCGCGGCGGAAGTCGCCGGTGGCGGGCACCGACAGCGCAGGCAGCGGCCGCGCGATCGCGACCCCGGCGTTGCTCGCGCGCACCGACAGCAACCCGGCCGCCCGGCGCGCGACATCGGCGAGGTCGATCGGTTCGGGGGTCAGCGCGAAATCGGCGCGCTCGATGCCCTGGAGGTCGACCAGGTCGTCGACCAGCCCGAGCAGGTGCCGCCCCGCATTGGCGATGTCGGCGGCATAGTCGACATAATCCTGCTGGACCGGGCCATCGGTCGCGGCGTTGATCGTGTCGGCATTGGCGATGATCCGCGCGAGCGGCGCGCGCAGCGCCTTGTCGAGCCCCTCGGTAAAGGTCGCGGGCATCGCCGCCGCGGCGACCGGCGCCGGATCGGTCAGCCGCGCCGCGCCGACGAAGCCGGCAAAGGCGCCGGCATCGTCCTGGCGCACCGCCGCCGACAGCGTCACCCGCCGGTCCGATCCGCGTAGCGTCGCGCGCTGGGCGCCGAGCTGTCGCCGCCGCGCGACCGCGTCGAGCAGCGGCAACGCGCCCTCGCCATCCTCGTCGAGCTGGAACAGCGTCGTCAGCGGGCGGCCCAGGAACGCAAACGGGTCGAGCCCCAGCCGCCGCCCCGCGCCGATCGACACGAAGGTCAGCCGCAACGCGGCGTCGCAGTCCCAGCGCAGATCGGCATCGCCGACCGACACGTCGATCGCCGGATCGCGCGTCGGCGCGCCGCGCATCCGCGTTTCGCGCCAGCCGCCGATCGCCAGCCGCACCCCCTCCCCCTCGGGCTGGGCGCGGACCCACAGGTCGAGATCGACATCGTCGTCGGCGACCAGCACCCCGCGCGACACGACGATGCCGAGCCGCCGCGCCAGCCGCGCGACGGTGGCGATCGGCGCCACCGCCAGCGGCGCACCGATCGCGCCGCCGGCATGCGCGTTGAGCGTCGCGATCGCCGGGTCGGCGCTGACCAGCAGCCCGGCGGCGTCGACCAGCGCGTGCGATACCGGCACGTCCAGGGGGCTGTTATCGACCTTCATCGTGTCTCCGCACGCGCCAGGGCATCCAGCGCCCGGCGCATATCGGCATGCAGCGTCAGCGGCGCCAGCGCATCGCGCGCCGCCGGGGTCGCGATGCCGGCGATTTCGTCGAGTTCGTCGGCGAAGCGTTCGATGTCGCGCGCCGGATCCGCCTCCGCCAGCGACAGCGCGATCCGAGCGATGGTCGCGCGATCCAGCCCGGCGGCGCGCAGCATCAGCCACAGCCGGTCGCCCTCGGGCTCGATCACCAGCGCGCGGACGACCGGGAAGTCCATGCCCCCCGCACGCGCCAGCACCGCGATGAACAGCGTCAGCCGGCGATCGCCCACCGCCTCGACCAGCAGCGGGCCGAGTTCGTCGGCGCGCGCGTCGATCGCGAGCGCCAGCCGCATCGCCACCGCCTCGGCGCGGTCGCCCTCGTCATGCGCGGCCAGACTGCGCTGCGCGGCGTCGACGATCGCGCGATCGGTGCCGGCATCCGCGCCGACGCTCGCCACCGCCGCCTCGCGGATCGCCGCAGCGACCCACCAGACCAGCCGGTGGTGGAGTTCGGCGGGAAGCTCGCTGCCCGCCAGCGCGCCGCTTTCGGTCGCCAGCCGGCGCCGCGTCTCGGCGCCCAGCAGCTGCTTGGCGGCGGCGGCGACGACCCCGTCCTCGACCTCGGTCAGCCGCACGAGCAGGCTCGCCTGGTCGGGCGCGCCGATCGCGACCGGCAGCGCATCGGCGATCAGGTCGCAACGGACGCGGGCGACCAGTTCCTCGATCAGCCCGCGGTCGCCGAGCAAGCCTGCTTCGGCCAGCCGCGCCTGCACCCCGCCGGTGCCCGCCAGCAGCGCCTCGGCTCGCGCTTCCGCCTGCTGGCCGGCCAGGATGCGCGCGGCGTGGCGACGGATATCGGTGTCGAGCGCGCCGACGATCGCCGCCAGCATCCGCGCCAGCGCCAGCCGGGTGCGTTCGTCCAGGCGGACATGATCGGGCAGGAACAGGTCGGTGATCGCCGCCGACAGCCGCGCCTCGGCCCGCCCACGCGCGGCCTGACCCGCGGCGATGCGCGCGCCGATGCCATCGGCACGGGGCTGATCTGGTACGACCGACATGGACTTTGCCTAGCCCGTCCGTCGTTAAAGCCAAACTAAGGCTATCGGCGCAGGCGTTCTATTCCGGCACTCACCGTGGCGGTTGCGTACAAGGCGGCGGCGCCCAGTCCCAGCAGCGGCGCCCCCGCGATCGCGCCGAGCGTCGCCACCAGCAACAGCGCCGCGGGGCTCGCCCACCATAGCTGCCGCGGCGCTCGGCCCTGCGCACGCCACGCCAGCGCCGCCGCGGCCACTGCCGCGATCGCGACGACCAGCGCGGTATTCGAGCCGGCGACCGCGGACAGCCGATAGCCGAGCATCAGCGCGGCAAGGCCCGGCAGGATCGCAGCCGCGGCGTCTAGCACGCTCGCCACCCGGCGCTCGTCGCGCAGGTCGCCCAGGATCGCCGCCTGCGCGAAGCCGAAGCTGCCCGCCAGCGCCAGCACCAGCCCGGTGGCATCCAGGCCTGCCCAGACCGCCGCCAATCCCGCCGCGCCGACGATCCCCGCCGCGCCCGCCAGCGCCACCGCTGGGATGCCGCCGGGCACCAGCTTGGGGATCAGCAGCCGCGCGACCGGCGCAACCAGATAGCGGTCGAACCAGCCGCTGCGCCCCGACACCATCGCCGCCAGCACACTGCGCCCGCGAAGCGCCAGCGCGGCGCCGCCGCGCTCGATCGCATGGCCGTGGCGCAGCGCCGCGGCGGGCAGCACCAGATGCGCCGCCTGCGCCTGCGCGGCGAGCCGCACCAGCGTCGACTGGATGTCGTAATCGCGCGGCAAGGCCGCCAGTTCGGCGAGCCGGCGCGGGTCGATCCGCGCCACGCCCGCCCAGGCCATGCCGCCGCCGACGCGTTCGTAGCTGGCGCCGGCGTCGCTCTCCGCGATCACCAGCAACGCATCGCCCGCGTCGCTGGTCATCGCCGCAACGACGTCTTCGGTGGTGGTCAGCCCGTCGGCGAGCATCACCAGCCGGGCGAGCGGGTGGACCTTCTCCGCCGCCTCGACCGCCGAACGCACGGTGTCGACCGCGATCCCGCGCCGGCCGATCCGCCCGATCACCCCGAGCAGTTCGGGCGACAGTCGCGCGACGACGATCACCAGCTGCGACGCGCCCGCCGCGACCAGCAGCCGCGCCTGATATTCGATCAGCGTCACCCCGCCGAACGGCAGGGTCGCGGTCAGCATCCCCGGCCGGTCGTCGGCGTCGTGAACGGCAAAGAGCAGCCCGGCAAGCATCGCGGGCTGTTAGGCGGTGCGGCGATCGAAAGCAAAGGCTGCGCGGCGGCAGCCGTAGCGGCGCTTACAGGCGCGCGACCGCGCGGCGCAGCTTGGCCAGGATCATGCGGTCGCCGGGCAGCGCCGCCGCCTCGGTCGCCATCGCCATCAGCCGCACCGCGCCGAAGCTGGCGGCCAGGCTGCGCACCTTCCACGCCGCCGCCGGCCAGCCATCGTCGTCGGCGGCCTCCAGCACGGCGAGCGCGCGTTCCAGGCTTTCGACGAAGGCGACGCGCAGCTCCGCGATCAGCACGGGTTCGTCACCCACCGCGGCGGCCAGGGTCGAGTCGATAGCACCGGGATCATACGCCATACCGGTCCGGATAGGCGGTAGAAGCTTAAGACGAGGTTGCGCTATTCGCTTTGTCCAAGTCCATTTCATGGTAAAACGCCGCGATGAACGGGGGTTCCATGATCGTCGACATCCGCGCGGAGACCAGCCGCGCAGCCCAGCCTCTCGAGGCACCCTTGCTGGGCGACCTGCGCCTTGCCGACCTATCCGAGGACCACGCCGTGTTCGATCTGGGCGAGGAATACCGCCTCTCGCGTTCCGTTTCGGTGCTGCCGATCCTCGCCGCCATCGCCTCGCTCGCGTGGATCGGCGGGATGCTGTGGTTCGCGCGCGGATCGCTGGCGACGCTCGACCCGGTCGGGTTGATCGAATTCATCGCGGCGTTGTGCGTGGTGCCGGCGCTGGTCGGCATCTTGTGGCTGGTGTCGCTGCGCACCAGCCGGGCGGAGGCGCGCCGCTTCGGCGACACCGCCCAGGCGATGCGCGCCGAGGCCGCCAATCTGGAACGCGCCGCTGCCGCGGTATCCTGCACGCTCGACGCCAACCGCCAGGCGCTCGCCGACCAGATCACGCTGCTGACGACGATGGGCGATGCCGCCAGCGAACGACTGTCCTCGATCGGGCGCAGCCTGGCGCTGGAGATCGGCCAGGCCGACGCCCATGCCGCCAACCTCGCCGATGCCGCGCAGGGCGCGCAGACCAACCTCGGCGTCCTCCTCGCCTCGCTGCCGCGCGCGCAGACCGAGACCGCGGAGATCGGCCGGCTGCTCGAGAATACCGGGCTGGCCGCGAGCGAACACGCCGCCGCGCTCGACGCGCAGATCGCCGCGCTGATCGAGCGGGGACGCGAGGCGGACGCGGTCGCCGGCACCGCGGCGCAGAAGCTCGCCGCGCACATCGCGCGGATGGAGGCGACCAGCGAGACCGCGGGCGCACGGCTCGAGGGCGTCACCAGCGACATGTCGGGCGCGGTCGACGCGCTGCTCGGGCGCACCGCCGATGCGGTGGACGAAGCGCGCAAGGGGATCGCCGCGCAAGGCGATGCGATGCTGGCGATGCTGACCGCCAACCAGGCCGCGCTCGACCACGCCGCGCGCGACAGCGCCGAACAGCTCGGCCAGCGGATCGCGACCGTCGAATCGGTGATCGACCGGGTCGGCGCACGCCTCGACGGGCATCGCGCGCAGGGCGACGACCTCGTCGCCGGTCTGGAGGCCGGGCTCGGCCGGGTCGAACAGCGGCTCGACACGCTCCACCAGCAGGGTGCCGAACGATCGCAGCTGCTCGCGGCGTCGATCAGCGCGCTCGGCGGGTCGGCCGATGCGATGACGGAGGCGCTGCGCGCGGGCGATGCGATGGCGACGCGGACGATCGGCACCACCGAATCGCTGCTGATCGCGCTCGACGCCGCCGCGCGCGAGATCGACGAGACGCTGCCGGAGGCGCTGGAGCGGCTCGACAGCCGCGTCGCTGCCAGCAAGCAGGTCGTCGTCCAGGCCAAGCCCGAACTGCTCGCGCTCGTCACCGCGGCGGAAAGCACGCATGACGCGATCGAGGCGATCGCGGGCGTCATCGCCGATCAGCGCCGCACGCTCGACCAGCTGTCGTCGACGTTGATCCAGACGCTGACCGAGGGGCGGACCAAGGCCGAATCGCTCGGCCAGATGGTCAACGACGCGATCGGCCGCACCAACCGCTTCGCCGACGAGGCCGCGCCGCGGCTGGTCGAGGCGCTGCTGCGCGTCCGCGAGACCGCGACGGTCGCCGCCGACAAGGCCCGCGAGACGCTGGCGACGGTCATCCCCGAAGCCGCCGCCGAGCTCGAGAATGCCAGCGCCGCGGCGATGCGCCGCGCGGCGGGCGACACCGTCGAACGCCAGGTTCGCGCGATCGGCGACGCCAGCGAGGCCGCGGTGCTCGCCGCGACCGGCGCGACCGAGCGGCTGGCGCGCCAGGTCCAGGAGATCGCCGAGCAGACCGCGCTCGTCGAGACGCGGATCGAGGATGCGCGCGCCGAACGCGAGGAGTCGGATCGCGACACCTTCTCGCGGCGCGTGTCGATGCTGATCGAATCGCTGAATTCTGCGTCGATCGATATCGCCAAGACCTTCGCGACCGACGTCTCCGACAGCGCCTGGGCGGCCTATCTGAAGGGCGATCGCGGCGTCTTCACCCGCCGCGCGGTGCGCGTGCTGGAACCCAACGACGCCCGCGAGATCGCCAAGCTGTACGACGACGACGCCGCGTTCCGCGATTCGGTGAACCGCTACATCCACGATTTCGAAGGGATGCTGCGGATGATCCTGGCGCAGCGCGACGGCACGCCGCTGGCGGTGACGCTGCTGTCGTCCGACATGGGCAAGCTCTACGTCGCGCTCGCCCAGGCGATCGAACGCCTGCGCTGAGGCGGGGCCGAGAGCGGGGGTTTAGGAGCGCTCCGGCCCCCCGCCCCGACCGTCATCCCGGACTTGATCCGGGATCTCCCTGTTCGGCGCGCGCGTGCAGAAGAAGAAGCTGGATCCCGGGACGAGCCCGGGATGACGGCGAAGGAGCGAACCGCCTAACCTGCGGTGATCCGGCCCTTCTCGAACAGGTCGAGCATCTCGGGCGTCAGCCAGCCGAAATGATAGTTGGCGACGAACAGCGCGAACAGCGTCGTCGCGACGATCGTCACCCGCCCCGCCAGCCGGCCGAGCCGGAATTCGTGGGGCGCGCTTTCGGCCTGGCCGGTGACATAGTCGCCGCCCGCCTCGTGCGTGGTGCGGACACCCCAGGGCAGCACCAGGAACACCGAAAAGGCCCAGAAGAGCACATAGATCGCCAGCAACGACGTCCAGCGCATCGGCGTCAGGCCTCGATGACCAGCACGTCGACGATCGGCTTCTTGCCGGTCCAGCGCGTCGCGGTCCGCCGCACCGCCAGCCGTACCGCCTCGCGCAGCTTGTCGATGTCGCGCCCGCCGCCGCGCGCGGCCTCGGCCGCCGCGTCGACGACGTCGGCGACGAAGGCGTCGCGATCCTCCTCGACCGGCACGCCCTGCACCCGGACCTGCGGGGTGCCGAGCAGCCGGCGCTCGCGACCGATCGCGAAGCCGACCGAGATCTGGCCGTTCAGCGCCAGCTTGCGGCGTTCGTTGATCGTCGACCCGTCGGCGGGCAGGATGACATCGCCGTCCAGCACCAGCCGGCCGACCCCGGCATTGCCGATCTTGGTGGCGCGACCCGGCAGCAGGCGGACGACGTCGCCGTCCTTCTGGACGATCGCCTGGGGGATGCCCTCGGCCAGGCCGAAGCGGGCATGCTCCATCATGTGGCGCATCTCGCCATGCACCGGCACCAGCAGCTCCGGGCGGATCCACTTGTACATCTGGGCGAGTTCGGGGCGGCCGGGATGGCCCGAGACATGGACGTGCGCCTGCCGCTCGGTGATCATCTCGACCCCGCGCGCGGCCAGGATGTTCTGGATCCGGCCGATCGCGACCTCGTTGCCCGGGATCTGCTTGGACGAGAAGATGACGCTGTCGCCCGCCTCCAGCGTGATCGGGTGGGTGCCCTCGGCGACCCGCGCCAGCGCGGCGCGGGGCTCACCCTGCCCGCCGGTGGCGACGATCAGCACGCGGTCGCGCGGCAGCCGCATCGCGGTGTCGGGATCGACCGTCTCGGGAAAGTCCTTCAGATAGCCGCACTGGCGCGCGGCGCGCAGGATCCGGTCGAGCGAGCGGCCGGTGACGCACAGCTTGCGCCCGGTTTCCTTGGCGACCTCGCCCAGGGTGTGCAGCCGCGCCGCGTTGGAGGCGAAGGTGGTGACGAGCACCCGGCCCTTGGCCTTGGCGATCGTCTCCGCCAGCCCGCGCCGCACGCTCGCCTCCGACCCCGACGCCTCGGCGTTGAAGACGTTGGTCGAATCGCAGACGAGCACGTCGATGCCGTCGTCGCCGATCGCGCTCAGCCGCTCGGGGCCGACCGGCTTGCCGATCACCGGGGTGGGATCGAGCTTCCAGTCGCCGGTGTGGAACACGCGGCCGACCGGGGTCTCGATGATGAGCGCATTGGGTTCGGGGATCGAATGCGACAGCTCGACATAGGTGATGCCGAACGGCCCGGCGGCGAAGGACTGGCCGGGCTGGATCACCTTCAGCGAAACCCGGGAGGCATTGCCCTCCTCTTCCAGCTTGCCGCGGATCAGCCCTGCGGTGAACGGCGTCGCGTAGAGCGGCACGCCCAGATCCTCGGCGAAGTACGGCAGCGCGCCGATATGGTCTTCATGCCCATGGGTCAGGACGATGCCGACCAGATCGTCGATGCGATCCTCGATGAAGGCCAGGTCGGGCAGGATCACGTCGATGCCGGGATAGGCGGCGTCGGCGAAGGTGATGCCGCAATCGACCATCAGCCACTTGCCCTGGCAGCCATAGAGATTGACGTTCATGCCGATCTCGCCGGAGCCGCCGAGTGCGCAGAACAGCAGTTCGTTCTTCGGAGTCATTCAATTCTTTCGTGTCTTTGAATTTTTCTGCCCGCAGGCCATGATTTCAGGCGCGAGCGCTCGCCTCTATATGGGCGCGTTCCCACATCATCGCCAGCCCCTGGATCGTCAGATCGGGCTCGATGACGTCGAACACGTCGGTATGCCGCTCGAACAGCGTGGCGAGGCCACCGGTCGCGATTACCGTCACCGGACGCGCGATCTCCGCCTTCATTCGCGCGACTAGACCCTCGATCATCGCGATATAGCCCCAATAGATGCCGATATGCATCTGGTCGACGGTGTTGCGGCCGATCACGCCCAGCGCGGCGCGCGGCGCCTCGATCGCGATCCGCGGCAGCTTCGCGGCGGCCGTCACCAGCGCGTCGAGCGACAGGTTGATCCCGGGCGCGATGATGCCGCCCTTGTACGCGCCGCGATAGTCGCTGGCGTCGAAGGTGGTGGCGGTGCCGAAATCGATCGTGATGAGGTCGCCCGGGTGCAGCGCGTGCGCCGCGATCGTGTTGACCGCGCGATCCGCGCCGAGCGAGGCGGGCTCGTCGACGTCGATCGCCATGCCCCATTCCAGCGGCGCCTGCCCGGCGATCAGCGCGGTGGTGCGGAAATACTTGTCCGCCAGTACCTGGAGATTGTGGAGCGCGCGCGGCACCACGGTCGCGATCACCACCGCGGTCACCTGCGCGCGGTCATAACCCTCCAGCCCCAGCAATTGGTTGAGCCACACCGCATATTCGTCGGCGGTGCGGCGCGGGTCGGTGGCGATCCGCCAGCGCGCCTTGATCTGGCGGCCGTCGACCAGCGCGAAGACGACGTTGGTGTTGCCGGCATCGATCGCGAGCAGCATGGTCAGCCTCTTGTCACAGCAGGAACACGTCGCCGGCGTGGATGACATGCCGCCCGCCGTCCGCCAAGCGCAGGATGAGCGCGCCGTCGGCGTCCAGCCCCTGGAACAGCCCGTCGATCGCGCCGCCGTCGGGCAGCCGCGCCGACAGCGCGGTGCCGACCGGGTGCGCGCGGGCGAGCCAACGGGTGCGGACCGGCGCCAGCCCCTCCCCGCGCCATGTCGCCAGCCACCGCGCGAAGATGTCCGCCAGCGCCTCGGCGAAGACCTCCGGCGCGACCGCAATGCCGTGCGCGGCCAGGCTGGTGGTGGGGCGATCGACCAGGTCGGGATGATGCGCCAGGTTGACGCCGGTACCGACCACCACCGCTTCCCCGGCGCGTTCCAGCAGGATGCCCGCGAGCTTGGCGGTGCCGAGCATCAGGTCGTTGGGCCATTTGATCCGCACGTCCAGGCCGGCGCCGGCGAACAGTGCCACCGCCTCATCGACCGCGACCGCCGCGACGAGCGCCAGCGTCGCCGCTTGTGGGTCGCCGGCGCGCAGGCGGACGATGGTGCTGCCGGAGAAGTTGCCGATCGGGGACTGCCAGGCGCGCCCCTGGCGGCCGCGGCCGGCGGACTGTCGCTCGGCGCGCAGCCATAGCCCCTCCTCGACGCCATCGGCGGCAAGGGCGAGCAGGTCGGCGTTGGTCGATCCGGTCTCGCCGACGGTGCGGATGCGCGTCAGAACAGCGCCCGCGCCGCCGCCATCGTCCAGGCGCCGAGCAGCGGGATGAAGAGATAGCCGAGCGGCGACACGAACGCCGCGGCGAGAACGATCAGCCCGCCCTCGACCTTGCTCTCGCTCGCCGCGAACGCCGGGGCGGGATCGTCGAAGTACATCGTCTTGACGACGCGCAGGTAGTAATAGGCACCGATCGTCGACGCCGCGATGCCGACCGCCGCTAGCGGGAACAGCCCCGCCGCGACCGCCGCGTCGAACACTGCAAACTTGGCGTAGAAGCCGAACAGCGGCGGAATACCGGCCAGCGAGAACATGAACATCGCCATCGCAGCGGCCAGCGCCGGCCGCGTGCGCGACATGCCCGACAGGCTCGCGATCGTCTCGATCGGCTGCCCGTCGTGCCCACGCATCTGCAGCACCACCAGGAAACTGCC
>Ga0160428_1002568_pt1 | contig 10804 bp, 4 predicted proteins | sample SolpanmetagenomM_FD_108198 | JGI IMG/M metagenome (GOLD analysis project Ga0160428, IMG submission 108198) | Solar panel surface microbial communities from Lawrence Berkeley National Laboratory, California, USA - M | ecosystem: Engineered > Built environment > Solar panel > Unclassified ...
GCGCGCCAAGCACGAGTCGACGACACACGAAAAGGCCATTGAATCCGTCGAGGAGCAGCGCTTGACCGTTGGGTACGCGAGACTCAACAGTTTCTCAATGCCCGTCACGCAGCAAGCCCCGGTAATGGCGTTTTGGTTGTCTGCCACCCAAAAGGAGCCGCCATTGGAAGATTTGAACTCAGTAATGAGAAAGGGGAAAAGATTCTCCGGACTGCGTGCGGGAGCCGCATATTCCTTCAGGCTGGGAAGAGTAGCAGCTTCCTGCGCGGCTTGCGAGAAATTATCTTGGGTGAAGCCAAAGATGACGTCGGGCTTCGGTAGAGGGAGCGGTATGCATCCGACGGGAGCGTGAGGTACAGCGGCGCGTTTGAACAATATGTTGATGTTGAGCTTTATCGCCCACTCTCCAGTGTCTGTAAGATAACTCTGATACTTTGGGAAACACGGAGTATTGCTCATCAGTTCGTGTTGTATCATTGCCTCATCTTCGTTAACCAGACTTCGCATAGTCCTGGCGAACATTGCCATTTCCTTGTCCGCAGGCTCAGGTGAATCTCGAAGTTTTCGAAGAATGCTGTCGCTAAGGGCACGGACATCTGCAGGGAGATGAACTCCCCACAGATCAATCTCTACGCCATGACGGAGCAGTTCCTTCCTAAAATGAGGTCCCTTGACTCGGCCACTGCTTTTCGTTTCCTCTGAGAGTGAGGCGCTCCGCTCGCCTGCGGAACTCAGTTCTGCAGTAGACACCGGTGGTGTTCTCGGTCCAGGGTTGCCCTCCAAAGCCTCGAGGGCTTTTTTAGATGGCTTTCTTGCACGTTTGATTGTCTTAGGATTCCCAGAGTCCAGCGTTTCGGAGGCATGCTTCTTGCTCTTGCTATTGTGTCTATTTTCATAGACAGCCTTGGGCATAGTGGATGGCGGCTCAGAGAGGTTGTGAAGCCAAGAATCAATATACAAAACGCTTGGAGGGGCGAGAAATGGATGCTTGGAGTTAGGCAAGGTAGAATGAGTAGCTGGTATGTGGGATGCAGTCACGGTCTGCTTCTGTCGCTTGCTCTTGGAGTCCTCATTTCCTGCGAGATGGGCTGCCCTCTTGCTTTTAGTATTGTCCATCAATCTTGTTGTAGGAGCCATAGCGCGCGCGTGCAATGTCTGCTGATGATCTGGTCGTGTTATGTTTCGCGAGACGACTATGTTTTAAGTATCGAGTTTAATGAAACGGGCGCGTGTGATCTCTAGCGCCTTGCTTTGAGGAGAAAATCAGCGGCTAGCAAGAAAGGTATGATGGTAGATTCCTATCGAGTGCTTCGATCAAAGACCGGCGCGTAACGAAGCCCCGTGAGTTAACGCCCTCATAAAAGCTTACATGTGCCTGCACCGGCGCTTAGAAGCAGCCTCCCACACGAAATGTAACGGAACACTCTAAGCCACTTCGAAAGACGCATTAGAGACATCAAGAAGCTGCTAGACGATGAGATATACTAAAGATAGAGCTGCTGTACAAGCTGCGAGGAGGTGAGGATGGAAGGAAGGGGTTGCGTCAAGATACAGGATGACTAAGCAGTCATCGGTGCCAGGAAGACGCTTGGCTGTGCATTGTCACGGTCGAAGAAAAGAAAGGGGAAGAAATCCGAAAATCGTCTAGTCAATTTCATTCCAACGAGAGAGAGAAAGAGAGAGCTCTCCTCTCTCCAAATACTTTTTTTTCCAGTGCAAAACAAAATAGACCGTAGATCGCGTTCCATCGTCGTGACATACACGGCATCCAGCATCAGTGGTCCGCTTTTGCGTTTTTATGACTCAGAATCGAGTCCCCCCAGATCGGCACCACATCACTCTCTCCTTGTTTTCCAGACTGTTCCTCCTCTTTAAGAGTCCTCGTTCAATGTGCCAATCCCCGGCTGGCCGTTCTTCCTTTCCCGATAGCTCTTCTTGTCCTTCCCCGCAGTCAATAGACTGAACCGCCTTGTGACGCTCCCAAGTCGACTTGGCGCACTCGCGCTTCCTTGCCGACTGCCCATACCCTGTCTGCTTCCAGCCCGCTCGGCACCGCTTGATACCGCGCCGATGCTGGCGCTGGTAGCGCCACTCCCTTTACGATTTGCGTCTGCAGACACGCCGCGGATAGGGCTCTGTTCTTGGTGTTGAAATGACGGCGATGGTAAAGGTAGAGCGAGTGTCTGGGTCTGCGTCGTGAAGTAAGTACGCTCCTCTTCGCCTTCTCCCTTTTCGTAATCGAGCTGTGGGGACGTGAAGGCGGGATGGGGACTTGTTAGTGGTGGAATGGGCGTATAGCGGCTCAGATCGGGTGTGGGTGGCGGTGGGTGTTCAAAAGCGCCGGCTTGTGCCTGCGATTGTGCGTGAGGTTGTGTTAAGGGTTGAGGTTCGACAATGCGGTGGCCGTTCGTTTGTGGGTGAGACATTTCTTGGTGTTGTTGCTCTAACGCAGGCGTTGTGTCATGAAAGACGTGTGTATCGGCGACAGGAGAGGCGGCGATGATTGGTAGTGACATGGCATCGATGCTAGCAAGAACTGGTGCAAAGTTGCGATCGAGTACTGCCAAGTCAAATTAGCGAAAACCCGCGGGAGAGGAAGATCCAAAACTTACGTCTCTTGATCTCAGCTTTGTTTCCTTGCTGGGCTGGCTTCACATAAAACTCCAAGCACCGCGTAATCACTGCGACGTGGTCCATCAGCGCGACCATCAAAGCCTCGCGGTAAGGTAGGTGGGGCTGGGCGATACCAAACTCCTCGCCTTCTCGATCCAGCCTAAGGCGTGCGACATCGACAAGATCCCAGTAATCCGCTACACAGCCATTCAGGCGCTTGTCAACTAGTATTAAAAGATTTTTCGTCAAACTCGTGAGGGGCAAGTCGGCCTCTTGCTGCATGCGGCTTTCAAGAGCGGTAATTTCATTGGTCTTTCGGATGGTGCGTTCGAGGCCTGCTTCTATAGGCGACAGAGTGATTGTTTTGAGATCCACAATCTCACTGCGGCGGAGGATTGTTGGGAAGGCTTCTGCGGTCGTGAAGACGACTTTCTCTACACCTTGTTCTTTGATCCCGCCAACGTTGGTACCCTTACGACGAGGAGTCATAGTGAACTGCTTCGAGCGTGCAAACATGAAGTGCTCGCGGATGGGTTGTGCCACTTTTGCGCGGCGGTTGACGGGATGCAAGAGGTCCTTTTGAGGACTGACTGGGAAGATGGTTAGATACTGACCCTCGATTTCATCGAGGGAGCCGCTTGTGGTGACCTGTGCGGAGGGATACTGTTTTTGCATCTTGTCTGTAAAAGTGGCAAGACGATCGGTAGGCAGGCCTTCGAAGATAAATTGCTTGTCGCGAAGACTCAAAGGGAATCCCAATCCACGATAGATCACACGGAAGTATCGAGGTGTCTGCTTTTCGCCTTTACTGATACGGTCATAAATCGTAGCCATGGCCCTTTCGGTACGTGCAAGCTTTGCGAATTCGAACGTATTGTGCTGGTACTCGGCGGCAAGCTCAGAGTAGGCATTCAACGCCCAGTGCCAGGCCATTCCTTCTTCGAAATAGTGGATCGTCTGGAAGTATATCTGCTCTTTCCTTTCGAAAGCAGACTGCGACCGCATCTTTGGTGCACTGAGCGGTCCGACAACAGTGGACGGGTCCCACTCGTAGAGCTCGGCATGCATTCTTAGCGCCAGACCAGCCTCTGTGAAGTTTTGGGCGCTTGTCTGGACTTGGGCCAGTTCGTGGACATAACCGATGTAGATGTCCGTCTTTTGCATATCCTTTAAAAACTCCATCAGACGGAGAGTGTCCATAATTTGCACCGCTTCGCCTAACGCATCGGCGCTGTGAACCGCGACAAGGAGGTCCAGTAACTCGTCCACGATGGTGACATAGCTGTGTACAGCCTGGAACAGAGGATCGTCTGGAGGTTGAGCCATTGCTTCAAACAATGACAGCAGCTCGGGAACGAAATCCTTCTGAAGAGCACTGTCCTTGACTTCAGTACGCCTTGACATTTGATCAAGCCGCTCGATAGTTTCGGCCTGAATGACCGACAGATCCTGCCCCAAGATCCACTCTCCAATTATCATCGTTTGGAGGACATGAATGGCGGTGCTTCTCAACCCGTTGTGTATACTCAGGCAAAGCTCCAAAATCGGTCCAACTAAGCCAGGAACATACTGAACCTGAAAGCCTCCCATTCTGGAAAGACCGTACACGCTCAACTCTTGCATGTCCGTTTCCCATCCAATTGCTTCCCAACTTCGACTGAGCAGCTCGGCTCCAATTGCACGAACATCGCCCCCAATTTTCCAAATGGCTCTACGGCGTTGTTCTGAGAATTTCTCCAATGAGAGACATTCGCTACTGACCAGCTGGAGAAGTGTCAGAAAAAAAGCTCGCCATAATTCAGTATCAAAGTTCTCTGCATCTTCTGGTGAAGGGAGAAAGCGGTCCACTAAGATGTCAAGAATGACCTCCAAAGCCTTCAAAGACACTTTGTGATGGTAGACATTCACACTCAGCCACGACGCTGGGAAGGAGTCAAAATTTAGTATCGATCTGTACACTTGGAGCACATCAAGTAAGAAAACGGATAATCCGCCATTCGGCATCTCAGGGTAAGCGAACTGAGAGGACTCGGAAATCGTTGCCATCAAGGCGCATATCTCCATAAGGGCCTCGTCGAATGTGGTATCCGACGTCCTCGCTATGGTCGGAAATGGGTAAGAAGACGGAAAGAGTATCGAGGAATCGGAGGGCGTGTAAGGCCCCATGTTCTGGATGGCTTTGTATGACTGAATCAGTTTCGGTGACCAACTTGAGGCGCCCTCGAGGGACTGCGTAATCTGAGTTGCGACGACGGAACAGCAAAGGCGAACCTGTTCGCGATAAAACTCGGATTGAATGGAGACTTCTCCCCAGTATGGATCCAACCAGCGGACTACATTCGCCTTCCAAATCGGTTTAGTACTCAGAGTCGCGACAAAGCTTTCCGTACACAGATGGTTGATCAAGACCAATTTGTAAAGAGCCAATCTCCCTTTGGCTTCCGAGCAAGCTTCGACAAAGCCAATCGCGATGGCAAAAATCTCCTGGGAAGACATGACCTGGCTCAACTCTGGCAGCCAAGAGTCGAAATTCTGAACGGCGATTGTCTTTGTCCCGACTAAAATAGGCGCATGATCTCGCATCAGTCTTTCCAGCGCAACGAAGATATCCTGTAGATCCCTGGCGAAGGTGGGCCTGTGATTTTTGATACCGATGCCAACCTCCTTCGCAATTTGCTGTTGGCGGGCGTTGATGATGAACCGCAATAGATGACGTCCGACCTTGAAAGTTGCACGTAATCTTCGCGAACTGTCTGGATTCGTGTAGCCGGACAGAAGTCGAACAAAACCTCTAACCAGACAGGGAAACGCAAAAGGATATTTGAACTTGTGATCCGCATATTCGTCAACAAGAGGCTGGAGATTGAAGCGTCGATCGTTCACGATATCCAGGACGGTAACCAATGCACCGAAGACAAGATCTTCCACCTCATCTTTTCCAGAATACTCCACCAGTATCTCAAAAAGTGCAGCAAGGACGTCGTCAAGTAGCTTGACAATTTCCATTTGCGGAACAAAGGATATGCGCGTAAGGAGCTTAGTGACATCCGATTGTCGGAGATCGCGCCATTTCAACAGCATTAGCAGCTGCGGCTCTTGAGAGAACTTTGTACTGCAGAGGAGAGTCTTGATACGCATGACTGCTAAAGGTCCTGTTACACCCTCATCCTTGATTCTGACATCCCAGGGCAGGTTGAGATACAGTCCTTTGCCTGCGAGCTTACCGGCAGTAGCTTCATCGTATTTATACAGCAGCAGTGAGTGTTCGCCGTCTCGAGCAAAGGCTCGATCATTCCAAAGCGGCATGTATGCTAGCGCAAAAGGAAACTCGTCACCTCCATTTGCGATGCTCATGACCAGATGCGACCCAGGCACATCGTCAGGGTTGATGGATAACCGCACGGTTTGATCCCACCGCTCAGCCTTGCCAATTGCTGTTGTCCGCCAGCCTGTATGACCGGAACTGTTGGAAGACGGGTAAATGGCATGGTTGATACGATCGTACGAAGAGTCACGAGTCTCTAAGGTCAGCTGCATGTTATTCATGTTGACCGAAGATGATATAGGCGAGCTGCCCCTTGGATGCGAAAGTAGTGCGTTGTGCGGCAGTTGCGGCCCAACTATGGTAACATAAATGTCACTTCTTGTTTGAGTAGGTGCGCCGCTGAACCCAAGCCTGCGAGTTGACTGGATATCGTGGAGTAATGTCGGAGTCGACTGCACAAGCTGCTCGCTTTGAGGATGCTGAAAGACTTTGAGACGGACGACGAGGCCAATTATAGTAGAAGACCTGTTCCAAGACGAAGTTCCGCAAGGTGAGATTTCAGTGATCAAGTCCTCCCAATCAGGTTCTTGGTCGTGTGCTAGTCTTGGGCCAGCTGAAGGCGTCCAGACAGTGATCGGGCATTCAACTTCATCCAGACCACCGATAAGTCCAGAAATCTCGACAGCACCAAATCCCGTAAGCCTACGCGCTGGTTTCGCTTGGGTGTAGCCGCTGAGCGGCTCTGGCGTTACTGCGCGAGCATCATTAATCGGCGAGTGCACAGACATGGCAGTGCCCGGACGAGATTGCCCGTCGCCATCTCTGCGTCCGCGAGAACTCCACATGAGACTCCTTCGGCTACCCTTCGTTGCGGAGGCTGACATAGGCGTCGAACCTTGTTGTGAGTAATGATGATCCCCGTTCGTGTTGATATTCGCGTCTTTTCCGCTGAGTCGCGTACCCTGTAACGGCTCGTCGGTGTGGACCTTGAGAACCAGATACAAGCGGGTCCTTTCATTGGCGGCCTTCCCAACCTCCGATGCAGTCAAATCAGTGAACAATGTCCTGGTCAGGCGTCCGGCAGGATCCACTGAATTTGATGCGTCAACAGAAAAGCTCTCAGATAATAGTACGGCCGGTCCTCCTTCAGATTTCATGTACAGCGATAGACCAAAGGTCGTTGACTTCGCATGAGCGATCTGGTAGTTCTTCAAGTCTACAAAGAGATGGTATAACGCGCCGAACTCCGGTTTCGACGTTGGTCGTTCCGGCAAGAGGCTCATCATAGTCTGAAGACGACTTATCTCAATTGCGGAATCCTCACTGGTCATGATGCGGCCTTTGTTTGCAGGATCTCGGACGATGACGTTTCCACCGAGGAGTTTACTGCCTTGAACAAGATCCCACACTGCGTTCTCGCGCAAGGTGCGCAGCTCGTTCTTCGTAAGAACTTTATGCAGCATTTGTCTCCTAGCTGCATCTAGTCGGGCAACGATAGCAAACATGGCGTCCAAGAGATCGTACTGTCGGTTGAGTAAAAGTTCATGCAGGCTGGTAGAGTGCCATTCCCGTAGGCATGACGCTATCTCGTCGATAAGAGGTTCCTCCTTTGACGACGCAGACTCATCACCAATCTTCAGGAGTGGCACTGGCGCTTCCGGTTTTTGTGCCTCCGAGTTTCTCTCATAGGATTGCTGACGATGTCCCGGCCTTTTGTCTTGGCGTCGTGAGGCAGTGTCTTCGCCTCCATTAGGATATTCGTGATGTGCAACCCCATTTGGTGGCCTCGGAAACTGCCCAAGCAGCATCCCCCCGTCGCTATCCGGCGTTCTCTCAGTGTGCGTCGTGCCTTCTCTCTGCAACCCATTCTCACTCCCGTCATTCGCTCTCGCTTCAGCATGAACTGCGACCTCGCCCAAAAGCTCCCGTATCTCGACGCAGTCCCTCGGAAACACTCCCCTGAACACCCTTGCCTCCAGAGCTCTTCCCTTGCTACTTGTCAGCCCGGCAAGCAGCGACGGCGGCGCGATAAGATAGCCACGGAACCAAGCTCCGTCGATGCCGCCCTGCTCGAAGATATAGAGCTCATCGCCGATCTGGAGCGGGAGGTCACCTTCGCCGGAGGGGTGAAATGGGTAGATGCAAATGGCAAACGCCATTCGCGGGAGAGGACGCCAGGGCATAGCTGTGTGGTTTGGACGCCCTAGAGTTTGCAAGCGATCGGGGCCATGGTCTGCGAGACCTAAGAGTTTGTGACTGGCACGTGTGAGGGCGTTTCGCGCTTGGGTTAGGCTTGTTGACGCGCCAACGTGCAGAAAGAATCGAGATGGTAGCTGTTGGGTAAAGCTCCGTAGACGGAGAGAAAAGCCAGTGGTATTGCACTCCCAGCACAGTATCAGGTCAGGTTAAGCTCCAGTGAAGGAGAGAGAGACACAGTGACGGTCGGGGAGTATTGTTTCCTGGAAAACCGGGGAAGCGAGTCGAGGGGCTGGGATTTGATGGCTGGGCTGGTCAAGCTAGTCGGAACCCTTCCGCAACAGGGGTGTAACCATCTGACGGACGTGTGTCACCAGTCACCACCAATATCATCGTATACATACATGTACACTTTGGTATCATGCTTGATCCAAGCTTTTCTAACAGACATCCACACGCCTATATCAGGCCACAACTTACCTATTAACAAGACACAACATCTCCACCTTTCTCACACTCCATATGAAACAGCTTTTGGCGAAATGCATACTTTTTTCTCCTCCTACCTGCCTCCAGCACTGCCGTTCACCACAGCTTCGATGACCAAGTCCTTGGCTCGCTCCACTGCCTCCCTGCTGCCGCGCAGCTTGATCGCCTCTTCACGGCTACCGGCCTGCGGGACGGTAATGTCGCAACCAGTCTCCTTGCGGATGTTGTTCACTGTCGAACCGCCAGGGCCGATGACGAAGCGGTACGCCTTTGGATCCGGGAGAACGAGGTAGCCGGTGACAGATTGTTCGGCCGCGGCCATAGCAGCCTCGATCATCTGCTTGGCCTTAGCGATGTTGGCGGCTTCGATTCCCTTGAGAACCCAGGGAATGGTAGCTTCGTTGTCTGCTCCAGCTCCGGCTGTTGCGTCGACTATGTCAAATGAGTGCTGCGTCTCCACGTCCACGTTCGATCCTCGTGCGCCATCGTCGGTGATTAATGGAAGGTTGGAGCTGTTGCTAGCAGCCGGTCGGCTGGAGGTCTCGGGACGTGTGGGACGCTGGTGCCCAGCGTGGTCGACAGTGACCTTCAAGTTACGGCTGAGGTTACGAAATAGGTTACCGTTGTTCGAATCGGCAACAGCGTGGTGAAGACGGATGGGGATGATGATGGTCTCTCCTGGCTGTTCCTGCGTCATGGACAAGATGCGCTCCTTGGCGCTTGCAACATCCTGCGGCATGCCGGTGAGCTTAATCAGAGATCTTGCTGCACCAGTGGTCGATGTGCTAGGCACAGCTAGTGTGATGTTAAACTCGGATTCTAGAGCCTTCCTTGTTTCTCCGCCACGACCGATGAGCTTTCCATGTCTTGCCGGGGCCACCTCAACATTTTCCGTGACTTGACTTTCGCGTTGACTGACAAAGGCTTGGATGGAAGCACAGAGCTTCTCTACAAGATCCTGAGGACCCTCCACGCGGATGGAGCTTTCCGAAGAGTCGGCCTTAGGGAACTGTACCATGCGGGCACGTTCGCGGGCATCATCAGGACCTCCAGCTGCGGCGACTAAACGCTTGATGTTGTCGCCTGGATCAAATAGTTAGCACACATGACACACTGGTGTGGATTTTGCGTTTGCTTACCCTCACGGCCGATGAGTGTTCGGTGGTGCTTCTTGTCGACCTCGAGCATTCTTGTAACGGTATCATCAAAAGTCCTCGCTCTCGCCTCCAGCTCCTTCTTTGCACTGTCGACTTGTGCCTTTGTGCCTTTAATCTTAATCTGGACTCTTCCAGATGGATCCACGACATCCTTTGAACCGGGAATGTCGATTTGAGCTCCGGACGTAAGACGGAGATTGTCAAGCTCTCGCCCACCTTGACCGATCAAAGAAGGCAGTTGCGACTGGGCGACTGACACAGTCGCAGAGTTGGAATTGTCTTGAGCGTACTGGTAAAGGCCGAAGAGCTCATCACGAGCCTCATCGGCGCCCTTTTTGGGTCCCTTTATGATAACCTCATCAGCCGCTTGAGGAGGACCACGGCCCTTGGTAGGGCCAGCGGCTTCACTCGCGTCATCCGCATCATCGCCGTCAGCGTTTGAGGTACGTGGGAAGTTGATGCGAACGTTGTATCTGTCCTGGAGCCTGTGAACGAGAGAGCCCTTGGCACCAATAAGATCACGGTGAAACTGCGGCTTGATCTTGAGAACGTGGGTGGTCTGGTCCTCAAGCTTGCGACCGAGGGAGAGAATGTGGGCTTTGGCAGCGTCGGCCTTGGCCTTAGGGCCCTTGACTTCGACCTTACCTTCATTGACTTGGATCTCTACGTCAAACTCTTCACGGAGCTTGTTGATGTTTTCTCCCTTCTTGCCGATGAGGAAGTTGGCAAATTTCTGCGGGAAATCGAACGTAATTGTGTAGCCTCTCTCCGCTTCATCTTTGATTTGCTCCTCAATGAATGCCTGAAGCTTCTGTGCGTACTCCTCCACAGCGCTGGAAGGTCCACGGAAGTCGATGGGAAAGTTAGCGCCTGCATTGCCTCTGTAGGGCCCTTGCAGACCTGGAAACTGCACAGGGTATTGTGGTCGTGGCTCACGCTGGCCCTCGCGGGCAACGTATTTCTGAATCTTCTCACGGTACTTGGCCGGCGCGTCAACATTCTGTGAAGTGATCTGTTCTTGGCCGCTAACAAGACCCTGCAGGTATTGCTCAACCTCCTGAAGTGCCTTCTCGAACTGCTGCAC
>Ga0160428_1002569_pt1 | contig 10794 bp, 8 predicted proteins | sample SolpanmetagenomM_FD_108198 | JGI IMG/M metagenome (GOLD analysis project Ga0160428, IMG submission 108198) | Solar panel surface microbial communities from Lawrence Berkeley National Laboratory, California, USA - M | ecosystem: Engineered > Built environment > Solar panel > Unclassified ...
ACATCCGAGTGAAGTGGTGGTTCTGAAGCCGACAACCTCTCCATGGGTCCTAGGAGGATGTTTCCAACGGTTGCAACTGGTTTTTTATCCGTCGGTGACTCTCCATGGTGCTCACTGGAGAAGACGAAGTGTGGCCATTAAGGTGAAGCGTTCCATCGTCGACAGCCTGTTGTCGACGTCGCATCTCTATCGCGGTCCTGACGGCAACGTAGTCATTCATGCCTTGAATTCATTCGGCCAGCACTTCTCCTTTGGCCAAGCATCCGAGTGTGTTCCGGCATGGGCTTCTAGAGTTTTGAGGTCGGTGTTGACCAGTTCCTTGCGGCAGAAAGCGCAGATCGATGTTGGCTTTGGCGCCTTGACGGGTGTGCCATTAGGGTTGACAGCGACGCGAGTGCCGGCGGCTTCGGCCTTCTTGTGTTCTCGCTGGACGCGGGCTTTCTTGGAGATGGGCATGATGGGTTTAGGAGGGAGGGTTTGATCTGTCTGTGGGTGTTGTGTTCACTGTTGATTTTTCTTTTTTCTTCCCAGTCGAGTCGAGTTGCTCTCAGGGTCCACGGTGGATTGAAGATTGCTAGTCAGGCGCTCTCTGAAGCTCCAATGAACAGCAGCACACGAAGCCACATTGCTTGCGCTATACCTTTGCGCGTTAGACGCTTGCTGTACGACACAGACAAGGACCGTGGTAGGATATCCCAACCGGCCAGATGTTTTTCTATAAAATAGGAAGGTGCTTTCGTGTTTAGATAGACCGTCTGTAATGATAGGAAGACTCGAACACGACAAGGACAGGTCAGCTGAGACGATGTGCTCTGTACAACCTATCAACATCCTCGAGCGACACGCGTTGAGACCTTGGCGCTGTTACGATGCCCCCTAGACAAGAGCGAGAGTCAGGGGGGCTTGTATGAGCTGTGACGAAGACGTAGTGTCGAGCAGTAAAGACATCATCTTAGTTGGGTTGTCTTGAGTAGAGCATAAAAGCTCGTGGCTCTACGCACAATCTCCAGAAAGAACGACCATCCACGCTACTATTTGAACCTTTATCCCTCGTCATTCTGCCTGCAGATCTGTTACATGACCACCATCCATAGCCCGGGGGAAGAGAAGAAAGTAGAGCAGGTTGCCTTCATCAAGAAGCTGTTCAGCGAGAAATACAATCTGCAGGCAAGTGACTGCTCAAGCACTGGCTGTTGCGAAAGAAATCAAGTTGACTCTGTTAGGTCTCTGATATAAGAACCGAACCACGTATATGGAACAACTACGTCCACCACGTCTCGTTATTGTCCCCTGTTGGTGAGTGTCGCTGCCTAGAGCCGGATATGCCCGGCGTTGGCATGGTTGCTGCTGGCACAACACGCATGATTGTGCGGTTTCCAAACCCGGAGGCAATATTGAATCAAGCAGTCCGCATTCCAAACAGTGTCGCGGCCATGACCATAGGTCGTGAGGCTCTCGCAGGCTTCACGCCATGCATTGTGCCTGTAGTCTATGCCTGGCATGCCGATGTTAATGGTTCAGGGTGGATCATCGAAGAGTATATGCCTGGCGCAGGTCAACGCTGGATCACCCATCACAAGTCACCAGAAAACCAACGCATCATACTCAGCCAGATGGCGGACGTTCTCAAGGCAATTCAAGATTTCAAGCTGCCTGCCACGGTCCAAGGCTACGGCGGTCTCGGGTTCGACGAACAAGGCAATATTGTCAACCGAGCCATGGTTGTTGAGCCCTACAATGGCCCATTTCCTTCTGTAGCCGCGCAGTATCATGGGATGCTGACATCTGCACTGAGCGATTGCGACCGGTCGCCCGTATCTCAAGGCTGGCAGCGAAATGGTCTGAGGGATCGCATCAACAATTTCATCGCGCATGGTATTGACGAACTTATTTCCACTGCGCCTTCCGCCAGGCCCGTACTGATTCATGGCGATCTCCGTAAGAATATCAAGTATCATGGTTGGGACTGCTCTTTTACTGAAGCTGCTCAGATTTGGGAAACTTTCTTTTTGACCCCGACACTCTTCGCGTGACGGCATTACTAGACTTCGATTTTGCCCACATTGCAGCACCTCTTCACGAGTATTTCTTCTCTTTTCCCGACCGAGACTATGTACTACAAGGGCCGTACGCTTCTAGTCAAGTTGAACGCGACATCCGCAACATTCTACTTCATGGCTATCCAAGCCCGTTGCCACCTTCCAAGCCGCCGTACGATGGACCTAAAAGACCTGGCTCTGAACCCAACCCGCAGTGGGAGCTCATGCAGAGGTGGGAAGGTGAACTTGAGCGCGTTCAAGCTCTTCGACCAAGTAACATAGTGGGCGCAGACGAAGTCTCTACACTGTACAGCTTCATGAACGATTTGTGCTACTGGTACTTCAACGACCCGCGCTGGCTGAAGTCGCTGTCGGAAGAGAAGCTTGAGAAGCAGAGACTGGAGCAAGAGGAAATGTTGGACAAGTATCTTAGCGGCTGGGGCTACTAAGTCTGGGTGTATCGGAAGCCTCTTCTTGAGATGGCAGAGCATTATATTTCCGCGTACATCGTGCCGTAGCTACAGTACTAGTCACTCTTTTCATGTTAGAAATAACGCCTCCCGTTGTCATGGTAACGGGCTGTTTGGGAAACCCCCCTTTTCTGTTTGGCGGAGTAGACGTTTTAGCTACCCTTTAGCCTTCCCGCAGATCACATCAGACCCAGCACATCATAAGGCATAGTTATCCATCTGCCAGAGCACCGGTGCAAGACGTCTTGTAAACTTGTACAGCGTTCGATATCCATATCTTCATCGGCCATCATCCGACCGCGCCTTGCAGCTACACAACTTTAGCACTACATCCTTCCACAGAGATTCGTTCATAGTCGGAATCGGTCAGAGGGAAGATGAAGGAAGGCACTCACTTGTGCGAGGCCGCCTGAATACATAACACAGCATATCGCATCATAAGTCTGCGACTCTGGCCGTTCCTGCGCAGTATCACTATGCAGCTTCTCTGGGGGCTGTCCGTCGCCTTCACGCTCTGGCTGGCCATCTTCGCGCAAGCTGATCTCCCTTACAATCCAACCTACGTATTCCTACCAGGTATAAATGGCGGCAGATACGGATATGTTCTGGAGCAACCTTCTCCTACTACAACACAAGGGAGGCTACTATCCTTCGATACGAGAACAACTCTTCTCTCCAGTGGAGGTTCTTATTCGACCATCTCATCAAGCCTACCATTTCTTGTCCAAAATTCATCACATGCGTATACACCGGTCTTGAGTACCGATGGAAGCATAGCAGTATTCACAGGGGACTGCTCAGGATCCACTGGCAGTTCTTCAAATATGTGGAAGTTCATACCATCATCAAAGGGATCCGGAAGCTGGACACAACAGAGTTGGACAAAAAATGACGGAGCAGCAAGGCCACAATATCTTTCCGCAGGGTTTGCATTTTCAACGAACGCAACCAATGATAATGGCTCAATCTACACATTCGGAGGCATGTGTCCGTGGGCTGGCAGTACAACCGCGACGTGGCTATCAGCGGCGAGCTACTCGAACCGCATGCTGGTCTTCACACCAGGAACAACCATGTCCTACGATCTCGCAGCACTTCCGACGACCAAAGTTCCAATCGCAGAGGCAGGCTTCACGATCACCCCATTACCTTCCATTACGGTCAACTCAAGTACAGGATACGTTTCGATTCAACAACAGTTTTTACTTTTGGGCGGCCAAAGTGGAAACGCTTTCATCAACATGTCCAACGTAGGTATTTTTTCTCTCCCTCAGGCTACTTGGTCGTTCGTCAGTATTAGCCCTTCAAGTGGGAAGACAGATCTTATGGCTCGGCTGGCCGCCTCAGGCGTTGCTCCACGGTCCGGACATACTGCGATTCTAGGTGGAGATGGCACGACTGTGGTAGTATATGGAGGCTGGGTGGGTAACCTTGATACACCAGCTTCGCCTCAACTAGCGATCTTAGACATTGGCAACGGGTACCCGAACTCTGATTCCTGGAGCTGGTCAACCCCGACTACTTCAGGCTTTAATTCTACCGCAAGTGGCTTGTATGGTCATGGTGCTTTGCTGTTACCCGGTAATATCATGATGATTACGGGAGGTTACAGTATCCCAGGCTCAGACACTTCGAAGAGACAGAGTGGTCCAAATCCGAACGTGGAAACACTGTTCTTCAATATTTCATCGAACACTTGGATATCATCATACGAAGCTAGCATGGCCCAAACTTCGCCCACCACAACTGTGAGCGCAGACGCGTCTGGGCTCAATTCAACGGCCGCAAAAGCTGGCTTAGGTGTTGGCTTGGTGTTGGGTATCCTTGCTGTATTCCTTGCTGCGTACGGGGGTTGGCTATACTCCAGGAAACTAAAGAAGAACCGTCGGGCACTTGAAAACACTCTTCATGAGAAAACGTCCGGTAATACACCTGAGGTCGCTCAAGGCTTTATGTCCAGAAACTCCATTGACACCGCAAACGTCGTACATCCAAGCGATGACAGTGGGGGAAGCCTTTGGGCGCGTCGCATACAAGTAACAGACAACATCCTGCCATGGACGTCTCACGACGACAGTCGAGGGGTCTGCACTGAGAACGATGGCACCGGTGTTCGGGATGCTAATAGGACTGGAGTATTTCTTGATCTTCCCAGTCCACAGCGCGGCCTTCGACGTCCTCCTCCAGGGCGGCGCAACTATCGATTTGACGAGTACAACAATGGGTTTGCGAATGCCCATATTACTCCCATCGAAGAGCGCGACGAGGAGGACTTCGTTATGGCACCGCTGTACCCGTTGGATTCAGAGTTGTCCGCAATGGGTCTCGCTGTGAGTCTACCACTTAATGATCCATTTATGGATCCCGATTCCCCTGTCAGAGATACACCACTTCAAAGACCACAGCACGCATACACAGCTTTGCTTGGATCAAAGCCTCCTATAGTTGCAGCCGAGCGACACAAAGAAATGGATAGTTGGGTCAGGGGATGGGCTGCTGCGGATGCGATTCTTCCTCATCCAGATCGGGCATCTCCCACCAAAACCGACCGCACATTGTCCACTTTGAGCGATCATTCCGTTATTTCTAGTCCTTCATACGTTACTGGACCATCAAGGGCGTTGTCAGGCAGGTCTATTCCTGTGCTCCGACCGACATCTCAAGACTCGTCGTCAAACTCGTCTCCGACTACTGAATACTTCACGGTCGACGGCTCATCGACAACTCGGGTCCCACGACCGCGCGTCAACCTCAAAGGCAATTCCTTCACAGCCGCATATGGCGACTTCAGCCAATTTCAGGCAGAAAGCGAGGCATTGTTGGGTTCTCCCAGCCATATTGAGCCCGACATAGAGCCGACCTTCACTAGACAGAGAAGTCCTGTGCGTTCGCGTAGTCGTCTTGGGGGCTGGGTGGGCAGCGTCCGGCGTGCAATTCCGGCATCCTTGCGCAACTCGGGCCGCAGCACGTCCATGGGTGCCATTACGGGCAGCCCCTCTATTGGCTCTGATGGCTACTACAACCGAACAGGCGGCTTAGACGATCGCAGCACTGCATCATCACCCACCAAGCGGCATGCGGAGCTTCACTCCGAAATCCTTTCGCCTACAGATCATATACTACCACCCAGACGGTCAGTAAGCGACGGTGCAAACCTGCTGTTCAATAGCAAGCGCGGTGCAAGGGACTGGAACTTCGATCCTAAGCGCATTTCAGCTCTCACCCCTCTATTATCGGAGCCCATTCAGACAATAGGGCCTCCGGTGCCGCGGCACAATTATGTCAAGAAAACCGATCTGTCTTACCGTCGGCCCATAGGAGCGCCGCTTGTTCGACGCACGAGGTCTATCAAACACGGCCGGCCAACTACAATGGTCTCGAATGATTTGCTTGAAGATGCGAGCGATGGTGACTGGGATGTGGAGGCGGCAGTGCAGGAGCGGAACGTGCAGGTCATGTTCACAGTGCCACGTGAGAAGTTGCGCGTCGTCAATGCTGAGGAGCGTGACCTGGTGAGCCTAAGCGACGGTGGGAAGAGTCGGCAAGGGAGTGAGATGAGCTCGAGCAGTAACGTCACTGTTCGAGGAAACGGAGGTTCGGCAGGGAACAGTCGCCGTGGTTGGTGATGCATTCGAGGCGGATGTAACATATAACGGTCACTTTTGTATTGTTATTGGCAAGGTCTTGAATGGGAGACAGTTTGGGAGAAAAGTGGTGTGCGTGGAAAACGGGTTTGCGTTTGCACAATTATTTATGTCATCTAAGAGGGGTCGACAAGTCTGTAAATGAAACGCGATCAATATTGCTTGCTTGATATTGCTCAAGGTGGCACGAGCAAAAAGCCCAGGTTGTTTGAGCATAATGATACAATTAGTGGAGACCCACCCAGGAAGTTAGTTTCAAATGGGGTCAAGCCACGAGCCGTTGGCTTGCAGATCCGCACGTGGGATGATCTGCGTTTCACCTGTCAAATCGAACCGCCTTGATGATTCCTCTTGGCTGACCTTGAATACATCACCATCGACCGCCCTTTAGGAAGCCGTGAACCAGTGTCGCGCTTGCCTTGCGTCCATCACTATCGTGAATCGACGTTGTCTTCGTGATGCCGTGAGTTTCATTCTGAAACCGGTCTGTTTTGCTACACAAAAACTAGGCAGAATATGTTCACCATACTATCGATGGACTTCGAGCATATGGTTTCGCAAAAGCAAGTGATTGGGAGAATAAAAAGGGGAGTCAATGTGGAATCTATCGTTGAAGCAAGAAAGAAGAAAAGAAAGAAAGATGACGACGACGCGCTTGAACGCTGAACGCTGAACGCTGGTGGATCGCTGCAGATCGAAAGGCAAAGAAAAGGTACGGGGAGGGGGGAAGCATGTTAGCTCGCAAAGCGGCTACTGGTCGCTATCATAGAAGGCTGGTTGTTGGTGAGTGCCGCGACACGGGCCTTAACACGAGCCACGCGGTCTTCAATTGCTGCAGCCTGCTGTCAGTTTGGGTTCCGCCAAACGTCGTGAATAGCTATGAGGCACTTACATTCTTCAATGACGCTAACATCAGTATCATCTGTATGCTCGGTAGATCCGGTAGCGCTCATACTTGGCCTTGAAGAAAGATACACCCCATGGAAATTGTCCTGACTGAGACGGCGTTCTGAAGCGTGCTTACGGATCTGTGCCCAACGGTCGTGTGATAAAGATGGTTTGTTGACAACAACGGGCATTTTCGGCTGGTGCGCAATACGAACACTTCGTGTGGAGATGTTGTCATCTTCATACTCGTACTCGCCGCGGCTGTCGCAATCGCTTGTCATCTGCGGCTCAGGGGACTCGGATGGGGTGATGTAGTCGCTGGCCTCTGCATAGGCGGCTTGAGTTGGATCAAGATAGGGCATCGAAGAAGGGGCAAGCAGCGCTGCGGCACGAGTGTAGAAGTTGCTGCTTGACGGCTGAGTCCAACTTGAAGGCTCTTGCATTGTCAAGGTGGAAACCTCATGGACCTCATCACCGCCACTGCTAAAATTACGGAAGTGCATGTTGGCATCTCGCATCTCAAAGGACGTAGGACTCTGCGGTGGAGACTGATAGAAGTGGTTTGGTTCGTAGACCTTGGGTTCGACGTCGTTCCTGTTTGCTGCTCTGTGGTTGCGCAACTGCACAGGTGGCGAGGGGACGGAAATTATGTCTAAGAGTGGACTGCGCGCGGTCGGTTCCCCACGTGGAAACAAAGTATCATCCGCAAACGCCGTTTGAATCTGGAGAACACGACGTGGCGAATCGAGTGGTTTTGGATTCGGAGAGACTGGAGCCAAGCCTCCTTTGCGTCTGTTGAATATATTGACCAGACCCCTCACACTACCTGTGCTCGACTTCTGAAATACCTTCGGTCGCACAAGTGGCGAGGCTCTGTGCTCCTGAGACTTCTGTCGAAGTGTCGATGGTGGTGTCGTTGCCTTTGGTCGGTCGAGAATCTCGTTTTGGATAGGAACCTGGGGAGAAGGGTTACTGCTGAGAGGAGATGGAATGCCCAACTCTCGGATGAGAGTTTCATGACGGCTGTCGACGGGTTTTCGATCAATCTTGATGGGTGTTTTCGGAAGTGACATCTCGGTTGACACGCCCCGCGACGCTGGACTCTTGTCCTTGGTTGATCGCAAAGCTGTTGGAGGTGAGGATGGCGGTGTCATGAATTGAAGCCCTATGGCTTTGGTTGCATCCTTAGTGGGTGGCGGAGGTGGGGGCGTGGGAAGGTCACGCTCTTCGATCTTTGCTGGGTTTGCTGGAGATGTCGGTAAAGTCTTATTGGTTGCAGCTGGGTCACCAAAGCCGTTGATGGGTGTCAAATCGCCTAGGTATTTTGCGCGATTCTGGCTCTTGTCGAAATTCCGAGCCCATTGCAAGGCCGGTGCAACATCTGACAGTTTGATCGGCTGCATAGTCAAGACACTCGTAGTTTTCGTTTTTGAGTCTTCACCCAAGCGGCCACGACGAACAGCTGCCGTTGCGCGAACTTCCTCTGCCTGTTTTTTCACAATTGCAACGGCAACAGCTTGGACCCTAGCTTGCTCCTCACTCCCAACAGCACTGCTTGCAGCCTGAGCCGGAGCTGGAGGCGTTTCTACAAACTCACTGTCTTGTTTCCCAGAAGGCTTTCTTTTCGTACGACCCATCTTGCCCAAACCAAATCTGCTCTTCTTGACAACGATGTGAACATCCGGGCGCTGGCTTTCTCCAGTTGCGGCTTTAACTTGCTCTTCTAGTATCAACCAGCGCCCGCTAGTGATCTTTGTTTCGACAAATGCACATCGACCAAAAACTGCTTTGCGTCTGAGAGGCTCTTCACTTGCCAGGCTCGCCATCCAAACCCACCAGAACGTCTCATCCAAGTGGAGATGACTAATGCTAGCAAGCTCGGCGTAGCAGTCATCATCGAAGGGAGAATCGTGCGGTGTACCTTGAGGGGAAGTTGGAGGGGTCGACTCGCCGAGTGGAGGAAGCATCACGCTGGGTGAGACTAGTAAAGAAGCGGGTCGGCGGTCTAGTGAGTTCGTAGAAAACCCCGACGACATGAAGTCCGCCCAACTTGGTGTGGCTGGCCTCACAACCTGATGACCTGCTGATCTGCCTGTCAACAGAGAGCTATCAGAAACCGCCCTAGAGGAAGTCGAGGTCTTGCTGTCACCGACGTGATCGGGGCTGCTGGCTATATCAGAAAACCCGCTGTCCTCGAAGCGGTCCCACGAGGATGTCTTGGGAGATGCTGATGATGTTGAGATGGTATGTGTAGATGAAATGCAGTCGAGAACACGACAGCATTCGATAGTTAGTACATCGAGGGGTTCTTCATAGCGGCCAAACTGTTGCAGACAGTTGTTTTCATGGCGGTAGTCGAATTGATTTGCTCTGCGAAGCAAGGCGTAAGGCGTCGGCGAGACGGAGTCTACTAACATGACAACTTTGGCCGTCCAGGTTTGTAACGAAGCTGGAGTTTCTGGTGGATAGTCGTTTTGCGCTACGAGTGCTTGGAGAGATCTCGGTATATGTGAGATACCTGTTGTATCTGTTGTCGGATCAGGTGAACGCGAGCGAAGGTATGCAAAGAACAGATGACTAGTCGCATTTGCGGCACTGTGCAAAGTCAGTATATCGCATAAAGACCCCGGTTGTTGGCGGGCCTTGCCTGGACCACGATCGGTATCCTCCATCGAATCCTTTGCCTTCATCGATATGATCAAAGGCCCACCAGCCGGCCAGCCTAGACAGCTTTCGTCCACCAAGACCGTTACTCTTCGCATGGGCTGCAATGGCACACAGAAGGTCAAAAAAGTCGAAAACAATCTGTCGGCGAGCTTCCGATTCCACGCTGATTGGAATGAACGTATCGAACGCATTTCTAGTCATATGAGACTCTGAACACAACGCTCGTTAGTCCTCTATCTAGCCCGGTAAACTGGGACGAATTACCTAGTTCACCGCTTCGAAAAAGCTCGTATGTCTTCCATGTAACCACCCCGCCTGAGAGGCGACTCCAGCACCATTTGGTAATGCTGCATATTCCCTTGCTATTGTTAGCTCGGCCGGTTAACCATAGCGATTGCCTCACCATGGGTTCGATAAGACGAAGATCATAGTAGAGCTGCTGTAGTCTGTGGACTTCGTGCGCGCCACGACTGCGTTTGAAGAAGTTGCGAATGAAGGATTGCGCAAGGTTGATGTTGAACTCCGGTCGGAAAGGGAGCAGGAGAAATGGAGTGTCGAGCGCTGTATGAGTGATCAACAAAGTCCGCAGTCAAGCTCTTGCGTCCACTAACCTCTCGACTTCAGCTCCAGAGTGCATACATGAAGCAGCTCATACACCTCCTCTGCTGACACATGTGTTCTTTGCCAGGCATCTTCGGGTACGTTCTCCGTCTGTTGTTGTGGCAAGCGCGTTCGCGGACGAGATAGTTCGCTCTTACTGCGCGGCCCGGTGTCGGGGTGTTGGCTGGGTTTGAAGACCTTTGAGAAGAAAGGCATTCTAAGGAGGGGGGGTCCGTTGAGGAATGCAGCGACGATGATCAGCGTAAGTACATGCCGTGCCTACACCTGTGAAACGCGTCAATAAAGATGCTTCACGTCAAAAGCCGGCGCAAGAGATACCTTTGGATCTTGTCACACGCGTTGAATATGTTTCCGAATGACCGATGGATGGAGAGCGACCCGGCGGGGTAGAGACGACGGAGAGACACGACAAGGGTACTGTACTAGAGGAGGGAAGAAAGACTGAAGGAAGCGTGAAGGAGAGGA
>Ga0160428_1002570_pt1 | contig 10788 bp, 16 predicted proteins | sample SolpanmetagenomM_FD_108198 | JGI IMG/M metagenome (GOLD analysis project Ga0160428, IMG submission 108198) | Solar panel surface microbial communities from Lawrence Berkeley National Laboratory, California, USA - M | ecosystem: Engineered > Built environment > Solar panel > Unclassified ...
CCAAATGTCACCGGCGCAACTTACCGTCGCCAACACAAACCTGCTGGCTCGTCTGCAGCCTTTCCTTTCGGTGCCTCTCGCCAATATGCCAATAAGTGCTTTCTTTTACAACGAGAATGATTCGAGGCAGAAGACTTTCACCACCGATGCTTCTGGTCATTTCAATCTACGAGCTGGCCTCGATTTCGTCCCAACTCATGTTCGAGTTCTTGCCTCTGAGAACTTGTCTCTAACAGAAAAAGTTCTCATCACAGAGCCCCATGGAGTGAGCGTCATCTCCGACATTGACGACACGATCAAGCATTCCGCGGTTACGTCAGGCGCTCGCGAAATCTTCCGTAACGTCTTCATTCGTGACCTAGGTGATCTCTTCATCGATGGCGTTAAAGAATGGTATCAGCGGCTAGCACAAGCTGGAGTCAAGTTCCACTATGTCTCTAACTCACCATGGCAATTGTTCCCGGTGCTGACGGAATACTTTGCTCAAGCTGGTCTGCCGCCTGGTTCAATGCACCTCAAGCAATACAGTGGCATGTTTCAAGGAATCTTCGAGCCTGTGGCAGAGAGAAAGAAAGGGACACTGGACAGAATATTCAGAGACTTCCCAGATAGACGCTTCTTGCTCATCGGTGACAGTGGAGAGGCAGATCTGGAAGTATATACAGAGGTTGTTCTGGAGCATCCCGGACGAGTACTTGGCATCTTCATCCGCGATGTCACAACAACGCCCAAAAGAGGCTTCTTTGACTCTGCAATGGGCCCACTAGCAGATTCGTCGTCAGCAAGTTCACGATGTCAACCTCATTCTGATGAAGAGGATGATGCCGACATGAAAGCTGCAATTGCTGCATCATTACGAGAATTCGAAAAGACAGGTGGTGCGGCTGAGCAAAGACCTAATCTGCCACCACCGCCAAAGGAAGAAGAAGATCTGATTGATCTGAACTGGGAGGATCCGCCAGCGAAAGCCGAAACTGCTCGGTCGTCACAAGCGGGAAGCGCAACATCAACAACACAACCTCAAGCCAGGAGGAAACAGCCACCACCTCGACCACGAAAGCCTTCATCCGCGGTACAGACCAACATCTCGTCACTATCGAATCCTACATCTACCAATACCATCAAATCAACCCCAAGTACGACCACAACATCCAATACTCCCGACAACCCAATCCAACCTCCCACTGATTCCTCCACCACCAATCCCACCCGCGAACGCGAACCACGTCCAAGTCTCCCAACCCGCCGGCCTCTCTCCTCCTACCCGACCTCTGCAGCAACAACAGCCGCCCGCTACGCCAGTTCCATCTACTCCAGTGCCTCATCCGTCTACCACCAAAGCTACACCAACAATTCGGCCGCTTCCACTGCCGCGTCGAACCTGACAGGTAGTGCGCAACGCAGTTCGGGACTAGTCAACCAGATGGCGGCGATGGACGCGGCGACTTTTGGTGGCGCGGCGGATGTGTTGGGATTGCCGGTGAGCAAGAAGGAGGAGATGTGGAAGAGGAGGTGGGCAAGGGCAAAGGGGATTATGGATGACAAGGGAGTGGTGCTGAGGACGTGGAGGGTCGGTGGGGATGTTAGTGCGGAGACTTTGAGGTTGGTTGAGGAGACTGAGAGGGGAAGTAGGTAGGTAGGAGTGGTGCTTGAAAGATGATGCTTGGACAGGTTGTAGCATAGCATAGAAGAACATGAGAGTGTGTGTTTTGTTGTCAATGTTAAGCAGCAACGCCTTGTTTCTGCATTTCTTTCTCCATTCCGATGATTTCAATCTACACCCCATCCTTTTCCAGTCAGACGTGGATCGCTGCGACGTGCAGTGACGCCTACACTGTCGTCAGTCCAGCTTTAGAAAACAGGATTCAGCTACATACATACCTCATCAGAGATTAGTTTTTCTGCTTCATCCTATCCAGAACTGAAGATCTCAAATATGTTTGCAAACATATACTATTCATGTCACTCGTTTTACATTCTCTCGTGCAAAACGTGTTACAAATATGCTTCCGAACAATAATATCATGCTATCTTACATTTTGAAATTCAATTCTCGCCGAAAACGTGTTGCTGTATAGTACTCGTCATGTCATGACCTAGTGCCTACTTGTTTGCTGTTTCTGGCACGACCTCTTGCATTATGGAAAATATCATTTGCTTTGATTGACGTGCAACGGCATACAAGAGCATGTTTGCGTTCCTGAAGCAAGCAGGGAGTTTTGGGCGGCACCTTTTCAAAAGCAATGTTCTTGTCAAGGGGCTTGATCGATCTCAGTCGTAGCGGATAGACTTCATGATACTTAAGGTAGCAAGGTGTCGGATATTAATGAGCTTGAAAGCAAAGTGCTGGAGACTGGAAAGGACGATAGATGTCCCAGATACTGGCCTTTTTGTGTATATTAACAATATGGCGAATAGTGTACGAGTGAGTTCGGAAAACTACCTCTCCAAGCGTGGTTTTGAATTGAAATGCTGTGACACTTCCGTTCCTTAAGGCTCAAAAATCCACTGAAGTAGGTCTGCTTGAAATGTTCCTCGCCTTCTGCTTGAATTGTACCTCACCTCGAATCCTTGCTATAGAAGAACTACGAGCTACCCCACAAGAGTAAGAAAATACGTCTTATACTTTTACATATTTTTGCAGAATTCTCTATTTTTCTCTTCTTTATCAAGCGTCTTCTTCTTCATCAAGCGTCGTCTTCTTCATCAAGCGTCGTCTTCTTCATCAAGCGTCGTCTTCTTCATGACGTGTACTGATGTGCTCAAGAATGACACCATTGCACATACTGGCAATTGGATTAAAGGAGCATGCACATAAAAGGTTTACTGCTCAGCTTGTGAGCCGGAACTGTGCCTTCCATTAGGGTCCATTAGCAGGAGCTGAAGACGAAAGCCAGTGCCTCACGTAGGGCAGAGACACAGAACTGGGTTCTCGTACTCATGATCCAAGGCGCCATTATTTGCACGCTTACCGGAAGAGGCTCCAGCGGAAGTGCGGTTCAATGGAAATACTTTGAGCGAACTTGGCTGAAGTGTAGGTTCATAGTAAGTTGGCAAGTCCAGCCAGTCCAATGATAAGAGAATACAGCAGTTTCAGCTTTGAAACTTTGAGGGATTTCGTCACATGACGATCTGAAACAGAACTGGGCAAACCCATATCATGATGAATCGAAACTCGTGAACTACATCTTTGACTTTGAGAGACCTCGGGCAAGGCCATGCGACGATTTGAGGGGAATTGGCGATGGAGAAGCGCGGCTAACAGAACAGACGTCACAGGCCTTGAATTAAACACACCAAGCTTTCTAACCGGTGTCATCCGAATGGGGCCTAGATACGTTCTGCAAGGTAGCATCATATACGAAAGACGATCGCAATCATCGAGCTGCATTAGTGTGTGGCACTGTGGCTCGGTTCGCATGGCAAAGTGCACTTAGTGCAGCGGGAGCTAAGGGCGAAAGGTGCGGCAGCAAGCACAGACATGACGATTGACGGACAGCATGCTTCGATGCGAGATGGCAGATGTGATGGGAGAATTTGAATAGGCCGGATTCGTGGACGGGTGGAAAATGATCAACATGAGCTTGCGTAGCAACCAAGCGACCAGCGACAAAGCTAGACAAAATCCACTTTGCTAACAGATCTGACGCAACTGGGTTGGAGTGTTACTTTTGAGCTTACAGTCTGAATGGCTCTTTCCTATATTGTAGAATTGTAGCATACCAAGTAGATGATTCGTAGCATCTTGATTCTAAAGCAGCTCTCCATGACGTGAGGCGAGATTGCGGTTGTGATGTCTGATGTTTGATGACGCTGCACAGCCGTTTCGCTTTTGATTCCTTGGCTTGTGGCTTGTGGCTTGACCCTGAAATTCGCCGTGCCAGTGACGTTCTTGCAATTCTGGATTCCTTCCTCAATTCAACCTGTTTTCGTCACTAACCTAAGGAATCTACTTAAACCTTCATCGCCCTCGCAATCTCCTCTTTCCTCCACCGCCCAACGACAATCTTCTTCCATCAACAAGTAAGCCACTCAAGGCAGCAGCACTCTTCTTTTCATCTCGACACTTCATTTCCTCTTCATCACACAATGGGCAAGTTCGTTGGCGCTGGCCTCAAAGGCTTCACCTCCTTGCTATACCTCCTCGCATTCTGTGCTGCTGGTATCATCGTTGGCATCTGGTCTTACTTCCTGGCCAAGCTCTCTTACCATGACCTCGTATGTTTGCGCTCGTCTTCAGGTGTCTTCGCTTCAATAGCTAACCTCGTCATTAGAACATCAACAAGCAAACAAAGGCCATTGAAGGTCTATCTGGTGGTGCTGTCATCTACACCTTCTTCGCCATGCTCATGACTTGCTGCCTCGGTGGCCGGTCCTTCTTCGCCATCCTCGGCCTCATTGGTGATCTGCTTATCATGGGCGCCTTTATCGCCATCGCCGTTCTCGACCGCGCTGGTGCCCACGCCCGCACAGGCAACGTTGCTACTCCCATCGGCAATGGTCTCGCCTCCACCACTGGCCCAGCAGGCACCAACCTCGGCTTCGCTGCTCGTCTCAACACCGCCGTCTTCTCCTGCGCTGTCGCTGGTGCCGGTCTCATGCTCTTGACCTTCCTCATGAACATCTTCCAGTGGATCAATCACCGCAAGGAGAAGTCTTATGGCCCCAGCCCCGATAACGACTATACCTCCGGCCGCGGCAAGAAGGGTGGTCTCTTCTCTCGCAGAGCCAAGCCTGAGCCTTATATCGAGAAGGATGTCGAGACTGCTGGTGTCATCCCTGCTACCGGTCTTACCAACGTTGAGCGTCACAATGTCCGCAACGACATGCGCCCTTCATACGACACCGAGGCAACTCTTGGACACGCTGAACCACCAATGACCAAGTACGAGCCCCCTGTTCCTCAGGTGCCTGTTGAGACTACTCCTGCTGTCATAACAACCCACTACACTACGGCAGGTCGCTACGAGCCTGACTACAATCCCACTGGTAACAAGGGTTCCAACCTCCAATTCTAAACATCTCGCTTCGTTGAGAGGAGAGGATGGAACAAACTCGGTGTGCAGCGATCAGCATCAATCTCTCGCGCATGCATAATACCACGGCGTCTTTGATTAATGGGAAAGAGGATGAATATACCCTAATGACTGTACTATTAACTGTAATATATCAACGTCGACCTCACCGTAGAGGCCGGCCTAATCAAATAAACCAATTCAAAAAATGACAAACACTTTGCTGCTCCTATATTGAAACGTGTTCAGCTTCACGAGATTCCGTCAGCAGCTTTTACCAACTGATAATGCCGCAGCGACCGTCACACGCTTGTTTGGGTATGTCAAGCCTGGTGGTATCCGCCATGCATCGTTGGCCGTGCCTCTCACTAGAATGACACGAGGCAGCATGAGACTAGAAAACCTACAAATGGTACTCGTGCATGATAGTGTGGTAACTTCCTTGAAGCTCATCATTTCCGTCGGTCTGTTTGTCGCCGTCTGAACATCCACGCTGTCTCTACGACACTAGCCTTCTTGGATTGCCTCTCTACAACATCTCTCGTCGCCGATATCCCTCAGTGTGTCAACGCCAATGTCCTTTCAAAGGAGGCTTCCTGGGTGACATGAAGGAATTAGACTGGGCGATGTCCGTGCTTGCGAGCTACTGGCTTCATGTGATTGGTGCCTGCATTGTTCTCGACAGATCTTGGCTGAGGAGCTGACTTGATCACGGAATTTAGACGACGAGGATGAGCTGGAGCTGGATATTTTGTCCTTGAGGAAGACTATGTCGAGGCTGTCGAGTTCATCAAATGTTGACTAGCAAGAGTAGGCGGTTGTAATGTACTGTATCGTACCATCGAGTCAATGACAACGACCGCCCATTGTTGCTGGGTCTTGTCGGACGGTGTACTATCACGAGTTTGAGTACGTCCTGCTTGGCTTGGCTGCTACGAAGACTTTCATGTCAGCAAGGCAAGACTCTCTCGTCAAGCTAATGAAGAGGGATCTTGACAACTTCTCCTTCTACTAATTTCCGTTGCTTGCGACTGACGATTGCATAGGGAGGGCAGTCGCCACACGCCTCTGCATATCCACTCCGGCTCTCTGCATCCACCTTGATCTCGTACACCACTCCTCGCAGATTTGCATCTCTTTCCGTCGACATAGCGCGATCAGCCTGTCGGCTGTCGCTTGGCAAACGCAACATTCTTTGTTCGCCCGTTGTTCCAAGTAAGATGTCTTTCGGTGTTTTGTTTACTGCTATGCAGTGATTCAATCACTACAGCCTTAGACTCGCTTCGTACTGAAGTACTGCCACCTGGAGCAAGCTATCATAAACAACGCTACCCCAAGGATGATCTCCTCGCGTGCTACTACTGAAGCACAAGACTCACCATCTACTCGTACCAGACGCGCGCCTAATGAGCCTTCTGGACTTTACAAATCTGAAGTGGGGCCTAGCAAAGACCTCCGCCACCTATGCAACCTACATCTCAACCTCCTCCGATGCTTACACCACAAGCTTCCACTCGGTCTGCCCACGAAGAAAGAAGAGATAGAAAATGTGAATATTGCCAGCGCGTTGAATCGTCTTGTCTTTGGGTCGACTATTGTGCTTCTTGACCGCTCTCAACCTGCTCATCGACTGCAGTGAGCGCACTGGTAGTGTACGTCGTCTACCTCCCAGGCCGCAAGGCTTACCGAAGGTACAAGGATAGACTCGCGAAGCGCCACTACATCAAACCGTTGGAGGCGCCTGCACCAATTTCGCCTCTTTCACCACTGCCGTATACTCCTCTCTCCCCCAGCAGACCCGCCAGCTTACGCGTGGTCGACAATATATCTGGGCCCATCGCCGCTGTCTAAAGACGCTATGCCTCCTCCTCGTTACTCGGAGGAGAACATGCGTGTCTCGGATCCCTCGGGCGGAACAATTGGGTTGAGAGGTGACTTCGCGGCCGAGGTGGTGTAGAACTGTTCAGCGCTAGAACATCTACCCAGAAAGAACACCGGCTTCAGCTTCGGGAAGATACAGAAGCATACATTCCCAAACAACTCGAACCAATTTACTCCCGTTTCGTCAATCGCATTGCCTGTCCAGCACATGGATTCTGAGACGTCGTGGAGTGGATGAAGGTTCTGAACTACGGTAATATTGACTTTCATGGTACTCGACACAATTACTCTCAGATGTTTTTGTGCTATCCACTTCTCTCGAGTATCGTCCACTTGATCCCCATTCTGGAAAGAATAGTCTAGGAGTTTTGGACCTTCTTTGCGTACTGATGCGAGATCCTGGCGACTCTATTGATCTCCCGATGTCCCAACAATGTTTCCTTTCGCATGAACGTGAGATTGAGCTTCCAGAGTAACCTCGATATAAAAAATCCGTCATCGAAAATAATTAGGAGCAGGTCAGAAATAAAGCTCAACAAACGGAACCAGTCTTCAACAGCCTCAACACTATCAGTCATACGGACACTTCCTCCCACATAAAGCACAGACTGAGGTCGAGCAGCAAGGGGAAGGATGGCGTATAGGGCGTCCTCTCCAAAGTGTCACGGTAGTCGTCGCACGTCTCTTGGCCTAGACCTCTTTCTTTGTCTAATCCTCAATCACCTAGCGTGAGTCTTTGGGATACGGCAAATCTAGATATGAGATGCATGTCAAAAACACTACTGACAATCTACACACCTCGCAGACTACATTTCATATTGTGAACAAGGACCTCCTAGCAGTCTTCTCCACTGATTGCCCCTGTCTGTCTAAATACGAATAAACGACATTGGGTGAAGGTCTTAGACTTTCTGTTGATGGCATTCTGTGTACTCAACAATCAGCAGGGCCGCGCAAGAAAGTGGCGGTTCTATCGCCAGTAGTACAGCTCACCTGCCAATAGGCGAAGTTGTAAACTTGCTCCCGAACGTCGAGCAGTTTAAGCCACTGCACAAGTTTCCGGTCTTTGCAGCGCCGCCAGTTCCTAACTCCCTCTTCGACTCCGCTCTCTAAAATACGATCAAATGAAGATTCTCTGTGGGACACTAGTCACGTTGAAGACGATAGATACCGGGAGTTGGGTGTCCTTGCAATTGACGGCAGAAGCGGCACTAGCCACAAAAGGTCCGTACCTTGCCTTATACCTTCACCCAAGAAAGAGCAGATCGTGCAATGACCAATGCAACACGGCTTCATCTCAAGCACCATCGGACCACCTTCGGCACGCCACGAACGTGTCCCGCCACCATCAGCGCGGATATTGACGTCTAAAAATTGGAGGGTAGTCATTACACGCCTCTTTGCATAGACTCCGATCTTCTGCCTACACCTCAATCTCCAGCTGGCTGTGAAAGGGCAACAAGGAGGATCACGCGCACAGAATGAAGCAGTTCAGCCGTTTCAATGGCCTGGTGCTGACCAATGACTTAGAGAAGAAGTTACGATGCATACCTTATGGCTATTGTGCCGGACGTCAAAAGCACAGCCTCCGCTATACTCGGAAACCAAAGCAAGCTTACTTGGATAGAGTTAGATGGTACCAAGCTTAGCTTCCACGATAGCATTAAGGCGCGATTTCGTGCAGGTTTCTTCATCACCACTGGCTATGCTGTATCATCAAGCACTCTTACGAAGGGAGAAAACCTACGGCGGAGTACCTCGGAGCTCTTCACCACGAGGCGTGGGCAAGTGTAGGCTCGTGGAGAGAACGTGGCTTCCTCTAGTCATTTGTAGAACAAGTTGATGCGGCTTTCCTGCCAAGCCTCGGAGTGACGGATGAAGGCATTGGTAGATACAGAAGATCGTGATATATCATTTAATCAAAGCAAGCTCACTTGAATAGAGTAGGGCGGTACTAAGTCTAAGTACAAGGAGACATCACAGCGCGACCTCGAGCAGGATTGTACTTCTAACACCACTGGCTGTGCGCTCATGACGATTTTGACTAGGACCTCGGGAGCTATCAAGGAAGTAACATAGGTGGTCATATGTTAGCTTAAACATCCTAAATTGAAATCATGCATATAGCTCTTCCACCGCTTGTTCCTCGTGACTCAGGACCAGATCTGTTGCCTTTCCAAGTCTCCCGACTCTGTATGTCGTTCTTTCTGTCTCTTCTCCCACGTATTCCCTTCTACTTCTCTCGTCGTAGAAGTATAATGTCATGCCCTCCACGTCATACGCGCGTGCGTACTAGCGATTGGGGATTCTTGGACATAATGGACGTCTCCAGTTCATTAGACTCTTCATCTTCACTGACTGTCCCATACGAAACAGTTATTTTAAGGAGCTGTCCTTGCGTTTGTTTCGCCACCTTGTCTAATGCAGATGTTGACCATCATCACAAAGACAGTATCCTGCCAATTACTACGGACGATGTGAATGGTGGGTCAGTATACGTGATACAGCCCACCTAATGAAGAGCCAGCCGCCAAGGACATGAACATCAACCAGGGAGGAGCTTTGACAAACGCGATAGCCACTATGGCACAACATCAAGCTGGGCAGATAACGCAATCGAACAACTTCACCTATGTCTCGGATGAACGCGAGCGTGTATTTCTCTTCGCTAGGAAGCACTTGGTACGAATGATGGCCAAAATACCGTGAGACATATCGATATCTCAGGGTGGAGGGGACAACACGCACCACAAAAGCCTTAGCACAGTTTTTCCCTAGCTGGGGCATCCAATCAATGCCTCTTCGCCTAAGCTCAGATCTTTTGCCTCATTCAGATATCGTTTCCTTCCTCTTATGGTGTATAGGATCGGCCGAGGCAGGACAACCACTCAGATGCTACGTAATGTCTTTAAGTAGACTACCTGAGATACATAGCCATAACGAACCAAATGCGATCTTCCAAACTCAGATACCTCATCGTGTACCACGTTGTGTCCGATGAGAGACCAGGAATCGTAGGTAGATTTGATACGGCCCGGCGCCTGAGTCTGAGTCGTTGTACGGTCTGGATAGATAGGGCAGGTACCAGCCGATGCGAAAGCAGCAGTGGATAGTGCGCAAGAGCGAAGTCGACCGCTGCTAGTGGTGGGAGGTACTCAATGATTTGCAGGAGGAGCTCTAGCGGAAGTGTTTGGAGTGCCGCCATGGTGATGAGTTCTTTGCGAGAAAGCAGTCACTCGGTATGAGGTTTCTCTTGTTGTGCGACTTTATTGAGCCATGCGTAGATGTAGTCGGAAAGGTACCAACTTAGTATTGCGATGATGGTAATGTAGAGTGCTGTGGGCAACAGTGATTGTGGAAATATGTTGAAAACGTATGGATCAAGGACTACCAAGAAGGTGTTAGCTCGTGACCAGCTACTATCGTAGAGATTCATCTTACTAAGATCGACTAACACTGGTGGAGGTTGGTTCATCAATGTCTTGTTGCTAGTAAAGAAGTTGGCAGCGGCTGATACTTGGAGAAACAACACTGATGACTCTTCTAGAGCAGCAGCACGGTCGGGCCGAGGTTTGACTTTCGCAGCAGGTTTTCCTTGTCTGGCCTTCGAGAAAGTGGCCAGTGATGTGATGAGATTGGGCGTGTCAAAGACCTCTGAGATCGTGTGCGTGGTTAGCCAGAAATCGGTTGGTTGCTGAGAGAGGATGTTAGTACTTATAGCAAGTATTGATAGCCGCTATGGAACTGCATAAAGTAAAGCAAATGCTCATCATCACCACAGACTTCACAGACTTACAATAGCTGCCCAGCAAACTCTGACTTCGTAGCGGCTCCAAGGCTGCAAATCGTCGAGCAAATACCACGAATCAATGCCTCTTGGTGCGCTTTTCGA
>Ga0160428_1002571_pt1 | contig 10787 bp, 5 predicted proteins | sample SolpanmetagenomM_FD_108198 | JGI IMG/M metagenome (GOLD analysis project Ga0160428, IMG submission 108198) | Solar panel surface microbial communities from Lawrence Berkeley National Laboratory, California, USA - M | ecosystem: Engineered > Built environment > Solar panel > Unclassified ...
AGGGCGTCGGGGCTTTTGTGCGTTTTGATGTGCGGCCGCAGCCGAGCCACGTCGTCGATGCTCGCCGTTAGCAGCGCCAGGTTGCGCCGCACCCGGTCGGGGTACACCACCAGGGCGGGCGTGTCGAGACCTTCCGCATTTAGGATTTTAAACCACTCCTCCATATTAGGGTTGCGGGGTATTAAATACGTCTGTCATGCTGAGCGCAGCGCAGCGGAGTCGAAGCATCTCTACCGCTTCATCCCAGCCGTTCAACGGTGCGGTAGAGATGCTTCGACTTCGCTGCGCTGCGCTCAGCATGACGGACGTAGTTTTAGAATTCATTACGCCAGCTCAAACAATGCCTCAATTTCCACCGGGATATTATCGGGCAGCGAGCCAAAGCCGACGGCGCTGCGCACACCCACGCCGAGGTCGGGTCCCCACACCTGCACAAACAACTCGCTGCACCCGTTGATGATGTAGGGATGCTTCTCAAAATCGGGGGTGCAGTTGACCATGCCCAGCACTTTGATGACGCTCTTCACCTTGTCGAGGCTCCCTAGGTTGGCCTGAATGGTGGCCAGAATGGTGAGGCCCACCTGGCGGGCGGCGAGCTTGCCGGCTTCCTGGTCGAGATCGGTGCCAATACGGCCGATTATCAGGCTTTTATCGTCCTGCACGGGGCCGTGGCCCGATACGTAGAGGTACTTGCCATCAATCAGGCAGGGCTTGTATACGCCCAGCGGCGAGGGGGCGGGCGGCAGGCGCAGGCCAGTTTGGACGAAGTTTTCGGTGGGGGTAGGCATGAGAAAATTAGTAAGGAAGTAATTGATTGAGCAGCAGCACGCCGCCCAGGCCCATGAGGCCCACGATGGCTTCCATGACGGACCAGGAACGGACGGTGTCCTTGACGCTGAGGTTGAAATATTCTTTGAACAGCCAAAAGCCGCTGTCGTTGACGTGTGAAAACATGAGGCTGCCCGCACCCACGGCGAGCACCATCAGGTTGGGGTTGGTGTGCGTGCGCAGCAGTAGCGGCGCCACCAGGCCCGCCGTGGTGAGGCCCGCCACCGTGGCCGAGCCCACGCAGGCGCGTAGCACGGCGGCCATCAGCCAGCCCAGTACCAGTGGCGGCAGGGCCACATTTTGCAGCAGGGCAGCTACTTCGGCACTCGCGCCGCTATCAGTCAGCACCTGCTTGAGGGCGCCGGACGCGCCAATAATCAGCAAAATCATGCTGATGTCCTTGATGGCATCGGCGAAGAGGTCCATGAGCTGCGGCATGGTTTTGCCCAGGCGCAGGCCCACCGAATAGGTGGCGTAGGCCACGGCCAGCAGCATGGCCACCGAGGGTTGCCCCACTAACGCCACCGTAGCCTGGCCGGGCAGCCGCCCGCCCGCCAAGAAGGGATAGCCGGCCGCCAGCGAGAGTAGCAGCACGGGCAGCAGCGCCGTGAAGAAGCTGTTGGCCGTGCTCGGCGCGGGGCCAGTGGGCGCGGCGACAAACGCCTCCAGCGGCTTGGCATCAATATGCTTCAAAGTGCGCGCAAACAGCGGCCCGGCCACAATGATAGTCGGAATGGCCACTGCCAGGCCGTAAAGCAGCGTCAGCCCCATGTTGGCCTTGAACTGCACCACCAGCGCCGCCGGCGACGGGTGCGGCGGCAAGAAGCCGTGCGTGACCGAGAGGGCCGCCAGCATGGGCAGCCCGATGTAAATGGCCGGCAGCTTATAGCGGTAAGCGATGGAAAAAATGAGCGGCACGAGCAGCACGAACCCTACCCCGTAGTAGAGTGGAATGCCCACCACGAAGCCCGTCAGCACCATGGCCCACTGCACGTAGCGCGTGCCAAACACGCGCATGAGGGCGCCGGCCAGCACCTGGGCAGCCCCGCTTTCGGCCAGCAGCTTGCCCAGCACGGCCCCTAGGCACAGGATGAGCACCAGCCCGCCTAGGGTATCACCAATGCCTTTTTCTATTGACTTCGGAATCTGGGCCAGGGGCATGCCTAGCAGCACGCCGGCCGCCAGGGCCGTAATCAGGAAGGCGACAAAGGCGTTGAGTTTGCCCGCCGCAATCAGCACGACGAGGCCGGCAATGCACAGCAGAACGATAGCGAGAGTCACGCGGAGGGTGGGATTTAGTTGACAAGTAGCTCGTCGAGCAGCAGCCAGGCCTTGCCGCCCGCTCCGTACTCGCCGGCCGGAATAAGGCCCTGATTTATGCCCCGCACGCGCACGTACCGGGCCTGCACCGGTGCAATAGTAGCGCGCACCGCGTTGATGCCATTAACTGGGAAGCTGGTTTGGCGGTACACGTCTTGGTAAGTCACCCCATCGGCCGATATCGAAAAGACCAGCTCTACCGGGGCCCACATCTTCTGCCAATGGTAGTTGAGCACGTTGGTGCCCACGGCGCTGATGCGCTGCGGGGTCCCTAAGTCAATAGTGGCGCCCAGGTCGGTGCCACCAAAACCGAACCACTGGCCGTCGTTGTAGCGGGGGCTGCCAGCCACGCCGTTGGTGAGGCCCCAGGGGCTAGCCGGCGCATAGTTGCCGGCCGGCAGATTCGCTAGTGTTACGGGCTTGCCGGTGGCCAAATTGATATTGAACTCCCTGGTATAGAACGGCTGCGTGCGCGCCTGGCCTACAAACAACCCGGCCTTCACCACGCAGCTGCGCTCCATCAGCAACGGCGCGTGGTAGAGCGGGCTGAGGGGGGTAGGGTCCTGGCCGTCGGTGGTGTAGTGGATTTCGCCGGCCAGGGCGCTGGTTTGCAGTTGCAGCAGCGGTAGGTTATTGCGGCCGGCACGCAGCGTATCGGTTATCGCGTCGTAGTTATGAGCCGATGCCACGCCCAATGCTTGCAGCTGCCGGCCATGGGCACGGGTTCTTCGTAAAAAGGAAGGGTAGTCTCGCGCCGCCTTGGGCGACCAGGCGATTTCGGCCAGGGCCAGCAAGCGCGGGAAAATCATGTACTCCGCCTTACGCGGGTCGGGCATGTACTCCGACCACACGTTAGCCTGCACGCCGCGGATGTAGCGGGCCTGGGCAGCGGTGAGAGTGGCCGGCACCGGCTCGTACTGGTAGACTTTACGCAACGGGGTGTAGCCGCCCGCCGCCAGCGAGTCGGAGGTGTATAACGACTGGTAGTAGTCGAGGTAGACGTACTTCTCGGGCGTCATGATGGCGGGGTGACCTAGCCGGGCCGCCTCGATGCCCCCCTGCTCGCCGGTCCAGCTCATCACGGTGGCGTCCGGCGTGAGGCCGCCTTCCATAATCTCGTCCCAGCCGATAATGCGACGGTTTTTGGTAGCCAAATGCTGGCTAATGCGCCGAATGAAATAGCTCTGCAACGCGCGCTCGTCGGGCAGGTGCTCGGCCTTGATGCGGGCCTGGCACTTGGGGCAGGCCTGCCAGCGCAACTTGGGGCACTCGTCGCCGCCGATGTGCAAGTAGCGCGACGGGAAAATGGCCGCCACCTCGTCGAGCACATCCTCCAAAAAGCGAAACGTCTCCTCGTTACCGGCGCAAAACACGTCGTCAAACACGCCCCAAAACGTAGCCGTCTGATACGGCCCGCCGGTGCACCCTAGGGCCGGGTAGGCAGTTAGCGCCGCTAGGGCGTGCCCCGGCATCTCGATTTCCGGAATCACGGTGATGTGGCGCGCGGTGGCGTAGCGCACTAATTCGCGGGCCTCGGCTTGGGTGTAGTAGCCGCCGTAGCGCTGGCCGTCGAAGCGGTGCGGCAACTCTTTTTTGTGGCCGATGAGGGTTTCGGTGCGGTAGGCCGCCACGCTTTGCAGGCGCGGGTATTTCTTAATTTCAATGCGCCAGCCCTGGTCGTCGGTGAGGTGCCAATGAAAAGTATTGATTTTGTAAAAGGCCAGTACGTCCAGCCACTTCTTCAGCACTGGTATTGGAAACATGTGACGGCTCACATCCAGGTGCATGCCGCGGTAGCCGAACCTAGGGTAGTCTTCCACCACGCAGCCCGGCACGCGCAACGCGCTCCCGGTGCCTGCGGGCAGCAGCTGACTCAGACTTTGCAGGCCATAAAAAACGCCCGCCTCGTCGTGCCCCGTCACCGTGATGCGGTGGGGCCCCACTACCAGCCGGTAGCCCTCCGAGTGCGTCACCGCCTGCGAGTCGAGCCGCAGATAAATGGCACCGGCTGCCCCGGCCCTAGGTTGCTCGCTGAGCGTGAAGTGGCCCACGGTACGCACGTATTGCCGAAACAGCGCTGCCGCACTTGGTGCCACGCCCGGCCCGGTGTGCACTGCCATGCGACTCGTCAGCACGAAGGGAGCGCCGCTCATCCGGACTCGCACCGGCTGCGGAATAATTGGTGACGGTGCCCCTAGGCTCGGCTGCGCTCTACCCTCCTGCCCTAGGCTGGTGCCTAGCAGCACCAGGAAAAGCGTAATGCGTAGCAAGAATATCAGGTTTGTCTTTAACTGCAAGGTTTTGATTGTTGAGACGCATTATTTGCCTGTCATGCTGAGCATTTTCCTGAACTGCGCTTAGTTCACCAGCTTGGTATCGCCTTCCACGGCCACGCCGCTCTGCTCGGCCACGGCCTTATACTCGAAAGAACCCTTAGCCAATTTCACCGGCCCGCTGAAGCGGCCGTCGGCGCCCACGGGCACCCAGACCGAGTATTGCCACGGGTCGGCGTACAGGGTTTCAACGCGGCCGCGGTAGGGCCGGTAGGCGAAGCGGGCGCGGGTCACGCGCTTGTCTTTGAAATTGTAGAGGCGGCCGCTGAGCTGGGTGCTGGCGGCGGCGGCCTTGGCGGCGGTGGTTTCCACGGTCACGGCTTCGGCCATGGCGGGCTGCACGTTGGCGAGCTTAATAACTACGGCGTTGGGCCAGCGGTGGTCGTCGTAGATGCGCTGCGCTTTCACCACCGATACCACCAGGCCGGTCGCGGTTTGCTGATAGGTGCAGCGTACGTCGGCGTTGGGCTTGTACTCCATTATCTTGCTGTTCTGGCCCAGCACGCTCACGGCGGTGTTGGGCTGCGCCCGCACCGAGTGCAGCGTGAAGCTGCGGCGCTCGCCCTCTTTCCAGTCGGGCACCTCCGTCACGATGGCGTACAGGTCCTTGCCCTTGGCCGTAAAAAGTACGTTGTCTTCCTTATTGATTACCCAGGCACGGGTGCTATCGATGCACTCGTGGTTGAGGAAGTACCAGGCGGCCACTTCGCGCAGGCGGTCCTCCTGGGGCTCGGGCAACGCGCCGTTGGGCTTGGGCCCCACATTCAGCAGCAGCGAGCCGCCCTTCGAGCGGGCCTCGATGAGCAGGTCGATGAGCTGGGTGCCCGACTTATAGCGCTCGTTGGTGGGCTGGTACTGCCAGGCCGTGCCGATGGTGATGGGCGACAGCCAGGGCTGCGTGATGGGCGTGCCCGGCAGCGTTTGCTCGGGCGTTTTGATGGCCCCGCGGGTGATGAGGATGTTGGGCTGGATGCGCCAGCAGGTTTCCTTCACGATTTCCTTGGGCTCGCCGTCGATGAAAAACACGTCGATTTTGCCGTAGTTGGTCATCAGCTCCTCGCACTGGCGGCGGTTGTAGTCGTTGTATTTCCGGGTTAGGGCCGCGTCAAATTTTAAGTTGTCGCGGGTGATGGGCAGGTGGTTGGCGTGCAGAAAGTAGAAGTCCTCGGGCGAGAAGTAGAAGCCCACGTCCAGGCCCGCGGCGCGGGTGGCGTCCACGAACTCCTTCAGCAAGTCCTTCTTATAGGGCGTTTTGGTGATGTTGAAATCGGTCGTTTTCGTGTCCCACATGCAGAAGCCCGCGTGGTGCTTGGTGGTGAACACGATGTACTTCATGCCCGCCAGCTTGGCCAGCTCGGCAATGGCGCGCGGGTCAAACTTGTCGGGGTTGAACGTTTTAGGCAGCTCGGTAAAGAAGCGCTCCACGTAGTCGTCCGAAGCGCCCACCAGCGAGTGGCTGATGACCACGCCCAGCTGCGCATCGACGCTGAAGTGGATAAACAGGCCGGCGCCGGTGTTTTTCAGCCACTGCTCGCGCTCGGGCTTGTTCAGGTTGTAGCTGCTTTTCTCGTCGTCGTTCACCACGTCATTTTGGGCGCGCGCGGCCTGGCAGCACAGCAGAAAAGCTAGGAGGGCAAGGAGTTTGGTGGGCATCGAGGAAGCTTAAAAATAGCTGGCGGCCCCAGGGGGGGCAGGGCCGCCAGCTAGGTTACTTAAGTGAATGAAGGGGGGTAGGGCCCGGCACTTATTGCTTGTCCCAGTACACGCGGGTCAGCAGGTTGTCGGGGCCTTGGCGGGCAATGGCAGCCGCGTACGAAGTTGGGTTGAGGTTCTGCTCAGACAGCGGGTACAGAAAGCGGCGCGGAAACTGCCCGCCGGTGGCGTTGCCGGCGTAGTTGTTGGGCGTGAGGGCGGGGTAGCCGGTGCGGCGGTAGCTGGCAAACGCCTCCTGCGCATCGGGGAAGATGGCAACCCAGAACTGCGTGTAAATCTGCTGCATCTGCTGGGCAAAGCTGCCCGTCACCAGCTGGTTGCGGCTGACGTAGGCGTTGATTTTGGCGGTCGGAATCGTGCCGTCGCTCGCGCTGATGAGGCTCCACTGGCGCAGGCCCGCGCTCACGCCGTTGGCGTAGAGCGTAGCGGCCGGCGTGCCGCTCGACCAGCCCCGCAGCGCGGCCTCGGTTTGCAAAAAGTACGATTCGGCGGCCGTGAACACCAGCACGGGCGAGCTGCGCAGCAGCACAGTTTTGGGGTTAGGCTCGCTGAGCTGGGCGAAGTTGGCGGGCTTGGCGCTGAGGTTAGCTGGCATACCCTGCTGCTTGGCAGAGGTAGTGTCCGGCACGTTGGGCGAACCGCCCGTGTACACCACCGACACGACCGGTAGGCGCGGGTCGCGGTTTTGCTTGAGGTAGTTGATGAATACGTCCTGGTACTTACCGCCCTCCTGGTTGGTATTGCCGTTGGCCGCAATATAATCTTGGTTGTAAAGCAAGTACGCCAGCGGATTCTGGTTGATAATCTGGCCACTAGCCAAGTACGTCACCTTGGCGATATCCGCATCGGCCGTGATGACGCCGCCGGCCAAAGCTTTGGTAGCCCAGGTTTGGGCGCTGGCCGGGTCCACCTTGGTCAGGCGCATCCCGAGGCGCAGCATCAGCGAGTAGGCAAATTTCTTCCACTGCGCGGTGTTGCCGTTGTAAATGAGGTCGGACGCGCCGTAGGTGGCCTTGGCTGGGTCGAGGCTCTGGGCGGCCTCGTCGAGCTCCTTCAGCAGGTCGGCGTAGATGTCCTTCTGCGCGTCGTAGGCCGGCGTAAACTGGTTGTTGGTGTAGCCCGCCGTAGCCTGCGAATACGGAATATCGCCGTACACGTCGGTGAGGCGGCTGTAGCAGTACACGCGCCAGATGCGGGCCGCGGCCAGCAGGTTCACCTTGGTGGGGTCGTCCTTCACGGCGTTGATAATCAGCGACAATTCATTGAGCGCGCCGGGGTAGGCGCTGCTGAACGACGACGACGAGCTATTGACCTGGCTGGCAATGTATTTCGAGCCGAAGCCCGCCACGTCGTTGAAGCTGGTGGTGTACTGCATGGTGCCCAGCAGCAAATACAGCGAGTTGGCCACGCCGTCGTACTGGGCTTTGGTAAACAGAAACTCCGGCGTGAGGGTACTCACGGCGTTGGGGTTGGTGTTAATGTCAACAAAGTCCTTGGTGCACCCGCTGAAGGCGGTGAGGGCCACCAGCCCAAACCCAGCGAGCAGCTTACACTTCGATAAAAAGGTATTCATGACGTTCGGCGGGAATTAGAATTTAACGGATAGGTTCACGCCGTACGACCGGGTGCGGGGCAAGCCAATGGACTCCAGGCCCTGGTAATTGCTGTTACTGAAGCTTTGCTCGGGGTCGAAGTCGGTGTGCCGGAGTAGCGTGGCCAGGTTGCGGGCCACGAAGCCGATAGTGGCCGATTGCAGCTTGAAGGAGCTAATATGAAAGGCCGGCAGGTTGTAGGTTAGGATAACCTGGCGCAGCTTGATGAAGCTGCCGTCGTGCAAGAAGAGCTCGCTGTAGTTTTTGTAGTTGTCGTAGTAGGGGCGCAGGCCACTCACGGGTACCGTGCGGTTGTAGGCGTCGCCGGTTTGGGTCACGCCCTGCAGCACCAGGCCCGACTCGCGGCCCGGCAAAGTGGACTTGAGCAGCCCAAGGCGCGTTTCGTACACCTCGCTGATGGAGAATACTTTATTGCCAAACTTGCCATCAAATAGTACGTTGAGCGAGAAGCGCTTGTAGCGAAAATCGTTGCTGAAGCCCATCGTGAGCGGGGCCACGCTCTTGCCCAGCGGCTGCAAGCCCGTTGCCACCGGGAAGCCGCTGGTGGCGTTGTACACGGTATTGCCCTGGGCATCTTTCAGGATGCGGGTGCCCACAATCTCGAAGGCCGACTCGCCCACGATGTTGTTGATATAGCCCCAGTTACCGACGGTCGAGGTCAGGTTGATGGACGAGATGCCCTCGGCCAGGCTCAGCACTTTGTTGTCGTTGTAGGCCACGTTGTAGCTGGCATTCCACAAGAAGGCCGAGGTTTTCACCGGGCTGCCGCTTAGCAGAAACTCGACGCCGCGGTTGCGCACCCGGCCCGCGTTCAGGTACACGCTGTTGTAGCCCGAGGTAGGGCTGATAGTCGAATTGACAATATCCCTATCAGTCAGGCGATTGTAGTACGTAATATCAAAGCTCAGGCGGTTGCCCAAGAACTGGCCCTCAATGCCGCCTTCCGCGGTAGTCGAGAGCACCGGCCCGAGGTTGGCATTCGTAATGCCTGCGATGCCCGAGCCGGGCGTGTTGCTGCTGACGTTTTGCAGCGGCTGGCCCGAGCTAGGCACGTTGCTGTAGGTGAGGTTGACGGCGTAGGGGTCGGGTGCGCCCTGGCCCACCTGGGCGTAGGCGCCCTTGAGCTTAATCAGGTTGATGGCCGTGGGCATCTTGATGGCATCCGAGAGGATGAAGCTGCCGTTGACGCTGGGGTAAAACTGGCTGTTATTGGCCGGGCTCAGGGTCGAATACCAGTCGTTGCGACTGGCTACCGTCAAATAAAACAAGCTCTTGTAGTTGAAATCAACCGAGCCAAACACCGAGTTCACTTCCTGCCGCGACGAAAGCGCCTGCGTGGTACTCGACGCCAAATTATTGTAGCTGTAGAAGTACGGCACCGTGAAGCCTACCCCAAATTGGTCGAGCTCGTTGAGCTCGGAGTGCCGCCGGTTGGCGCCGCCCAGCACGGTGAGCCCGAAGTCTTTGAACTGCTTGGTATAGGTCGCGGTCAGCAGCCCGTTGAGCTCCGTTACATCCGACTTGATACCCACGTACTGCCCCGTGAGGGCATACAGCGTGCCGGTGGGCGTGATGTGCGAGAAGTCGTAGTCGTAGTGGTCCTGGCTGACGGTGCCCTTCACCACCAGGCTCGGAAACAGCTCGTAGCTCACCGAGCCCTGCCCGATGAAGCGGTTTTTGCGGTCGTTTTGCTGAAACTTATTGATGACGAAGTAGCCGTTGGTAGCCACGCTGGCGTCGTTCCACACGGTTTCGTTGCCACTGGCGTTGTAGCCGGGGGCCAGCCAGCGCACGTCGGCGGTGTTGGCAATCATGTAGGGCGACCAGTTGGGGTTGGCCGTGGCGTCGCCGGCGCTGGGGCGGTTGTGGCCCACCTCCAGGTTGTATTGGGCCAGGGCCTCGAAGCTCAGGCGCGGGCTCAGCTTGCCGCTCAGGTTGAGGTTGGCCGTTTTGCGGTTGTAACGGGTGCCGGGCAAGATACCGACGCTGTTCAAATCGGCCACCGAAAACCGGTAGTTGATGGCCTCCGTGCCGCCCGAAAACGCCACGGTATTGGTGGCCGTGTGCCCGAGCTGGTAGAAGTTTTTCAGGTTATCCTTTTGGGCTACGTAAGGGTGGGTTTGGCCATCGACGCCCACGTAGTCGGTCGAGCCGTCGATTTTGGCGCCCCACGACCGGCGCCCGGTAGCCTGGGCCGCGGCCAGCGTAGTGGGTTTCACGCCGCCGTCGCCCTGGCCGTATTCATATTGAAAATCAGGCAGTATCGCAATCGATTCTGCCGTAAACGTGCCGTTGTATTCTACCCCAATACCCTGCTGGGCGCGGCCCTTCTTGGTGGTGATGAGGATAACGCCGTTGCCGCCCCGCGAGCCGTAGAGCGCCGCGGCGGTGCCGCCCTTGAGCACCGTAATCGACTCGATGTCGTCGGGGTTGATGCTGGCAATACCGTCGCCACGGTCCACATTGCTACCCCCCCCGCCGGCGGAAGGTGCCAGGCCGGGCACCGAGTTGTCGATGGGCATGCCATTGACCACGTACAGCGGCTGGTTGTTGGCCGAACCCGAGAGTGAGCCGTTGCCGCGAATAATGACGCGGCTCGACCCGCCGGGGCCGGTCGAGAGGCCGGCCACGTTCACGCCGGCCACCTTGCCGGTGAGGGCGTTGGCCACGTTGTTTTCGCGGGCCTGGGTCAGGTCTTCGCCTTTTATCTCGGTTACGGCGTAGCCCAGGGCGCGCTTTTGCTTGTTGATACCCAGGGCGGTAACTACTACCTCATCCAGCGCCTGGTCGTTTTTAGCGAGCTTCACCGTGAGCGGCGCGCTGCGGTTGGTCACGACTACCTCCGTGGCGCTGAACCCTACGAACGACACGACCAGCGTGACGGACTGCGCCTGGTTGTTGTCCGGAATTTTGAGGTCAAAATTACCGTCGGCGTCGCTGCTAGTACCTACTTGGGCATTGCCTTTCAGCACCACCGAAG
>Ga0160428_1002572_pt1 | contig 10787 bp, 13 predicted proteins | sample SolpanmetagenomM_FD_108198 | JGI IMG/M metagenome (GOLD analysis project Ga0160428, IMG submission 108198) | Solar panel surface microbial communities from Lawrence Berkeley National Laboratory, California, USA - M | ecosystem: Engineered > Built environment > Solar panel > Unclassified ...
AACGGTCCGCCCCCCTCCCGGTTCAGGACGAAATCAGGCTATGGTCTGGCTTGGGCGGCCGGCGCATCGGCAGAACGGCGCCGTCTGGGGGGACGAGGCCTTGGGGAGCGCGCAACGCGAAGCGGATCTCGCACGGCTGATCGAGGGTGTCGCCCGGGGGGAGCGCGCCGCACTCCAGGCTCTCTACGATGCGACCGCCCCGAAACTTCTCGGGATCATCCTCCGTATCCTGAAGGACCGAGCCGCCGCCGAGGACACGCTGCAGGAGGTGTTCGTGCGCATCTGGCAGCGGTCCGGCAGCTATGATCCCCTGGCCGGCGCACCCCTTCCCTGGCTCATCGCGATCGCTCGCCACCGGGCGATCGACCGCCTGCGACAGGACAGGTCCGCCCGCCTGACGCAGGCCGAGGACGGCTGGTTCGAGCGCTTGGCCGACACGAGCGACGGGGAGGCCGATCTCGCCCGGCGCGATGCCCTGGCCCAGTGCCTCGATCAGGTCGCCATGCCCCAGCGCGATTGCCTCGTCCTCGCCTATTGCGAGGGCTGGTCCCGCGAGGAACTCGCCACGCGTTTCGATCGGCCCGTGAACACGATCAAGACCTGGCTCCGCCGGGGTCTGCTCAGCCTGCGCACCTGCCTGGAGACCCCATGAGCGGATCCGGCATCCCGCCCGACTGGCAGGACGATCCCGACCTCGCGGCGGGCGAGTATGTCCTCGGCACTCTGTCGCCGGACGAACGCGCCGCCTTCGCGGAGGCGCTGGAGGCGCGGGCGGATCTGCGCAGCGCGGTCGCGGCCTGGGAGGCGCGGCTGGCACCCCTCGCCGCCACGATACCGGCCGTCGCGCCCGATCCCGCGCTCTGGACAGCCATCGCGGCCAGGATCCGTCCGGCCGCCGGAGCGGCCGTCGCCGCCGATGCCGTCCCCGCCCATCCCGTCGCCGCCGGCGACCGGATCGTCCGCCTGGAGCGCAGGGTCCGGCGCTGGCGGATGACCGCGGCGACCGCGGCGGCCCTCGCGGCGGGCCTCGCGCTCTGGATCGCCGCCGGGGGCACCGCGGCGCTCCGGGAGCCGCCCCACTATCTGGCCGTCGTCGACCGGGGCGGGACGCTCCCGGCCCTCATCGTGCGCGTCGATCTGCGGGCGGGCGTCGTGCAGGTGCGCAGCCTCGCGGCCGAGACGCCGCCCGAGCGGAGCCTCGAGCTCTGGTACATCGACGCGGGGGCGGCCCCGCAATCCCTCGGCCTCGTCCCGGGCGAAACGGCGCGTCTGCCGATCCCGGCAGCCCTGCGCACCCGCACCGAGACCGCGACCTTCGCGGTCACGGTCGAGCCGAAAGGCGGGGCGCCGGACGGAAAGCCGACCGGCCCGGCCATCTATTCGGGCCGCCTGATCCGCGATTAAACCTGCGATTGAGCGGCGGTGCCGAACCGCCGATGCCCCCTCCGGCTTGGCCGGAGGGGGCGGGGACCTCACGGGGCGGAGGACGGGCCGCCCCGGATCGCGTCAGGGCAGCAGCACGCCGTTGATCACGTGGATCACGCCGTTCGACTGCATGACGTTGGCGGTCGTCACCAGCGCGGTGTTGCCCTTGGCGTCGGTGACCATGACCTTCTTGCCCCGGGTCGTGACCGTGAGCGGCTCGCCCTGAACGGTCTTCAGCTCGGCCTGGCCGCCGCCCTGGCGGGCCGCCGCCATCAGATCCTTGGCCGTGTAGACACCCGGCACCACGTGATAGGTCAGGATGCTGGTGAGCTGCGCCTTGTTCTGCGGCTGGACCAGCGTCTCGACCGTGCCCGGCGGCAGCTTGGCGAAGGCGGCGTTCGTCGGCGCGAACACCGTGAAGGGACCGGGTCCCGACAGGGTGTCCACGAGGCCGGCGGCCTTCACGGCGGCCACCAGGGTGGTGTGATCCTTCGAGTTGACCGCGTTCTCGACGATGGTCTTGCTGGCGTACATCGGCGCGCCGCCCACCATCGGGTTCTTGGCGAGGGCGGGGGTCGCAACCGCGGCGGCGAGACCGAGGCCGAAGGCGAGACGACGAAGCGTTCTGGACATGTTGGCTCCCGTACAGAGCACCCGAATGGGCGTCGCAGGCCTCTACGGGGATGGCGGGCCGGGAAGTTTCAGGGTCCGTGACGGAATCCCGGGCCGGATGCGGGATCGTCCGGGGCGATCCCGGTTTCGGACCGATGCGAGAGGAAGCGGCCGCGACCCGTCGAAACCCCATGCGCGGTCCCTATGTCGTAGCGGTCAGTGCCCGGAGAGCAGGATGAGCGCCCACAGCTACCGTTTCGGCATCGAGGAGGAGTATTTCCTCGCCGATGCCGAGACCCGCGGCACGCCGCGCGGCGACCTCGCCGCCTTCCATGCCCGCGTGGAGGCGGAGCTGCCCGAGACCGGGCGCGAGCTGGTCGCCGCGCAGGTCGAGGTCTGCACGCCGCCGCTCACCGACGCCCAGGCTGCCCGGTCGAATCTCGGCGGCCAGCGGGCGCGGCTCGCCGGGATCGCCGCCGACCACGGCCTGAGCCTGCTGGCCTGCGGCACCCATCCCCTGGCGCGCTGGGCCCGCCAGACCGCCACCGACGGCGCGCGCTACCAGGGCATCCTGTCGGATGTCGGCATCGCGGCCCGGCGGGCGCTGATCTGCGGGATGCACGTCCACGTCGAGGTGCCGGACCCGGAGGCCCGCGTCGACCTGATGAACCGGTTGCTGCCGTTCCAGCCGCTGCTGCTCGCCCTCTCGGCCTCCTCGCCGTTCTGGCAGGGCGAGGCGACCGGCCTGAGGGCCTACCGGCTCAGCGTCTTCGGTGAACTGCCCCGCACCGGCCTGCCGGAGATCTTCGCCGACGCCGCCGCCCACGCGCGGTTCGTCGACATCATGACCCGCTCGGGCGCGATCGCGGATGCGAGCTTCCTGTGGTGGTCGCTGCGGCCGTCGATCAAGTTCCCGACGCTGGAGCTGCGCATCGCCGACGCCTGCACGCGGCTCGACGATTCCCTGTGCATCGCCGCCCTGTTCCGCTGCCTCGTGCGCCTGTGCGTGCGCCGGCCGGACCTCCATGCCGGCCTCGACGGCGTCTCGCGGGCGCTGGCCTCGGAGAACCTGTGGCGGACCCAGCACAGCGGCGTGCAGGCGACGCTGATCGACGAGGCGCGGGGCGCGGCGGTGCCGTTCCCCGAGGTGCTGGAGGCGGTGCTCGCCCTGGTGGCGGAGGACGCGGACGCCCTCGGCTGCGCCGCCGAGGTGGGCCGTGCCCGGAGGATCGTCGCCGAGGGCACGAGCGCGGACGGGCAAATCGGCGCGTACGAGGCGGCGCTTGCCGACGGCCGAGACGAGCGCGCCGCGCTGGCGGCGGCGGTGGACTGGATCGCCGCGGCGGCGCGGTAGGGCAGGTCCCGCCCGGCCTCGCTCGGGCCGGCTGGACGCTGCCACCGTCGGGCGGAGGCCGCTCAGCCCTTGTCGAACGGGTTCTGCGAGGTCCGGAGCGACAGCCGGATCGGCGTGCCCGGCAGCTCGAACGCCTCGCGCAGGCCGTTCACGAGGTAGCGGGTGTAGGATTTCGGCAGGGCGTTGAGCTGGTTGCCGAACAGCGCGAAGTGCGGCGGGCGGCTCTTCACCTGCGTGGCGTAGCGGATCTTGATCCGCCGGCCCGATACCGCCGGAGGCGGGTTGCGGGAGGTCGCCTCGCTCAGCCAGTCGTTGATGCGCGAGGTCGAGATCCGGGTATCCCAGACCTCGGCGGCCTGCACCACCGCCTGCATCAGCTTGTCGACGCCGTCGCCGGCCAGCCCCGAGAGCGGCACCACGGCGACGCCGCGCACCTGCGGCAGCAGCCGGGTGCAATCCTCGCGCAGCTGCTTGAGCAGGCCGGGCTGGTCGGCCACCAGATCCCACTTGTTGAGGCCGATCACCAGGGCGCGGCCCTCGCTCTCGACGAGGTCGACGATGGTGAGATCCTGCTTCTCGAACGGGATCGTGGCGTCGAGGAGCACCACCACCACCTCGGCGAAGCGCACAGCGCGCAACCCGTCGGAGACCGCGAGCTTCTCCAGCTTGTCGTCGATCCGGGCGCGGCGGCGCATGCCGGCGGTGTCGTGCAGCTTGATGCGGCGCCCGCGCCACTCCCAGTCGAGGGAGATGGAATCGCGGGTGATGCCGGCCTCGGGGCCGACGAGCAGCCGGTCCTCGCCGAGCATCCGGTTGATCAGCGTCGACTTGCCGGCATTCGGGCGGCCCACGATGGCGACCTTCAGGGAGCGACCGCCGGGGGCGTCCGCGTCCTCCTCCTCGTCGTCGTCCTCGCGCGGGGGCAGGGCGCCCTTGAGCGCCTCGTGCAGCTCGCCCAGGCCCTCGCCGTGTTCGGCGGAGAACGGGATCGGGTCGCCGAGCCCGAGGGTGAAGGCCTCGTAGGCTCCGGCGAGGCCGGCGCCGCCCTCGGCCTTGTTGGCGATCAGGATCACCGGGCTGCCGGCGCGGCGCACCAGCTCGGCGAAGGGCTGGTCGGCCGGCAGCACGCCGGCGCGGGCGTCGATCACGAACAGCACCACGTCGGCGGCGAGGATCGCGGCCTCGGTCTGCATCCGCATCCGGCCCGTGAGGGTCTGGGCGTCCGCCTCTTCGAGCCCGGCGGTGTCGATCACCCGGAACTGGAGGCCGCCGAAGGTCACGTCGCCCTCGCGCCGGTCGCGGGTGACGCCCGGGCGGTCGTCGACCAGCGCGAGCTTCTTGCCCACGAGGCGGTTGAACAGGGTCGACTTGCCGACGTTCGGCCGTCCGACGATCGCGACGGTCGGCATGTCCATGGTCGTTCTCTAAGCGGTTCGTGCGGGGATCAACGCGTGATCGGTGGGGGCGGGGCCGCGGCCTCGGTCTTGGCCTCGGTCACCGTGACGGGGCCGCCCGCGACGATCGCGGCGTAGACCTCGATGCGCTCGCGCAGGTTCCGCGGGGTTTCGGGATCGGCCACGATCTGATCGAACCAGCGGCCGGCATCCTCGAAGTCGCCCTTCTTCAGGGCGGCGAGGCCCAGCATCTCGCGGGCGGTGTGGCGGAACGGCGTTCCGGCGGCCAGGCCCTGGAGGTTGGCGAGGGCCGGATCGGGGTTGGGGCCGTCGAGGCGCAGCAGCGCGGCGCGCAGCCGTGCGAGGTCGCGCAGGCCGTCGCCCAGGCCGGAATCGTCGGCGAGCGTGTCGAAGTCCTTGGCACCGGCCGCCGCGTCGCGCTTGCCGGCCTCGGCCGCCGCGCGGAACCGGGCCAGCAGGCGGTAGCCCGCCGGGCCCTGCGCCTCGAGGGCGTCGAAGGCCTTGTCGGCCTCCGCGGCCTTGCCGTCCTTGGCGAGGCGGTTGGCGTCGTCGAACTGCACCGAGGCCGTCTCGGCCGCCACGCGCTGCTGGTTCTGCCAGTAGCGCCAGCCCGCGACGCCCGCCACCAGCAGCACGGCCAGCGCGATGATCACGCCGCTGTAGCGCTTCCAGATCTGGAGGATCCGGTCGCGCCGGTAATCCTCGTCGACCTCGCGAAGGAACTCGTTGTTCTCGGCCATCGTATCCCGGCGCGCCTGGGTCGGCGGGCCACCTCGTACCTCGGTTGAGCCCCGCGCCTAACACACGGGCGCCGGGTTGGCGACAGGCGGCGTCTCAGCTGACGCCCGGCCAGACCGGGACGCCGATCACCGGGTAGTGCAGGTAGCGGGCGAAGACGAACCATGCGGCCGTGCCGATCACGACCGCCAGGATGTCGTTGCGCCAGCCCTGGGGCGCCACCGCGGGGCCGCCGTGCTGGGCCGCCACCGCGCCTGCGGGCAGCGCCCGGCGCTTGGCGCTGATCCGGGCCGAGACCGCCCAGGCCAGGAAGCCGCCGAACAGCAGCATCGAGCCCAGATCGCCGTTGGCCAGGAGGTGCGCGGTCGCCCAGATCTTCACGGCCAGCAGCATCGGGTGCTTGGCCTTGGCGCGGATATGACCCGGCAGGTAGGCGGCGGCGAGGCTGACGAAGGCCAGCCAGACGAGCGTCAGGGCGAGGTGGCGCGTCCAGACCGGCGGGTCCCAGACCGGGATGTAGCCGTTGAGCCGGTAATCGTGGAAGCCGACGCCGATCAGAACCAGCCCCAGCAGCGACAGGGCCGTGTAGCCGAGCTTGTAGCGGCCCTCGCCGATCCGACCGACGATCTCGGCGCGCCGGGTGCGGGCCATCGAGAAGGCGTGCGTGCCGAGGAACAGCACGAGCCCGAGGATCAGGAGCAGCATGGGGGACTTTCGGTCGGGCCGCCGGGCGGCAAGCACTCTGTAAGAATTCTCAAGCGAATCTCGCCCCGTTTGTCCAGGCGTGGCCGGGACGCAGCCGGATGGCGGCCATGGACTGGGCGGACTGGATCTTCCGGAGATGGCACGCGCCGCTGCCGCCCCCAGCCGGGGGGCACGGTGTTTACGCATGTCCGTTGGCCCGTGCGGAGCGAGCGGCTCCGCGCGGCTCTCTCCCCCCGCGGCAGGGGAAGCCCTCCGCCGCTGAGGGGGGAGGGCGGGCATCGCGCCTCGATCGCGTGGCTCGGTGGCTGGCGCCAGCCCTCCTTCTGGCCCTCCCGGCCCGAGCCGCGCCCGATCCGCCGCTCTCCGCCCTGACCCTGGTCGGGCCGCCCACCCTCATCTTCAAGGCGGGCCGCGACGCCTGCGACGGAGCCGATGTCCCGGACGCGTCCGCGCGCGCCTTCCGGGACGCCTCCGGGGCGGTGGCGCTCTACGGCATGCATTACCGCAACCGGGCGCTGCGCGGCCCGGATCTCGGCCATCTCAAGCTCGACTGCACGGTGGTGCTCGAGTCCGGTGAGAAATCCGATCCGGCGGCCTACGACGACCGCTCCTGGATCACCGCCACCTGGACCGAGGACGGTGTCCGCGTCGCCGCGCTCCTCCACCACGAGTACCAGGCCAACGAGCATCCCGGCCGCTGCAAGGCGGGGACCTACATGGCCTGCTGGTACAACACGATCACGGCCGCCGCCTCCGTGGACGGGGGACGCAGCTTCACGCGCAAGACCCCGCCCGTCGTGGTGGCCGCGGCCCCGTTCCGGCAGGAGGTCGACCAGGGCCATCACCGGGGTTTCTTCAACCCCTCCAACATCGTGGCGGACGGGCGCTGGCGGTACTTCCTCGCCTCGACCACGGGCTGGACCCGCCCCGGCAGCGATCAGGAGGCGGGACTCTGCCTGTTCCGCAGCGACGATCCCGCCGACCCGACCCGCTGGCGCGCCTGGACCGGCACGGGCTTCACAGCAGCCTTCCCGGACCCCTATCTCGCCACCCGCGCGAGCCCGGCCACCTGCCGGCCGGTCGGACCGTTCCCGGGGCCTGTCGGGGCCGTGGTCCGCCACCGCGGCTCGGGGGCCTGGATCGCCGTGTTCATGGCCAAGGCCGGCGAGGGCTTCGCCGAATCCGGCTTCTACTGGACGTCCTCCCGCGACCTGATCACCTGGGACACTCCGCGCCTGCTGGTCGCAGGTGCCACGCTCTACGACGATCCCTGCACCGCCAGGAGCCCGCTCATCGCCTACCCGTCGCTCCTCGATCCGGACGCGACGGGGCGCAACTTCGACGATGTCGGCGACGCGGCGCTCCTGACCTACGCGAGCCTGCGCGTCGAGGGCTGCACGATCACCTCGGATCGCGACCTGTTCCGCCGCCCGGTGGCGCTGCGCGTCTGGCCCTGACCCCGGCGCGTGCCGAGCTGTCGGGCGACGCCGATGCGAGCCGGTGCGGCGACGCGCCGGCCTTCGTCGCCGTGCCCCACCGCGGGCCCCGGTGCTCCCGGCCCGGCGCCGCGACCGCGGCCCGCCCCGCCTCTCGGCCGCATGCCGGCCGGCCGGACGCCGGGGGCCACGACCGCCGACGCCGACCGCCCGCGGCGCTCTCGATCGACCAACGAAAGGCCGCGGATCGCCTAAGGATTCGCTTTGCCGGCTGACGGCCAGAACGGGGCGCCGGCCTCGGCGGAGCCCGAGGGCAGGCCGATTCGCTGACACAGCACGGTGCCGAGGGTCAGGCTCAGCATCAGCGCGGTGGTCGAGAGCAGCACCGTGGTCACCCGGGCGTAGGCGCGCCCGGCGTAGATCAGCACGCAGCCGACGGTGAAGATCGTGAAGGCCGGGAGAAGGTGCTGCATGATCGGCGTCCTTTCGGGTTGCGGACGCCTGGTCCGGACACGGCTGGATCGTCCGCCCGCGGCGTGAAAACGCGGTTAACGTGGGGTATAGGGAGGCGGGGGCGAGTCGCGAGGGAGCCCACATGCGTGCATCGAGGATTCCGGCGGCGGACGGCGCGATGCCGACCGAGCCGGTGGCGCTCCGCGGCGCGAGGACCCTCGGGGCGGGCCCTGTCGGGGCCGGGGCCATGGGAGCCGGGGCCATGGGAGCGGGGGCCATGGGAGCGGGGGCTGTGGGAGCCTTGGCGCTCGGGGTCGCTGCCCTGGGCGCGGTGGCCGTGGGTGCCTTCGCGATCGGCCGCCTCTCGGTGGGCCGCGCGCGGGTGGGATCGCTGGAGATCGACACGCTCACGGTGCGAAGCCTGCGCGTGCCCCGGCAGGACCGCCCGTAGCCGCGCCCCGTGGCGGAGCCGCCACCCGACGCAGCGGAGAGGAACGCGAGGACAGGTTGCGATGACCGGCTCGAAACCGCCCTTCCGTGCCACCGACGCGGTGGATGTCCTGGGCGAGACCGAGGGCGACTTCGTCCTCCCGCTCTGCCTGCCGCAGCCCAGCCTGCTGGTCGGCGAGGACCTCGCGGTCGTGGTGCTCGATACGATCCACGGCCAGCGCGTCGGCCTGCCCCTCTCGCCGCAGGGCGTCACCGATCTGCATGCGGTGCTGGGCGAGGCCCTGCGGCTGCTCCAAGCACGGGACGGCGGCCCGGTTCAGTGACGGAGACGGGCTCGCGGAACCCATCCGGTACGCGGCCCCGCCCGATCCCCGCGCCCCGTCCTGCGCCGAGGCGGAGCGCCCGAGGGCCGCGCGCCCCGTGCCACCGGAGGCGCCGGGGGCGAGGCAGGGTTCCTCCGGGGGCCGCTAAGGCTTCGTTGAGAGGCCGGGCTTACCCTTGCCGCTGCCCTTCCCGCGTGGCGGCCGATGCGCGTTCCTTGTCTCCTCCTGCTGCCGCTGGCCCTTGCCGGTCCCGCGCAGGCCCGGCCCGCGACCTTTCTGGCGGTGCACGCCCTCGGCTTGGCGGCCCTGCCGCCGGTCCCGCCGGCCGCCGCGCCGATGCCGGTGACCGATGCGCGCGCCCGCTTCCTGCCGCTGATCGCCCGCGCGGCGACGGGCACCGGTCTGCCGATCGCCGTGGCCGACGCCGTCGCCCGGATCGAGAGCGGCTACGATCCCGCCGTCGTGGGCAGCGTCGGCGAAGTCGGGCTGATGCAGGTCCGGCCCAGCACTGCGGCGATGCTGGGCTTCCGTGGCACGGTCGCGGAACTGGCGGCGCCGGAGGTCAACGTCCGCTACGGCGTGCGCTACCTCACCGAGGCCTGGCGCCGGGCCGACGGCGACCTGTGCCGCGCCCTGATGAAGTATCGCGCCGGCCACGGTTCGGAGGTGATGTCGCCCCTGTCGCAGCTCTACTGCGCCCGCGCGCAGGCGATCCTGGCCGATCCCGAGCTCCGGTCGGCCCCGGGATCCCGGTCCGGGCCGGTTCGGCTCGCCGCCAGAGCCTCGGTTCCGGCGCATCGGGAGCCTGCACCCGCCGCTCCGGCGGCTCCGCGCTCGTTCTGGGAGGCGCACCGCGCCCGGATCGCCCGGCTCAACGCCGCCGTCGTGACGCGTTGGCGGGCCCGCGGCTGGGGCGCTGACCAGGCGCCCGCCGCACCCGCGGCGGATCCGGCCGGCGGCTGACGGGGCCCGGGCGGCTCAATCCCCGGCGCGTCCGTCCGGTTCGTCCGACCGCGCGCCGCGGGCCACTTCGAGCATCTCGAAATCCGGCAGCGGACGCTGCAGGCGGAGGGCCTCCGCGGTGGGGGCTTCCAGCCAGGTGGCCCATTCCTCCGGATTGGTGAGCAGCACCGGCATCGCCTTGGGATGGACCGATCCGACGATACCGTTCGCCTCCGTGGTCAGGAAGGAGAACAGCCGGTGCTCCTCGGCGAGCCGGTCCGGGTTCTCACGCTTCGTCCCCCGCACTCCCGTCCACGGCCGCCAGATCCCCGCGAAGGCGAAGAGCGGCCTGTCCGCGGCCAGGGCGAACCAGACCGGGGTCTTGCGCGGCTTGGTGTCGGCGTACTCGCTGAAGGCGGTGACCGGCACGAGGCAGCGATGGGCGACACCGAGCCACGGGCGCCAGTGCGGGCTCGCGACGTTGCGCACGTTGGTGACCGGATGCTCGCCGAACGCCTTCGGACCCGGCATGCCCCAGCGCATCATGGCGAGGTCGCGCCCCGCCGCCCCGCTCGTCACCACGGGCGCCATCTGGTCGGGAAATATAGCCGGCAACAATGGAAGGTTACCGGTGTGATCCTGCGCGATCCCGAAGGCGGCGCGCAGGTCGGCCGGGCCGGTCCGCAGGCTGTAGAGATTGCACATGGCGTATCCCGCCGGTCCGGCCACGACCGGACTCACGCGTCTGAGATCACACGGCCGAACTCCCCCGCCGTTCTCGACGCGGAACCGCGATCCGTCAACGCCGCGCCCGCGCGTTCACCCCGATGCCGGCCCCGGGGCAAGGCCCCGAGGCGCCCTTACGTCCGGCGGCCCGATCTCCGGCTCAGAGGTGGAACACCACCTTCACGCAGCCATCCGTCTTGTCGCGGAA
>Ga0160428_1002573_pt1 | contig 10786 bp, 8 predicted proteins | sample SolpanmetagenomM_FD_108198 | JGI IMG/M metagenome (GOLD analysis project Ga0160428, IMG submission 108198) | Solar panel surface microbial communities from Lawrence Berkeley National Laboratory, California, USA - M | ecosystem: Engineered > Built environment > Solar panel > Unclassified ...
CGAACGGGCAGTGGGACGCGCAGGATCAACTCGTCACCTATCTCGACGAAATGGCGCCGGACGCGTCGGCGCTGGTCTTCGTCGTCGCCGACGTGCCGAACACCGCCTCCGCCAACTACGCCTCGGTCTCGCTCAACGCGCAGGTCGCCGAAGGCGGGCTTGCCGGAACCGCGGGGCAGATCCTGGTCGCGACCGACCTCAACCTGCTCAACCAGAACGCCGATCAGGATATCGTCTTCGCCGATGCCGATACGGACGGATTGCTCGGCTACGACGCGCTGCGCAACGGCCAGGCACGCGCATATCTCCAGTACGAAGTCGGATCGCGTTCGGCCAATCTCAGCATCACCAAGAGTTCGGCGGTGGTGACGGACGGCATCAACCTGATCGCGCCGAAGGCGATTCCCGGCGCGACGGTGCAATATTGCCTGACGATCCAGAACAGCACGTTGCTCGTTCCGGCGAGCAACATCGTGTTGACCGACGTCATCCCGGCCAACACCACCTATGTCCCGGGTTCGATCCGGATTGGCGGTCTCGGCACCAACGGAACCTGTATCCTCGGCGGTTTCCCGGCGAACGACGACGGCACTGCGGTCCCGCTCAGCCCCTATGGCGGTTCGTTTACCACATCGACGAAAACGGTGAGCGCGTCGATCCCGACCTTGCTCGGCAATACGTCGATGGCGGTCAGCTTCCAGGTCGTCATCAACTAAACCCCGACGCCCCCAGACAGGAGAATAGCCAACCGGCGCGCGGGCACCCCCGCGCGCCGGACAGCCCCCCTTTATGCCAAGATTCCGTCATCTTGCCGGCGCGTGCGCCCTTGTCCTCGGCCTGTCGAGCAGCGTCACCGCGCTCCGGGCCCAGACGTTACCGATGGCCCCCGGGCGAGTGACGAATACAGCTTCTTTAACCTATGAGGTTAGTGATGGCCGTCGTGTCGTGCCATCCAACACGGTTTCCTTAGACGTCGCGCGCACCAAGCGCCCGACCTCGCTCAGCTTTCACCTTACGCCGATGAAGTACGAGATGCGCGGCATGGCCTGTAAGGGCTCGCCCGTCCCGACCTTTACGCCGGCCCCGATCGACGCAGCGGATTACGCCGCCTCGCCGTTGGTCGAGACGATCGACATCCATACCGACCTGATCCTCGCGCTCGACAGCGATGGGAGCAACCGCGATCCGCTGGTGCGCGAAAGCGCGGTGATCGACGTCGATGCCGGCAAGATCCATACGACGTTGACGTTGATGGAGACGGGCGTGAACACCGGTGTGTTCGCCGGCGGCATCCCTGCGTCGATGACGGGCAAATATCCCGATCTGGTTGCCTGCGACGTGCGTACGCAGCGCGGCGTGACGATCAAGCTCAGCTTCGTCGAAGACGGTTTCAGCTTCGGCTCGACCGCGTCCCTGCTGATCGATCCCGCCGGGTTCACGTTCGATTCCCGTACCGGCGCGCTCGTCGACGGCACGCGCGTGTCGCTGGTCGACGCCGCCGGCAACCCGGCCGTGGTGTACGGCGACGACGGCGTGTCGCTTTATCCCTCGACCGTGATCAGCGGCGAGACCGTCACCGACAGCAGCGGGCGCGTCTATCCAGGCCGCACCGGCCGGTTCCGCTTCCCGCTCGCCGCGCCGGGCACCTATTCGCTGCGCGTCGAGCCTCCCGGCGACTATACCGCGCCATCGGTCCAGGATCGCGCCGTGCTTGCCGCGCTGCGCGATTGGAGCGGCCAGCCGTTCATCATCAACCAGACCAGCTTCGGCGGATCCCTGACCTTGTCGGAACCCGATCCGTTCTACGTCGATATCCCGCTGGACCGGCCTGCCGACGCCTCGCTGCTGCTGACCAAGACCGCATCGGTGCGCGAGGCATCACCCGGCGACTTCGTCCAATACCGGCTGCAGGTAACCAACCGGGATACATCCGGCGCGGCGACGAACCTGCATGTCTCGGACGTTCTGCCCGCCGGGCTGCGTTACGAACGCGGTTCGACGCGTGGCGGTGCCGAACCGTCCGTGGCGAGTGACGGCCGTACGCTCGACTTCGCCATCCCGGCGATCGCGCCCGGCGGTTCGACCGAACTGCGCTATGTCGTCAGCATCGCACCCGGCGCGCCACAGGGCGAGGCGCTGAACCGCGCGCGCGTGCTCGGCGCCAACGCGCAGAGCAACGAGGCGATGGCTTCGGTGCGCCTGCGAACGCTGCTGTTCACCGATGCGATGACCATCATCGGCCGCGTCAGCGAAGGCAATTGCGGCGATCCCGCCAGCCATCGCAAGGGCATAGCCGGAATCCGCCTGCTGATGGAGGACGGCACGTTCGTCGTAACCGATCGCGACGGACTGTATCATATCGAGGGCGTCCGCCCCGGCCGCCATGTCGTGCAGCTCGACACCGCAAGCATCCCCGCCTCCTACGAAGCGGTCGCCTGCGATATCGACACGCGCCAGGCCGGAAGCGCGATCTCGCGCTTCGTCGAAGGAGATGGCGGGCTGTTGAAGCGAGTCGACTTCCAGCTCCGCCCGACCGGCAAGTCCGTCGCACCCCGGGCGGATTTGCCGGTCGAACAGGTCGACGACGCGACCGCGGCCGGCAACCGCGACTGGCTGTCGGGCCAGACCGCCGGCGTCGCGATGCTGTTCCCGACCGAGACGTACAACCCGCGCGCGCCCGTCACCCGCGTCGTCGTCAAGCATGCGCCCGGCCACAACGTCGCGCTGACAATCGACGGCGCGCGCAGCGATACGCTGGCGTTCGACGGCACCGACGTCGACGACAAGACCGGGGTCGCGGTGTCGCGCTGGTCGGGCATCCCGCTACACGCCGGGGCCAATCTGCTCGTCGCCCGCATCCTCGCCGCCGATGGCCGCGAAGTGCAGGCGATCACCCGTACCGTCACCGTGTCGGGTACCGCCGCGCTGGCGGTGTACGATCCCGGCCATAGCCGGCTCGTCGCCGATGGCCTGACGCGCCCGCTGATCGCGGTGCGCGTCACCGACAAGGACGGCCATCCGGTTCATGCCGGCACGCTGGTGCCGTTCACCGTCGACCAGCCCTATACGGCGGCGATCCAGGCCGAACTGGAACAGGGCCGCCAGCTCGCCGGGCGCGATCGCACGCAGGTCGCCGGTCGTGTCGTCGGCGACGACGGCATCGCCTTCATCGCGCTGCAACCCACGACGCAGGCGGGTGCGGTGCATATCAAGGTCGCGCTGACCGACGAGAAGATCACCCGCACCAGCGAGATCCGCGCCTGGCTGTCCGGCGCCGCCAAGGACTGGACGGTCGTCGGCTTCGGCTCGGGCACGGTCGGCTACGACACGCTGCGCAAGCATGCCACGGGCCTGCCCGTCGCAGAACGCGGCAAGGTCGTCACGGATGGCCAGTTGAGCTTCTACGCCAAGGGCCGCGTCAAGGGATCGTGGCTGCTGACGATCGCCTATGACAGCGACCGCAAATACGATCCGTCGCGCGGTCTGCTCGGCGTGATCGATCCGGATCGCTATTATACCGTCTATGGCGACGGCTCGCAGCAGGGCTATGACGCCGCCACGCGCCGCAAGCTGTACCTCCGTCTCGAACGCCGCGAATTCTACGCGCTGTTCGGCGATTTCGAGACCGGCTTTACCGATACGCAGCTGACCCGCTACAGCCGTACGCTGAACGGCGTGAAGGCCGCGTACGAAGGCACCAAGCTGCGCGCCACCGGCTTCGCCGCCAACAGCGACACGCTGTACACGCGCGACGAAATCCAGGGCAACGGCCTCAGCGGACCGTACCGCCTGTCGGGCCGCAACATCGTTCCGAACAGCGACAAGCTGCGGATCGAGGTGCGCAACCGCTTCCGGTCCGAACTGATCGTGTCGAGCCGCGAACTGGCGCGTCACATCGATTACGACATCGACATCGTCTCGGGCACGATCCGCTTCCGCGAACCCGTGCTCAGCCGCGATCTCGGGCTGAATCCGATCTTCATCATCGCCGATTACGAGGTCGAGAATGGCCGCAGCAGCAAGCTCGTCGCCGCGGCCCGCGTCGCCGCCAAGCTGATGCGGGGCCGCGTCGAACTCGGCGTCAGCGGCATTCGCGACGAAACCGCCGGCCGCGCGACGGTCGCCGGCGTCGATCTCAAGGCAAGGGTTTCCGCCAGCACCACCGTCCGCGCCGAAGCGGCGACTGGTGGGCGCGACGGGCTGGGCGAGGGGCAGGCCTATCTCGCGGAAGTCGAGCATCACGGCCCGGTCGCCGACGTGCTCGCCTATGCCCGCCAGCAGGATGCGATGTTCGGCGTCGGCCAGCAGAACCTCGTCGAGGCGGGCACGCGCAAGTTCGGCTTCGACGGCAAGGTACATCTGTCGGGGCGCCTGAGCCTGACCGGCTCGGCCTGGCACCAGCAGCAGTTGAACGGCAGCGCCACGCGCACCGCCGGCGAGGCCCGGCTGGAATATCGCCGCGACACCGGCACCGTCTTCCTCGGCGCGCAGATGGCGATGGACCGCGGCCGCGACGGCAAGGAGCGCGATTCCCGTCTGCTCACGCTCGGCGGCAGCCAGATCCTGTTCGACGGCAAGCTGACGATCGCCGGGCAGACGCAGTTCGCTCCCGGTGGCGACAAGGACAGCGTCGACTTCCCGATCCGCCACCAGATCACCGCGGGCTACCGCATCACCCCGGGGATCCGACTGATCGGCGGGTACGAGATCGCCAATGGTCAGGACTTCGTCGTGCACACCAAGCAGATCGGCTTCGACGTCGCGCCCTGGGCGGGTGCCAAGCTGACGAGCACGCTCAACCAGCAGGCGGCGAATGCTTCCGGGATCGGCGAGAATGGCGGCCGCACCTTCGCGCAATACGGCATGACCCAGTCGCTCCCGATCGGAAAGCGCTGGACGCTGGATGCGACGCTCGACGCCGCCTCCACGATCCGCGGCAGCATCCCGCAGGGTGCCGTGATCAATCCGTTCCAGCCGGTCGCGTCCGGCGGATCGATCGGTACCGCCAGCAGCGGGATGGGCGGCAGCTTCGGAACTGTCTCCGGTAGCGGAAACTTCACCGCCGCCACGTTCGGCGCCGCCTATCGCGCGGATCGCTGGTCGTGGAACGGCCGCATCGAATATCGCGATTCGACCGCCGACACGCGGCTCGGGCTGACGACGAACTTCCTGCGCTCGCTCGGCGAAGGCCAGACGCTCGCGTCTTCGATCCGCGCCTATCGCACGACCGACGCCGCCGGCGCCGCGGGAACCTTCGCCTCCGCCGATCTGGCGCTCGCCCTGCGCCCGTTCGACAGCCGCTGGTCGATCCTGGAACGATTCGAACTGCGCCACGAAAGCGCCGACGACGGGTTCAGCGCCGCCAACAATCTCGGCGTGCCCGCTTACGGCGCAGGCGATCAGGTCACCGGGCGCGTGATCAACAACCTGGCGGTCAACTATCGTTCGGGCCCGGAAGGCAAGGGCCACGGCTTCGAGGCGACCGTATATTACGGTTCGAAATATGTCCGCGGCCGGTTCCAGGACGACGTCTATACCGGCTATATCGACGTGACCGGGTTCGAACTGCGCAAGGATATCGGCACGCGGTTCGACATCGGCCTGCAAGGCTCCGTGCAGCACGCCTGGGATCGCGGCGCGGTCGCCTTCAGCGGTGGGCCATCCGCCGGCGTGTCGCCCGCGAAGAACGTGTGGATCACCGGCGGCTACAATATCTCGGGCTATCGCGACCGCGATTTCGAGGAGGATCGCTACACCCGCCGCGGCCCGTACGTCACGATGCGGCTGAAGTTCGACCAGCGCACGCTCGGCACCACCACCCGCGCGATCTTCGGAGGACGGAAATGAGTTCGGCGTCGCTCACCCGCTTCATCGTCAGGCTGTGCCTGGTGCTGATCGCCTGCGCACCGCTGCCGGCGATCGCCGCCGACCTGAGCGTCGACAAGTCGAGCGCGGTCGTCGCCGATCAGGTCAATTCGCTCACCCCCGGCCGCAACCTGCCGGGCGCGACGATCGATTATACCTTGGTCGTCAGCAACCCGTTGCTCAACGGCGTGGCGATCCGCCGCGTGGTGATCGCCGATGTCATCCCGGCGACGGTCAAGTTCCGGATCCTGCCCTATGGCACCGGCACGACGGCGGTCGAATTCACCAACGGCAATCTCCTGACCATCCCGCTTGGTTCGAGCGGGTTGAGCTACAGCGGCATCGAATATTCCGATGGCACGTCGTGGACGTACGTCCCGCGCGACGATGGCACGGGATATGACGGCAACATCCGTGGCGTCCGCGTGACGATGAGCACCGGCGCAATGAACAGTGGCGGATCCTTCCGTCTGCGCTACCGCGTTCTCCTGAAATAGGTTTGGTTATGACATTCTATCCAATTGGGTTGCACGCGATGAGTACGCCGGCCGAAGCCGATCAGGCCGCCGCGCTGGAGGAACTGGCCGCAAGCTTTGCCCTGCGGGATCGCGCGGAGAGCGAGGAATTGATCGAATCCTTCTGCTGCGAGGCGATCCGCCAATGGCGGCTGAAGGACGCGACGTTCTGGCAGCGCGTGAAGTTCCGTGCCCGCATGCTGCGCGCGATGACCCCCGATGCCGCAACGAAACCGACCTACCCCGAAGATCGCTGGTTCGAGCGATCCAGTGAAAGGAGCGTATGACCATGTTCTACCAGACAATCCCTTCACCCCAGACGGCACCGACCAACACGCCGGGGATCGATGCCGATCGCCGTGAAGGCGTGCGCGCATCGACCGTTCTGTTGATCGGCAAGGTTACCGATGGCGCGACCGACAATGCCTGCCTCGTGCTCAACCTGTCCGAATACGGCCTGATGGCGCGGCTCAGCTTCGTGTCCAAGGTCGGGCAGACGTTGGAAATCGAATTGCGCGGGCTGCCGCGGTGCATCGCGCAGGTGCGCTGGGTCAACGGCATGAAGGCGGGGATGCAATTCGCCGAGCGGCAGAATCTCGAATCCGTTTTCTGCCTGATGAGCGAGGACGGCGTCGTCGCGCGCGCGCCGCGCTTCGACGTTTCGCTCGACGCGGTCGTTCGCCTGTCCGGCCGGCAATTCGTCGCGCGCATCGTCAACATCTCCCCCGGCGGCGTGCGCCTGGAGGCGGATGCCCCGGTCGAGCGTGGCCAGACCGGTCAGATCCTGTTGCCGGGGCATCAGATCTGCCTGTTCGGCAGCGTCCGCTGGGTCGATGGCAACGCGTTCGGCATGCATTTCTCGACGCCGCTACCGCTCGGCAACTTGCGCGACTGCCTGGAGGGATGACCGGGAACGCCGCCATCGGGGCGGCGCTCACGGGATAGATCCGGACCGGCCGATACCGAAGCGTCATTCCGCCGCTATGATATGCTTCCGGCATTTCATCAGTGGCTGGATGCGCGTGCCGAAGGCCTCGACGCCTTCGACGAAATCGTCGAACGTCAGCAGCACGCCGCCGGTGTTCGGCACCTCGGCCATTTCGTCGAGCATCCGTGCAACGCTTTCGTAACTGCCGACCAACGTGCCCATGTTGATGTTCACCGCGCCTTCCGGTGCGGCGAGTTGGCGGACGTTGGTGTCCGTATTGTGCTTGTCGGCGGCACCCTGATCCGCGAGCCACGCGATCGCTTCCAGATCGACGCCGTCATTGTACGACCGCCACTTCGCCATCGCTTCCTCGTCGGTTTCGGCGGCGATCACCATCACCAGCACGAAGATCGATACGTCGCGTCCGGTCTTCGCGGTCGCGGCGGCGAGCTTGGCATTGTTGCTCGAGAAAGCGGTCGGCGTATTCACGCCCTTGCCGAGGCAGAAGGCATAGTCCGCCCACTTCGCCGAGAAAGCGAGGCCCTCCTCCGACGACCCCGCGCAGATGATCTTCATCTCGCCCGAGGGCTGCGGTTTCACCCGGCAATCGTCCATCTGGTAATATTCGCCCTTGAAGTCCGACGCGCCGGTCTCCCACGTCTCGCGCAGGATATGGGCGTATTCGTCGAGCATCTTGTAGCGGTTGCGGAAATGCTCGTCGCCCGGCCACAAACCCATCTGGCTATATTCCGGCCGCTGCCAGCCGGTGATCAGGTTCAACCCGAAGCGGCCGTGGCTGATCGAATCGATCGTATTGCTCATCCGCGCGGCGAAGGCCGGCGGGATGATCAGCGTCGGGCAGGTGGCGTAGATCTTGATCTTCTCGGTCACCGCCGCGAGCCCCGCCATCAGCGTGAAGCTTTCCAGCCCATATTCCCAGAATTCGGTCTTGCCGCCGAAGCCGCGCAGCTTGATCATCGACAGCAGGAAGTCGAGGCCGTGCTTCTCTGCCGATTGCGCGATCTGCTTGTTCAAATCGAAGCTCGGCAGATATTGCGGCGCGTTTTCGCTGATCAGCCAGCCATTGTTGTTGATGGGGACGAAGACGCCGACTTGCATGTTCAACTCCTGAGGAATTCGAGGACGATACGGTCGAAGGTCGCTGGATCGGTGACGTTGCAGGCGTGCCCGCCCCAGTCGAACGTCGCGCTGCGGGCGCCGGGGATCCGCGTCGCGACGTCCAGCGACCGTTGCATCGGCACCAGCATGTCGTCGCGCGTGGCGATCGCCAGGCAGGAGAGCACACCGGCCACACGCGCCAGATCGGGCGCATAGGCCTGGACCGCGGCGATGCGGCTTTCGGTCGTTCGTCTCCCCGCGAAGTGCGCCAGTTGATGCGCCGCCTCGGCCCGAAGCTCGGCATCATGCGCGGATATCCAGTCGGGTGGATACAGGAACAGCGGCTGGGCGTGCAGAAAGGCCTCCGCGCCGCTGTCGTGCAACAACGCCAGCCGGGTGGCGAAGCAACGCTGCGTATGCGGATCGAGTTCGACCCAGCCGTTGATGACGACGAGCCGGTCGATCCGCCCCGTCGAGATCGCCGTCTCCAGCCCGATCATCCCGCCCAGCGCGTGGCCGATAAAGGATCCGCGCTCGATCTCCAGCGCATCCATCAGCGCCACGACGTCCGTCGCCATGTCCGCGACGCTCGTCCTTTCCGCCACGTTCCGCTCGCTGCGGCCGGTGCCGCGATGATCATAGGCGATGACGCGGAAATGTTCGGCAAGCGCCGGGATATTGGGCGCCCAATAGCTCGCCGATCCGCCGAGGCCCGAGGACAGGATCAGCGGCGGCCCGCTGCCATGCACTTCGTAATACAGCCCATCGGCCTCCGCCAACTAACCCTCCGATCCGCAGGGGTGACGAAGCCGGAAACGGTTCAACCGATATGCGCCACGGATGCGATCTCGACGAGGCAGTCGGGCTTCACCAGATCGGCACGAATGCAATAGCGCGCCGGCTTCGCGCCCGGGAAATACTCGGCATAGACGGCGTTGAACGCGGCATAATCCGCCAGATCCTTCAGGAAGATGTGGTTCATCGCCACGTCTTCCAGGGTCGCGCCACCGGCCTCCAGCGTGATCTTGATGACGTCCAGCACGTGCCGGGTCTGCCCCGCCGCATCGCCGACGTGCAGCACCGCGCCGCCCTCGCCAAGCGCGAGCACGCCCGAGACATAGACGGTGTTTCCCGCCTTCGCCCCCGCGGAATAGGGCGCGATCGGGGTGGGGAATTGCGGCGGATTGATCGGTTCGAACGGCATGCTGTCTCCGGAAAAACTGGAAGGGATGGCGGTCAGGTCTTCGGAACCTGCCCGAACGATCCGCAAAAATCAGCCACGGTCGACACCCAGCCAAAGAACTTCTCGATATTGTAGACGGTCGCTTCCTGCATCATCGGCGGGCCCAGATGATGCGTCGCATCCTCCAGCATCACGCCGAAATATTCGAGGTGGAAGCCGTCGCGCAGCGTGCTCTCGACGCATACGTTGGTGGCGATGCCGACGAACACGATATTGCGGATGCCGCGCGAGCGCAGGATGCTGTCGAGCTGCGAATTGAAGAATGCGGAATAGCGGGTCTTGTGGACGCGCAGGTCGCCCGGCTGCGGCGTCAGCGCGTCGACGATCTCGTAATCCCACGTGCCGCGCGCGAGCAACTGGCCCATCAGTTCGGGCCGCGCCCGCATCGTCTTCAGCGCGTTGGATTTGTGCCAATTGGGTGAGCCCGGACCACCCGCTTCGTTATATTCGGCATCCCAGCCGTTCTGCAGGTACACCACCTGTACGCCGGCCTGGCGCGCCGTATCCAGCACCGTGCCGACCCGCTCGATCGCCGCCGCGGCCCCGGATATGTCGAACCCCGCCAGATCGACATAGCCCCCCGGCGAGGCATAGGCGTTCTGCATGTCGATCACCACGATTGCGGTCTCTTCCGGTGCCATGCGCAACGGTTCGGGCCGCGCCATCAGCGTGACGCCGGAGCGCGCGGTGTCGGCGCCGGCTGTGGTAACGGTCATCGTCATGCGGCAAGTCTGCGGCGCGGCCGCGCGCGGCGCAAGCGCGAAAGCATGGACGACAGGTGTTCAGTCCTGAAACGCCCAGCGCAGCGTCTTGGCGAGTCCGAACGTTCCCGCCGCGACCAGCGGACGCCCGACCGTCGACCCCTGCAGGCCATGCATCTCGCGCGCCCAGCGCGGCAGCAGGTCGACCGCCGCCTGGAACGTCATCGTCTGCACCGGCTGCGCGGCGAGCTTCGGCGCGCGCTGCGTCAGGACGATCCGCGCCACTTCCCGCGTCCGCGCATCGACGCGCAGTTCGGGCCGCATCTCGGCGATCAGGGCATGCGCCGCCGCCTTGGTCGTCGGGACCGGATCCGCGCCCAGCGCGCGCGCGATCTGCGCGGTTTCGGCGAAGTAG
>Ga0160428_1002575_pt1 | contig 10777 bp, 13 predicted proteins | sample SolpanmetagenomM_FD_108198 | JGI IMG/M metagenome (GOLD analysis project Ga0160428, IMG submission 108198) | Solar panel surface microbial communities from Lawrence Berkeley National Laboratory, California, USA - M | ecosystem: Engineered > Built environment > Solar panel > Unclassified ...
ACACCGCTCGTGGCCGACCAAAGCAGAAGGCCAGACCCAAGCTCACCGAAGGTGGGCGGGGGACCGGCCGTGTTGAGGATGATTATCCCGGAATCGCGACTCAATGTCAATCGCGACTACGTATAGGTCATGGAGGTCGGCGCAGCTTCGACAGGTCACGTCTGCAAGTAGACATGTCTACAAGTCGACTTATAGACCCGAGATGTTTTCGGCAGCTAGCGTTGAACGTCTGCGGCAGTAGGTCATCGCAAAACTGGCTCTTGGTCAGTGGAGCTCTCGATGGGGACTGAACATCTATCGAGCAGTCGACGCGTTCAGTGGAGCACCCACTCCGACAGACAACGTTCCTTGTCTAAACGGCCCCGTAGACGTACCGTCGCTGAAGTGGACATGGAGCGCGAGGCGGCCGAGCGCTGGCTGGACGATCTTGACCCTGCCGCCATCCCCGCAGCAGTCGCTCCTGAAGAAGTCCGCGACGTCGCCGACGCCGTCGAGCGCCTTCACGCGGCCGAAGACGAACTCACCGCCGCCGTCTTGCGCGCCCGACGCGCCGGGGCGAGCTGGAACCACCTGGCACTGGCTCTTGGCATCAGCCGTCAGGGCGCCCGCCAGCGCTACGCCAGCCAGGACACCGGCACGCCTGCGTCTTGATCAGCCCCGTGCATGTACCGCTGAGACCGGCCGTTGCAGCTTTGCTGCTTTGCGGCTTGACTGCCTACCCACCGCTGCCGATGATGCCCTCATGAGTCACACGCCGTTCCACGGCTACGTCGCCGTCCAGCGTCGCGGCTTGGTGGCGATCCCTCCCGCGCTGCGCAAGCGCCACCACCTCGACGAACCCGGCGCCCAGGTGGAGATCACCGAACGAGCCGATGGGGTGCTCGAGCTGCGCCCCACCATCGCCCTGCCCGCCGCGCAGGCCTGGTTCTGGACTCCGCAGTGGCAGGAAGCCGAGGCCGAGGCCGACGCTGACCTCGCCGCCGGGCGCAGCGACCACTTCGACAACGGCGACGACTTCATGGCTGCCCTGTCCGCGGACATGGACGGGTGAAGTTCGCCCGGACGTCCAGCTTCGTCAACGACTTCAAGAAGCTGCCCCACCAGCACCAGGTCACCTTCCGCGACTGCGTCCCGGACTTCAACGCAGCCTGCGACCGCCTCGCCGGCGGGCAGGACCCTCAGTGGCCGACCACCATGCGCGTCGGGCGCGTCACCGGGCACCCGAAGATCTGGGAGATGACCTGGTCCTTCGCCAGCCCCGACGGTCGAGCCACGTTCCACCTGGACGAGGACGACGCCGGAGAGCTGACGCTGGTGTGGAGGCGCATCGGACGCCACGACATCTTCAAGCGCCCCTGAGCCTCGACGCCAGGACCCGACCCCGAATCACCTCACCGTCTCGCAACCGACCCGTTCTAAGACACGACAGTCGGCAGCGGCCCGTCGACGAGCGTTCACGTCAGCGTGGAGCGCTTTCCCCCGAAGCTCTGTGGGCGAGGGCACGATGTTCCGGCGTTCCCACGGAGTCGAGCATGTCGAGGCGGGTGGGCGTCCATCCCAGTTCGGCGGTGCTGCGCGGGGCGCGGATGCGGCTGGAGGCTCCTGCGATGAGGGCTCCGAACTCACCCCACACCGCTACGGCGTCTTCGAGGTCGAGGCTGCGGGTGGCGACGCCAAGGTCGGCAGCCACGGCTTCGGCGATCCACCGTGTCGGCGTTTCACCGGCCACGGCGTGGTACAGGGCACCCGGTGTGCCGCGCAGGAGGGCGTACTCGAACAGTCGGGCGACGTCGTCGATGTGGACGTGGGAGTAGACGTTGAGCCCAGTGCCGACGTAGCCGGCCGCACCGGTGGTGGAGACCGATTGGTAGGCCATGGCAACGTGGCCGTGGTCGCCGGGTCCCCAGATCATGCCGGCGCGGATCACCAGGCCGCGGACGCCGTCGCGAGCACTGGCCCGCACGTGGTCTTCAGCCGTCATGCGCTGGACAGCCAGCGGCTCGACGGTGAAGTCGTCGTCCTCGGCGAAGGTGTCCGAGCTCCATGCGCCGTTGGTGCGCTGGAGGAGGACCCCGGAGCCTGAGGTGAACAGGAACGTCTTGTTGGTTCCCGCGAACGCGGTGAGGAAGGCGTCGACGGTCGCGACCTCGGAGGTCGGGTCGAGCTGGGCTGCGAACACGACGGCGTCGTGGAGCAGGGCAGCGACCACAGCCTCTCCGAGCCCGGCCTTAAGGTCGCCGAGCACGGGCGCGACACCCTGCTCGCGAAGACGAGCTGTGGACGGGACCGAGCGCGCGAGACCGCTGACCTCGTGCCCCGCCCCAGTCAGATGGCGCGCCACGGCACCACCGACGAAGCCTGTGGCCCCGATCACGAAGACCTTCACCGCCGCAGACCCCGCCTCAGGACGGCATGGCGCTCAGCGCGCCACCGTCGGCGAGGAAGACGGAGCCGTTGACGTAGGAGCTCGCCGGCGAGGCCAGGAAGGCCACGACCTGGGCGATCTCCTCCGGCTCACCCACGGTGCCACGCAGGTTGCCGCGGCCGAGCATCTCGATGTGCTCACCGAGCATCGACTCCGTGCCGGCGGTGCGCACCGGGCCCGGTGACACGGCGTTCACGCGGACGCCGCTGGCGGCGAACTCGGTGGCCCAGGACCTGGTGAGGAGTTCGAGCGCGGCCTTGGAGGCGCCGTAGGCGGCACCGATCGGGGAGGGTGACGTCGCGGCGGAGGACGTGACGTTGATGATCGAGCCTTGCCCGCGCTCGGCCATCGCGGGAGCCAGCGCGCCGACGAGGAGGAAAGGGGCGCGGGTGTTGATGGCGAAGTGCCGGTCGAACGTCGCGGCGTCGGTGTCAAGGGTGCTCTGGAACGCGTAGATGCCAGCGTTGTTGACGAGGATGTCGATCACGCCGGCCTCGGTGGCCAGACGCAGCGTGTCTTCGGCATCGGTCAGGTCGGCGCTGATGAAGCGGGCCTGACGGCCCAAGGCCTCGATCGCGGTGACGACACTCGCTCCGCGTTGCTCGTCGCGTCCGTGCAGGACGACGTCTGCGCCGAGGCTGGCGAGGTGCAGGGCCACGGCCCGGCCGATGCCTGCTGTGGCGCCGGTGATGAGGGCGGTCTTCCCGATGAGGGTGTTGTCGCTCATGGTCTGGTGTCCCGTCTCGGTAGTGGGTTGCGCAGTCCAGTTCTACCACGAAAGTGGGTTGCTTGACCCAGCCTGAGTAGGATGGGCGCATGAGGGACGGACCTGAGGGTGACGGGAAGCGGCTGACCCGCCGCGGTCGGATCACTCGTGAGCGCATCGTGGTCGCAGCGACGGACCTCATCGCGGTGCACGGCGTCGCCGGCATGAACACTGAGCAGGTGCGCGCGGTAGCCGGGGTCAGCGGGTCGCAGCTCTACCACTACTTCGACAACAAGCAGGCGCTGATCCGGGCGGTGATCACTCGCCAGGCCGACATGCCCGCCGGTGACGAGGGAGCGCCTTCCCTGGGGGCGCTGGACTCCTTCGAGGCGCTGCAAGCGTGGGCTGATGCCGCCGTGGAGCGCCAGGCGCTGAACGGCGGACGGGGTGCTTGCACCCTCAGCTCACTCGCTGGCGAACTCGGCGGCAGCGACGAGGAGTCGCGTGCTGACCTCTCGGTGGGGATCCTTCGCTGGAAGGGCCTCCTCGAGGAGAGCCTGGGCAAGATGAGAGATCGCGGCGAGCTCCGACAGGACTGTGACCTCGACGCCGCGGCCTTCACCCTCCTCGCTGCACTGCAGGGGGGAACGATGCTGGCGCAGACCCTGCGTGACACCTTCGCCATGCGAGCTGCCCTGGACGCCGCGATCACTCACCTCCGATCGTTCTCCGTCACGTCTGGTTGATAGTCGGCGAACCGCCCGGACCGCTGTTTGGTCATCGACACCTCAAGCATGTGCGGCAGATGGGGACCACCGCGTTCGTCCTGCTCACGACCGTTACGAGACGGTCGACCGCGCGCGACCACCGGCTTAACCTCGAAGTCGCTGGTTGACGCGGCGACTGCTGCACCGTGTTCAGCAGCAGAGGCCAGTAGCCCAGAGCAGCGACAGGCCCTCACTGGATCGGTCGGTCTCGATCGTGGGCTGGACCGGCTTTCGGGTGTTGAAGGCTGCTCGGGTGCTGGCTCGTGCGGTCACGATCCCCAGCGCGACGAAGCGACGCCTTGCTCCATGCGGGTCAGGTGCGGGGGCTCTGCACGTTCGAGCAGGAAAACGTCGGCGGTGGAGTAGCGGGGTGCCTTGCTGGGGGTGTGTAGGGCCTGCCCGGTGATCGCCTCGACCAGGACGGTCTCCAGCGACTGGCGCGGGTGCAGGGCGTGGACCGCCGCACCCAGCTCGTCGCTGACCGCCTCGGTTCCCCTGCCGAAGTCCATGCCGACCCCCGCACGGGTCAGGTGGCACAGCAGGCCCCGCCGCTCGGCGATGCCGGGGGAGGTGTGCAGGGCGATGGCCTCCCAGACCGCGTCGACCTCCACCGAGGGCAGGCCCTGGTCGGTGAGCAGGCGCGCGGCCAGGTCCGCACCGTCGACCTCGAAGCGCTGACTGCCGTCGCCGGCCTCGCTCAGGCCCATGTCGTGCAGGACACAGGCCGCGAACAGCAGCTGCTCGTCGTAGTCCTGGTCCGGGACGACCTCCAGATGATCGGCCAGGACGCGGGCGAACAGGTAGCTGCGGAAGCTGTGGTCGGCCAGCGGCCGGCTCAGGGCACCGAGCACCGTCGTCGTCAGGGAGCGCGCCAGCGCGGTGTCGGGCAGGGCAGGAACGGGGGGCGTCGTCGTCACGGGTCCAGGCTCATGCAGGAGCACAGATCGCACGACCGGCTGGAACGCCAGGTACCGCTAGGTTCCAGCCATGCCCCGATCAACCATCCCCGGGTCCCCTCACACGGTGGCGATCCTGGCGCTGGACGGTGTTCTCCCTCTCGACCTCGCCATCCCCGCCCAGGTGTTCGGCCCCCGCGCCAGCACCCCGTACCGGTCCGTGGTCTGCGGCACCTCCCCGCACGTGAGCACGACCGGGGGCTTCGGCCTGACCGTGCCGGGGACGCTCGACGACGTCATCACCGCCGACACGGTCGTGGTGCCGGGGTACTCCCCCCACGCCCGGCCGTTGCCCCCGCAGGTCCTCGACGTCCTGTCCGACGCGCACGCCCGAAGAGCACGGATGGTGTCCATCTGCATCGGCGCCTTCGCCTTGGCGGCCGCCGGCGTCCTGGACGGGCGGCGGGTCACCACCCACTGGCGCGACACCGAGGAGCTGGCGAAGACCTACCCCCGCCTACGCGTCGACCCGGACGTCCTCTACGTCGACGACGGTGACGTGTTGACCTCCGCCGGAGTGACCTCGGGCATGGACCTGTGCCTGCACATCATCCGCCGCGACCTGGGCGCACAGATCGCCAACGACATCGCGCGCCGCGTCGTCGCCGCCCCGCACCGCGAGGGCGGCCAAGCCCAGTTCATCGACGCCCCCCTGGCGCGGGACGAGCACACCTCTCTCGCGCCCACCCGCGCGTGGGCGCTGGAGCACCTGTCCCAGCCGCTGACCGTCGCCGACCTCGCGCGCCACGCCAGCACCTCCGAGCGCACCCTGACCCGACGCTTCACCGCCGACACCGGCCTCTCGCCCCTGCAGTGGCTGCTCAGGGTCCGCATCGACCGAGCACGGGAACTGCTCGAGAGCGGAGAGCACGGCGTGGAGGAGGTGGCCCGCAGCACCGGCCTGGGTACCGCGGCCAACCTGCGGCTGCACTTCCGCCGCCTGGTCGGCACCACACCTACGGCCTACCGCAGCACCTTCGCCGCACCCTGAGCGATCAAGCGAAGGTCGCGCTCGTCGACACGAGCGCAAGATCATCACGGTCTCGTAGCGCTGCGCGGTGCTGGCGGAGCGTCTGGGAACCGACCGGTTGTGAGATAGCGGCTGCGCCTGGCTAGCGGGATGAGCGCGCGTGCTGCGTTCCACGTCACGACGAAGTAATCGCGCTCCGCGGCAGGGGCAGGCTCGTTCGATCGATTCGTCGCCGGAAGCCGCCCAGGGTCCTGACGAGGTCGTGCGGTGCTCAGACGGTCAGGCGGTGCAGCCAGTCGCGCAGGAGGGCCACCTCCGTCGGGCGCAGGGGCAGGTCGACGTCGGACCGGCCCACCTGCGCGTCGCTGAGCGCGGCGTCCAGTGCCAGCGCACGTGGAGCGATGACGGAGGTCCCCGAGACGGCGGTCGGGTCGGCGGCTGGTTGTGGCTCGACGGTGAGTGCGGCGATGACGCTGTCCCGCATCTTGGTGGACACCTGCAGGTCTCGCTCCTGCGCCGGGGTGCTCACCAGGGTCAACGTCACGCCGGTGACGCCGGCCAGCAACAGCTCCCCGGCCAACGCGGGCGCGATCCGCAGGCAGCCCGCTGACGCAGTGCGGTCCAAGAAGCCGCGGAGCTGCTCGGTGGCCTGGTTGGCGGCCAGCGGGCGGCGTCCCGGGCGGTTCGGTCCGTACATCAGCAGGTAGAAGGCCGGGTGGCGCAGCCCGAAGTCGACGTGGGCGTCCCACCCGCGGCGCATGTCCGCGACCGGGTCGTCTGTTTGAGCCAACGTCTGCTTGTCACTGAGGTAGAGGTCGAAGGCGTGTTGAGCCAGAGCGGTGAGCAAGGCGTCCTTGTCACCGAAGAGCTGATACAGCGAGGCGGCCCGGATGCCGGCTGCTGCCGCCACCGAGCGGGTGGAGACCGCCAGGACGCCATCGCGCTCCAGGATGCTGGCCGCCACCTCGAGGACGTGCTGTTGTACGGCGGCTCTGTCGCGGTCTGACGTGGACATGCCGCCGTTACCCGTCTGCACATCACAAACCGTATCAGTGATGCGCTTAAGGTTGCAGCGGTGCCGCGCAGCAGTGCTACGCTCTTCGACATGGCAGTGATTCAGAAGGAGCAGTCGACGCTGGTGGCGAACCGCATTGGCTACGGCGCGATGCAGCTGGCCGGATCGGACGTGTGGGGGCCACCGGTCGACATTGAGGCCGCCAAGGGCGTGCTGCGCCTCGCCGTCGAACTGGGGGTGACCTTCTTCGACACCGCCAACGCGTACGGGCCGCGGACGGTCAACCAGCTCATCGGCGAGGCGCTGGCGTCGATCCCGGACGCTGTGGTGGTGGGCAACAAGGTCGGCGCCGGGCGTGGGCCGGGGCGGTCGTGGATCATCAGCGACCACCCGGACACCGTGCGGCGACAGGTCCACGAGTCGCTGATCGACCTGCAGGTGGAGGTCAGTGAGCTGACCTACCTGCGCCTGCCGGGCGACACCCCAGGCACGACCAGCCAGGTGCCGCTCGAGGACTCCCTCGGTGTGCTCGTCGAGCTGCAGGACCAAGGGCTGATCCGCCGCATCGGCTTGTCCGGGGCCACCCCCGAGGTGCTGGCCCGGGCGCAACAGCTGACGCCGATCGCGGCGGTGCAGAACCGCTTTAACCTGCTCGACAGGAGCGGGGTTCAAGTCCTGGCTGACTGCGAGGCCGCCGGCATCACCTTCGTCCCGTACTTCCCGCTGGCCTCCGGCCGGCTCGCCGACCACGAGGAGCTCGCCAGCCCCGCGCGGAGGCTGGAAGCGACCCCGGCGCAGGTGGCCTTGGCGTGGCTGCTGCGCCGCTCACCGGCCATCGTCGCCATCCCCGGCACCACGAACCCAGATCATCTACGAGCGAACCTTGCCGCCCGCGAGGTCGCCGACGAGCTGACCGATCATGAAGTGACCCGTCTGACTGCGCTGGTGGACGAGTCATCGGCGTCTCTCGATCAATGGGGCGGCCAATGAACCGACGACGCAAGTGGCTCGGCCCCCTGACTCACTGAGGCGGAGGTGAATGTCGCGGACCCATTCGGTGATCACCCCGGCTGTCGCCCGGACGTGCCGCCACGGGACAACAGGGGCGCACGACCATCGACGTAAGCGTGCGGTCAGCATCGGGCCAGGTCATCTCAGAAGCGACCGTTACGAGACGGTCGAACGCGCAAGGTCAGCGGTATGACCAAACGTCCCGTCATGGCCGCAGCCGCAAGACCGCTGCATGTTTGTGGATGCGTCGCTTCGCGCCGGGCGTAAGCATCATCGAGAAGATGCCGAGGCGGCGCGTCTCCGATGACGACGACCGGTGGTTGCGACGTCGGAGAGGTATAACTTCGGTGATCCGGTCGTCAGCTGACCTGGCCCCGCAAGCTGTCGATGGGTTGCTCGTCCCAGGTAGCGAAGGGGTCGTCGCCGACTTCTGCCATCAGCGCTGGGGCCGCCGCTTGTGCGGCCTCGACCGTTTCCCAGACCGCGACGCCGACGAAGCGGCCGCCCTGATCGTCGACGACGCCCGTCCACACGAGGCCGGGCTGCTGACGCGCCACTTGGCTGTACCGCTGCATGGAGTCGAGGACGGCAGCGCGGTGCTCAGATCGTGGAGAGTGGACGGACACCACGGCATAGGTCATGCCATCTATTCCACCCCCAGCTACTGGTATCAGCCAGCTCTTTGTGAGGGCCACGCAGGGGCTGAGCGACTACCGCGCCTAGCGGTGGTCCGCGAGTCCAGGCAGCACGCTGATCGCCATGATCGAAAGAACATCAAGGGCCATGACGCTACCTGGTGCTGGTGGGACGTCTAAGAACCGACCAATTGTGAGACGCGGCGGGGGAGGGGCTGCAGGTCACGACACGCCGTCTCAGAACTCGTGTCCGTAACCGGCGTCGCACCCACGCGAGGTCGGTGCTTTCTGAGACTGTCCGGCGGTGCCCGCTCCCGCGCCTGCTCACCTGCTCGGCTACGCCCGCGTCTCCACCACCGCCCAAGACCCTGCCCTGCAGCACGACGCCCTCACCGCCGCCGGCTGCTACCGGGTATGGACCGACACCGCCTCCGGCGCACTGACCGCGCGCCCGGCCCTCGACGACGTCCTCGAGCGCCTCGGCCCCGGAGACGTCCTCGTCGTGTGGCGTCTGGACCGGCTCGCCCGCTCCCTGCGCCACCTGCTGCAGCTCATCGACGAGCTCACCGGCAGGGGAGTGGGCTTTCGGTCCCTGACGGAGTCCATCGACACCACCACCGCGACCGGCCGCCTCGTGCTGCACCTCTTTGGCGCATTGGGTGAGTTCGAGCGCGATCTACTGCGGGAGCGCACCGCTGCCGGGCTGGAGGCCGCGGCCGCCCGCGGGCGGCGCGGAGGGCGGCCAGCCGTGATGACCCCGGCCAAGCTGGCCGCTGCCCGAGCGCTGCTGGCCGACGGGCAGCACTCTGTGGCCAAGACCGCCGCCGCGGTCGGCGTCTCACGGGCCACGTTGTACCGGGCCCTGAACCCAGCACTTTGATGTCCTCAAGCGAGGGACCGCATGAGGCCCCCGTCCGGGACGACCGTGACAGACAGGTCCCCCGGGACGGCGTGGTGCGCCAGCGGGTCAACCGTCGCGTCGGTGGAGGAGCGTCCCGGTAGACGGTCAGCTACCGGACGGCCCCCCTCGCGGGAGTCCGATCGACATGCGAGCAGCACACTGAGCTTCAGGTAAGGCCGCCGTCCACGGCGATGGCCTGTCCGGTGATCCACCGCGCTGCGTTGGAGGCGAGGAAGGCCACGACCTCGGCGATGTCACCGGCTTCACCAAGGCGGCCCAGCGCGGTCCGCGAGGCGACCGCATCGTCGTCTGCGGCACCGCTACTGCGGCGAGTCCACATGTCAGTGCGGGTAGCACCGGGCAGCACGCTGTTGACCGTGATCTGCCGCGGGCCCAGCTCCTGCGCCGCGGCGCGCACCAGCGCGTCACCGGCCGCCTTGCTCGCCGCGTACAGCCCCCCGCCAGGGCGCGGGGGCAGGCCAGCGCGGGAGATGACGATGACCCGTCCCCCGTCGGCCAGCCGGTGCGCCGCCTCGCGCAGCACCACGAACGTCGCGCGGGCGTTGACGGCGAACACGGCGTCGAAGTCAGCGTCGCTGGTCTGCGCCAGCGGCGAGCTATGCCCAACGCCGGCGCTGCTGACCACGACGTCCAACCCGCCGAAGTACTCCTCAGCGGCGTCGAACAGGCTCCGCAGCTGTACGGGATCGGCGACATCGGCCTGCACCGCCGCCGCGCGCCCGCCACCGGCGGTGATCGCCGTGACGACCTCCTCCGCCGCCCGCCGGTCGGCGCGGTAGTTGACCAGCACGCTCACGCCGTCGGCTGCGAGGCGACGGGCGATCGCTGCCCCGATGCCCCGTGAGCCCCCTGTGACCAGCGCTGCCTTCGGTGGCGTCATGACACCACCCTGGCTACACGACGGCCGGACCCGCCATACGGGCTGCAGCGCGACGTCCAGCAAGGCCTGCTTCAAGGGCTGGGCGTCCAGCGGCGCTACGCGGAAGCCAAGCACCAAGCCTCAGAGCTCGAGCTGGACTGAGCCACCCGCCTCAGCCCACCGCCAGGCCATGTCGTCCGCGTACGGGCGTCACCAATCGCGAAGGCACCCCTTCTCGGTAGCAATGGCCCATAGCCAGGCGTCTTGGTGCGTCGCGGCAACCTGCTCGAACTGCTCCGTAGCTCGAACGGCTCTGCAAGGCTGCTACCTGTACTACTAGAAAAGCAGAGCGCAACGGAGCGGCATGTCCTACCCAGTCCCACCTGCCCATCCCCGACGGAGAGGCTTCGTCCTCGCCACCATCGCCCTGGGACTGTTCGCAGCCCTGGTCGGCTGCGTGGCTGGAGTCGGCATCGCAGCACCTGACCAGCTGCCCGCCCCCACCACGACC
>Ga0160428_1002576_pt1 | contig 10774 bp, 12 predicted proteins | sample SolpanmetagenomM_FD_108198 | JGI IMG/M metagenome (GOLD analysis project Ga0160428, IMG submission 108198) | Solar panel surface microbial communities from Lawrence Berkeley National Laboratory, California, USA - M | ecosystem: Engineered > Built environment > Solar panel > Unclassified ...
ACCAGCGCCATCATGTCAGGCGTGGCGATGCAACGGTCGAACTCAATCTCGCCGGCCTGCACCTTCTCGGCCAGGTCTTCCGCACCGACGACGTCAGCGCCGGCATCGGTGGCTTCCTGCGCCTTGGCATTGCGGGCGAACACGCCGACGCGCAGCGTCTTGCCGGTGCCGTTCGGCAGGCTGATCAGGCCGCGGACCATCTGGTCGGCGTGACGCGGATCGATGCCGAGGTTCATGCTGAACTCGACGGTCTCGTCGAACTTTGCCTTGGCATTGGCGCGAACCATCTTGATCGCGTCGTCGAGCGTGTAGCTCTTGGAACGGTCGAAGCTCTCGTAGGCCGTATTCAGCCGCTTATCGTGCGCCATGGATCAGCCCTCCACCACGGTGATGCCCATCGAACGGGCAGAGCCAGTCAACATGCTGACGGCAGCGTCCATGTCGTTGGCGTTCATGTCCTTCATCTTGGTCTCGGCGATCTCGCGCAGCTGCGCGGTCGTCACGCGACCAACGGCGTTGCCCTTACCGGGCGTCGTGGTGCCCTTCTGGATGCCGGCCGCCTTCTTGAGGAAGTAGGTGTTCGGCGGCGTCTTCATGATGAAGGTGAAAGTGCGGTCGGCGAACGCGGTGATAACGACCGGGATCGGCATGCCGGGCTCCATGCCCTGCGTCACGGCATTGAACTCTTTCACGAACGACATGATGTTCAGGCCGCGCTGACCGAGCGCCGGACCAACCGGCGGCGACGGGTTCGCCTTGCCTGCCGGAATCTGCAGCTTGATGTAACCAACGATCTTCTTTGCCATTTCCTCAGCCCCTCCAAAGGCAGAGGAACCACGGTCATAGCGACACAGCCGCGATCAAGCAGCCGGTCTCCCGCGTTCCAATAGGTGAGCGCGGGCCTATAGCGAAGCCAGCAAGTTTCGTCCAGCCTTTTCGCACTGGCCATTGCGGGTGAAAACAGGGCGGCCCTTTCCCGAGAGCAGCAGGCACCGTTATATGGAGCACGCTCTCCGACCAGAAGGCTTCAGCATGGCAATCAACCCAGCAACACCCAAAACCGGATCCCGCGAAACGCTGTGGGCCATCATCGGCTCCTTTGTCGTAGCCATCATCCTGGCCACCCTGTTGACCGGCAATCCGTTCAGCTCGCTCGGCCGCGCTTATTTCGACTACACGCACGAACCGCGCGGCGGCTCCACCACATCGGTCGGACCCGGCGGCGTCGCCCCACCGGTGCCGGCGCCCGCCGCCGCCCCGGCCAAGTAAGACGTCGTCTCAGCCCATGTGACAGCGCTCGTCACATGGGCTGCTTGCCCGGCTTTCGTATCGGACTTCGGATCAACGATCGTGGAGTTCGAGATGCGCGCATTACTGTTTACGCTGGCACTCGGTGCGGCTGGAGCGGCCCTCCTGCCCATGCACGAGGCAAAGGCATGGTGGGACCGCTGGGGTCGCTGGCATCCCGACTATCGTCGGCCCGTGCTCATCGCTCCGCCTCCGCCGATCTACGCCCCCGTGGTGCGCCGGCCCTATGCCTTGTGGGTGCGCCCGCATTACGACCGGTTCGGGCGCTTCATCCCCGGCCATTGGGGCTGATCGGCTGGGCAATGCCGATGGGCGAGCTGGTTAGATCACCAGCTCGATGACGAACGGCCCCGGCCGGGCATTGGCCTGCTGAAACAACCGATTGAACTCGTCCATCGTCTCGGCTCGCGCGGCATCCACCCCCATGCCGCCGGCTAGACGAACCCAGTCGAGATCAGGGTTGGAGAGGTCCAGCATGTCCATTGCGGTGCGGCCGGGGTTGGCGCCGACGTTGCGGTATTCCCCCAGCAAGATCGCGTAGCTGCGGTTGGAGAGGATCACCGTGGTAACGTCGAGGCGCTCCCGTGCCTGCGTCCACAATCCTTGCAGCGTGTACATCGCCGAGCCGTCCGCCTGCAGTCCCACGACCCGGCGACCCGGCGCGCCAATTGCCGCACCCGTGGCCAGCGGGATGCCGTCGCCGATGGCGCCGCCGGTCAATTGCAGCCAGTCATGCGCTGCCGCCGTGCCGCAGGCGGAATAGATGCTCCGCCCGAAGGTGACGCTCTCATCCACCACAATCGCATGCTCCGGCAGCAATGCCGCCACGCTTTGGGCAAACGCCTCCGGATCGATGGCGCCGCGCGCCGGCTCGGTGGTGGTTCGAACGGCAACGGTCGCGGACGGGCCGGTGTCCAGAGCGGCGGCCAGTCGCTGGAGCGCAACCCGGCCATCCTGCTCCGGCCGTGCAAGGACGTGGACTGCACAATCGTCGGGGCACATGCGGCCGGGCTTGCCGGGATAGGCGAAGAAGCCGACCGGCTCCTTGGCCCCGATCAGGATCACCGTCTGCACGCCGGACAGCGCCTGGATCGCCTGATCGACCGGGTACGGAACCCGCTCGATCGCGACCCGGCCGGCACCATGCTCGATGCGGGCATTGCTTGTCTGCGCCAGCATGCGCGCGCCGGTCGCCTCCAGGATGCCCTGAGCCAACGCCAGCGCATCGGCCCGCAGCGCAGTGCCGCTGAGGATCAGCATGGTGTTGCCACCAGCGCGGAGGATGCGGGCGGCCTGGTCCACCGCATCGGGTGACACATCGGCCTGCGTGGCGGGCGGCACCGGCGCCGCGACCACGCCGCCATCGTCCCAGCACGTGTCCGATGGCAGGATCAGGGTGGCGACCCCGCTGACGGCGGCCTGAACGCAGGCTGCGGCATCGGCGCCCACCGTCGGTGCGGAGCGCGCGGTACGGGTCCAGACCGAGACCGGGCGCGCCCAGCCCTCGGTATCGGCCGTCAGCGGCGCGTCGTAGCCGCGGTGATGCGTCGCCTGGTCGCCGACGAGGTTGACGATCGGCGACAGCGCCCGGCGGGCGTTGTGCAGGTTGGCCAATCCGTTCGCCAGGCCGGGCCCGCAATGCAACAAGGTCGCGGCCGGCCGGTCCTGCATGCGGGCATAGCCGTCCGCCGCGCCGGTAACGACGTTCTCCTGCAGACCCAGGACGCAGCGCATGCCCGGCACCCGGTCCAGCGCCGCCACGAAATGCATCTCCGACGTGCCCGGGTTGGTGAAACACGTGTCGACACCGCAACCGAGCAGCGTATGGACCAGACTTTCCGCACCGTTCATCCGCGAGTTCCCCTCGAGCCAGTGGCCGGACGATAAGCCGATTCGCGCCCGCGACAACCGGCCTCGGCTGGGTTATCCAAGGCCATGACGACGATCCTATACCCCGAGCGGATGTACCCGAACGACGTGGAGGAGCGGGCCGTGTTCCCGCCCGACGCCACGATCCTGATGCGCGACACAGGCGAGATGGCCGAATTGACGGATGCCGATTGCGCTGAAGTCGACGGGTTGATGGTGTTCCGCCAATGGGTGCGGGCCGAGGACATCGCGCGGATGCCCAAGCTGCGGGCGATCGTGCGCATGGGCGTCGGCTACGACCGGATCGACCGTGCGGCTGCGGCAGCGCGGGGCATCGTGGTCTGCAACGTGCCGGATTACGGCACCACGGAGGTGGCCGACCACGCGATGGCGCTCATGATGGCGCTACGCCGCGGGCTGCTGATGCATCACGACGCGCAACGGGCGCAGCCGCCGGCTGGGTGGACGGCCAACAACAGCCCGCTGCTGCGGCGCATGTCGTCGCAGGTGTTTGGCATCGTGGGGCTGGGGCGGATCGGCACAGCCGTGGCGTTGCGGGCCAAGGCGTTCGGATTCGACGTGGTGTTCTTCGATCCCTACCGCTCCAACGGTTCGGACTTGGCGATCGGGGTACGCCGCGCACCGTCGCTGGAGGCGCTGTTGGCCGAAGCCGACGTGCTGAGCCTGCATACACCGCACACGCCGGAGACGGCCGGCATGATCGACGCTGCTGCCTTGGCATTACTGCCGAAGAATGCCGTCGTGGTGAGCACCGCGCGCGGCACGGCCATCGATATCGACGCACTGGAAGCGGCGCTGCGCAGCGATCATCTGGCCGGCGCCGGGCTGGACGTGTTGCCGGTGGAGCCGCCGGTGGAGCCGATCCCCGGTCTGTTGAAGGCCTATCGCGAGCGGGCCGAGTGGACGATCGGGCGGCTGATCATCACGCCGCATTCGGCGTTCCTGACGCCCGAGGCGTATCAGGACATCCGCATCAAGTCGGCCGAGACGATGCGCGCTGCGCTGTTCAGCAACCGGCCCCAAAACGTCATTGCGCCGGATAGCTACTGACCATCCTGCGTTGACACCCCTCCCCGGCCCGCTCAGGCTGGATAAAACGAGATAACCGGGACGTCCCTGATGCCTGACCACCTACCGACCCGCCGGCTCCGCAGCCGCGGCTGGTTCGACGACAAATCGAACCCCGGAATGACCGCACTCTACCTCGAGCGCTACATGAACTGGGGGCTGACACCCGGCGAGTTGCGCTCGGGCAAGCCGATCATCGGCATCGCGCAGACCGGATCGGACCTGTCGCCGTGCAACCGCCATCACCTGGTGCTGGCCGAGCGCGTGCGCGACGGCATCCGCGATGCCGGCGGCATCCCGCTCGAGTTTCCGATCCATCCGATACAGGAAACGGGCAAGCGGCCAACGGCCGGGCTGGATCGCAACCTGGCCTATCTGAGCCTGGTCGAGGTGCTGCACGGCTATCCGCTGGATGGCGTCGTGCTGACCGCCGGCTGTGACAAGACGGTGCCGGCGGTGCTGATGGGGGCGGCGACGGTTAACATCCCGTCGATCCTGCTTTCCGGCGGGCCGATGCTGGACGGCTGGTTCAAGGGACGGCTGGCCGGGTCCGGCACGATCGTGTGGGAAGGCCGCAAGCTGCTGGCCGAAGGCAAGATCGACTACGAGAAGTTCCTCGACATGGTGGCGGCGTCGGCCTCGTCGGTCGGGCACTGCAACACGATGGGCACGGCGCTGAGCATGAACAGCTTGGCCGAAGCCTTGGGCATGTCGCTGCCGGGCTGCGCGGCGATTCCGGGGCCGCACAAGGAACGCGGCTGGATGGCCTACGAGACCGGCAAGCGGATCGTGGAGATGGTGGCGGAGAACCTGCGGCCGTCGGACATCATGACCAAGAAGGCATTCGAGAACGCCGTGGTCGCCGCAGCCGCGTTGGGCGCGAGCAGCAACTGCCCGATCAGCATGATCGCCATCGCACGGCACATGGGCGTCGATCACACGCTGGACGACTGGCAGCGGCTGGGCGCGGACATCCCGTTGTTGACCGACGTGCAGCCCGCCGGCCGGTTCCTCGGCGAGGGCTTCTTCCGGGGCGGTGGCGTGCCGGCGGTGCTGCGCGAGCTGAAATCGGCGGGCAAGCTGCAGCTCGATGCCATGACCTGCACCGGACAGACGCTCGGCGAAGTGCTGGCCTCCGAGGTCGACGTCGACCGCGAGGTCATCCGCGCGTTTGATAAGCCGATGAAGGAACGCGCCGGGTTCGTCGTGTTGTCCGGCAACCTGTTCGATGCCGGCATCATGAAGATCAGCGTCGTGGACGAGGCGTTCCGCAACCGCTTCCTCGCGGACCCCGAGCATCCCAACATGTTCGAAGGCACCGCTGTGATCTTCGAGGGCCCGGAGGATTATCACGACCGCATCGAGGACCCGGCACTCGGCATCGACGAGCACAGCATCCTGGTGATCCGCAACTGCGGCCCGGTCGGCTATCCCGGCAGCGCCGAAGTGGTGAACATGCAGCCCCCGGCCGCCTTGCTCAAGCGCGGCATCACCGACCTGCCGACCATGGGCGACGGACGTCAGTCCGGCACGTCGGGGAGCCCCAGCATCCTCAACATCTCGCCGGAGGCCGTCGTGGGCGGCGGCCTCGGCCTGTTGCAGAACGGCGATCGGCTGCGCATTGACCTGAACGAGCGCAGCGTCAACGTTCTGATCCCGGAAGCCGAGCTGGCGACCCGGCGCAAGGAGTGGGTCGCACCACCGATGGAGCATAAGACGCCGTGGGAGGAGATCTTCCGCAGCATGGTCGGCCAGATGTCCACCGGGGCTTGCCTCGAGCCGGCCACGCTGTACCTCAACATCGTCGAGGAGCGCGGCGAAAGTCGGCATAGCCACTGACATGGGCAACCGTCTCGCCGGCAAGACCGCCTTCATCACCGCCGCGGCCCAGGGTATCGGGCGTGCGACCGCCCTGGCCTACGCCGCCGAGGGTGCGCGGGTGGTTGCAACCGACCTCAATGCCGAGCGCTTGGCTGAGTTGGGCGGTGGCATTGAAACCCATGTGCTCGATGTCACCGACGGCGCTGCCGTGCGCGCGGCCATACAGGCGGCGGGTGCGCTCGACATCCTGTTCAACTGCGCTGGCTTTGTTCACCAGGGAACGATCTTGGATGCGACCGACGCGGAATGGGAGTTCGCCTGGACGCTGAACGTCCGCAGCATGACGCAAACGATCCGGGCGGTGCTGCCCGGGATGATCGAACGTGGTGCCGGCAGCATCATCAACATTTCCAGTGGTGCCAGCAGCATCAAGGGCGCGCCGGGTCGCTGCGTGTATGGGACGACCAAGGCGGCAGTGATCGGGCTGACCAAGTCGGTGGCAGCGGATTTCGTCAAATCGGGCGTGCGCTGCAACGCGATCTGTCCGGGCACGGTGGAGACGCCGAGCTTGCAGGACCGAATCGCTGCCAACGCGACCGCTTCGGGCGGGCTGGATCAGGCGCGGGCAGCCTTTATCGCGCGCCAGGCCATGGGACGGCTGGGCACGCCGGAAGAGATCGCTGCACTGGCGGTGTATCTGGGCGCCGACGAAAGCCAGTTCGTCACCGGGCAGGCCATGGTCATCGATGGTGGCTGGACCTTGTAGCCGATGCCGCCGCACCGCTAGGTTGCTGACCTGCAACCGGAGGCTTTAGCGATGCGCGATCCATTGGCCGGCAATGACGCCGATTACGAGTCGGTCCGGGGCAGTTCCAGCCTGACGGTAGAGAACTTCATCCGCTGGGAACGCATCAAGTTGCGCGACGCCTCCCGCGAGGCCATCCACCTGCTGGAAAGCGGGGCGCAGCCGACCCGCGAGTACCTCGATTACATGTTCACCAGCGACGTAGGCATGCGGGAGATCCGCAGCCGCATCACCAAGCACACGGAACGGCTCGCCGAGCTGGAAGCGATGAAGCTGAACGCCGGCCTGGAGCTCTAACGCACCGTCCGGAACCGCTCCACGGCAGAAACCAGCGCCCGGCGGACACCGGGCTCGAGCGCGGAATGACCGGCGTCCGGAATGACGGTCAATCGGGCGGCGGGCCAGCTGGCAGCCAGTTCGAACGCGGTGCGGGCGGGGCAGATCATGTCATAACGGCCCTGCACGATCTCGCCCGGCAGGTGTCCGATCCGGCCCATGTTGCCGAGGAGTCCCTCGGGCGGCAGGAATAGGTCGTGGGCGAAGTAATGCGCTTCGATACGCGCCAGGCCGAGCGCGCTACGATCCTGGGCGAACGAGGTGACGGTGTCCGGGCTGGGCAGCAGCGTGCTGCAGGAACCTTCGTAGACCGACCAGGCACGGGCGGCCATCATGTGGATCGCCGGGTCGCCGCTGGTCAGGCGGCGAAGGTAGGAGCCCAGGATGTCCTGCCGCTCCTCAGCCGTGAGATGACCGACGAAGTTGGCATGGGCGTCGGGAAACACGGCGGCCAGACCATGCAGGAACCAGTCGACCTCCGAAGGGCGACCGAGAAAGACGCCGCGCAGGACCAGGCCGCGAATCCGGTCGGGGTGCGCCTGGGCGTAGGCCAGCGCGAGGGTGCTGCCCCATGAGCCGCCGAACAGCAGCCAGCGCTCGATGCCGAGGTGGCGGCGCAGCGTCTCGATGTCGTCGACCAGATCCTGCGTGGTGTTGTTGACCAGGCTGCCTAGAGGACGCGAGCGGCCGGCACCGCGCTGGTCGAAGATGACCACCCGCCAGTAATGCGGATCGAAGAAGCGGCGATGCACGGCCCCGGCGCCGGCGCCGGGACCACCGTGCAGGAACAGCACGGGGGAACCACGCGGGGCGCCGACCTGCTCCCAGTACATGACGTGTCCACCCCCGAGCGGCATGTAGCCGGTCTCATAGGGTCCGATCTCAGGAAACAGGTCGCCGCGCGGCATGAAAACAATGTACACGCCTGCGCTCGGATTTGGAGGGGTTCATGCAAGCATATCGTGGATGGATCGCGCTTGGCGCGATTGTAGGGCTGCTGGCGGTGATCGCGGCGGCGGGTTCAGCGCATGGAAGCGCCGATGCCGGCGTGATGCGGGCGCGCTCGAGCGCGGCGCAGATGTTGGGCTGGCATGCGCTGGCGATCATTGCCGTTGGCTTCTGGGGCGCGCAGGGCGGCTGGCTGACCAACGCGGCGGGCGGGTTGTTCACGCTCGGCTTGGCGCTGTTCTGCGGGGCAGTCTACTCGCCTCAGCTCGGTGGCCCCAGCCTGGGCATGACGGCGCCGGTTGGCGGTGGATTGCTGATGCTGGGCTGGCTGGCCTTCGCCGCGTCGGCGCTGGTCAGGTGATCGCCAGCGCGTACCTGGCGGCCGAAGGCTTCGAGCAGCCGCTGCTGCAGGAGCTGGAGCGGGCGGGTGTCGCCGTGGATGCGTGGCATGGGCGGCTGGCACTGTCATCCAGCCCGCCCTACGACTCCGCCTGGGCGCTCGATGTCTGGACGGCACCGCAGGAGGTGCCGATCGTGTCGGTTAAGTCGGCATCGGACGCCTTGCGCGCGGTGCAGCGCAATTGGAGCGCCTACCCGGCCGGGCATCATCGGCGCATGGCGTTGATCGGCGAGCGGCTACCGCCGATCAAGCCGCGCAAGATACGATTTCCCGAAGCGCCGCCCTCCTCGCATCTCGGTGCCTGGACGCTGTTGGCACCGGATCGGATGTTGATGAGCGCCACCAAGACCAGTCCGTTCGCCGGCGGGGAATGCACGTTCGAGGAGGACCGGGTGGGGCCACCCAGCCGTGCCTACCTCAAATTGTGGGAAGCCCTGACCCGGCTCGGCACCTGGCCGGTGGCCGGCGAAACCTGCCTCGACCTCGGGGCGTCACCGGGCGGATGGACGTGGGCCCTGGCGCAACTTGGGGCGCAGGTCACTGCCGTCGACAAAGCCGCTCTCGACCCGGCTGTGGCCGCACTCCCAGGTGTGGAGACCCTGCAGGAAAGCGCGTTTGCAATGGAGCCCCGGCCGGTGGACTGGCTGGTGTGCGACGTCATCGCCTATCCGGCGCGGCTGCATGCCTTGATGACCAGTTGGATCGCAGCGGACGCGCCGCGCCGGATCGTCTGCACCGTCAAGTTCCAGGGCGACACGGATTTCGAGGCTCAGGATCTGTTCGCGTCCATTCCGGGTGGACGGCTGATGCATCTCGCCCACAACAAGCACGAGCTGACCTTCACCTGGGCGAAAGATGCCGCCTCGGCCTCGAGATGAGGAACGAGGCGGCATCGAACGGCTAGGTTTCGAAGAACTTCGCCACCTTGGCGAAGAAGCCGTCGCTTTCGGGACTTCCCTTGGCGTTGCCTTCGGCCTCCCGCTCGAACTCCTCCAACAACTCGCGCTGCCGCCGGGTCAGGTGCTGAGGCGTCTCGACTGCCACCTGGATGTACATGTCGCCGCGCTCGTTGCTTTGCAGCACCGAGAACCCTTTGGAGCGCAGACGGAACTGCTCGCCGGTTTGCGTGCCGGCCGGGATCTTGACCTTGGCGCGCGTGCCGTCGATCGAGGGCACCTCGACCTCGCCACCAAGCGCTGCGCGCGAGAACGGCAGCGGGACCCGGCAATAGACGTTGGCGCCGTCACGCTGGAAGATCTCGTGCTGGCGGATGGCGACGACGACGTAGAGGTCACCGGGCGGAGTGCCTTGCGGACCCGCCTCCCCTTCGCCGGTCAAGCGGATCCGGGTGCCGTCCTCGACGCCGGCGGGGACGGCCACCTGGAGGGTGCGCTCACCCGTGACGGTTCCGACGCCCTGGCAGACCTTGCACGGGTTGCGGATGACCCGGCCGCTGCCGCCGCAGGTCGGGCACGCACGCTCGACCAGGAAGAAGCCCTGCTGCGCCCTGACCTTGCCGGCGCCGCGACATGTACCGCAGGTGGAGTTCTCGCGGGACCGGGTTTCGGAGCCGGTGCCATCACAGACCTCGCATTTGACCCGGGTCGGCACCCGGATCTGCTTCTTCACGCCGGCAAAGGCTTCGACCATGTCGATCTCGACCTGCGTGCGCAGATCGGCGCCGCTGCGGCCACGACCGCGGCCACGACCCGACATGTCGCCGAATAGCCCTTCGAAGATGTCGCCGAGGCCGCCTTCGAAATTGAACCCTCCGGCGAAACCGCCAGGCCCGCCGCCGCCAGCCTGCTCAAACGCCGCATGCCCGTAGCGGTCATAAGCAGCACGCTTCTGATCGTCTTTCAGGATCTCATAGGCATCGCTGACTTCGCGGAACTTGCCTTCGGCGCTCTTGTCGCCCGGGTTGCGGTCCGGGTGGTATTGCATGGCGAGCTTGCGATAGGCCTTCTTCAGGTCCTCCGCCGTCGCGTCGCGCTGGACGCCCAGGGTCGCGTAGAAATCTTGCTTGGATGACAAGGCAGCCAACTCCGGCTGGAAAAAAGAAAAGGCGTCCGGCTGACGAGCAGCCCGGACGCCCCGTTTGGTCTAAGCCGACCCGAAGGCGCCCGTTAGGACGCCTTCTTCTTGTCGCTGACGTCCTCGAACTCGGCGTCGACCACCTTGTCGTCGCCACCGTGCGG
>Ga0160428_1002579_pt1 | contig 10764 bp, 11 predicted proteins | sample SolpanmetagenomM_FD_108198 | JGI IMG/M metagenome (GOLD analysis project Ga0160428, IMG submission 108198) | Solar panel surface microbial communities from Lawrence Berkeley National Laboratory, California, USA - M | ecosystem: Engineered > Built environment > Solar panel > Unclassified ...
TCTACTCCCCTCCCTGGAAGGGAGGGGCTCCCTTTCTACTCCCCTCCCTGAAAGGGAGGGGCCGGGGGTGGGTCGAATACGGCAGCTACCGGACCCTGCCCGACCGCCCGACCGCAACCGCCCGACCGCAACCGCCCGAACCCTAGCCCCGCGTCGCGAACCAGATCACGTGCCGTGGCCCCTTGCCGTTCGACCGCGCCTTCACCGCGACCTCGTCGACCGCGAAGCCGGCATCCTTCAGCCGGCGCGTGAACTTGTCGTCGGATCCGGCGGACCATATCGCCAGCACGCCGCCGGGCGTCAGCGCGTCGCGTGCCGCGGCCAGCCCGCGGGCGGAATAGAGCCGGCCGTTGCCGGTCCGCACCAGCCCGTCCGGGCCATTGTCGACATCCAGCAGGATCGCGTCGTAGCGCCCCGCCGCGTGCTGGATCGGCAACGCGACATCGTCCTCGATCAGCGCGACGCGGGGGTCGTCGAGGCAGGATCCGGTCAGCGCCGCCATCGGCCCGCGCGCCCAGTCGAGGATCTTCGGCACCAGTTCCGCCACCTCGATCCGCGCGTCCGGCCCGGTCGCGTTCAGCGCCGCGCGCAACGTGAAGCCCATGCCGTAACCGCCGATCAGCATGCGCAATCCCTTGCGCTTGCCCAGCCGCGCGCAGGTCATCACCGCCAAAGCTTCTTCCGAACCGCTCATCCGGCTGTTCATCAGCTCGTTGCGTTCCAGCAGGATCATATGGTCCGCGCCGCGCCGGAACAGCCGCAGCGGCGGCCCGCCCGGCACCTCGGCGACATCGATCAGCTCCATGGGTATCACACCTGTCTCCCGGCTCGTTCCAGCCCCCCCATAACGCCCGGACGGCAAAAAGCCGCCAGCCTTTCGACCGGCGGCGTCTCACCCTCGGGAGAAGACTGTTATTTCGCGTAGGCGAGCGCCATCGGTCGCTTCGCACGGCGGCGCAGCCCGACGCCGGCCATGCCGAACCCGGTCAGCATCAGCGCCCAGCTCGCCGGCTCGGGCACCGCGGCGGCGGGGGCGTCGTTGGCATAGGTGCGGAAGACGAGGTCGCTGTCCGGAAACGCCTTCACGCCGTAATAGGCCGAGCCGCCGCCATAGCGGCCGTTCAGGCTGTAGGCCACCGACAGGCGATCGGGCGAAGTGACGCCGATATAATAGGTCTGCCCGGCGAGCAGCGGGACTTGTGCCCACGACACGTCGACCCACGTCCCGCGCGTGCCCGATGCCGAGCCCGTCGCGATCGCCTTGCCGACCGGCAGCGGCGCGACGTCGCGGCTGCGCTTGGGCGGCGGGAAGCCGTCGTACAGCGTGATCGTGACCATGCCGGTGATGCCGGAACTCGTACCGGTAAGGAACACGCCCGCGCCGACGCTGTTGTCGTAGGACGGCGTGAACGATTGCGCCGCGATGCTGCCCCCGTCGATATAGCCGAAGCCGCCATAGACGATCCACTGGCTCTGATCGATGACGGTCGTCGCCGGTGCGGGCGCCGCGATTGCGAAGGTGGCGGCGGCGAGGGCCAGGGCGACAAGTTTCACGGATGTTCCTTTATGGGGCGGATATGCGGGCGACGCGCCGGACTACGCAAACCGCATGCCAATCGAGCACGGACGCGCCACACGACGGTTAACGCGCGCATATAGGATAGGAAGTGTAATCCCGGGCGACAGGTCTTGTTTTGCTATAGCCAGCGCATCGACGCCGCCGCCTTCCGCCCGAGCATGATCTCGGTCAGCCCCCAAACCAAAGCATCGGCGCGGTCGGGCGAGCGGCCCGGCCCCTGATAGTCTCCCCCGCTCGCCAGCCCGCACATTTCGTCCTCCAGTTCGGCGAACGCGCCGACATGGAACACCTTGCCGCGTTCGTACAAGGCGGCCACCGGTTCGGCGCGCGCGATCTTGCCGGTCGTCGCGCGGACCAAAGTCAGCGGCAGCGTGGCATCCGCCGCATCCAGCACCGAACGCACCATCGTGCCACCCTGGTTGACCTCCGCCACGACCCGGTCCGCCCGGTTGCGCGCCGCGCAATCGGCCACCGCGCGCGCCCAGCCTTCGGGCGACAGGCCCGCCACGCTCGCATCCTCGATGACATAGCCGTTGCGGTCCTCGCCCAAGGCGACGCAGACGATGCCGCACGCATCCCCCGCCCGCCCGTCGATCGTCCCCGCCGGCGGGTCGACCGCGACGACGACGCGGACGAAGTCCGGCACGGCGGAGGATCCGACCTGCAGCCGGCACGCATCGATCGTCTCGCGCTTCCACAGCGCGCCTTCGATATCGTCGATCAGCTCGCCGTCCAGTTCCTGCCGACCCAGCCGGCTGCCGGCGTACAGGTCCGTCCACGCCGCCACCACCGCCTCGGACAGATGCCGGTTGTCGTACGTCCGCCCGCGCGTCTCGACCACGTCCTTCCCCCGCAGCACGCGGCGCATCAGCGTGATCGGCTTGGGCGTCGTCGTCACCACCACGCGCGGGCACGGCCCGACGCGCAGGCCCAGCACCAGATTGTCCCACGCCGCATCGCCGTAGCGCCACTTGGCCAGTTCGTCGCACCACGCCGCGTGATGCGCCGGGCCGCGCAGCGCCTCGGGCGCGGCGGCGGCGAAGATGTACCCCGTCGCGCCCGAGGCGAACCTCACCTCGCCCCGGCTCCTATGCCATTCGATCCGCTCGTTGCTGCGCGCCACCGCCAGCAACCCGGCCTCGCCCTCGATCATCACGCGGCGCACCTCGTCCGCGGTCGCGCCGACCAGGGCGATCCGGCCGCCCGGAATCGTCCGCGCGACCTGGCTGACCCATTCCGCCCCGGCGCGGGTCTTGCCGAAGCCGCGTCCGGCGCGGATCACCCAGACGCGCCAGTCGCCCGGCGGCGCGAGTTGCCCGTCATGCGCCCAGCCGGTCCAGTCGTCGAACAGCAGGCGGCGGTCGTCCGGCCGAAGCTTGAACACCGCCTTCCAGCGTGCCGCCGTGTCCATTTCCATCAGCCGTTCGATCAGCGCGCGCTGGGGCGGCACGGTCATGGCGCTTTCGCCGCCAGCGTATCCAGCCGCTGCATCAAGGCCGCATCCACCTCGCTCTGCGACATCGTGGATCTCGCCACCGGCGTACCCGGCGGGCGCAGGCCGCGGCGCAATTGCAGCACCTTGATCGCCAGCGCCGGATCGAACGGCACTTCGGGCACCTGCGCCGCCTCGACCTCGTCCGCCGCCGGATTATGGTCGATCGTCGGCTTGCCCAGCGCGCAGAACAGAAGTTCGTTCTCCAGCCGTTCGTAGCCCGCCTCCAGCGCCTGCGCCCACAGGATCGCGAACCCGCCGTCGCGCTGCCGCAACGCATGCGCCCCGCGCGGCGACAGCCCGGTCGCCTTCGCCGCCAGCGTGACGTTGCCGGTTTCCCCCAGCAGGCGCAGGAAGGTCGCCCGCTTCCCCTTGGTCCAGCCGCCCGCGCGCACCGCCCGCACCTGCGGCGCCCTGGCCTTGCCCGATCGCGTCATATGCCATGCCCTCCGCCTGAGCCGCACGCCCCACACGCCTGCGAGCCTGCGCGCGCCAACGAAGACGGGCCGGGGCGTCGCCACCCCGGCCCGTCTTCGCCAACGACCCCCGCCGCCCGACTCGCACTTTCTCAACGTTCCTGATATGTACCCAAAGAGCGTGACGCTGTCAAACATTTTTAACCTATCTGGATACACGGCCGCGCGCCGGCTTCCTCACTCGAACTGCAACCGATTGCCCCGACAGGACGAATCCGCCTACACGACCGGCATGATCCAGGCGCTCACCCTCTCGCTCGCCCAGCTCGGGGACCGGCGCATCCTCGGCATCTTCCTCAAGTCGCTGCTGCTCACCATCGTGCTGCTGACGATGCTCGGCGTCGCCGGCTGGTACGGCATGGCGTGGCTGATCGCCTGGTCGGGCGCGGGCGAGGTGGTGGTGCAGTTCGCCGGCATCGTCGCGGCGATCCTCGCGCTGATCGCCGCGGGCGTGCTGTTCCGCGCCGTCGCTTTGCTCGTCATCGGCCTGTTCGCGGACGATGTCGTCGAGGCGGTCGAGGCGAAACATTATCCCGACCGGCTCGCCGCCGCGCGCGCCGTGCCGCTCGCCCGTTCGGTCGCGATGGGCGCCGGCTCGGCGATCCGCTTCCTGATCGTCAACCTCGCTCTGTCGCCGATCTACCTGCTGCTGCTCGTCACCGGTGTCGGCCCGGCGATCCTGTTCTTCGTCGTCAATGGCTGGCTGCTCGGCCGCGACCTCGGCGACATGGTCGCCGTCCGCCACGTCGCCCCGGCCGATCTCAGGCAATGGCGCGGCTCCACCGCGATCAGCCGTTTCGTGCTCGGGCTGATCGGCACCGGACTGTTCGTCATCCCCATCGTCAACCTCGCGGCACCCGTTATAGTGGCGGCAATGGCCACGCACTGGTACCATCGCGGGTACCACAAGGCGGCGCGCCGGCGGGACGATCGCGGGACTTCCCCGACTCTCTAGCCGGACGGGCGGGACACTATCGGCCGGGCGCAACCGGGCCGGAACATGGGGCGGCGAAGAATGAACCGGTCGATCGCGATACTCTTCTCGGGCACCTTGCTGTCCGGCCTGCTGCTCGGCGGCTGCGCCTCCACCGGCACCACCGCCCGCCCCGCACGCGCCGCGGCGATCCCGATCCCGACCGGCACCTACGGGCTCGAAGGCGTGATGGGCCAGAACGCCCGCGGCCTCGTCGCCCGCTTCGGCACCCCCACCGCCGATTTGATGGAAGGCACCGCACGCAAGCTGCAATTCTCCAGCGCGACCTGCGTGCTCGACGCCTATCTCTACCCCAAGGGCTCTGCCGAACCCGTCGTCACCTATCTCGACACCCGCCAGAGCGACGGCAGCCCCGTCGACCGCGCCAGCTGCGTCTCCGCCCTCCAGATGCGCGCCCGCACCGGGAAGTAGCGCGCCCGATTTGCTTCCCGCGAAAGGGAGCAGCCCCCTCTGCTCCCCTCCCGGGAAGGGAGGGGAGCAAGACGCCCCGGCACCTGCGCGCAGCCCCAACCGCCCGCAGACGAGGGGCCGCCGTTCTTCTCCCCTCCCTTCCAGGGAGGGGAGCGACAGGCCCCCGTCTCGACCCGGCCCGCCCCCCTAGCGCAACCGCGCCAAGGCCCAGTCGGCCGCCTCGCGCACCACCGGCGACGGGTCCGCCAGCAGCCGCTCGACCGTCGGGACCAGCCCGGCGGACCCGCTATTCCCCGCCGCGATCAGGCAGTTGCGCACCATCCGGTCGCGGCCGATGCGCTTGATCGGCGATCCGGCGAAGACCTGGCGGAAGCCGGCATCGTCCAGTGCGAGCAGGTCGGCGAGGTCCGGCGCGGTCAGTTCGGCGCGGGGGGCGAACGCCAGATTGGCGTGCGCCGATGCCGCGAACTTGTTCCACGGGCACACCGCGAGGCAATCGTCGCAGCCATAGATGCGATTGCCGATCGCCTCGCGGAATTCGTGCGGAATCGGCCCGGCATGCTCGATCGTCAGGTACGAGATGCAGCGCCGCGCATCGAGGCGGTAGGGGGCGGGGAAGGCGTCGGTCGGGCAGGCGCGCTGGCACGCATCGCAACTGCCGCACGTGTCGCTGCCCGGCGTGTCGGGCGGCAGCGTCATCGTCGTGTAGATCGCGCCGAGGAACAGCCAGCTGCCATGCTCGCGGCTGACCAGATTGGTGTGCTTGCCCTGCCAGCCCAGCCCGGCCGCTTCCGACAGCGGCTTCTCCATCACCGGGGCAGTATCGACGAACACCTTGAGATCGATCGGAGGATCGCCCGCCTCACCCCCAGCGTCAACGCCCTGCCCCGCGGTCCCCTCCAAGCCCGGCTCCGCGACCATCCAGCGCGCCAGCGCCTTCAGGTTGCGCTTCACCACGTCGTGATAATCGCCGCCCTGCGCATAGACCGAGATCCGCCCGGTCTCGCCCGCATCGGCCAGCGCCAGCGGGTCGGTCGCCGGGGCATAGCTCATCCCGAGCGCGATCACCGAGCGCACGTCGGGCCACAAGGCGGCGGGGGATTCCCGCTGGTGCGCGCGCTGCTCCATCCAGATCATGTCGCCGTGCCGCCCCTCGTCGAGCCATTGCCGCAGCCGCCGCGCGGTCAGCGGCGCGGCATCGGCCCGCGCCACGCCGCACGCGACGAAGCCCAGGTCGCGCGCTTTCGCCTTCAGGCGGTCAGTGAATGGCTTGTCTTGCGGCACGTTGCCCCGCTACCACGCGATCCCATGGGGCACACCCTTTCCGTTCGTGTCGGCCTCGCCCGAACCGACGGAAAGCGCGGCCGAACAAGGGGACGCAAGATTTCGAGCGATCTGGCGATCAGCGCCACCGGGCTGGTCAAGAATTTCGGCGGGCGCCGCGTCGTCGACGGCGTCGACATCGCCGTGCCGACCGGCCTGATCTACGGCGTGCTCGGCCCGAACGGCGCGGGCAAGACGACGACGTTGCGCATGCTGCTCGGCATCATCGAGCCGGATGGCGGGCATCGCACGTTGCTCGGCCATGATCGTCCGCGCGAGGCGAGCGACCGCGTCGGCTATCTGCCCGAGGAACGCGGGCTCTACCCGGCGATGAAGGCGCGCGATGCGATCGCGTTTCTCGGCGCCTTGCGCGGCCTCGACCTCAAGACCGGGCGCACGCGCGCGGTCGACCTGCTCGAGGCGGCCGGGCTCGGTCATGCGATCGACACCAAGATCCGCAAGCTCTCCAAGGGCATGGCGCAGCTCGTGCAATTGCTCGGCTCGGTCGTCCACCGGCCCGATCTGCTGGTGCTCGACGAACCCTTTTCCGGGCTCGACCCGGTCAACCAGGAACGGCTCGAGGCGCTGATCGTCGCCGAGCGCGATCGCGGCGCGACGATCCTGTTCTCGACCCACGTCATGGCGCATGCCGAGCGGCTATGCGACCGGCTGGCGATCATCGCCGGCGGCAAACGCCGGTTCGAGGGCACCGTCGCCGAGGCGCGCGGCACGCTGCCGATGCGCGCGCACTACGTGCCGCATCACGATGCCGAGGGCATCGCCGCCCTGCTGCCCGCCGATGCCGTGCGCGGCGCGGATGGCTGGACCTTCACCGTGCCCGACGACGGCGCGGAGAATATCCTGAAGGCGCTGATCGACGCCGGGTTCGGCATTTCCGGCCTGTCGATCGAGCGGCCCGGCCTGCACGACGCATTCGTCCGCATCGTCGGCGCGGATGCGCTGGACGACGATGCCCGCACGCTGGAGCGCGCGGCATGACCGGCCTGCGCGACACCGCCGTCAAGCCTCGCACGGTCGGCAACACCCGCCGCCTGGTCCGCCAGACGCTGACCATCGCGCGGCGCGATTTCATCGCCACGGTGTTCACCCCGACCTTTCTCATCTTCCTGTTCGCGCCGTTGATCATGGGGTCGTTCGGCGCGATCGGCGGGCTCGGGGCGGCGACCGTCGCATCCGGTTCGGACGACAAGAACCGCATCGTCGCGATCGTATCGCCCGCACAGGCGGCGACGATGCGCTCGGTCGACACACGCCTGCGCCAGATCTTCCGTGGCCGCGACGAACGCCCGCCGCAACTGGTCGCCGAGACGCCCGGCGCGGATCCCGCCGCGACCGCGCGCGCGGAATTGCAGGCGAAGGACTACGACGTCTCGGCGGTGCTCTACGGCCCGCTCGAAACACCGACGATCCTGTACGGCCCGCAAGGGTTCCGCACCGCGGACTATCTCGCCGAACTCGCCGAACAGACGTTGCGCGCCGACCGTACCGGCGGCGGCGCACCGCTCAGCCGCGCGAGCAAGAATTCGGTCGTGCGCGCCAAGGCCTCGATCGGCGGCAAGAACCAGGCCGCGTTCTTCACCGTGTTCGGCATCTTCTTCCTGACGCTGCTGCTCGCCGGCCAGGCGGTCGGCACGATGGCCGAGGAACGCAGCAACAAGGTGATCGAGGTGCTCGCCGCCGCGGTGCCGCTCGAATCGGTGTTCCTCGGCAAGCTGCTCGGCATGTTCGGCGTGGCGGTATTGTTCGTCGCCTTCTGGGGGACGTTGGTCAGCCAGGTCAGCACGCTGATGCCGCCGACGATGGCTGCCGGGCTCGCCAATATCGGCCCGGCGATCGGCATGCCCGCCTTCGTCACTCTGTTCTTCGCCTATTTCACCATGGCATACCTGCTGCTCGGCGCCGTCTTCCTCAGCGTCGGCGCGCAAGCCTCGACGATGCGGGAGATCCAGATGCTGTCGCTGCCGATCACCATCGTTCAGGTGGCGATGTTCGGGCTCGCCTCGGTCGCCGCGTCGCGCCCGGAAAGTTCGGTCGCGACCTTCGCCGAATGGTTCCCGCTCTCCTCGCCGTTCGCGATGGCGGCGCGCGCGGCGAACCGGCCGGAGGTGTGGCCGCACCTGTTCGCGCTCGCCTGGCAGATGCTGTGGGTCGGTATCGTCATCACGATCGGCGCGCGGGCGTTCCGGCGCGGGGTGCTGCAATCGGGCAGCGGCAAGATCGGCCTCAAGGCGCTGTTCCGCCGCCGCGCCCCGTCCCCCGCCCCGTCCCCCGCCGCGGCCTCTCCAGCACCGTCGGTCGCACCGGGTGGCTAAAGGCTATTGACCGGAGTGTAAGTTACCGCTCCACTCTGCCGAAACACAGGAGAGGCAGGATGGCGACTTCGCTCGATCACGCGGCGGCGGCAATCGATCCGGCGGCGCCCGGTTCCCCGGCAGTCGATCCGCTCGACGTCAGCCGGGCGGAATTGTACCGCGACGATACGTGGCATGCGCCGTTCCGCGAACTGCGTGCCTCCGCGCCTGTCCACCGCGTCGAGCACAGCGACTTCGGCCCCTATTGGTCGGTCTCCAGCTACAAGCCGATCGTCGAGATCGAATCGCTGCCCGACGCCTATTCCTCGGCGCGCGGCATCAGCATCACCGATTTCATCGAGGACAGTTCGGCGGTGAAGATGCCGATGTTCATCGCGATGGACCGGCCCAAGCATACCGGGCAGCGCCGCACCGTCGCCCCGGCCTTCACGCCGAGCGAGATGGTACGGATGAGCGACAATATCCGCACGCGCACCGCCGAGATCCTCGACGCGCTGCCGGTCGGGCAGGAATTCGACTGGGTCGATACGGTGTCGATCGAACTTACCACGCAGATGCTGGCGATCCTGTTCGACTTTCCGTGGGAGGATCGCCGCAAGCTGACCTTCTGGTCCGATTGGGCGGGCGATATCGAACTGGTCAAGAACGAGGCGCTGCGGGCCGAACGTCTCAAGCACATGTACGACTGCGGTGCCTATTTCCAGAAACTGTGGGACGCCAAGGTCGGCAAGGCGCCGACGCCGGACCTGATCTCGATGATGATCCATTCCGACGCGATGCGCGAGATGGATCACCTCGAATTCCTCGGCAATCTGATCCTGCTGATCGTCGGCGGCAACGATACGACGCGCAACACGATGAGCGCGCTCGCCTACGGGCTCGACACCTTCCCCGATGCCCGCGCGCAGCTGGAGCGCGATCCGTCGCTGATCCCCAATGCCGTACAGGAGATCATCCGCTGGCAAACCCCGCTGGCGCACATGCGACGCACCGCGACGCGCGACATGGAGCTGTACGGCCAGAAGATCGCGGCGGGCGACAAGCTGGTGATGTGGTATCTTTCGGCCAATCGCGACGAAAGCGTGTTCGAGGATGCCGATCGCATCGTCGTCGATCGTCCCAATGCCCGCAGGCACCTCGCCTTCGGGCACGGCATCCACCGTTGCGTCGGCGCGCGGCTGGCGGAATTGCAGATCGCCACGCTGATGGAGGAGATGGCCAGACGCCGCATGCGCGTGAACGTCACCGGCGCACCGGAACGCGTCGCCGCCTGCTTCGTACACGGCTATCGCGCACTGCCGGTCGAGATCTCGCACTATTGAGCGCGCCGCCCCGGCCGGTCGGTCGTATATCGGGACGCATCTCGCAACGGGCTCGCGCCGTACCTAGATACGGTCCTGCACAAACGGGTTTTCAATATGATACACGATCGACGCACGTTTCTCGGTCTGGCCGGTGCCGGCACGGCCGCCTTCGCCCTGTTCGGCTGCAGCAATGCCAAAGCGGCGCAGGAGAAGTTCGAGGTCACGCTGAGCGACGCGCAGTGGAAGGCGAAGCTGTCGCCCGCCGCGTACAAGGTGTTGCGCCACGAGGATACCGAACGCCCGTTCAGCAGCCCGCTGAACGACGAGCATCGCGCCGGCATCTTCGCCTGCGCCGGATGCGCGCTGCCCGCCTTCTCGTCCAGGACCAAGTTCGACAGCGGCACCGGCTGGCCGAGCTTCTGGCAGCCCCTGCCCGATGCGGTGCGGACGCGGAACGACGGGTCGCTCGGCTTCAGCCGGGTCGAGGTGCATTGCCGTCGCTGCGGCGGGCATCTCGGCCATGTCTTCGACGATGGCCCGAAGCCGACCGGCAAGCGCTATTGCATGAATGGCGTGGCGATGACGTTCCGGCCGGTAAAGGCGTAAGCCCCGACCGGCATAGGTCGGGATCTTAGAACGCGACCCGATCGACCAGCGAGAGGATGCCGGCCGAACCGGTGCCGGCATCGTTCGACGCCATCGTCACCGGCGGCAGCGTATCGCTTTTGGGCGCGCCGTTGGCGTAGATGAAGCCGTTCGCGGCATAGGGGGTCGTGCCGAGGTCGCCGCTTCCGGCATACCAGACCTTGACCATGCTCCAGTCGCCCTTGGCCGAAACGTCGACCGCGCGCA
>Ga0160428_1002580_pt1 | contig 10763 bp, 12 predicted proteins | sample SolpanmetagenomM_FD_108198 | JGI IMG/M metagenome (GOLD analysis project Ga0160428, IMG submission 108198) | Solar panel surface microbial communities from Lawrence Berkeley National Laboratory, California, USA - M | ecosystem: Engineered > Built environment > Solar panel > Unclassified ...
CCCCGCCCCGGCCGCGCGGGCGCGCGGCGCGGCGCCCCGGGCTGGGGGGGGTGGGGGGGGGGGGGGGGGGGGGGGGGGGGGGGGGGGGGGCGGACGGCTACGGACGCAAGAATATCACCGGCTAGGGGTACGGGATGAACGGCCATCTCCACAGCGCCGGGGAGCCCGCCCGGAAGGGGGGCGCTGGTCGATCCCGCCGCCACCGCCCTGATCGGCGACAGCACGCTCGGCGACTTCTACGCGCTCCCGCCGCCGCGCCCGCGCGGCCTACGCCAACTCGAAGCTTCTCAATCCCTAAGAGCTCGCCTGCGCGGAGGTCCGAACGCGCCACGGCGCGGGGAGCGCAGCCCGCTCCGGGGGTGGCGGTTCGACGATCAGCTTCGCCGATGGCCACGTGCGCTTCCTCGCGGCGGAGGCGATCATGACGAGCCTCGGCATCCACACCCAGGCGCCCCACTCCGGCGACCGGCTTTTCTACAAAGGCGTCCGGGAGGATCTTTGCGCAGGCGGAAGCCCAGTCGGGCCCTGAGGGCAGGCGCTCGCAGGGTTGGGAAGATCGACTCGCCTCTCTGAAGGTCGCCAGGAGCCCCGAGCGTCAGCGGACACGCACCGTCACGACGACGATGAGCGCCGAACCGACCGCCGCCGCGACCGTCGTGATCCAGCCTACGCTTCGCGATCGGGTCCAGCCGCTGCAGCCGAGGCTCGCGAGGAGGGACAGCAGCCCAAGAGAGAAGCCGAGGCTCATGACGGTCGTCGGCAGCCTCGCACCCATGTTCGCCATAGAAACCGGAGCCGCCGGATGGTAGATCGTGGTGACGGTCGTCGCCGCCACCACGGTCACGACGAACGAGACCGCCGACGCGACGGCGAAGCCGATCGTCGCCGTCATCAGGCGGCCCTGCTGACCGAGCGTAAGCAGGGTTGCGAGGAACGTGGCGGCAAAGCCGCCGAGGAACGCGCTCAGCGAAGCCAATTGGGAGGCGAGGGACGAAAGGTAAACAGGTGAGAGGGGCTGCACGGTAGCGGTTTCGCAGATTACCAAGACGTGGCCAGCCGCCCGTCTTCAATCTCCGCTTAACCCTCGATTTGCGGTCGCTTAATATCTTGCGTCACAAGGTATTTGGTCCATCCAAGGAGATCCATGAACCGCAAAGTCTTCACCCTTATCGAACTGCTCGTCGTTATCACGATCCTCGCCGCCATCCTCTTCCCCGTCTTCGCCCAGGCTAAGGCCGCCGCGAAGAAGGCCGAGTGCCTGAGAACGTCAAGCAGCTCGGCGTCGCGATGACGATGTACCTGAGCGACCACGAGGGGCCTTATCCGATGCGCCTCAACGGAACGGACCGGAACGACGTGGATCAGTGGTCGATACGATCGAGCCGTACGTAAAGACGGGCAACGGCAAGCCGTCGCCGCTTTCCATGTGCTCCGAGTACGTGCCTGCGGCGAACAAGACCCTGCGCGGCTTCGGCTACATCCTGAACGGCCACCTCTACGTGCCTACCGCGCAGGCTCGCAGAAGGCCGCATACGGCCGCAGGAGGACGCAGGAAATGGTGGGAAAATGGTGGACGATCTTAAGCCGATCTGAGAAAAGCGTTCCGCTTGCCTATCTACCCATACGTAGTGACCCCTTCGGTGTGAACGAAGTATCGCTCCGTTCTCCGCTCGGTCTTCCAGTCTCAGGAGGTCTCTGGATGTCTCCTTTCGTCTCCACCAATTGAGAGACCAGACCCTCTTTGGAGGAGAACACCAGATTGTATGGGACCGCAGCCTCTTCCACCTCACAGAGGAAATTACGGGCTCGGCGGCAGGGCTTACAATCTATGAACGTCTCATGCGGCACCTATGGATCGTCAGATCCGAGAGACGCATGAGAAACCGAAGGAGCGTAAACCGCCTCGATTTGCGCAACACAAAAGGGGTTATGTTTCCCTGAATTTCGAAGGGAGGGAGTCGAATTCGCCTTTGTTGGAAGAGCAAGCGGAATCCATGGGCACGCCGCCAACGATTTTATTGGATGTCGACCGACGTCGTCCAGATGATCTGGAAGACGTCGGTCAGGCCGCATTTTCTCAGCTTTAGGCGAGCGGCGCCAAGAAGTTCGACCGTCCGTTGGAGGCCCCAAGGCCACCGTCAGGACCGCGCCGTTGACGAATCGAGCGTCGTCGCTGGCGAGGAAGGCGGTCTGCACGGCCTCGATCGTCTCGAGCTCGCTCGTCGCCTCGGTGCAGGTGAGGCTAGGCGCGACCGCGTTGACACGCACGCCGTGCGAGCCATACTCCAGCACGAGGGCCCTAACGATCCGGCAAGACCCTGTCGATACAACCATCGGCGAACCGTGAGAGCCCGCGCCCGATCGAAGAGATCGCTGAGGAGGCCCCGTTCCTCTGGCCTCCTCTTTCGGCGTCCAACCGTCAATCCCTCCCGGGTTCCAGCGCCATCATCCCGCGCGGGCAGATGAATACAAAATCCTCTCGCCTGGAAATGATCAACCACTTTAGTATAAGATGCAGATAAGGTTGAACGATTTGGACGCGGCCCTCGGGCGCCGTTTTGTACGCGCCCTCCGAGACGGAGTCTATGCGCCACCGAAACTTCCCCCTTCGCAGCCTCGTCCTTCCGCTCGCCGCGCTCAGCCTCGCACCGACGGCCTTCGCCATCCAGACCAGCGCGTCGTACAGCGTCGACTTTTTCACTTCTCTCAACGGCGAGTTGAACCTGGGGTACGAAAGCGGGCGCGGCGTCGGCGATATCGGCTTCGAGAAGCACTCTCCGGAGGGCGGCCTCTCCTACTTCGCCTCCGTACTGGCCTCCTCCACTGGCCTTCGGTCCAGCAATTCGGCCGCTTTGGAGAACCTCGATGCCAATCCCTTCGACACTTTCGGCGTCTCGCTGACCTCGACCTCGACCTCCAGCGTCCGCTACGACGACTGTGTGGTTACCGGAACGGGCACCGCGCCCTTCAAGACGCGTCTGTCCGCGCTGATCGAGGGGAGTATCGGCACAACCAACATCCTCTACGGCACGGCGGGAGAAGGACCGTTCAGCCTGAGCGCGAACGGCGTGGTCGTGGTCTCGCTGTTCGTCAACGGGACCACCGTCGTGCCTTACTCTCAGTACTTGCAGTCGAAAGGGTACGCCGGGGGCGCCGCAGACGGCACCGGCGTCCTGAGCGACTACGCGGGTCTCGCGGGCAAGGTCTTCGCGAGCGACGAGTTCATGGTCACGCCGAACCAGCCGTTCAGCATCGAGTTCGGCCTCCAGACGGGCTCCACGGTAGGCTACAACGGTCGGACTGCGGGCCTTGTCCGGTCCGAGCTGTTCTTCGACAACACCTACAGCTTCGCGACCGACCGCCCCGTGCTCGACCTACCAGCGGGCTACACCTTCAGCTCGGTCGAGGGGCATGTCGTGGACAACCGATTCGTTCCGCAGGCGGTGCCGGAGCCGGGAACGCTCGCGGCCTTGGGAGGGGGAGCGGTGGCGCTTCTGCGCAGGCGGAAGCGAGCCTGACCGAGACTTTGCGTGGCTTCACGCGCCCTGCTTCTGCACCTTAACGCCCAAAAGGGAAACGTCAGAAGGGTTATGTTTCCCTAAACTTTGGAGTACGGAAGTCGACCTTGTTGGTGTGGCGAGACCAAGTGAGACCCTAGACGCGCCGACGTTTGAGGCTCCGCCGGATCAAAGACACGAGCTCGGATGAGGAGCGAGGCTGAGTCTGTCATCCGGTCTCCAATACACGGGCGGAGTGCAACGGCTCCGACGGGCGGTCTGGACCGTTCGCGTCCAAGTCCAGCTGTGCCTCTGATTCAGGTTCAAAAAGGGCCGGTGTTGCCGGTCTTGGACACTTTTCAAACCTTTTCGACCTGATTCGTCCCCAAGCTCGATTCGGCAAGGCGGCGCGGGCGCGGACGACGTGCTCGCCGCGATCGACGAGGCGCGGTGCGGGCGGTAGAGCTGTGCGCGAAAGTGGCGGGAACCCTGGGGAGCGATCGTCTTCCGAAGGGCTATGTTGGTCGAACGAACCGTCGAGACCTCCGCCCCGTCGGAGATCGATCCCCTGAGCGCCGCTCGGACCCTGGCCCCCTGCGGCGCAGAGGGCGCGCGGCCGATAGAGACAGACGCGCAGCCTGTTTCGTTGCGCTAGGCGTTCAGGAGAAAACATGCAAGCAGAACACGCGTCCGGCAGAGGCCGTGAGGCAAGCACGTTACAGCTCCCATCGGGAACACCGATGCCTGTCCTGGGACAGGGGACGTGGGGGATGGGCGAGGATCAGGCTCGACGACAAACCGAGGTCGCCGCGCTTCGTCTCGGATTAGAGCTCGGAATGACGCTCATCGACACGGCGGAGATGTACGGCGAAGGCGGCGCGGAAGAAGTGACCGGCGAGGCGATCGAGGGTCATCGAGCGGAAGTCTTTCTCGTCAGCAAAGTCTATCCGCACAACGCCACGAGGCGGGGCGCGGTCGAGGCTTGCGAGCGCAGCCTAGCGCGGCTGAAGACGGACTACCTCGACCTCTATCTTCTTCACTGGCGCGGGTCGGTGCCGCTCGCAGAGACGCTCGAAGCGTTTCGGTCGCTGAAACAAGCGGGGAAGATTCGGGAGTACGGCGTCAGCAACTTCGATGTTCGCGATCTGGAGGAAGCTGGCACGATGCCCGGCGGCGACGAGATCGCCACGAACCAGGTGCTGTACAACCTGATGCGCCGCGGCGTCGAATGGGACCTGCTGCCCGCGTGCCGCGAACGCGGCATACCCGTCATGGCTTACTCGCCGATCGAGCAAGGAGATATGCTAGGCGATGCTCAACTCGAACTGGTCGCGGCACGACACGGCGCCACGCCCGCTCAAGTGGCGCTGGCATGGCTGCTCAGACAGACGGGCATCGCCGTCATCCCGAAAGCCGGTAACGCGGCGCACGTCCGGGAGAACCGCGCGGCCGTCGACCTGACGCTCACGGATGAAGACCTGACGGAACTCGACCGGACGTTCCCGCCGCCGCGCCAAAAGACGAGGCTGGAAATGAGATGACGGCTAGGCAGTCGGACGCCGGATGGACGGACCACGCGCCGCAAGCCCTTCGCACTGTTTTGCGCGAAGATCAAAGCGCAGCCGGTTCGACCGCGTCGATTCGACCGCAGAGGAAACACTGTGTTTAGCTGGTTGGAACAGGCGATCGGAGCGTTGGTGATCGCGCTCGTCTTGCTCGACGTCTTTGCGACCGTGCTTTACGCGCGCACCGGAACGAGCGTTTTAAGCATTCCGGTATCGAAGCTCGTGCGGCGCGTCTTTTATCTCGCGTCGAAACCGTTCGGTCGTCGTCGAGGCACGGTGATGTCGTTCTGCGGCCCGGTCGTTCTCGTGCTGCTCGTGTTGATGTGGGACTTCGGGCTGACGCTCGGCGCGGCGCTCGTGATTCATCCCGCCCTTGGCACGTCCGTCATCAATCCGAGCGGCACGACGCCGACCGATTTCACCGCGGCTCTGCAAGCCGGCGGGAACAGCACGTCGATCGTCGGGTCAGGTGATTTTTCGCCGCAGACCGGCACATTTCGACTCTTCTATATATTCGCGTCGCTGACCGGGACGGCGATCGTTTCGCTGACATTGACCTACCTGATGCAAGTTTATTCGGCGCTTCGGAGTCGTAACTCGACGGCGTTGAACTTTCACCTCGCTTCCGCCGAAACGGGCGATGCCGCTGAACTCGTCGCCGGACTCGGGGCGCGAGGCAAGTTCGACAGCGGCCACTCGAATCTGTCAGAACTGGCCGTCAAAGTCACCGAAGCCAAAGAGGCGAATCATTTCTACCCGGTGCTTTTCTACTTCCGCTTCAGCGAGCCGCATTACGCCGTGTCGCGGTTTGCGCTCGTCGCGCTCGACTCGGTAACGCTGATAAAGAGCGCGCTCGATGACGAGAAATACGAGTGGCTCAAAGAATCCGCATCGGTCGCACAGCTTTGGCGGGCATCGATGCTGATGCTGAACAATCTGACGGCCAACTTTCTGTCCGGCGAAATGGGCGAGAAACAGCCGGACGACGAGACGCGCGAACGTTGGCGTCGCCGGTATCAAGCCGCTCTACAAAGATTTAGGCAAGCGGGCATCGAAACCATCGCGGATGAAACGGCGGGCTTTGAGATCTACGTTTCGCTGCGCGCCGAGTGGGACGATCTCATCGCTTCGCTCGCGCCCTTACTGGCTTATGAAACGGAGGAAATCGACGTTGCCGGAAGCCGTCTTGAATCCGCCGCCGGGCGACAGGATTTTTCCGCCCGTTCGCATTCCCCCGGTGATTAGCGTGAGATCGTGTTCCGGCTCCTCTTGGACGACCAGGGACACCGGCTTCGCCACCTTCCTGCCCCGACCGGCCACTCGCACCGGATCGGGGAGGCCCTGGAGCGTCTGCGGCAGGACTTCGACAAGCCCCGTGGAGGTCCCCAAGGACGCGGTGGGCGGCGGCGACATGAACTACTCCGTCGCCTCCGGCAGCGTGGGCAAGGTCACCTCCTCCGCGACGGGCAACGACACCGCCGGCAAGGCTTTCCAACGTACTGAGCGGCTGGCAAAGGATGGCGGGGTTTCTCTTCGAGAACCTCGATCCTCTCGTCGTCTCTCCATAAAGGGAGTCTTAGGGAGGTCCGCTCGCTTCATCCGTCCCTCGGTCGGCTCGACGCCGCCCCAGACGAAGCGTCTAGAATGACGATGCGAGCCGACCGTATCATGATCGCCAGCATCACCTTCCTTCTTTTGGGTTCCTGGCCTGGGGACGCGACGATCTCGGCCCGGTTTCAGGACTCCGAGATCCGGATCAGGACCGAGGCGCGCTTCGCGGGCACGATCTCCTCGCTCAACCGGCGGGGCGTGGAGTTCGTGGACGCCGCCGACCACGGGCGCGAGATCCAGTCGGCCAGCAATCTCGATACGGGCTCTCCGATCCTCCCCGAGACCTTCAACCCGACCGAGGCCGGCTCGACGGCGGACGGCGATGGCCCGACCAGTTCCAGCGAGATCCTCCGGTTCGCCGCCTCCGGCGACCGCCTAGAGTCGACCGTCCGGATGGCGTTCTGGCTGCGCCCGGGCGAGCGCAGCGGCCCAGTCTCGCGAAGAACGCGACCGCGCTCAGCGACCATCTTCTCTCGAAGCGGGTGACGATCGGAAAAGGGACGCGGCAGGGCCTTGTCGACTACCGGGTCGACTTCGCCCTGCCGCCGGGCGAGACGCACACGGAGGGCGTCTTCGAGGCGCCGACCGGCTACATGCCGCCGACCTTCAGGCACTTCTGGCGCTACGACCGGACTTCGCGCGGACTCGTGCCGCTCTCGGACGGTCCCGGCGAGCAGCCCGATCCCGTGGCGTTCGCGACGGACGACGGGAAGCACGCTATGGGGTCTTCTGCGACGACCCCCGACCGCACGCCTACGGGCGCTTCAGGTTCTCGAACGAGCGCGTCGTCAAGTGGAACTGCGTCTTTCGCGTCAGAGACCCGAAGCCCGGGACGACCCTCTCCTACCGGATGACGCTCGCCGTCGGGACGAGAGCCCAAGTGGAGGCCCGGCTGAGGGGGATGGTCGATCGGGCCGGAGGGACCAAGGCCGAGGCTCGGAACCGCGCGGGCGGGTGATCCTTCGCCTCGTCGCCATCTCGTCGGCAGGGCGTGTCCACACGACGTCAGCGGCGGGTTCGGCAAGACCCAGGATCGAGGCGACTCCCCCGAACGCCCTCAAGGAGCCCGCGAGAGGATCTTGGACGTTCGGCGTACCACGCTGTATGCACGCCCACGGCGATCTATGGTCCACCCTCGCCTCGCTGGTGGACGCCGCTGCGGGCGCTAGAGCGAGATCCCGGGAATCACGGGATCTCGCGATCCGTACTCGAGAACGATCGCGCGCGATCGTCGCCCAGGCGGCGCTCTAGCCGCTACCGCGCGCTACGTCCCGAAGGGGAGGCCGGAGCGAGGTCTGCTACGCCCACGTCTCGCGCTGCTCGAGGTTGATGGGCGCCTCTCGCGGCCGTCGGGCAGGCGACGGATCGCCGCCTCTAACGCGTGGGCCGCCTCACTCACCTCCTCCAGGCCGAAGCCCGCCTCGTTCGGGGAGTCGTCCCGCGGATCGATGTTCGTCATGTCGCCCACAGCCAGACGAAGCACTTTGGCGAAGGTTCCGCGCGGAGACGGCTCGCGCGATCTCGGTAGAGACGGGACGGCTCCGCGAAGGCCGGTCCCGGGGTAAAGCCCGATGCCGATCGGCCCAGGCCCCGGCCCGAGCGGCGACGCCCGCTTGATACCCGGGCTCAGGCGAGGGTGAAGTAGAAGGTCGCGCCCTCGCCGGTCCGGCCTTCGGCCCACACCTCGTCGCCGTGCCTCTGCGCCGCGCGCCACACGTTCGCGAGGCCGATGCCGGTGCCGGTGCCGGCACCGGCGCCGGTGCCGGGAAAGGCCTCCTGGAGGTGCAGCCGCTGGAAGGGCTGGAAGGGCTCGAACAGCCGGCCCGCGAGGGCTGGATCGAAGCCCACGCCGTTGTCGCGCACGAAGTAGACGTCGCGTTCCGCCGCGGCCGCGCGCCCGATCTCGACGCGGGGCCGCTCGACCTTCGCGCTGAATTTGCAGGAATTTTTTGATGATTTTTTCATAAAAATTGTATTTAAATATGTTGACTATGAGGTTCTCCAGCAGCACGGCGAGCAGCCCCACGTCGCCATGGACGACCATGCCCTCCTGCACCGCGATCCGCGCGTCGCACTCCTGGCGGCGCACGACGTCGGCGGCGACGCTCCGCGCGAGGTCCGTCAGGCTGACCCGCTGCAGCTCCAGGGGGAAGTGCGCGAGCGTGGCGTGGCGCAGCAGGCTCTCGATGAGGTCCGACATGCGCCGGGCGGAGCGGACCACCCGGTCGAGAGCCTCCCGACCGTCCGGGCTCAGCCCCTCGCCCGCCTCTTCCCTGACCGTCGTGGCGGAGAAGGCGATATTCCGCAGAGATGCGCGCAGGTCGTGGCTGACCGAGTAGGAGAAGCGCTCGAGATCGGCGTTGACGAGCCGCAGCTGCTCCGTCCGCCGCTCGACCTCCCGCTCGAGGCCCTCGTTCAGCCGTTCCAGGCGGTCTTGGGCCGCCCGCCGCTGCGTCACGTCCATCAGCGCGACGAACACCCGGACCGGAGCTCCCCCTTCGTCCCGGACCACGTAGCCCCTCTCCAGCACGGCGCAGCGGTCGCCGTGGGCGAGGAGCCGATATTCCTGCTGGAAGCAGCGCCCCTCGCGGGTCGCGAGGGCGTAGCCCGACGCCACGCGCTCGCGGTCGGCGGGATGCACCCTGGCGATCCAGTCCTCGAGCGTCGCGTCCGTCCGCCAGGGCTCGAACCCGAACGCCGAGCAGGTGCCGGAGCTGAGCCAGAGGCGGCCTGAGTCCACGTCGAGGTCCCAGGCGGCGTCGTTCACCGCGCGGGCGATCAGGCGCAGGCGGTCGGCCTCGGCCTCCGTCTCGGAAGGACTCGCGTGGAACACGACGACCACGCCGGTCGGCTCCTCGCGGGGTCGACCGACGGTGGTGGCGTCGTAGGAGACGGCCCTGGAGAGCCCGTCCCGGTCTTCCAAGGTCGCGTCGTCGACGTGGAGCCCGTCGAGGCGACCCTCGACGACCCTCTCGACGGGGCAATCCAGCCTCTCGCCGATCGGCACGGCGTAGAGTGCGAGGATGAACCCCTCGGGACGGCTGTGGCACTCGGTCGAGTGCGCGCTCAGCCTCGCCGCCTCGGCGCGCGCCGAGAGTCGGCGGACGAGGGAGACGGCGCGCTCGACGAGGGAGCGTGCCCGCGCCGCCGTCGAGAGGTCGGTCCAGGCGCGCGCCGACCGGCGCCCGCGAAACGTCGTCTAGCGCGCTCGTCTGTGGGGCCTTCGGCTTCCAGGCTATCGCGGCTCTTCGCGTCCGCCCTCCGCCCTCCGCCGCGCATCCTTCCGGCGCGGCCCCAGGCGGATTCTGGCTCCATCCAAGAGAGCGCGAGTGGTCCTCTCTTTATACGGCCTCTACCTTTCGCCATAAAGGGCGCCTGCCCTTCCGGACCGTCCCCTCAAGTTCCAGCGGGTGTCGGGAGGGACCCTGAAAGCGCGAATATTCCCTGTAAGGATAGCCACGGCTGCCGACATAGTTGTACGGCAGCCATTCCGGTAGAGCCATGCACTCCCAAAAGAGACCTCGACCACTACAGCGACGCCGTCTTCATTTCGATCCTGCGTCTGCTCGCCGCGCGGGGAGACGACGGCGGGACGGCCGCATCCCGCTCGAGGGCGTTCTCACGAGCGCGGGCGTCGAGCGCGTCATGCGCGCCGGGCAGTCCCACCTCTTCTACGAGGGCGACCGCAGCTCCCGGAGCACGGCCGCCCAGTCCGCGTACCGCGAGTACCGGAGGACCATCGATCCCCTGTGGCTCCTCGTCGAGGAGCACGGCTTCCCCGAGCTGCGCCGGCAAGTCGATCGTCACGTCCGAACGGGCGCCACGCGAGAGCCGACGCCGGTCTAGGCCCTCCTCGCCCGAGGGCCACGAGCGGCTCGACGACGTTGGTTTCCGACGCTCCGCCCTTTCCATGATGGCCACGTCCTCATGGTGCCACCCTTTGGAGCGGACCGCGACCGAGGGCTACTTCGCCGCGATCAGGTCGATCTTTTGGATGCTCGGCGCTTCGGCGAACAGCTCCCCGGCGCGCGCCATGAGCGCCTCCGCGACCCGGCCGGCGAGATGGGCGTCCCGCCCTTCGTCCCCCTCG
>Ga0160428_1002581_pt1 | contig 10754 bp, 15 predicted proteins | sample SolpanmetagenomM_FD_108198 | JGI IMG/M metagenome (GOLD analysis project Ga0160428, IMG submission 108198) | Solar panel surface microbial communities from Lawrence Berkeley National Laboratory, California, USA - M | ecosystem: Engineered > Built environment > Solar panel > Unclassified ...
GCCGGACGAACCGCCTCCGCGTATTCCTGCAGCAGGCTCTTGAGCACCATCTGCGAGAAGATCAGCGTGACCGGCGCGATCGCCGGGTTCGGGTCGGCTTTGGACGTCAGCTGCCTGATGGTGACGGTGTTGTGGCCGAACTCATACACGGTCGCGCCCAGCGTGACGCTGGACTGGCGGTTCATGTTCTCGACGAATTTTTCCGCATGCCCTTCGTAGATTGCGAAGAACGACGGACCGATATGAATGGTCAGCGTCGGTTTGAGAACTTCCCCGTTACGGACAACCGACATGTTCAGGACCGTGGAATGAGGCGTGCTGGGTATATGGGTCATGGCTCACGCAGATCTTAACCCATTCCGCACCCCTGGGAAGAAATATGCGGAATGGGAACCGAAGTGCGGAAACGGGAGCGGTTCTCACCACAGGCCGAGGTGCAGAACATAGGGTGAAGGGGACAGTTCCACGCTCCGTCTGCAGACAGCAGCAGGAGCGGCACAAGGAGAACAACATGCAGGAATACACGTTTGCCCGTCTGTACGCCGTCGCCGCCGCCAGCCAGCTCGAGTCCGGTGCAGCCACGCTGCGCCAGGCGCTCGCCCGAAAGGCGACGCGCGGGTCCAGCCTGTTCTTCTTTATGGCCCGACAGGCCATGCATTACGCCGAACACGGCCACGCCGTGATCAGCGGTGAGAACCACGTCGCCCCCACGTTCCGCACCGAAGTGTACGAGGCCATCAAGTTCATGGCCGCCAACCTCGTGCGGAACCCAGGAAGCGACGCGCGTCTCACGAAGATGCGCAGCCAGCTCGTCTTCACCCAGAGCCGCGAGGCCGACTCGGTGAAAAACGAGACGGTCGGTCGCAGCATCGACTGGAGAGGCCTCGGCTGGATCAAAATCCAGCCGGGAGAGTTCCTTCCCACCAAGAAGGAATTCCCGGCCGTGGTGGACTGGGCCCGTGCGGCCACGTACCACCCGAAGCTGGACGCTGCCCGCGAAATGGCGAGCAGCATCAGCTTCGCGCCGGTCATGAGCGCGCCCGTGGCGGACGAGGAAGATTCGGTCTTCGAGTCCTCCTCCACCCGCGTGGTCGACTCGGAGACGGCTGACCTCGTCGCGGTGCTCGACGCGGCCTTCCAGACGGGCACGGTGCCGGTCGAAGTGCCGAAGAACAGCGACCTCGATCAGGCAGAGGGCAGCGTCGTTCCGCTCCTGGAACTCGTCGCCGCCCGCTTGCAGGCCGTCGAGAGCGTTCAGCTCGACTTCGAGACGATGGTGATCGGTGAACGGCGCGTGCCCCATCCGCGCTGGACTGCCGCCCGGAGTTTCGCCGTCAAGCGCCTGAACGTCACGCAGGTGCTGCGCAAAGGCACGCGCAGGGAAGTCGTCCGGCACGTCCTCCGGGACAGCCGCCACGTCAACCTCGTGTGGGCCATGAGCGCTCCGTTCCCCCTCGGCAAGTTCCGTGCCGTGGTCATGGGCAAGAGCACCAGCATCGTCTCAAGACGCGACGTGTCCGCCGCCGCCAAGTCCTTGATGAGCACGGCCGCTCGCCTCACGAGCAGCCACGTGGTCCGCATCGACGTCACCCTGCCCGGAGGGCGCATCCTCACCGGCGCGGTCATCACCCGCCCGGAGACGCGCAGCTACCCCGGCTCTGAGCTGAAGGTGAAGCCCAGAGGTACCAGAATCATTCCCTGCTGAACTCAAAAGCGAGCCAGCCGCCCCCGACGACCATCGGGGGTATCTTTTTGTGCCGGGAAGCCTCGCAGCACGCATTCCGCATGGTCATCCCCGCGCCCACCCTAGAATGGAACCTGATCCGGCCGGACTCGGCCAGGATCGCGCAGCCGCGCCACGGATGTTCCGCGCCGCGTTGTTCCGCACTTCGAAGGAGCGCCATGACCCACTCGCACCGCCCGCCACGACCCCTCGACCTCAACCGGACCCAGGCACACCTGCAGCAGGGCGGCCCTTCCCAGGCCAGCGCGCCCAGAACGTCGCCGGGCGCCAGCCGGTGCGCCAGCTTCGCCGAGCAGGTGCGCCGCTGGAGATTCGCCGAGCGTCCCGGCTGGCTCAACACCTCGAAACTCAACCGGCCCCACACCGACGCCGACCTCGCCGTGCTCGACCGGGCCGCCGCCGACTTCAAGGCGAACGCCGACGAGATCCAGGCGGCGCTCAGCGCCCAGCTCAGCCCGGTGCAGAGGGAGATGCTCACCAGGCTGCTGGCCGAATACGGTGACGCCCGGCACTGCGCCGCCCTGACGCTCCAGGAACGCCTGAAGGAGTTCGCTCCCAACCCGGTCCGCCAGCACCGCCTGGCGCACGTCCGACTGCGCGTGCGCCAGCACTTCGGTCTGCGCCTGAGCGACCAGGGCGTGCTCGATCTGGAGAAGGCCGCCCGCCGGGCCGCCACCGACATCCACCTCAACAACGGGCTGATCAAGGCCATCACCTTCCAGGGCCACGCCATGTACCCGGTGCTGTCCAACACCGGGTCGGCCCTGGAACTCGCCACGGTCTACACCTACGAGATGACCCTCGGGCTCCGCCAGTGAGTGTCCTGAACGACGCGCTGGCCTTCTCGGAGCGGCCGGCGGGCCGGGCGGCCATCACCGTGGCCCTGAAGATGCAGAGCTATCAGGCGGCCGCCCTGCACGTGCTGAGCAGTCCGGTCGCCTCCCTGCGCCAGCACGGCGAGCAGGGTCTGCGAGAGATGCTGACCAGTGACGCCGGATGCAGTCCAGAGGACGCCTCGGTCGTCATCCGGGAACTGCTGGGCCTGCTCGCTGACCTGCCCCGGGAGCACCCGGCAGCGCCGGCGCCCGCCCCGGCAAAGGAGCGGAGCGCACCGACCCCCATTCCTCCGCCCGCCCCTGAGCCGGTGTCCCTGGAACCGGTGGTTCCGGAACCTGCCGCGCCGCCCATACCAGCGCTGGCAGAGGTGACCCCGCCTGTGGCCGACCTCGCCGCACCGCTTCCCGCCACCGATGATCCTCCGGCCAGCCCGGAAGACCTCACCACCGGCGAAGACGTCAACCTGGCGCACATGAGCGTGCTTCAGATGATGACGGCGCTCGTCGGAAGCGGCCTGAAGATCACCCACGAGGAGATGACCCAGGTGCGCCGGGGACAGAACACCGAACTGGCCCGCCGGGTGATGCCGTTGATCCGCGCCCACCGGACCCAGCTCGAAACCCTGCCGGGCAGCCGCTTCGTGCACGCCCGCGCCCAGCTGCAGCACGCCGTCTTCACCCTGTTCGACCTCGACTGTCCCGACGCGCTCGCGCCGCTGTGCCTCAGCCAGGGCCTGCAGGAGTACCAGACGTTCACCGATCTCTGCCCACCGGAACTGCTCAGCGTGGTGATCGGCGAAAAGAACTCGCTGCTGCCGCCCGAGAACGACACCGACCCGGCCCTGCTCACCCCGGCGTGCCTGCGCGCGCTCGAGGACCTCGCGGCGGTGCTGCTGCACAGCGGCCACCTGCTGCAGATCATGCACCTGAGCGAGCAGCTGCTCTCGGCCGGCTGGAACGAAGACGGCCTCGACCGGTGCCTGAGCGCCGGAGGAAACGCGGACCTGACCCTCGAAGCCGCCCGCGCCGACCGGCTCAGTCCGGCCGATACCACCAGCGCGTACCAGCTGCTCAGGGACCTGCTGCACGAGGCCCGGCCGCAGGGTCCGCAGTTGGAAGAGTTGAGCCGCGAGGAGCGGGACGCCGCCGTGCGCAAGGGAAGACATACCCTGAAGCAGGTGGGGGCGCGGGTGAACATCAACGACCTCGCGGGCCTGCTGCACGTCCGGGTCAGTCAGCTGACGCAGCTGCTCGGCGACATGGGCGCCGGCCGCTTCGGACCCGACGTGGCCCTCCTGCCCGCCGAGACCAGAGGCCGAGCGTGAGGCGCGGAGGCACCAGCGTGACGGTCGTCCTGCCGCGCACGGACCTGCTCAGCCCGGCGGAACTCGCGCGGCCCGGCGCCTTCACGGTCCTGCGGGCCGAAGCGCGCACCTGGTTCCGCTCGAACGTCGCCCACTGGCAGTGCGCGCAGAACTGGGCCGAGAGGCAGCAGGCGCTCCTCGCCCGGCACGGCGTGGCGTGCGAGCCGTCGGTCGCCGAGTCGCTCGAACCGTACACGCCGCTGCTCGAGACGGAACTCGGCTACGTGGTGCCGACCCGCGTCCCGGTCAGTACCCCGAACGCCGAGACGCTGTGGTCCCTGCCGCACGGCGAGCAGACCCTGGCCCTGCTCTGCAGCAGCGGCCTGGTGCCGCTCCGCGTGCGCCCGGGCGAAGCGGTCCTGCCCCGCCTGCGGGAAACGGCCACCCACCACCGCCCCGTCACGCCGAACATGCTCGGCTGGAAGCCCGCTCCGACGTCGCCCGGCGTGCTCGTCTTCTCGCTCAGGGTGAGCCTGCCGTCCGGCAAGAAAGGCTCGCTGTTCTGCGGCGTGAGGCAGGTCGAGGGTCCCTTCGAGGAGGTGGTCGTCAGCGGCGACACGCTCGGGCACAACGACCTGCATCCCGACATCGACGACGCCGACCTGGCGTACCTGGCGATCGCCGAGCGCCCGGCCCGCGAGAGAACCTACCGCCGGGAGCAGATCGACCAGGCGCTGCTCAACATGTCGCGCAACAGCAGCAACTCGCGCTTCACCCTCTGATCGCCGGGAATGGGGAGGGAACGCGCGTCGAGGCAGACAAAAAGCGGGGAGGGTGTGCCCGGTCGCCCCGACCCGCACCTCCTCCCCGCCCTTCCCCCGGCGCGCTCACCTTCCGTCTGTTTCCCACAACCGGCCAGAAGACCCGTTCCTGACAGTTCGACGGTCAAGGAGCAACGGCCCCGTTCGCGGAGCAGTGAACTGTCCCCCAGTCACCGTCCGAACATCACATTGCCGCCGATCGGTGAAAGGAAAATGAGCAGTGCAGAACGCATTCCGCACTGACCGTACCGCAGCTGACCTATTCCGCACCAGCCCCAACTGGACGCAATGCGGAAAAGAGTGCGGAATGTGCTCTAAACTGAGGACACGACATGCGAATCAAACGCGACCTGGCCCGCACCATATTGACCCACGCCGACCACACCGTCCGCCTCGACCACCGGGGCAGCCAGCTGCTCGGGCAGAGCCTGATCAACATGCTCACCCGCGCCCCACTGACCGGAAGCGACGTCACCGTCCTGGCCGAAAGCGGGGAGACCGTGCAGCTGACCTCGCTGCACGAGACGTCCGAATGCCAGATCGAGGTGTACCTCGGCGGAGACCTGCTCTTCGCCGGTCCTGGCGAGGCCCTGATCGCCACGGCGACCGGACCGATGCAGAACCTCGGTTGGGGCTACCTGACCCGGATCGACCGGATCGCGCGGAGCACCTGCGCGCCCTGGATCACCTACGAGGAAAACGACCAGAGCCTCCTGGTCTGCGGCGTAACCGTCCTGACGCTCAGCCCCCCGGCCCTGCGCGACGTTCTGAACGGATGCGCGCGCAGCTTCGACGCGTCCGGCGTGCTCTACACCAGCGTCCGGGCCACCGACGGCCACATCAAGCTCCAGATCGACGAGTGCGTGCTATTCCTGACCTCAAAAGAACGCGAGGAACTCGAACGCGCGTCCCGGAGCCTGATTCCTGCCGTGCCCGGCCCCACCCACCAGGAGACGTTATGACCGACCTGACGACCGACCTGCTCCAGCCGCAGAACCTGCTCCTCCTCACCCTCACCGCCGCGTCCCTGATCCTCAAACCACGTGGCAGCGGCACAGAGGCGCGGCTCCTGCTGGGCGCTCAGCTGCTCGCCGTCGGCAACGCCACGGTCATGACCGAACTCGGCCAGCCTGAGCTGATCGCCTGCTCGGTCATGATCGGCGCGCTCGTGACCGGCTACTCGGCGCTGCGGCGCGAACTGAGCGTCAACCCGTGGCTGCGCTTCACGCCCGCTGCACGACCGGCCCTGGTGCCCGTGCGGACCAGCCGCACCTGACCTCAGGACTGAAGCCGCGCCTCGACCTCCGCCCGGACGGCCGCGCCGCAAGCGCCAGCGAAGGCCCCCAGGAACGGCGAAAGGACCAGCAGGTAGACGCCCAGCAGCACCACGCCGCTTCCGCCCGCCAGCCGCTCCGGCGGCAACCCCGAGTGAGGGACCATGCTCAGCAGACCGGTCGCCATCACCAGCAGTCCGCACACCGCCCGTGACAGGCCGCCGTACAGCGCGCCGAGCAGCAACGCGCCCCGCTCCCGCTCCCCGAACTCCAGCTCCTGGGCCTCGCCCAGCGGACGAAACGAGCCGACCAGACCGAGCGTGACGAACAGCAGCCCCTCCATCAGCGGCACCGAGAACGAGAACGGCCACACCACCAGCAGCGCCGAAGCGAACGCGCCCAGCACCACCACCACCAGCGGCACCTTCACTTGAGGTCCAGGCGCGATCCCTCGACCGCCGCCAGCAGACTTCCGACCGAGAACGAAGCCAGCGTGACGAGCGGCACCAGCGCCTGCCAGGCGACCAGCGGCGACGCCCGCATCCACACGAAGCCTGACAGCCAGCTGCTCAGTTCGGAAGGCACGCTGAGGTCCGCGGCGGCCCAGCACACCCACAGCAGCAGGCCCGAGACCAACGCGCCGAGCAGCAGCGCCAGCAGTTGACTGCGAATCCGCAGCAGGACCGGGAACCCCAGACCGAGCGGAAGGGCGCACATCACCACCGACAGTTCCCCCAACCCCAGAAGGGTCCCGGCGGCCACCAGCGCACACGCCAGCATCAATCCGCACGCCATCCGCGCCACCATCTGCGCGGGTGAGAACCCCAGGACCACAGGCCCCCCGGCTTCCAGGGCCGACCACTCGAGCAGGTACCTGTCATCGTTCCGCATCTCCATACTCACCACGTTATCATCTGTTACGCATCCGCCGGAAAGAGTGCGGAATTCCACAAGGAGAGCCCCCATGACCAACCCTCAAGCGCCCACCCGGCAGCCCCCATGCCGCTCCTGACCCTCGCCGCGCTGTGCCTCGCCAGCGGCCTGCGCTGCACCCTCCCGTTACGCACCGTGACGAAAGGCGTCACCACCGAAACCACCCGTCTCAAGGACCTGCCGGGCCAGGTGATGCTGATCCGCGCCGGACAGAGCCCCCTGATCCTGCGCGCCAGCTTCACCAGCGTCTCCGCGCAGAACGACAAGGCGGCCAACAGCCTCAACGAACACACCTTCGGCCGCCCGCTCGGCTTGAAGGCCAGCCTGCTGTGCAACGGCGCGGACAACCCGACGCTCCAGGCGAGACTCAACCGCGCGACCCTCCGGTACGGCTGCACGCGCGACGCACGACGCTACGCCATGACCATCGTGTACGTGCTGGACGGCAGCAGGTGACGTCCAACGAGCAACGCGCCAGGGAGGAACGCTCGCTCATCGACCACGAGCTGCGCAAACGGCCCAACCTGATCGACCTCGCCCTCGAGCACCTGGGTGACATGGGGGAGATCACCGACAGTCCGCAGCTGGTCAGCGCCCTGCTGAGGCACCTGAGCGAGAAGAACCTGATCCGCAGCGAACCCGGAGGCGGGTACCGGCTGAGCGTCAACGGCCAGCAGCAACTTCGGGCCTCCCACAACCAGGAAGTGCGGGAAAGCGTCGACGCCATGATCAGCGACCGCACCCGGACAAAAGGGGCCGCCGGACTCGACGACGCGCTGATCGCCTTGTCAGAGGCCCTGCTGCTGCTCGATGGCCCCGCCAGGACCAGTGACACCGGCGCGACCCGCAAAGACCAGTGCCAGGCGCTGCTGCTCACGCTCGGCAGCTACCTCGCCGAGTGCGGCCAGGTCCTCGACGCCCACGTCGCCTACCTCTTCGGCCACCCCCAGCACGCACCCGTCCTGACCCGCGCCCGGCCAGAGCAGGCCAACCAGTACATCCGCCGCAAGCTCGCCTACACCCTCGGAAACCTGATGAAGAACGACAATGCCAGAGGAGGGCACAACGTCGCTGCGGCCTGGTGCATGTCCGAGAAACTCTGAAGCCCGGCGTTCTCACCATTCCGCGCCGGGGGCGTGGATAATGCCTTTATCCCGATGGAGACGCTATACGCGGCGTCTCCATCGGAGCGCCGCCAGTTTTCCGCATGGGAAAAAGGTGGTTTTACATGATGGACAGAGCAGTCGAGACCGGTTATCTTCTCAGCGTTGCGGGGCACTTCGTGGCCCGTATCGGCAACCGCCTGCAGGCCCAAAAGATTGTGGCCCGCTACCGGGAAGCCGGTGACATCGTGAAGGTGACTCGCCACGGCAAGGAGCTCGACCTGGGGTAAATATCCACTGCGATCCGCACCCCGACCCGTCCAGACTGGACGGGTTCTTTTTTGCTCTCACCACACGCCTCTCCTCATTCCGCATGATGGACTCACCCTGTCCGGGACAAGCTTCACCCGGACAGGGTGAGGTTCAGTTCCGTTCAGGCGACAGCCTGCGGAACCCGGATGGGGGAGGAGTCCCCCATGAAGAAGGTACTGATGATCGGCAACGTGAGCACCCAGGAGATGAAGGCTGGTTTCGTGGTCTCGGAGGATATCGCCGTCAAGGCGATGCACACCTTCAACGCCACAGCGGCGAAGCATCTTCAGACGGTGTTCGCCACCCTCGCGCCCGCCTACACCCCCTGGGGCAAAGCGAACGCAATGGTGGAAATCGAAGCCGTCAACAGCGAGTTCGTTCCCAGGAACGCCTGGGCCAAGCTGAACACCCCCAAGGTGTTCAGCGAGGCCCCGACCCGCTTCCGCCTGGCGTCAATCGGTCTGGGCAACCTGACCAAGATGAGCAACGCCGCCCGCTTCCACTTCGTCAACTCGTCCTATGGAATCGAGTTCAGGGTGTGGCCGCTGGCAATCAGCCAGTGGAAGAAGGCCGGGATCAAGCGCGCAAACACCTTCACGCCGAAGGTCGAAGGCCGAAAGGACCCCTACGTCAGACGGGTAAACAACCCGCTGGTCAAGGCCTTCACCAAAGGCAGCAAGGCTGGAGAGGCCCGCTTCATGGTCGAGATCGACGCGTTCACCTTCACCGGTTGCGCGCTCGTCCACGGCCTGACCGAGATCGTGCATCCGCGCGAACTCGAGTGGGTCAAGGCGTTCCTCACTGTGGTGGAGCTGGTGCAGGGTAACCCTGAGCCGTTTCACAGCAGTCGTCCGGTGGTCACGCTTCGGCGCGATCTCGACAGTGTGCTGACGTGCCCGCTGACCAGGCTGATCGATGACCGCAAGGTCGCGATCGGCACGGCCACCACCGCCATCGGGTACGGCATCGACGACCTCGTGCGGGTCCACCCCGTCACGAAAGTGGTCACCGTCGAACTCGGGACGCTCAGCCTGGCCATCAAAGCCGGCAAGAAGGCAAACGGCATTCCGGAAACCATTCCGTCGTCCGCCGCTTTGCCGGTTAAGGGCTGGAGACCGCGCATCGTCAACTGAACCTCACTCAAACAGAAGCGAAAGCCCCGCTGATGCGGGGTTTCTGTTTGTCTACCCCCGCCCACTCATCCACTCGCGCGTGCGGAGTGCCAGCATACAGACCTGTTCTGGAACCCCTCTGCGGGTCTCCAGACAGGAGCCCGCATCCAGACAGAAAGGAACCACCATGTTCATTTTTCTCTGGACCGTGCTCGTTGTTCTGCTCAGCGCCATCGCCACCATTCAGCTTGTCGTGGCCACCCCGCTGGTCGTCCGGAAGATGGGACCCCTGGGTCTCGTGTTCCAGATCACCGCCGGCGTCGAACTGTACCGAGGCTTCAGTGCCGCGATAACGTTCGACATCTGGGCACTCGCAGTCCCCATCCTGATCGGTCTGGCCGCAATGGCCACCCGGTCTTGGCTGACCAGATAAGTCAGCGCGGCTCCCGGAGATTTCGGGAGCTTCACTTTTGCCGGGAGGCCCCGGCGAAGTCCAAACATCAACGGTCCATGCACCGTTGCCCCTCCTTCATCCCTCCGACCTGCCGTATGCTGCTCGCCATGCCCTACCGTACCGAGATCCTGCTGAACACGGGCGAACCCGAATCGGAACTGCCGCTGTCCGACTCGGCGACCGGAGCGCGGGCAGCCTGCGCGGCCCACGAAGGGGACCTGCTGTCGTGGATTCAGCCGGAAGAGGGCATGTGGGAAGCGCAGGGCCATGAACGGCGGTACCGGGTGGTCCGGTCGCGGTGAAGGCCGAGTACTGGACCGTCGCCGAGGCGGTGGAACTGCTCACTGAGGCGCTGTGGGCGGACCTGGGCGGCATCGGCGTGGACCCGGACCCGGTGACGCTCGAAGCCCTCGCGCGGGCGCTGGAGCTGGCGCCGGAGATGCTCGAACTCGTCTGGAAGACCTGGGAGAGCGAGATGATCTTCGCCGAGTGGCCCCAGGCCCGGCGCGACGAGGCCCAGTACTGGCTCGACGCCGTGTTGATCGGCGGCATCGCCGTCTCCTGACAGGCGTGACTTCTTCGCTTCCGGTCTTCAGGAACCACCTGCCGTAGCGGTCATGGGAAGCTGCCACCGGATGGCAAAAACAGTTCTCCAGGCGCCCTGGGTTTTGTGAAGTTTTTCATGGACACAGCCAGCACTCCGACTCTTGAAACTGACTCAAGATGAGTGTAAGATGAAACACGAGACAGATGAGGGCGGTATAGCGCTCACCGCCGCAGATGAACTCCATTTCAAAGCGTTCCAGATGACCTGAAGCCTGAGCGACCACTCGAACAGTACGAGGAGAGTCATGAAGCCCA
>Ga0160428_1002582_pt1 | contig 10752 bp, 6 predicted proteins | sample SolpanmetagenomM_FD_108198 | JGI IMG/M metagenome (GOLD analysis project Ga0160428, IMG submission 108198) | Solar panel surface microbial communities from Lawrence Berkeley National Laboratory, California, USA - M | ecosystem: Engineered > Built environment > Solar panel > Unclassified ...
GCCAACGCCAAAAAGTCATCCACCTACCGTCAAGCCTTCCACAACCCCAGCAACCATATCCCAACCGACCCGTCCCGCAACCCGTCCATACAGTTGTACCATGCTTTCGACCTCTTCCCGTCCGACAGTCTCTGTCCACTCACCGCTGCAAGCGCAGTGTTCAGCAAATTCATTCGTTCGCAATCTTGCGCAACGCCCGCACTTGAGGTCTTGCGTAGTCCAGCGCAAAAGTTGTGACTGCAAGTCGGCAATAAGGCGTTCCTGGAGCGCGAGGGTCGAGTAGGAGTGTGTGCACAAAAGGCAATGATAAGTCGTTGTTGCCGCAACAGACCCAGCCATTGCAGCTGCTGTGGCTGACTGCCCAAGAGTCGAAGCGTCTTTGCAAAGATCGACGTCGCGAACGGACCCGCACTCGCCACAGACAACGCTTCGTACTTTGAGGCTGGCACAGGGCTCAACAAACTGACCCTCGCGACTGAATTCTTTTATGTCAAAGAGGGCAAGGAGCTCCTTGCGCAACATACGGACTTCAAGGTTGAGGCCTCGGTCCAGCGAAAGAATTTGCATAAGACTCTTGACTAGGCCGAGCACAGGACTTGAGAGCTCTTTGGGTCCAAGGTGTGAGCCGGGTAGTGTAGGGAATAACCAATCTGCGGACAGCGCTGAGTGTGTGGATTCGGTCTTCTGTCGTCGGACAAGTTTTATGATGAGCGACTTGAAGGGTGAAGAGAAGCTATTAGCAAGAACCGAAGTCGCTGTCGGCTGAGCGTCAGAACTAGCAGAAGAGGACCCAACAGGGATTATGAGCTGTGTCGCCCGAGAACCGTCATTCATGTCGGTGCCATTTGCGCTCAGCATCTTAGGTCTCTTCCGCCTGTGCATCAACTGGACGAAGTTCACGACCTGCTCATGAAAGTGACTCTGTAAAACTGGTGGCAGGAAGGCCTGCATCTGCCAATGCATGATGCAATCCATGGTTTGTGCTTCTGGCTCTTTCGCTGCAGTCTCCTCGTCGCACCCCAACCCACCATAGTTGTACTCATCGTGCCAAACTAGATAATCCCAGTACTCTTTGACATTCAAATCCAGAAAGACAAACAAGGCCTTTTGCTTGATGGTCTTGAGAATGTAGTTGGCGTACGCGTAGGCATTGCCTACTTCGGCCTTTGTAGTCTGTAACAAAATGCGATTTTGTGATGCAAACACAACTCCACAGCCAACCCGACGTACATCAGACATAAGCTGTTGAAGTGCCTTGCGAGACATCATAAGCACGTAGTAGTGCAGACTTCTGTCGTAAAGGCATGACGATGGAGATTCGATCCAACGTACAAGATGCGAGACCATGAGATCAGAAAGCTGGGAAGTTGAGGTCGACAATGGTGAACATGCCTCCGTATGCCAGGCTTTGACGAGTGATCGTAACACCTTGATTGAAGCGTTGGCGAACGTATTCTCGCCATGCAGTGTGACAAGCGAGGATGAATTGGAGTCTGCAATGTCGGCTCCGCTAGGATCAAAGCTCATTCCTTCCGAGCCTTCAGCATCATTGATTAATGATGAGGTCAGGATCGTATTGATCAAAAGATTTTTCAACTCCACATCAATACAAACAGTACTGTAGGTTCCTGGCGTGTTAATGGATGGCATCTCTACTGTCTCTAGAGGTGTCAAGATATCATCCCTCTCATAACCTGCATGATCGGGTTGCGGTCCATCAGACCACCAGAGAACCACGTTTTCTTCCTGAAGGCGTCGGGCGAATGCAATATCGATGACAAAGCGAGGGTCATCACTGGGCAAGTTGCATAAAGGGATGTTCCCATAACGTGCCAGCTCAGTTAGATGTGCGAGCCAGGAGCCAAGGTCCAGATACCGTGCAATCAGACGTTTGGCGACAAACGACTGCCATCCAAGCGGCGGCAGTTGTTTATCGGACTCATCTACACCCAGCGAAAGTATAGGGAATTCTTTGAGCAAAGGGATGTCAGAGGTAACCTGTTGAGGCTGAGAGGACTGAATTACTAGTACTCTCGAGCCGGCTTCCTCGTTACGGAGCCTTTTTATGATGTCACCAACTTCCAGGTGCGCTTTGCGCTTTGTTGTGACTTGTGTCGTTGCAAATTGCATTTCCTCCTCATACTCAAGAAAGTCCTGCCACTGCTGGCCTGCAGACGCCTCTAAGCGCGCCGCGTATGACTCTCGATAAGTCTTGTTGATATTTGGCAGACCTTGTGCATCTCGGGACTTGTTCAAAACCACAACGTGCGCTTGTTTCTTCGACGTCGAAAATAAGGCAAAGACCTGGCGGTCGCCAGCAATGACGTGGTACAAGAAAACGTAGCCAAGAGGATTGCTGCTGAGGTATGGTCGACTGTGAGGAATGTGTCGAAGAGCAGAAAGATCGAATCCATGCTCAAGTCCCTTGCCCAAAACACCCCTCTGTTTTTCGTCGAAGGTGCACACGTTGCCGAGTCTTAATACTGCCCGAACATTCAACGGCAGCTGCGCCTCATATACGCCTTCAACGCTAGGATGGTTGTATAAATCGTTCAATTTAGCTGTCTCGTTAATGTAAGTTTGTTCCGACATGGTAAGCTTGAAAAGATGTATTGATGCATGTCCATTGGGCAGTGAATGGTTTACCTTCTCCACTTCGCATCCATCAATTTCAATGTCTGGAAGGGTTTCGTCCTTGAGATTCAAGAAAAGGTGCCGTGGAACCATGACCTTAATGCTGTGGACCTTCTGGCCAATAACAACAAAGGCCTTTACCTCTCCAGCAACATCAGTCGATCGGAGTTGGAGTAGCTGCCACGTACTGGTGTAGAGCAGCTCAGCCTGGTTTCTGAAGAGGCTGCCAATTGCATCCGTAGCATCTGGACGCTTCTCACCGAACAGCTGCCTTCGTCTCAATCGCGCCTGCTTCTGGATCTTCCATTTCTGTTTCTGATATCTCAGCCAACCCTGATAACTATGTGAAATAGAAGGCATCCTGGAAGGCAAACTGGCGAAAGGATCCGCTGGGGCTTCGGGAGACTTCCTTTTCTGCACCATTTTAGAAACAGTACCAACTGGGCGCACTGGAACCTTGGTAGACCCAAAGTCTTCCAAATCGACTGTTTTGGTTGCAATAACATTAGGGTTGATGTCAGTCAGGCTCCTTTTCCCGAACATATCCGTCATCTTCTTTTGTTTGAAAACATCGTCCTTTATTCGTATACGCTTGTCTAGCCAGTCTGGGTGTGGAACGCGTGGAACGGGGTTGCGGACCTTTTGCAATGCAGCAGGAATGGTAATGAGCTTCTGAACAACCGAAGCCAATCGTTCGCGGTAGTAGTCCCAATCGAGAACTGTCCGTGGGTCCATATCTCCAGGATCATCCTTCATCCACTTGCGTAAATAGTGTCGCTTCACTTGCTCATCTGCAGAGAATATCGCCACCGGAATCGCTCTCTCCGTCACTGAAGCGTGCTTAGGTCTTGATGAGATGATATACTTGCAGTTCAGACCCTTGTCCTTGATCATCTGCTCCCCGAGGAATTCAGCAAGACGTTTGGCAGTGGTTATTGCAGTTGATTTCTGGGAGCCGTACTCTTCCAAGGTTTTGGCCATGCTCTTGTTCTCACAGATAAGATCAATGAGCTCTTGATCAGCGAGACCAGAACCTTTCTGGTCGAGTACGTCGAGCCACTTGTTTGCGATTTTTGCGACTGATGCATACGTTTCAACCAGAGTAGACCCCTCCAGGAAAAACTTGAATATCTGAGTTTGAAAAATCTTGATGAGCTTCAGTTCTCCACGCCTCTTGACTTCAAACCCTTTCAGTTCTGCAAGAGTACCGTCATGATTGAAAACCGCGTATCGCTTTTTCAAGTTCTTGTCCTCTTCCTTGGATGTCGGCAAGATCATTGCTCTGTAAGGCCCATCTACCTCAAAGAAGATAGTGTTGTCGCTGTGAGTCTCGTAACGGAATGTAGCAGGATCGACGAGTTCTTGGTACTGATGATTTGTGAATTTGTCGTGAACCAGATGATTGAGCATCACACAAGGGTAGGACACCGTTATCTTTTTCCCATTCTTCAGCTTGAAAGAGAAGTTTTCTGGGAATGTCGCAGGTAAAATGCACCAAATTCCATCAGTATCTAGCTCGAGCGGGCGGCCAACCCTTTCAACAAGCTGACGTGCCATTTGAATGATGTGTGCTCCAGTCAAGCACGTAACTCCAGCCATCTCCATAGAATACCAGCGTGATCCTTTCCGCATTACATATCCGTAGAAACTGTTAAGAATGACTTTGTGAGCTAGCTGCAGGGAGTCGAAGAGTACAATCATTTTCTTCGCTTCTTCGATCTCTCCTGCACTGGCTCCGGATGTTTTCAACGCATCAGTCTTGCCCTTCCATACTTTTTGTTGGCCCTTGAATTCATATCGACGATCTCTAAAGTCTTTGACCGTATCAACATAAAAGGGATTTTCACGTTGACAAATGATAGCTTCGCGCTCGATGGTTTTTGTGTCGTGGATCTTATGGTAGATCTTCTTGCTGTAGTCTTGCAATCGCTTCTTTACGAGAGTTGCTTGCTCGTCCAGCGGAAGATCTTGAAAGGTTCGAGCAGGACTGTTGGGATACTTACCAGGAAAGCGCTCGTGTTCCAGAGAATGTCGGATCATGTTGTATTCATCCTTCTTTGCAGGCAGGTACTCCCCACGCCATGACCAAGGCATTCTCCTGTCGCAAGTCTTGCCCGGCCGATTGAAGTCACATGCTGCACAATCGGACTCTTTGATCATAGAATCAGGTTGCAGCCTGTTCGTCGTCATGATGTTGGGATACATGGAGGCAACATCAAGGTGGTATATCAGCGGCTTCTCCGCGCGGTTTGGTGTCTCCTTCAGGGTGTTGAGCTTTTGCATGATGTCGTTTCTGACCTCATCGAAGTTATCAACCTCGTCCATAGACTTCTTCTCCTCAACCGTAATGCAGAACTCAAGCGCCGAGTCAAGGTCGCGAAGAAGCTCGTCGATAGCTGCAGTGTCAATGGCGAAGTTGCAGGGGATGTCGCTACGGAACACCCCGGCTTCGATACTTTCAACATGGCCTCCGACGTAGGTCTCACTCTCGAGAAGATGGCCGTCCCAGAATTCTTCTCTAGGTTGCTTGTGTTTATTCGGTAGGACTATGCTTTTTTGGTAAGCTTGAACCATGAGGAGCATTTCGCAAAGAGTACCGGTTCCCTTTCGCAAAACGTCATCCGGTCCGAGCGGAATAATTGTGCACAAGGAAAAGATAAAAGGGTGTACGTATTTCATGTAAAGGTAGTAAGTTGCAACAGCATCGGAGACAGAATACTCTGCTAGAGTCTGGGGCCGTTCGCTCGCATAGGGCGTCATGAGTTCAGGATCAAGCTCGTCGGGATCGTAACCAAGTTTTGCGACAGTGACGGCTTTCAAACCTCGACTTCCTTGAGGTAGGTAAGAATCACGATTTACCCATGCGAAAGCGTCCATGTGTGCGCAGTAATCGCACTGGTAAATGTCTTCGCTATTCTTCCGAAAGCCGATCTCCTGATACATGTCGATGCCTTGGACAGAAGCTCGCGCTTCTATGAACGGCCAATCAAAAAAATCGCCATTGTAGGTTGATATCACGGTAGGCCTTGCTTCTTTGATATGCTCGAAGAACCGTTCTAGCACAGCTCTTTCGTCCGGCTCATTGAAGATAATGAACGGCCCATGGTATTCTGGCCTAGGGGTATATTCGAAGTCAGAAATGTCCTCTGAGACAATTTCCCTGTTGGTGATGAGAAACCCCTGGCCATCGATCATATACGAGATCATCATGATCTGGTCAATCGCGGCGTCCGGAAACTTAAGCGGCAGCTTGGTCGTCTCGATGTCGAATGCCATTACCACTGGGTCTGCACGCTGTAGGCGCTCCTCGATACACTTCAAAGTCACCTTGCCATGCTTTGCTTCTACCGTGTACCATTTGCCAATTCGGATGTCCATGTCGATGGCAACGCGAACATGATAGGGGACGTCGTACTCCCGAATGTCCACAATGAAGTCGCTGGGATCGAACTTGGCGTTATTCCGTCTTTCATAGTCTTGGCCGTCGTCGAAAATATCGAAGCCAGCGTTGACGCTAGCAACCTCAGCGTATGTATCCAAGGCGTTTAATTTGGTCTTGTTCTTCTCTGCAATCGGCATCACCACCTTTCTCACACCCAACAAATCACCAACACTCGCGAAGCTGAGCCTCAGAAAGGTGCGACGATACCCAAGGAGATGATTAGGCATTTGCAAATCCTCCTTCTCCACCCTTGTGAAGTTCTTGACCATACCCTCGAATGCTCTTCGACACCATTCTTCCACTTCCGCTTCTTTACCCCTCCTCACAGCCAGTAGGAAATACGGATCGTACTCGACGGTAGCCTTGAACGTCTCTCCAGAATCCTCGATGAAGTAGAAGTCCACGCCCGCGCGGCCGCCGACAACCTTCTCGTCTTCGACGCTTGTGCTGTGCATATTACACAACCATCCCGTTTTCGGCTTGCCTGATTCGTATCGTGCGAAGCCCATAGATTCGTCAAGTTTGTTGGCAAGGCTCACCGCTTCGCTTTTTTCACTCTGTGATGTTACTTCGCCAGCACGAAGAGAGTGGGCGTCGACTGTTTTGATGCGTGAAGCACCGTTGAACCGGGAGCCGCCGTGTAATGTGCGAGGCTTTCTCGGACCATAGCGATTGATCGCCATAGCGAAGGGGCCCTGGGTCGAGCGAGATCGTGGAGAAGGCGATTGACCAGGGGCGAAGTGTGTATTAGTTCTTCAGACCATAAACGCTGGTCGAAACGAACCGCTTGGCATTGGAAGAACCCAGAAGCGAGACGAGGCAAAGAACTGAAGATGGGGGGTTTATGAAGTTCATCCAAACACTCTGCAAAAGCACTCCTACAATACCACTTAACGCGTCCACAGACGCGCGCGCGCGTAAACGCATTGACTTGGCCTTCACCAAGACTTCCCATTCACTACGCTCCGCCCCGCTCCCCCGCCCCTCCGCCGCCCAATTGGAAAAAAGATCATGGACAGGAGTCAGTTCGGAGTCTTCTAGCATTGCCAGCATTGCCATCCTTCTACTCAGTAAACCACCCTACCACTACATACGTTGCCCAGATCATGTCCGATGACAGGCGGAAACCGGGTGGAAACGACATAGAAGTACAGACCTTCAAAGCTCTGCCTCGCGATCCGAATCAGGAAGAGCATCGCAAACCTCGTGCCTTTATACATCGCCCCGCCGAAGCAACAGATCCCGATGCCATCCAAGCGCCCCCACCGTCCATCGTAGACGCGGTGAAGACAGTTCATCTGGAAGACTTCACAAAGGTACACGAGACGCCCTGCGTTCGGAATGCTTTGCTTCCCGGTATCGGTGGCGGAGTTGCCGTTGGTGCTGGGAGATTCGTCATAGGAGGTATGGTTTTCATGCGCTATCCTGCTACTAGCAGCCAGCATACTAACATCTCGATCTAGCGTCAATTCTTACAGCCTGTAACTGGGCTTCCGCTTCATTTGTTGGAATTTCTGTCGTCGCATATCAGCTTTGCCAAAGACGGCGGACACTCGAAAAAGAAGGCATCCGTAAGGCTGTACAAGTGCTAGACCAAAAGCAGGCTCTGAAGGACGCCGAAACTAAGGCCAAGGCGAACGGACAAGCACCACCCACAGCACCTACAAGGAGTCAAATCGTCGCAGGGGCCGCGGGGACTGCTCAACCCCAGAAGGACGGTGCGACTGGAGTACAGCCTGGCAACCAGCAAGGTGTTTCATTCTGGAATTCATTTAAATTCTGGTAGAAGGTATATGTCTGGTTTGTATCCCTTCCCGACACCAAGAGAATACACGTACCAACCCCCAACCCTCAAAAGGTTCTCACTTCTTACTTTACCTGGTCGCTGGACCCTTTTGCAAGACCTTTGTGCTGCCACAATGGCTGGCTCGAGGTGAAAGGATGCCGCAGTATTATATACCCGAAATCGAACCGCATGGCCCAATTTTCAGGACGTAATTCGAGAGTTGTCCGCGCCAGTTTAAACCCTTTGAGCCTGAGGGGATACAACGGGTGGTTTTTGAAACTTTGGCCTTAATCTGCCAACGGTTTCGAGCCCGGAGCGCGTAGCGATATGGAGTGGACTGGCCTAGTGTACGCTGGTTACTTGCATGACAGGTCTAGTGACAGGAGGGAGTCGTGCTCGGTTGCGCTGGGCTGTGCTAAGTTCGTCGCCTGTTGTAGTCCATCAATGGAGCACGTGCCATCGTTCCGAATTAGATTGGAAAAGATTGCCGTATTCGCGCTTTATAGTTCAGGTCGCCGCAGATCTCATAGAAGCGGAACATTGTTGTTTGACCTCTTCCGCACCCTTAACGCCTTCCCATCGGTTGAGTAATCTCTCTACCTCCTTCCACTCAAGATTCGCCTCTTGCTTTTTCCCGTCTTGTATCATCTTCGCCAGTCGAGCTGACGCTGACAATACCCAGCGAACTGTATTCCGTTGCTCATCGCGCCCTGCCAGCTCTTCTACGAATCTCTCGTCAACATCCTCCTTGGCAAGTACGGTCAATTCTTCTGTGGTTCTTGCAAGCGTAACGGCTGAGATGACAATCTCTCCAATTGCCGACCCCAGCCGTCCAGCAACCTCGGACGCCATGGGATCCATATCTGTGCGCATGCGCGCAATGGTGTCCGTTGCCGCAATCAGCCTCGAATAGTTGTCATACACCAATGCCTTTCTTTCGCCATCCAAGCCACGAATACCACCTACAAGTTCTGCCTCAGTCTGCAGCACGTCGGCAAGTGATGACCGGGATAGCGTAGTGTGAACGTAATTTGCAGCGTCAAAGTCGGGCGTATCAAGCTCGGAGGGCTCGCCAAGGGCCTCAATTTGATATTCTATCTTCTGAACCGTACTATCAGTCCCTTCGGCGTTCTTGATGTTGTAGTAATCCCGGAGCGCAGCACGATTTCTTCGTGAATTCGTCGGCGTCCCGCGGTCGATGGAGAGCGATGAACGCGCCGAGGACGGTATACGAACACCTAGCGACGGACGTGGTGACGTGATTGTAGACATTGCCCGACTTGAAGGCAGCTTTCCTTTAGAGCGAGTTGTTCTTTCGCCGAGTCTGTGACGGTGTTGTTGTTATTGTCGTTGTTATCAGGTCAGGTGTCAAGTCAAGTCACGCCTTTAGCAACTGTGCTCTGCCTATAGTTAGTAACTTAACTTACCCCACACGCCTGGACCCTTCTCCGTCAAAAAAAATTGGTCGTGACTCTTGGCTCTTGAAACCTCGCCGTCTTCGCGCATTTCAACTATTGCCATTGCCTTTGCTTCTCCAAACACCCCAGTCTGCCACCCAGCCTTCTCAACCAAAGAGCTATGTCTACCTACGCTTTGTCAAAGTCCCATCAGGAGGTTCGTATGCTATCTTCAGGAAGTCCTCCAGTCTTAAATGTGCCCGCTAATACCTGAATCCCGCTTCAGATGATGGAGACTCCCCTGGCCCAGCAGGATCCTGAAATCGCGGAGATCATGGTACGTACTATCCTCGTCGGTCTTAAACTGTCAATGCTGACCATATGCAGCGCAAGGAGATCCAGCGTCAGCGCGAGTCCATCTTGCTGATCGCCTCCGAAAACGTGACTAGCCGTGCTGTCTTTGATGCGCTTGGGTCACCTATGTCCAACAAATACTCTGAGGGCTATCCAGGCGCGAGATATTATGGTACAACTTCAACTATAGATGTACATACAGGCGCCTCTCTGACGGACTGCAGGCGGCAATGAGCACATCGACGCCATTGAGTTGACCTGCCAAAGGAGGGCTTTGCAGTCATTTCGCCTTGATACTGAGAAGTGGGGGGTGAATGTGCAAACTCTTTCAGGCTCACCAGCCAACCTACAAGTTTATCAAGCCATCATGAGACGTAAGTCGCAATGTGGATCTATTCGAAGACAGCTATCCTGACGTCTCTGTTGGCAGCTCACGACCGGCTGATGGGTCTTGATCTTCCACACGGTGGTCATCTGAGCCATGGGTACCAAACACCACAGAAAAAGTAAGCGTGTCATCCGTGTGAAGCAGGAAACGTAGCTGATTTGAGTTCAGAATCTCGGCCGTTTCCACATACTTCGAGACCTTTCCCTATCGTGTCAGCCTGGAGACTGGCATCATTGACTACGACCGTCTCGAAGAGAACGCGCTGATGTATCGTCCGAAGGTCCTGGTAGCAGGTACTTCTGCGTACTGCCGCGAAATCGACTACAAGCGCATGCGACAAATCGCCGACGCGGTGGGGTGTTATCTGGTTGTTGATATGGCGCATATATCCGGCCTGGTTGCTGCTGGTGTTATGGATTCTCCATTTGAGTACGCCGATATTGTTACAACCACTACGCACAAATCGCTTCGTGGACCTAGGGGTGCCATGATTTTCTTCCGCAAGGGTGTAAGAAAGACGGATACCAAGGCCGGCAAGGAGATTCTCTACGATCTTGAGGGACCCATCAACTTCTCCGTCTTCCCGGGTCATCAAGGTGGTCCCCACAATCACACGATCACTGCATTAGCCGTTGCTCTGAAGCAAGCCCAAACCCCTGAATTCAAACAGTATCAGGAGCAGGTCAAGAAGAACGCAAAAGCTCTCGAGGTTCAGTTCAAGAGCATGGGCTACAAGCTTGTGACTGATGGC
>Ga0160428_1002583_pt1 | contig 10749 bp, 11 predicted proteins | sample SolpanmetagenomM_FD_108198 | JGI IMG/M metagenome (GOLD analysis project Ga0160428, IMG submission 108198) | Solar panel surface microbial communities from Lawrence Berkeley National Laboratory, California, USA - M | ecosystem: Engineered > Built environment > Solar panel > Unclassified ...
CGGTCTGCACTGCCGAACGCCTGCGGCTGGCCGTGTGGGGCGGCGGCACGCCAGACGTCCTCGTCGCGCACAACTGCGCCTTTGAGCAGCTGTTCGTCACCGGGGAGGCGACCGATGCCTTGCCCTGGATTTGCACCTACAAGGTGGCATTGCATGTGTGGCCAGACGCGCCACGGCATTCCAATCAGGTGCTGCGCTACTGGCGCAGCCTGGTGCTCGACGCGGCACTCGCCATGCCGCCCCATCGCGCTGGTCCCGATGCCTACGTCACCGCCCACCTGCTGGTCGAGCTGCTCGGGCACGCCACGGTGGAGCAGATGATCGCCTGGACCACACAGCCCAAACAGCTGCCCAAGCTGCCCTTCGGCAAGCATCGCGGCCTCGCCTGGGCGGATGCCCCGATCGACTACCTGCAATGGATGATGCGGCAGACCGACATGGACCAGGATGCCATCTGGTGTGCCGGCCAGGAGGTCGCCCGGCGGATTAGTACATCATGATCTGAGCAGGTCCGAGTGGCCGCTTTGCGCGCATCTCGGACACTGAAGCGTTCTGGCCAGGTTCCCGAAAGCGGACGCAGGTTCGGACATGAAGGACGCGTTCCGGACCACGTCCGGGACCGAGATCCGATCTCGCGCGACTTGCGTCTTTTCGAAACTGGAAGTCGATGGGGTCCGTAATTTCGCAAGATGACGTGAAACCCTCCAATTGAAAGGGCGCCGTCGGCGGACAAGCAGCTCGAAGAGGCGTACACCCACAGAAACGAGGCGTTGCAACCCCTCCAGCAGGCTCATCAGCTCTACGTGGAACTTGCTGACGTCGAGAACGCAAACAGAATGCAGTCATGCATCGCAAAGGTGCGGGCGCAAATATTTAGCTCCACGCAAACCTGTCAGATGTGCACTAAATTTTGTCAAAACCTATCTTCGACGTTCGAATACATAAGGTTAAAGGTGCCATTCCCGCGATAGAGCGATCCTTACATGAATAGAGGTCTCCACCGGCCGTATAAAAGTCGGTTCTGACCGTAGAATTAAGTCTCCCCATCTGCCGGAGATGGGCCTATGCTCTGGATTGGAATAGGGGTGCATGGGCATGGAAGCGTTGTCGGGCGGCAAGCCGGTGGAAGTCGGGGATGAGGAACTAGATGTCGTGGTCGATAGTCCTGCCATTCGGCGGCTCATCGAGGAGATCCGGACCGAGGAAACCGGAGTGCCCCGGAGTTACAACCGGACCTTCAACCGCCACAACCGCTGAAGGCTGATGCACGTCGATACCGTTCTCCTGAAGGTGGCCAGCCGCTGCAACCTGGATTGCGGCTACTGCTACGTCTACCACATGGGCGACGAGAGCTGGCGTGCCCTGCCAAAGCGCATGTCGGACCTCACCCATAGTGTCGTCTCATGGCAGTTAGGCGCCTTAGAGCTGGCGCAGGGGCGGCCGTTCTCCATCGTCCTCCACGGAGGCGAGCCTCTGCTACTCGGACCTGCTGGGCTCGATCGCCTTTTAATCTCGCTCCGCAATCGGGTCAGCGCGTCCTGCGGTATCTCCGTCCAAACCAACGGGTTGCTGCTGACCGATAGTGTTCTGGACGTCCTAGCGTCGCATCGTGCCAGCGTCTCCGTCAGCCTCGACGGACCGGCCGTGGTGCACGACCGCTTCCGCGTGGACCACCGGGGCCGGCCCTCCCATGAGGCAGTCGCCGCTGGCGTTGGCAGGCTGAAGGCACATCCGGCGTCGGAGGCGCTTTTCTCGGGTATCCTGGCAGTTGTGGACCCTGCCTCCTGTCCCGACACGGTATACGATTACTTTAGGGAACTGGGTGCACCCAGCGTCGACTTCCTCTACCGAGATGGCAATCACTCGGACCTGCCTTACGGGAAGGCCTCGGTAGCTTCCGTCGAATACGGGAGCTGGATGTGTCGCATCCTTGATCGTTATGTCGCGGACCCGCACCCGTTCAGGATACGCATGCTGGACGACATGTTACGGCTGGAGCTGGGCGGGGCAGGAGTCAAGGAGGGCGTGGGCCTAACCGACTACGGCATCCTCGTCATCGACACGGATGGATCCGTGAAGAAAAACGACACACTCAAGAGCTCCTCGCCGGGTGATGGTTTCGCCACGTGTTGGAACGTCCACAGGCACTCCCTCGCCGAGGTGGCAGCTTCGTCCGAGTTCCGCGACTACCATATGGTCCAGCGTCCTTCCTCGCCGACGTGCCAGCGGTGCCCGCTGCTGCGCACCTGCGGGGGTGGGATGGTCACCCACCGCTACGCCGAGGGCCGTGGCTATGATAACCCAAGCGTGTTTTGCTCGGACCAGGTGCTGCTCGTTCGACGCATGCGCGAGCACATTGGACCCCTCCTAACCAAGTCCGCTGCATGATGCCGGGAACCGCCGCGGTGCCGCGCCTGGAGCCTTTCCCCCATCTCACGCACCGCGGGTTCCTGCCGCCCGCGCTGCTCCAAAAGACCCTGTCGTGGATGCGGGAGGACGCTCTCTGGAAGCTCCGCATCGCCAGCTTTTACGAGCAATGGGAGCTGCACCTCTGCCCTGGCGCCCTGCCACCCGGGCTCCAGGTGCTGCTCGCCCCCGAGACGATCGCGAACATTGAGCAGCACCTAGTGAGGCCCCTGGGGCGGGGTGGGGCAAGGCTTACCGAGGTGACGGCGCATAGGCTGGTCGCGGGGCAGACCATCCGCATCCATAACGACTACCTGAACGACGGCGAGACCCACCGGGTGCTTTTCCAGCTAAACCAGGGTTGGCAGGACGAGCAGGGGGGGTTGCTGATGCTGTTCGGCAGCGACTCCCCGGAGGACGTCCGCCGCATTGTCCGGCCCACCCACGGCTCGGCCTTCGCCTTCGAGATTTCGCCCAAGTCCTTCCACGCTGTGTCCCGGATCGTCGGCGGCGACCGCTTTACGATGGTCTACTCTTTCTCTTGTCGACGCCCTGCGTCGTGAGCGGCGGCATCGGCCTCGGGGCGCCTTGGTTCCTCGCATCGTCGCCGAACCCGGTCTTGGGCGCTCGAGCGACGGGTCCGCTCGCCTGCAGGGTGTCCGACGTCCCATGGGATGTCCTGCCCGTCATCTTGGACGAAGGTCTGGCGGCCGCTCCCATGGACGACCTGCGACTATTGCTTGTTCCCGCCCAGGACTGGCTTGGAGCCGTCCCCGATCTGGAGCGGCTGGTGCTGGATGTGGTGGGCCACCTCCACCCGCTGGCATCGGAGCCGGGCTACGACGTCAGCCACAGCCAGCCGCGCTGGCCGGACCGCGTGTTCGTGTCCTGCCCGGAGCGTGTCGATGGCATCGGCGCCTTGAGGCTGGCTGAGGCGGTGGTACACGAGGCAATGCACCTCCACCTCACCAACGAGGAGGAGCGCAGCGCCCTCGTGGCAACATCCACGGGTCTGGCGCACTCACCATGGCGCAAGGCTAGCCGCCCCGTGCAAGGCGTGTTGCACGGGCTATTTGTCTTCACCTGCATCCACTGTTTCCTTGAGAGGCTGGTGTCGACCGTTCCGCTCGTCAATGACGTCAACGCATACGTCGCGGAACGCCTGAACACCATCGACGCGGAACTGCGACAGGTCGACGTGACCGGGCTTTTGAGCCGATTAACATCCAGGGGCAAGACGGAAGTCGCTTTCTGGATCAGCGGTCGTCGATTGTTGGAATGCAGTCGCACAGATTGCTAGATCTCGATACTGAAACGCTTCGATTATATTTGGGGTTGCACCGCAATCCGCGCCAACGATCCAGGCTGCTTGTAGCCAATTGTTTCGCCGCACACTGGAGAGCAACATGACCAATGCGGCTGACCATCAGATTTATCTCAAGCGATTGACGCTTAACAATGTACGATCGTTCGGTGACGAGCAGGAACTTGATCTGACTGATGCTGACGGCAACCCGGCCCGCTGGACGCTAGTACTTGGCGACAATGGCGTAGGAAAGACTACGCTGCTCCAGTGCCTTGCATCGATGTGTCCTGTGCTTACGGCCGCTTCACCGACTCCACCGGCCATAAGCTCGCAGAAAGCGCCAGAGGACTCGATCAACACGCCCCCACCGACTTTCGTGGAACCGGCCCTGCTGCGCCGCGACGACGCGGAACTGGCCGCCCTCGTGCGGACGGGCACGGAGGTCGCAACCCTTCGGGCGGTCCTCGCCTCCGGGCACGCGCTCGGTGGACGCGCCCGCAAAGCAAGCGATATTACCTTCGAGGCGACCGTAAAGGTTGCGGACGGCGAACTCGCCGACGTCCAGCAGACGCAAGTGAAGGTTGGAAAGGCCATCGAGCCACTGGTGGTCGGGTACGGCGCGGCACGCCACATGCGCTATCGCGGTTCCGAACCGTTCCGAATCCATCCCGACACGACCGCGTCGCTGTTCGATCCGAGCCTCGAACTCGTTGACGCAAAGGAAATCCTTGAACAGCTCGATTATGGCGCCAGCAAGGGACAAGCTAACTTCAAGGCCTTACTCAAACGGATTAAGGAGGCGCTGGTTCGCCTTCTACCTGATGTCGAGAAGGCCTCAGCGATCTCGCTTAAGGGCCCGCCGCCGCCGGGTGCGGCAGGTGACAAGTTCGGCGTGCAGATTAAAACACCTTATGGCGAGGTTCCGCTCGGCGCATTGAGCCTCGGATATCAGACGATGGCCGCCTGGGCGATCGATCTTGCCTGGCGATTGTACCGCCAGTTTCCGGACGCCCCCGATCCACTGCAGATGCCGGCGATTGTTATTGTAGACGAACTGGATCTTCACTTGCATCCCAAATGGCAGCGTCAGCTTCGCGAGAACATTTCGGCGGCCTTCCCCAATGTCCAGTTCATCGCAACCGCGCACAGCCCTCTACTCGCGCAGTCTTATCTCGATACCAACCTCGCCGTCATTCGTGAGGAGAATGGGCAAGCGATCATTGAGAATAACCCAACCGTGAACAAGAAGTGGCGAATCGACGAGGTCGTCACCAGCGCCCTTTACGAAGTGGACTCCGCCTATTCACCTGAGATTGGCCACGCACTTCGGGAGCGCACGGTGTTGAGGCAAAAACGGCGACTGACACGCGCAGAGAAGGACCGACTTACCCAGCTGGACAAACTAGCCGACGATGTGACGCCGTGCTTGGATCCAGAAAGCGAGCGCGCCTTGGACGTGATTAAACGTGCGGCGGCTCTGTTGGGTGAGATGGAAAAATGATTTTGGTGACGAAGCCATCGGCGGCACCTAACGCGCTCGCCGCGGGAGTCGCCGCCACGGCCGATAACCTTTTGGCCTATGACGGCGCGCCGCAGGATTATGAAAGCGGAGCTAGAAAATTTAGCTTTGCCAAGACGGTCTATGGCCATGCAACTATCAAGGCGGCCCTCAAGGCTGCGCAGCACAACAAATGCTGCTATTGTGAGAGCCGATTCGACGCAAACTATGGCGGGGACGTCGAACATTACCGGCCCAAGGGTGCCATCGGCGCTGGAAATTCAAAGATCCTTCCCGGGTACTATTGGTTGGCCTATGTCTGGCAGAACCTTTTCTACGCCTGCGCCGATTGCAACCAGTATCGCAAGCGTGCGGCGTTTCCGCTTGCTACTGAACGAGATCGGGTCCGCAATCATCACGGCGATATCAAGATCGAGGATCCGCTGATCCTCGATCCTTCGGGACCGCGCGATCCTCACGACCACATCAAGTTCAACGGCGATGTCCCCATCTGGAAGAGCCCAGTAGGCAAGGAGACTATCGGTCGTATTAAGCTCGACCGCGAAGGCCTACTACTCAGTCGCAGGCAACATTTTAAACTGCTCGACGCCTATGTAATCATCATCGTGCGGCTGCAGAAGAGCGCCGACGTCGCAGCCATCGCCGCAGTCGCTGACGCACGCCGGGGACTGAAAGCTGCGACGCAACCTGAAGCCATATTCTCGGCCGCATCCAGCGACTATCTCGCTCCTCATCGCGCCTTGTGGGATGTTTGAGAGCCGTTTGAATATCGGAACGTGTCCTGTTCCTAGCGGGATACTCTGAGCGGTCGAGCGGTGTCCGGCTGAACGTTTAATAAGAGGCCACAAACATCATGAAGAATCGACAGATTCTCGGCAAATTAGAAGCCGACCGGGGGTTAGGCTTATATGTCGCAAGTGATTGGTCGCGCCTACGACAGAAAGCGGATGTCCGCTTATCGACGTTCGCTCCTCTAAACCTGTCTATCTGCTTTCGGCCAGACTACGTCGGCTATGAAGTCTAATCATCTGCTGTCTTGAGCTTAGTTTAAACTTGGAAGAAAAAAACGTTATTGCCCATCCGCGCGTGCAAGGTGACGGTGCAGCCTATCGTGACAGTTGTTTCTGTATCCAAAACGAACACGACCGGATCCCAGTGACGAACGTGGCCATTCGGCCCAGAAGACAGGGTGGTCACATGATCCAGCCGCAGGTCGAACCAGAGAACAAGGGCTTGTAGCACGCCGTCCCTGTTTGCTGGCACAGACACCTGCCATGCCCGGTCAAGCGGGCCGACGTCGCGGAAGTCGAAGTCGATGAGATCGAAAGGCTCGCTCAGGGGATACCAATTCTCCGTGTTGAGTTGCACCGGGTAGAACTGCTTCTCCATGCCGTGGCGGCCGAAGGTCGAGAGATCGAAGCCGTTGAGGTGCCGCAGCGGGTGCATGGTCTTGAGCCGCGGCACCGTCGCGAGCTGGCCGCGCAACGTCGCCGCGAACGGGATGATCCGGGCATCCGGGGTCAGTAGGTGCTGTCGAGCATGCCGAAACATACCAAGTGCGCCCTCACCGACCAGCAGGGCGTCGAATACCTCGGCGATCAGCAGGGTCGCCGGTCGCGGCAGGTCCACTCCCACCACCAGCGCGTGCGACGCCTTTGGCACGACCTCAATTTGTCGGTCATAGCCGTTGTCCTGCACCACAATCCTGGCCAGCTCCGCCAGGTCTGGGATCATCTCGCAGGCTATTACCTGCCCCGCTCCGGCCCGAGCGGCCATCATGGCCAGCAGGCCGGTGCCGGTCCCGACATCGAGGACGAGGTCGTCCGGCCGCACCGTCGCCTCGATCGCGCTCTGGTAGGCCGCGTTGCGCGCCGTGTCGGCGAGCATTGGCAGGTGCCAAGTATGGACGTTCCGTGAGATCTCGGCCCTCAGCCGCACGAGCTCGACCGCCGCCCAGTGCCCTGGAGCCAGGGCGATCGCCTGCTCGAGATGCGCCGCGGCCTGCACCCTGCGCCCGGTTCTAGCAACAACCTGTCCGAGGCAGGCGTGGATGTCCGCTTCTCCGGGAGCTTGTTCCAGGATGAAGCGCAACTCAGTCTCGGCATCGTCCAGACGTCCCGACCCGGCCAGAGCCTGCGCACGGTGCATGTGAGCATCCAGCGAGCGGGCACGCTTCTTTGGTTGCCGCTTGAGCTGCGTGGCGATGGTCGCGTGGGCGTCTAGCTCCAGTGATCGCCGTTCCTTCCTCATGTCTCCTCCTTTCACTTTCGGCTTGGTTAGGCCTGGCCGGGCTGCCCTGGCGACGCTAGACCCGATAAAGACGAGGTGTAGCGCTACATAATGTAGCATATAACAGATGTCATCCCTGTCGATTTCTTCGCAACTCCGGTCGGGCGCTCGAACCCGCGGCGTCCTGCTCCGCTTGCGTCCGTTCACGCCAAAAGTTACGTAGCGTAGCGCTACAAGGAATGGTGTTCGATGGATGAGCCGAAACCCGATCTTGGCGAACTGGAGCTGGAGGTCATGCAGCTCGTCTGGGACAAGGGCGAGGTTACGGCCGAACAGGTCCGGGAGGAGCTGACCCGGCCCGCCAAGGAGTCGACGGTGCGCACGGTGCTGCGGCGACTTGAGGACAAGGGGTTCGTCACCCATAGCGTCGAGGGCCGCACCTTCGTGTTTCGCGCCGCCGAGGCCCGGCAGGAGGTCGCAGCCCGCGCGGTCAAGCGGATCGTCGATTGGTTCTGCAAGGGCTCGGTGGAGGAAGTGTTGGTGGGCATGGCGGATGCGCAGATGCTGGAGCCGAAAACCCTCGAAGGGCTCGCGAAGCGCATCAAAGCGGCGAAAGCCCGCCGGTGATGCTAGACTCATTGGGAGAGACTGCTCTTCGCAGCTTCGCACTCGCGACCATCGTGGCATGTGTTCTCTGCCTGTTGCGCATCCGGCAGTCCCAGCTACTGCTCGCGGCCTGGACGGTTGTCCTGCTGGCATCGCTCGCCATGCCAGCGCTTCTACACCTCATCCCGGTGGGCCTCAGGCTTGATCCGGCCTTTCCGGGGCCGCTGATCGAGGGTGTGACAGACCTGCTGCAGCCGGTTACGGGCGGCGACGCCATCACCGCCGCGTTTCCGGCCCAGTTCCCAGCCCAGTCCCGGGCCTGGTCGTGGTTGGAGGTCGTGTATGCCGTCGTCTGCTGCGGCATCCTTTCCCGTGTCGTGCTCGGTGTTGTCCTGTCAGTCCGGCTGCTGGCCAGGGCGGCCCCGGTGTGGCCGGACTGGGCGGCGGGGCAACGCGTCCGGATCAGCCAGGACGTCACCGGGCCAGTGACGATCGCCCACGTCATCCTGCTGCCGGCGGATGCCGTGACCTGGTCAGCCGAAACGCGTGAGGCCGTGCTGGAGCACGAACGGGCCCACGTTGCTCGATGGGACTTCGCGATGCTGATGCTGTCACAGCTCAACCGGGCGGTGTTCTGGTTCAGCCCGCTGTCGTGGTGGCTGCACCGCCGGCTCGTCACCCTGTCCGAGCTGGCCAGCGACGACCAAGCGATGGCTGCCACGCGCGACCGCCTTGGCTACGCCGAGATCCTGCTCGAGATGGGCCGGCGTTCCAGCCCGGCACCTGCGGGACCGGCGATGGCGCGACCGTCCACGCTGGCGCATCGCATCGACCGCATTCTTCGGGATCAGACGATCCCATGCCCTGCCAGTCGGACGCACCAAGCGGTGCTCACGACCGGAATAGTCGGCTTGTCGCTCGGGGTCGCCGGCCTGGCATACGGGCCGGCCCTGGAGCCGGCGAGGGCTCCATCCACCGCACAGTGGCGCTCGTCGGATGAGTTTCCGATCATGGCGGCGCCGCTGACCCCTGAGTCTAAAAGTGCGGCCCGGCCGGATGCGGGAGCAGCAGCGCCACCCCTCGGGGCGGAAACCGAAACTGGAATGCAATACCACCCCATGCATCAGTCGACCGTACCCTCTCCGTCGCAGTCTTCCACGTCTGGGATCACGGCGGCTCAGCCATCACGCCCAACCACCCCGGCGTTGCGTCCGCTCCCTCGGACGGCCGCGAAGACCGTCCCCGCGTCCCCGGTCTTACGTGCGCCGGAGCGACTGAACCCGCTCACCCGGGACTTGGCCGAAACAAGCCAGGAGGCAGGCCTTCAGGCACCCGGCGCGGGAAGGCCGCCAGCGGCAGACGCCGGGTCAGGCGTGGCCACCAAGCCAGATACGCCCGCGGTGGTCGGGGCTCCCCTGTCGCCGACCCACCAGGCCAGCTACGGATCATCGTCTTTGCAGAACGGGTTGGAAGGAATCGCGGGCAGCACTTGCACTGGGGTGATCGCGGTCGGGTTGCGCGCGGCGGGCGGGACGCCGGCAAGGCCGGACGTTGTTCCTGGGCAGGCCGTTCCGGCGCATGCCCAGTTCTTCCGGAAAGAGGGCGGAGCACTATGGGTGCGCTTCGACGCATTCGGGCGGCCGTCGTTGGACCTGCCGGTGCGGTTCGCCCGGAATGGGATGACGTGGACGGGCGAGTACGGGATTGCCTACACGGTTCAGGCCGTAGGTGGAGACCGTCTTGCCGGGCTTGCTTCGCTGGTCGCCAACGATAGTGCCCGGCTCAGCTTCGGCTGCAGCAGCTCAACAAGTCGGCCATTATAGAACCGTCATCGCTATGGTCGTAGGCGCTTGGAGCATTGCTGTTGTTCCGCCCGGCACGGAACGCACCCGTGATGCCGATCACCGAAAAACACCTGGACAGTTCATCTGTAACGCGTAACGCTACGGAACGTAGCATTCGTGGAGAGTTTGGATGATCCGTTTCGCCGTCTTCGCATGTGTTCTGGTGCTGCTTCCGGCAGTGGTCCATGCCCAGTCCGGCCAGACCCAGGCCCGGGACGGGTTGGGCAGCGGCAGCAACAGCCAGATCGCCGCGCCCTCGAACTCGCTTCCGTCCGGCGGGATCAATGCCCAGACCGGGCCGCAGTCCCGTCCGGCCTACAGTTCCGGCTTGTCCACCACCGCAAATCCGGGTGAGGCCTTCGTGCGGAATACGCCGGTGCCCGCAACCGGCCCCGCCCAGTCACCGCCGGGCGTACTGAGCACCACGACCACCGGCGGCAACGGCGCGACCACGCAGCCCGGCGGACCGGGTGTGGGGGAGGCAGCGCGTCCCCCCAAGTAGCACTTGCCAGTGGCCTGTTGGACTGGGTTCGGTTCTGAAACCCTGAACGCTCAAGGTCGTCTCTGGCTCAGTAGAGCCAGACGACGATCTCCTGGGCCTCGTCGCTTCTGATGCGACGAATGAACGTCCGCTCATTCTGTGCCGATGTTCTAAAGCTGCCAGTCTGCTTCCGGCCATCTGCTGGCTAATAGGTTCCGCCGTATGGTGCTGACCGTGCCAGACGACCATGCTACGGCCTGACCGTAGACCAGCTCCGCATCTTCATCGCCGTGGAAGATGATGCGGGCAGCCCCGGGTTCAGCGGGTCAACTGCATGGACAGCCCTGTGAACTTGCAC
>Ga0160428_1002584_pt1 | contig 10746 bp, 7 predicted proteins | sample SolpanmetagenomM_FD_108198 | JGI IMG/M metagenome (GOLD analysis project Ga0160428, IMG submission 108198) | Solar panel surface microbial communities from Lawrence Berkeley National Laboratory, California, USA - M | ecosystem: Engineered > Built environment > Solar panel > Unclassified ...
CTCGACGTGGTCGAGAGCCTCGCCATCAGCCTGCCGCGGATCCGCCCCTCGACCTATCTGGGCAAGGGCCGAGTCGAGGAGATCGCCGGCCTGATCCGCGCCCGGGAGATCGGCCTCGTCGTGATGGACTGCGCCCTCTCGCCCGTGCAGCAGCGCAACCTCGAGAAGGCCTGGGGCGCCAAGGTCATCGACCGCACCGGCCTGATCCTGGAGATCTTCGGGCGCCGCGCCTCGACCCGGGAGGGCACCCTCCAGGTGGAGCACGCCCACCTCGCCTACCAGAAGTCCCGGCTCGTGCGCTCCTGGACCCACCTGGAGCGCCAGCGGGGCGGCTTCGGCTTCCTGGGCGGTCCCGGCGAGACCCAGATCGAGGCCGACCGGCGCATGATCCAGGAGCGCATGACCCGGATCGAGCGCGATCTCGACGCGGTGGTGCGCACCCGGGGTCTGCACCGGCAGAGCCGGGCGCGGGTCCCGTACCCGATCGTGGCGCTCGTCGGCTACACCAATGCCGGGAAGTCGAGCCTGTTCAACGCCCTGACCCGGGCCGAGGTCACCGCGAAGGACATGCTGTTCGCCACCCTCGACCCCACCGCCCGGGCGACCAAGCTGCCCCACGGCGAGACCGTGATCCTGTCCGACACGGTGGGCTTCATCTCCGACCTGCCGACGCCGCTGATCGCGGCCTTCCGGGCGACCCTGGAGGACGCCATCGAGGCCGACGTGCTGCTCCACGTGCGCGACGTCTCCCACGTCGATTCCGAGGCCCAGGCCGAGGATGTCGGCGAGGTCCTGCGCGAACTCGGGATCGAGACCAGCGCCGACCGGATCATCGAGGTCTGGAACAAGGCCGACCTCCTCGACGACGACGAGCGCAACCGGCTCCTGAACCTCAGCGGCCAGGCCAAGGCCCGCAACGACCGCGACAGCGCCGCGCCGGTCCTGGTCTCGGCGGTGACCGGGGAGGGGCTCGCGGCCCTGTCGGCCCGGATCGAGGCCCGGATCGGGCGCAACCGGGCGAGCTTCGCGGTGGCCCTGCCGCCGGAGGACGGGGCGGCGCTCAACTGGCTCTACGAGAACGCCGAGATCCTCGACCGTCGGTCCGAGGCCGACGGCACCCTGCACCTCGCGGTCCGGATCGCCCCCGAGAAGGAGCCCCGCTTCCTCAACCGCTTCGCGGCGGCCCGGCGCCTCGGCCGGGGCGGTTGATGGCCCCGGGCGGCCTCGGAAACCGGTTGCCTTCCGCGCTGCTGCCCGCCTGGGCGCCGGCCGAGGGCAGGGCGGATCCGGGATCGGACGACGAGGCGGTGCTGCGGGCCATGCAGGCCGGCGGTGGCCTGCGCCTCCTCGGCCTGCGGGTGGTGATCGTGCTGGTGCTGCTGATGGCGGCCCAGGCCTATGACGGCTCGCTGCACGCCCTGAGCCACTGGCTCATCCTCGGCCTCTACGGCCTCGGCACGGTCTGGTTCGGGCTGCGGGAGCGGGGCGGCGGCCCCCGGGCCAACGCCTATAGCTGGGCCGGCACCCTGCTCAACGCCGGGCTCGCCGTCTACGTCATCATCGAGCACATGCTGGCCGGGGGCGGGGCCGGCCTCGGCGCCGACGCGGTGAGCCGCCTGCCCGCCTTCCTGCTCCTGCTCCAGACCGGCCTCAGCATGCGGGTGGCGCAGACCCTGCTGTTCTGCGGGCTGGTCACCGTCTGCTGGAGCGCGGCCTCCCTGTTCGGCCTCTTCTATCCGGAGCTGTTCCCGAGCCCCGACACCTTCCCGACTGCGCAGATGACCGGGCTCGCCACCTTCGTGGCGGCGGGCCTCCTGGTGGTCGACGGCACGACCCGCCTGCGCGCCGCGGTGGCGCGCGCCCTGCGGATGGAACACGAGCGGACCCAGCTCGCGCGCTTCGTGCCCGACACGGTCGCCCTCGACCTCGCCGGCGAGGACGGCGATTCCGGGCTCGGCATCCATCGGCGCCACGCCTGCCTGATGATCCTCGACATCCGCGGCTTCTCGCGGCTCTCCCGCGAGCACCCGCCCGAAGCCATGGTGGCGGCGCTGCTGGCCGTCCGGGCGGCCGCCCAGGCGGCGGTGTCCGAGCAGGGCGGCCTCGTCGACAAGTACATCGGCGACGCGGTGCTCGTGCAGTTCGTGATCGGCCGGCCCGACGCGCAGGCGCGGGCGGCGCTGGCCTGCGCCCTGTCGATCCGCCAGCGGATGGCCGCCCTCAACGCCGCGCGGGCGCGCGAGGGTCTGTTCACCGTCCGGGTCGTGGTCGCCCTGCACGCGGGCGACCTCCTGGTCGGGGTCTTCGACGATGGGGTGCGGGCCGAGTACACGGTGCTGGGTCCCGCGATGAACGCCCTGTCGCGGATCGAGGCGCAGGCCAAGGCCGCCGAGATCGAGGTCGCGGCCTCGGGCGACTTCCTGGACTTGTTCGGCGGAACGCTGCCGGCCGGCATCCGGGCCGCGCCGGTCCCGCAGGCGGCCCTGCCGGGATCGCTCACCCTGTTCGCCGTCGCGGCGGAGCGGCCCCCGAGCCGGCCCCCGCCGCCCGCCCGCGCGTGTCGGGCGGGGCCGGACATCCCCCACCTGCCACAGGATGCCGCGGCGCGCTCCGCGGCGACGCCGGAACCGGGCCGGCTTTAATCCGTTCGGTCGGCGCGGCGCAGGGTCGCGGAAAGACATTCGGTCCATGAACAAGATCATCCTCGGCGCGGCGCTCGCGCTCGGCCTCGTCGTCGGCGCCGCAAGCCCGGGCCTCGCCTCTCCCGGCGACGGCCTCGACCGGAACGCCGCCGCGCAGGGCAACGGCCGCTTCGGCGGCATGCACCGCAACGCCCGGATGGAGTCGCGCACGATGATGCACCGCGCCCACCGGATGCGCCGGCACCATCGCCACCATCATCACCGCTGAGGCGGTCGGCCTGCCGATCCGGCGGTTTTCGGCCGCGGTGCGCGGACCGGATCGGAAACCCCTTCCGGTTCGGCCGGTTTTCGGGGATCAGTGGTGCCGGAGGGTGGCGGGCGCAGCGGCTTCTGCTACGCCCGCCCCGGTTTGCGCGCCCGCGGGGCCGGGCGCGGCACCGCGGAGGATCGATGCTGGGATCGGGACGGTTGGGGCGGCTCGCCCTGGGATGCGTCGCGGCGCTGGCCGCATCCGCTCCGGCGGAGGCGCAGGACAGGGCGGTCCCGCCCCTCGTCTTCACCGGCATCCCCGACCAGGACGAGAGCCGCCTGGTCGAGCGCTTCGGCAGGGTCGCGGCCTATCTGGAGGCCAAGCTCGGCGTGCCGGTGCACTACATCCCAGTGAAGAGCTACCCGGCGGCGGTCACCGCCTTCACCAACGGGCAGGTGCAGCTCGCGTGGTTCGGCGGCTTCACCGGCGTGCAGGCCCGCAAGGCCGTCCCGGGCTCCCAGGCGATCGCGCAGGGCGCCGAGGACGCGGCGTTCAAGACCTACATCATCGCCAACGCCGCGACCGGCCTGAAGCGCGGGGCGGACTTCCCCAAGGACATCCAGGACAGGACCTTCACGTTCGGCGCCCGCGCCTCGACCTCCGGGCGGCTGATGCCGGAATACTTCATCCGCCAGGCCTTCCCGGGGAAGAGCCCTGAGCAGGTCTTCGCCCGGGTCGGATTTTCCGGCGACCACACCCGCACGATCCAGCTGGTCCAGTCCGGCGCCTTTGCGGTGGGCGCCGTCGACTACTCGGTCTGGGATCTCGACACCAAGGCCGGCAAGGTCGACCCGACGGCCGTCACGGTGATCTGGGAAAGCCCGACCTTCCCCGACTACCAGTGGACCGTGCGGGGCGACGTGGAGCAGACCTACGGCGCGGGCTTCACCGAGAAGCTGCGGACAGCCCTGACCGGCGTCACCGACCCGGCGATCCTGGAGCCGTTCGGGCGGTCGAAGTTCGTGCCCGTGAGCAACGCCGCCTACGAGCCCCTCGTCGCAGTGGGCCGCTCCACCGGCCTGCTGGACTGAACGCCGTGGCGGGCGGGACCGGATCCCCGGCGGCGATCGTCCTCGCGGACGCCGCGGCATCCTATGGCGGGCGCCCGGTGCTCACCGGCATCGACCTGACCGTGCGGGTGGGGGAGCGCCTCGCGCTGATGGGCCGCTCGGGGGCCGGCAAGTCGACCCTGATCGGCCTGATCCACGGGCAGGCGCCCGAGCGGGTGGCCCTGGTGCCCCAGGCCGCCGCCCTGGTGCGCCCGCTCTCGGTGTTCCACAACGTCTACATGGGCCGTCTCGACCGGCGCTCGACCCTGCACAACCTCCGCAACCTGGTCCGCCCCGCGCGGCGCGACGTCGCCGCCGTGGAGGATGTCCTCGGCCGGGTCGGGCTGGCCGACCAGCTCTGGGCCAAGGCCGGGGCCCTGTCGGGCGGCCAGCAGCAGCGCGTCTCGGTGGCCCGCGCCCTCTACAACGGCCGGCCGATCCTGGTGGGCGACGAGCCGGTCTCGGCGCTGGATCGCCAGCAGGGCGGCCGGATCCTCGCCGAGCTGGCCCGCAGCCACGAGACCCTGATCCTGGCGCTGCACGACGTCGCCCTGGCCCTCGCCCATACCGACCGGATCGTCGTGCTGGAGGCCGGCCGCATCGTCCTCGACGCGCCCTCCGCCGGCCTCGATCCGGCGCGCCTCAGCCCCTTCTACGAGGCCGCCTGATGAGGCGCGGCGCCGCGTTCCTGCCGCGGCCGGGCTACGCTTCGGTGAGCCGCTGGCTCCTGGCCGCCGCGCTCGCCGGCCTGCTCGTGGCCGACCTGCAGGTCACCACGCTCCATCCCTGGTCCGACCTTTCCCGCCTGCTGGGCGGTCTGACCCGGCCCGACCTCCTCGCCGTGGACGGCCGGAGCGTCGTCTACACGGTGGCCTTCGCGGTGCTCGGCGTCGGGCTGGGCGCCGGGACGGGCCTGCTGCTGGCGATGCCCTTCGCCCGCTCCCGCGCGGTCCGGCTCGCCTGCGCGGCCGTCCGCGCCGTCCACGAGCTGTTCTGGGCGCTGCTCCTGATGCAGGTCTTCGGGCTCTCGGCGACCACCGGCGTGCTCGCCATCGCGCTGCCCTACGCGGGCATCTGCGCCAAGGTCTATGCCGAGCTGATCGAGGAGGCCGACCTCGCGGCCCTCCGGGTCCTGCCGGCGGGCACCGGCACGGTCTCGGCCTTCCTGTACGCCCGCCTGCCCGAGGTGGCCGGGCGCATGCGCGACTACACCCTCTATCGCCTGGAATGCGGCCTGCGCTCCAGCCTCGTGCTCGGCTTCATCGGCCTGCCGACCATGGGCTTCGCCTTCGAATCCGCCTTCCGCCAGGGCCGCTACGCCGAGGCCGGGGCGCTGCTGCTGATCTTCTACGCGCTGATCGGCACGCGCCGGCTCTGGGTGCGCGCCCGGACCCTGCCGGTCCTGCTGGTGGGCGCCGCGCTGGCGCTGCCGCCGACCGTCGGCAGCGCGGCCATCGGCCCGAGCCTCGCGCGCTTCCTCGGCCACGACATCGTGCCGGCGCCGCTCCGGGGCGCCCCCCTGGCCGAGCCCGAGACCTGGGTGCGGCTCTGGTCGTGGCTGCGCCCGATCCTGACCGAGCAGATCCTGCCCGGCACCGCGCAGACCCTGGTCCTGGCGCAGATCGCCCTGGCGGCGACCGCCCTCGGGGCCCTGGTCCTGTTCCCGCTCACCGCGCGGCGCTTCGCCGGCCCCCTCGGGCGGCCCCTCGGGCGGGCGCTGCTGGTGGTGGTGCGCTCCACGCCGGAATACATGCTCGCCTATGTCGGCCTGCAACTGCTCGGCCCCTCGATGCTGCCGGCGATCCTCGCGCTGGCGCTGCACAATGCCGGGATCGTCGCCTACCTGATGGGCCGGCACGCCGACGCGATCCCCTACCGCGCCGACGCGCCGCGGGGCCTCGACCTCTACGCCTACGAGACCGTGCCCCGCCTCTACGGCCAATTCCTGGCCTACCTGCTCTACCGCTGGGAGCTGATCCTGCGGGAGAGCGCGATCTTCGGGATCCTGGGGGTCACGACGCTGGGCTTCTACGTGGACGCCGCGATCTCGGAATTGCGCCTCGACGTCGCCACCCTCCTGATCGCCGCCACCGCCCTGGTGACGGTGGCGGTCGACGCCGTCTCGCGCGCCTTACGCCGGTCCCTGCGGATCGACGCCTTGCCGACCAGACTGTCGGGTCCGCAGCCGATCACCGGGGCGGAGGCCCCGTGAAGGGGCAGGGGTGCGGTCGGAACACGCGCCCCGACTGCCCCCTCAGGATGTGCGAGAGCAGCCGCCTCGGCCCGCGCGGTGTGAACCGCGTAGCCCCTGCGGCGGAGGGGGAACCACGGGGTCGATGTCGGGCACTCTCACCACTTGTAGCTGACCTTCGCGAGCACCCGGCGGGCATCGCCGTAGAAGCAGGAATTCTCCGCCTGGCAGGACGAGACGAAGCGCCGGTCGGCGAGGTTCGTGGCGTTCACCTGGAAGCGCCAGTTCTCGTAATCGTAGTGCACCTGCGCGTCGAACAGCACGTAATCGGGCAGGCGCAGGGAGTTGGCCACGTTGGCGAACGAGCGCCCGATGTAGCGCACGCCGCCGCCGAACCCGAAGCCGCGCCAGTCGCCGGCCGGGATCGTGTAGTCGAAGAACAGGTTGGCGAGGTTCTCCGGGGTGTTGACCGGCACGCGCCCGATCTGGTCGAGGTTGCCCCGCACGGTGTTGATCCCGAAGACCGTGTAGGAGGCGACGACGTTGAGGCCGTCGAACAGGTTGGCCACGAGCTGCGACTCGAAGCCGGTGGAGCGCACCTCGCCGATCTGCTGCTGGAACAGCGTGTTCGCCGGGTTCGGGGTCTGCACGTTGCTGCGGTGGATGTCGAAGCCGGCAAACGTCAGGAAGTAGCCCTGGCCGGGCGGCTCGAACTTGACGCCGCCCTCGATCTGATCCCCCGTCTCCGGCCTGAAGGTCTGGCCGTTGATGTCGGTGCCGATCAGCGGCTGGAACGAGGTCGAGTACATCACGTACGGCGCGAGGCCGAAGTCGAAATTGTAGATCGCCGCAGCCCGGTAGGTGAAGGCGCTGTCGTTGCGGCCGTTGCTGTTGGCGGGCGTCAGGCGGTCGTAGACGCGGTTGTCGACGAAGTCCTGACGGCCGCCGAGGATCAGGCTCAGCTCCGGCGTCAGCTTGATCTGATCCTGGAAGTAGAGCCCGACCTGCTGGAACGAATCCGCCTGGATCAGGTAGGGCGAGGCCGAGACCGCTTGCGGGCCGTAGAACGGCGCGAGGATATTCAGGTTCGGGCCCGGAAAGCCCGAGGCTTGATTGTCGTGGATCTGGAAGTTCCGGTACTCCACGCCCATCAGGAAGTCGTGCTTGAAGAAGCCGTCGAAGAACCGGGCCTCGGCCTGGGTGTCGACGTCGAGCTGGGCGACCTTGGCGTGGTCCCGGAACAGGTAGCGGGCGAGCTGCGTCTGCTGGGGATCGGCGTAGCCGAGCTGGCCGATATAAGAGTTCTGGTAGCTCTCCGCGAAGGCGTAGCGGGCGTTCTGGCGCACCGCCCAGGTCTCGTCGAAGACGTGCTCGAACTCGTAGCCGATGAACGCCTGGTCGCGCCGGAAGGTGTTGAAGCCGGCATCGCCGACGTTGAGCGAGCGCGGGATGCGCAGGCCCAGCACCGTGGGCTTCACCGTGCCGAAATAGGGCAGGAAGTTCGAGGTCACCGCCGTGTTGTCGTGCTGGAAGCTCGACAGCACCGTGAACCGGGTCGCGCCGTCCGGCTTATAGGTGAAGGCCGGAGCGATGTAATAGCTGTCGTCCGGCGCGCCCTGGACCTGCGTGCCGCCGTTGCGGGCGTAGCCGGTCAGGCGGGTGAACCAGTGGCCCTCCCGGTCGGCCGGGCCGCCGACGTCGAAGGCGGCGTAGCGCTGGTCGAAGGAGCCGCCGCCGACCTCGATCAGCCCGAACGGGTTCTCGGTCGGGCGCTTGGTGACCTGGTTGATCAGGCCGCCGGGATTGCCGGCGCCGAACAGCACCGCGGCGGGGCCGCGCAGCACCTCGACGCGCTCCAGCCCGAAGGTGTTGATCCGGTAGTAGGCGAAGCCGTAGTTCAGGAGCTGCAGGCCGTCCCGGTAGAGGCCGTAATCGCTGGCCACGAAGCCGCGCAGCTGGAAATAGTCGAGGCGCGAGTCGGCCCCGAAGGTGCCCGCATAGGTGCCGGCCACGTACTGCGTCGCCTGCTGCAGGGTCTGGGCGTTCTGCGTGTCGATCTGCTGGCGCCCCACGACCGTGATCGATTGCGGTGTCTCGATCAGCGGGGTGTTGGTCTTGGTGGCGGTGGCCGAGCGCTTCGCCACGAAGCCGTCGATCGGGCCGGTGGGGCTCTCCACCGCCCGCGCGACCGCGCCGGCCTGCGCCACCGGGACCGGACCGCCCCGCGGCTCTCGACGCTGAGCTCCTCGAGCTGCACGCTCCCGCCGGCCGGCGGGCTGGAGATCCCGCGGCGCGGCGCCGCATCCTGGGCGAAGCCCGGCGCAACCTGCGCCAGGACGGCGAGCGAGGCGCCGGCGAGAAGGGCGCGCAGGGCGCCTGGATAAGGGTGAGCGGCTCTCATCGGACCTGTGCCCCGTACGACCTCGCGGGCAGCCGACCGCGTGCGCCGGGATCAGGCCCGGCGGGGCTGCACCGCAGTTTAGAATTGTGCTAAAGTGCTGTGATTACTCAGCTTTCCAGAACCTGGAGTACGGGTGGTCCGGCTCGACCGCAAGGCGGCTTCGCGCGGAAGGCGAGGAGTGTTGCCAGCGCGACACGTGCCGGTGAGGCGGCCCCGCGGGGCAGGGCGGGCCGCGCGTCCAGGATCGTCCGGCGATCGTCCGACCCTCCTCCGGCGATCGTCTGGCACGTCCCTGTGGACAGGGCCGGCCGCGACGTCCGGCGGGCGGCCTACTTCGCGCGGCCCGCGAGCCAGCCGGCCAGCAGATCCGCCACGGCGTCGCTGTTGGTCTCCAGCATCATCATGTGGCCGTTGCCGTTCAGGCCCCGGTCGGCCAGCCGGATCACGTCGGGCTTGGCGCCGGCCTGTGCCAGGAAGGCGACCGTGCAGTCGTCGTAGGTGGCGTGGAAGGAGGCCTCCGCGGTCACCACCACGGCCGGCACCTTGGCGAGGTTCGGCAGGGTCCGCACAGGCTCGCCCTGCAGCCAGCAACGGATCCGCCCGTCCGCCCCCCTGCTGTCCGTCCCCTTGGCGTCCGGGCCCCTGTTATCCGGACCCTTGGTATCCGGACCCTTGGCCTGCTGCACCACGATCAGGTCCTCGGGCGCCTTGACGGGCGGCTCGAAGGTCAGTGGCATCCGGGTCAGCCCGTAGGCGCGGGCGCGGCCATCCCCGGCCTTCTCCCAGAACTCCCTGCCGCCGCGGAACTGCACGTCGAAGAAGGGCGGTCCGTTCGGCTCGACGGAGACATGCGCCTTCACGAGGTCCGGCCGCGCATCCGAGGCCGCCCAACCGAACAGGGCCGCCTGACCGTGGGTGACCAGGATCGCGGGTCCGACCTTCTCCAGGAGCGCCATCAGGGCGGGATCGACCAGTTCCTCGGTCTGCTGGCTGTTGGCGAGGAACGGGACCTGACTGGCGAAGAACTGGTCGAAGGCGGCGTTGCCCTGCACGCCGGGGCCGCCCGGCCAGCGGGTGTGGAGCTTGGCCTGCGGGTAGAGGTCGTAGACCTCCGGCGCCGTGTGGGTCCGCTCCAGGCTGCGGGTGCTCAGCCGGTCGTAGGGGCCGTAGACCTCCGGGTTGGTGCCCGAGCGTCCGCGCCCGACCTGATCGACCACGTAGACCTGATAGCCCCTCTCGACGAAGCGCTGCACCCAGCCCGGCCGTCCGTCCGCGGTGGCGAGGTAGTTCACGCCGGTCTGGGCCAGCCCGTGCACCATCACGACCGGGTAGGGCTGCGTGATCCGGGCCGGGGTGCGCGACTGCACGAACATCTGGCCGACCATGACGGTCTTGTCGCCGAGCTTCTGGTAGCGGCCGCCGATGTAGAAATAGCCTGCCCGGGTCACCGGCTCGTCGGCCGCCGGCCCCTGTGAAGACGCCTGTGAAGATTCCTGTGCGGGCGGCAGGGACGGGGGTCGGGCCGGGGCCGTCGCCTGGGTCGGGAGCGGGGCCGGGACCGTGCCCTGAGCCCGCGCCGCCCCCATCGCCAGGAGACCCCCGTGAACGACGAGCAGCGCCGCGAGGGCGCCGTTCGCGATGCCGTTGCCGGCCATGCCGTCTCTCCAGAATGCGCCCCGCTCCCCGCGGACGCTTGTTGCGGCAAACGCAACGCTCGCCAACCGGGAAAGCTGCACGGTTCGGCTCTGCGCGTCTCGGCGTGCATCGCGGGCGCGTCTCGGCGCGGCGCGCCCGCGATGCACGCCGGCGCGGCGCCCCTGCGCCAGACGCACCGCGGGAGGCGGACACCGGTCAAGCCCGGACCCACGCGCATGCCAGGCGCGACAACCGCGATGCTGGCGCGGGCGCGGCGCAGCACCCACCTTGGCTTGGTACGCACGCCGGAAGCGGCGCCCTCGCCCTGACAGCCCGGGCGGGACCGAACGAAGGACTCCAAGCCGTGGATCCCGTAACCGCCAAGACCCTCGTCTCCGCCGCCCTGGTCGCCTCCATCGCCCTGTTCAGCCTGATGGCGGTCCAGGCGGTCTTCGCGCAGGTCCTGGCCGACCTTCGTGACGCGCGATCGGCCCCGAAGGCCGTGCCGGTGCCGGTGC
>Ga0160428_1002586_pt1 | contig 10740 bp, 8 predicted proteins | sample SolpanmetagenomM_FD_108198 | JGI IMG/M metagenome (GOLD analysis project Ga0160428, IMG submission 108198) | Solar panel surface microbial communities from Lawrence Berkeley National Laboratory, California, USA - M | ecosystem: Engineered > Built environment > Solar panel > Unclassified ...
ATGGCATTAGATGGCATTAGATGGCATTAGATGGCATTAGATGGCATTAGATGGCATTAGATGGCATTAGATGGCATTAGATGAAATTAGATGGCATTAGATGGCATTAGATGGCATTAGATGAGAGTTCCTTACTCGACAAGTTCTTCTTTGCACGATGAATCATCCTTTTCAGATGAATTGTTCATTACTTGACAAGTTCCTGCTTGCACGATGTATTATCCTTCTCCGATGAATTGTTCCTTGCTCGACAAAAGGTATCAGATATCAAAAATACGGAAAAATTCCAAGTATATGCAAAACTCACGGTCTGAAGCCATTGCCCAGACCAGCCCCTTCAGGGGCGATTGATCGTAATTCGGAAGAACTAACTACCTTCCACAATCCACGAGACTTAAAAGCTGCCGCAGGCAATTATTCCATCAACAGGCACAGCTGCAAGGTTACCCTTAAGCATATCCGCAACCACCACTCTTTTCTTGTTGTTATGGGTGTTGCCGTTGCGATTGTGTCGTGTTTTATGGACCTCAATCTCTTCTGCATCGCTTTCTATACTGCGTGACTTCTTGCGTTTCGTAGTCGTTGTTGCTTGACGTCTTTTCTTGGATTTGACTGGCATGCTCGGTTCTAGAAATTCTTCATCTAGCTGACCGCCATCGACGATGGAATCTGGAGTATAGACATCACTTCTGTTGTCTTCCTCTGAAGAAACTTTTCGCTGCTGCTTGAACATCGGATACATTGATTCCACGGCAGACACGAAAGATTGCTGAATGAAATAAAAACCATAACGACTTGTTTAAGAAACTCCCAAGTACGACGCACGCACGCCCCCCCATTCTGAAACCAATGCCAGATCTTCGCTTTCTTCTTCCTCACGTACAATTAAACTCGGATGGGTATCAAATTAATGCTAGCCAGCTTCCTGCAAGCGAGCGCATTGTTGCATTGACGGAACTGATGCACCAGAATGAAGTGCAACCCGTTGGCCATCCCAACTATCCGGCACCCCCATCTTGGAGCATGCTGCTGATCAATTATCAACGTCACATCTGGAAAGTCCCACGGGCATGGGCTATGGAAAAGATCGGACCTGTTGCGTATACGTTTCCAGGTCTCCAACGGGATTCTTGCATTACTCACCTTAACCCATTTGATCGACCGATGGAGCTTCGAGCGGGCCAAGTGAAAGCATATGATTTTATCCGTCATCGTCTTTCGAATGTATGTGCAACCGGGATCGCTCAGTTACCTACTGCGTGGGGTAAAAGCTGTCTAGGGATCTTTCTTGCGCGACACTTTTATGAATGTCATACGAAGCAAGATCCGAATTGTGTTTTCCGGGTTCTCATCGTGGTAACGACAACAGAGATTGGCGATGAATGGCGCAAAACCATTGCCATGTTTTGTAGCAATGCTGCAATCAAGCCCAAATCGCGCGCAACGAGGAAAAAGACGAAGCTCAATGATACCACTGAGAACAACAATCAAGAAAGTCAGGGAGTAGTCGCTTTATTGGATGGCAAGAATAAACAGCATCGAACGAACCCAAATGCCATGTTTCTCATTGCAACCATACAAACCCTGGCACGCCTGCCATTCTCTACTGAACCACAAGATCGTCTGCTACCCTTTCACTTCACGATCTATGACGAAGCACATCATTTTGGAGCCGGGTTATTCAGTCAGGTCAATTATGCAGCGCATGGAGCCCGGATTTTGGGCTTGAGCGCAACACCCAACCGAGTAGACGGCATGGAAAAAGTATTACAGCATCACCTGGGATCTATCTTTTACCGCGAAGAAGTGACGGTTCAGCCATCTCAATGGACGTTGCATCTCCATGCGCTTGATTTCCCAGTCACTGTGAAACTGTGTTGGGTGCCTCAACGACAACGAATGGAAGAAACCTTCAATGCAAAAGTGAAAGCTCTTTCGCTCTGTGATGCGAGGAATCAATACATTGCTCAAGTATTACTTGATGTCTTGCAACAACATCCATTGCGACGCATTGTTGCGTTCTCGTTGCTCAAAGCACCCGTCTATGCAATTGCAAAACAGCTTCAGTTACTGTTGTCTTCTAAGACAACCACTCTAAACAACAACAATCATGACGAAATCGTGGTGAGCACCTACACGGGCAATGACAAACAAAAGGGAGTCAAGTTACAAGACGTTCTGTCATCCCATCTGATCTTGACGACCTACAGTGTGTTTGGAGAGGGTATTTCTTGTGAACAATTGAACGGCATGGTGGTGATTACTGACCTTGCCGGCGCTGGGAAAATGGAGCAGCCGCTCGGTAGATCCTTGCGAAAAGCACATGAAAACATTGATGTCGTCGTGGTTGATTTTGACGATCAAATTCTTTCCGGCTTAATCCATAATCGTGTTCGACAGTACAAGAATCGTATGGGCGAAAAGGGTATGACAACGATTAGGTGGAAACCAGATCCAGTAACGCTTTTACCTATGAGAAAGACTTGATCAACAGTATATTATTTTCCGTTATCGGCAGCAAATGTCATGAAATGAAAAGCAATTGAGAGAAGCGTCATCCAGACTCAACGAAATGCTTGGTGCGCGTCAAACAGGGGTATGGGCTATTCGTGCCGTCCACATTGCATTTGTGCTTTACGTTGTCGCAAATCCGTATATTCACAAGGACACCAATGATCTATCCGATCCATTTCGGCGTTGTTTTGGGTTAGATGCGTACAGTGTCATCTATCTTGCGGTATGTGCCGCGCTACTTGTGCATTGGTGGTTCCATTCTGATATTTGCATCTTGAGTAAAATGGAAGAACTTGTCTCTGGCAAGTCATACAATCAGGGATTTATCCACAGATTAGTCTCTCCAATTTATAATTTACCGAATCAAGGAGAGATGATCCGTTTCCTCAGTTATGCGGTGGTGTTATTCAATGCCACGCTCGTGTACCGTGCCAAAAAATAAAGCTCTCTCCTTGACTTGCTCTCTCACTCTCTCTCTCTTCTTCCTTTTCTGCGTGTACTTCCAAGTCCACATTCCACATTCCTGTGTGCTCACCCAACCTTTATTCTTATATACCAAGTCATCCGGTCGTTATTCATATTTTCAATCTATTATTCCCTATACCATATCCATATTATTTCATCATGGTACAAGAACAATCCACCTTCGACAACGCTCTTTCTCAGAGCAACGTTGTGATCCAGCCACAATCGGCCGATGAATTGGAAGACTGGCTGGCAAAACATTGTAATGCAGCTGACCAATCTACAAATCTGACGACATTCCGAGGCAAGAAGAAGGATCAGAATGGCAATATAATCCGGGAAGGGAGCTGGTATCTCTTCGACAGGCATCGCGAAACCTTTGCCGATCATTTTGTACGGATCTATGATCAATGCAGCAGCAGCAACGGCTCTCTTCCATGCCTCAATATGTTAATCCCAGCGGGAGACGGGTGGCGATGCAAACCGTATCTTGATGTCGATTTTCCCAATGCGAATGTCTATCAGCAATTCTTGCAACACATTAAGCTATCACGCGACGAATTTTATCGTGAAGTTCGCCGCTGTTTCGCCAAATTTGTGCTCCCACTCGCTCCAAACCATGAAACTGACGAAGAAGTTCATGACAGTGTCATTGCGTTCAGCAAGCAGCCAAGCAATGATCACAAGTTCCATCTGATGTACGTTGGCAAAGAGGATATCACATGGACTAAAGAAGAAATGAAAGAGAGACTGTATAAAGTCGCACGCTTCATAAATACCTACTTTCGCATGGAAGAGTTGCACAAGAAGCAACCGATTATGGTAAAAACAAACTAGTCCGCAGAGCGTCTCCAATCTGGACACTCATCTTTCTTCTTTTGTTAAGGTCCCGGCAGTTCCGCCATCGCAGCAAAACCCCAAGGGGATCCCTGCGAAACGTTGGGTCACTCATTTTGACGAGGGCAATCCTTCCACTCCCTTCGGAGGGTACTTGGCTGCCTTCATAGATGTCAACGTGAAAGGTTTTCGTCCCCTTGGTTGTTCGAAGAAACCGGGTGAGCGAAACAAAGACAATGTTTACCATATCTATCGCCTCAATGCAACGCCAATGGTCAAAGTCAAGTTGACCAAAGATATTTTCCTTGCCTCGTTGGTGTTGCCATCGGGACAAGAGTCGTTCCGTGTTCGCAAAGCTGATCAAATGAATATTGAAGACGGTGACGAGATGGGTCTCGAAGATGATCCATACACAGAGCTTGACGGACCAGTTCAGCTTACTCCTAACATCAATAATTGGCTTGCACATCAACGAGATGATATCTCACAACAAAGTCATAGTGTTTGGGGTACGAAGCGCCGTCTGTCCGCATCGTCATCAAGAGGATGTAGCAGCAATCGTCTGTCAGACACAGCTTCACGTGCCGAAGCGGAACTCAATGATGAAGAATATCAAAATCAAATACTAGGAAGAAAGAAGCAAAAACCGAAGCGCAGAACTATCTCGCATGCACATCTAGATAATGTGTCAACGACAAGTTCAAGCGTTTCGCGGTCGCATACTTGTAAGTTTTCCCTCCTTTGTTGGAACAGGTTTAACAATTTACTGACTTTCCTCTTCGTAGCACGACAGCCCAGACCGACCGCATTGGGACGTGCTGCCAAACCTCAACCAAAAAAGAATGAAACTGCTTTTGGAGATTTAATTCCTGCTGATTTGGAATACTTTGGTAACCTGAGTGCCCGTGCTGCAGTGCTGCAAAAGCATTCTGTCGAAGTGGAACCTCGATCTATGTCTCACATGGCAAACACGTATCACAAACAAACCACGAAGGGAAATGATGTGCATATTTCACGTCGACCCCTGCCTGGTACCGTGCGACGTTATGACGCGGAAAATACCTTGCGAGCGTTCGTGACTAACAATTCGAAGATGAGATGGGGTCAAGCTTTACATGACCGCCAATCGACCTTTGCAAATTTAGTACGAGCAGCAAACCCAGAAAACAAAGAGTCTATCATGATTTCGTTCAAAGAACTGGGCATTTCGGAACAGAATTTGACCCGGGAGTTGGCGGTGAAATTGAATGCCGCCATGATCCATCAAAGTCCAGAATACTATGCAGAAGTGTTACAGTATTTGGTAGGCACCAATGGCCGCAAACAAGGACGTATCGAGGTGGATGGCGGCAGTGGGAAAAGTCTTCAGTGGTGGATCTTCAACAAGAAGAATCATGGCTGGAGAACGAAGAATAACGTGAATACCCATATTCTAGCCACTCTGCGTGGTGTTTTTGTTGCGTATCGAGAATATTTCCGTCGTTCCGTCAAGTCCATTGATCAAGAGTTTCCCGATGCACGGGCATCGGAATGGTTTAGTTCTGATAACCCCGAAGAGTATCATCCGGTGCTTTTTTGTTATGATGACACGATCCGCAGTATCATTGGCGGGCACGAGACTCAGACGTGTAATAGTAAAACTGCCGAGGCATGGGAATGTATTATTCGAAACCGCAGCATTGTGCCCGATGGGAGTATCACCAATGCGCTCAATGAGGATCGGTATAAGCTTGCGTTCTCAAATGGGGTCTATGACTTGCAACGATATGAATTTCGCGCAGGAAAACCAGAGGATTTTATCAGTTACAATTTTGGTTACGAGTATTATGATTGGAAAACGCAGATGGAAAATGCACCTGAGCATCAACCGTTCATCAATGGCTGGAAGAAATTCTTGGCAACCATCTTTCCCGGTAGCGATATAAGCTTGTGGATGTATCGAGTTCTCGCCTCCTGTAGTGGCGGGGAGCCGATGGATTTGCTTTTCATTCTCACAGGTGCGGGAAGTAATGGCAAAAGTGTCTTTATCCGTCTTCTTGAATCGCTGTGGTGTTCGGAGAATGGATACTACATTACCATCAGTTCCTCGAAACTCACCGAAAGGAAAGGGTATAGTTCAGCTGCGGATCCACAGACTGCTCAATTGAAGGGCAAGCGCGTGCGAGCAGATACAGAACCACAAGAAGGTGTTCCTCTGAATGCCGCATATATCAAGGAACGATATGATACGGTCACTTGCCGTGGACTATATGAAGGCAGTGCACGCAACCAATATCATTTCTACAAGCATTTCCTCGCTTGCAATACGACCCCTCCTTCGCCGGCTGATGAAGCGAACACCAGAAGACAGATCCATATTCCCATGGTGGTTCGTTTCACAATGAAGCCAAATAAAGAAGATCCATTGGACGAGCCAGCAGATGATCTCGTCAGCCGGAAATGTCAGCAATGGAAACACTCGCTCATGAGTTACTTGATCTCGCTGTGGAGAAAGCATGATGCTGGAAATGCCGGGAAATCCGATCCTTTACGGGTGAATGACCTTCCTCCCTCCATTCAAGAAACGAACGAGAAAATGCGTTTGAATGCAGAGCTTGCATTACGATTCGTTGCAGAATTGAAAAAGTCAACCTATGGATTTATGCCGTTTACACAGATTTGGGAACTTTACCTCGCTGAGTATGATGCAGAAAATAGTAGCAAGCAAGCCCAGCGTACAAATGCCAGGATTAGCAAAGAACAAATGTATCGTCATCTCGATCGGAAGTTTGGACAACCGCAAGTTATCTCGGAAGGAGACGATAAAGGCGAGTATTATCGTTGCTTCCATAAAACGATGGCTGAACCCACTGCATATAATCTAAAAGCTCGACAAGTGAAGCAATCTCTTGGACAAAAGATGGCACAAGATTTGGCGCGCATGCGTAAGGGTCATTGGGATATACCGTCCACGAAAGGTTATGAGGAAATTCAAGCTCCACCTGAAGCCTTAGTATACCGTCCCAAACAAGAAGGAGAAGTGCTACCAGATTCGGATGACGAGGAGGGTGATCTCCTTCCGTTGACGAGCGACGATGATAGCCAGGGAGGAACGGATGAGGATCACGATGAAGATCACGATGAGGATCACGATGAGGACGAGGATGAGGATGACTTTATGGAGGAGGATGATGATGCGCGGGCCGCACATTGTTCCTCCTCTTCTTCAGTTGGCAGTCCTGAGCAGCATGCAAACTTCGCATTTTCGGATGACGTCGATGGAAATATCAGTGAGATTTCGATCACTGAAAACACCGTTCCCGCTGGGCCTTCCCTCAAACGTAAGAGACTCATTCCGCGTCGGTTGCGAGAGGAAGTAAGTGTAGTCTCTGACGAGGACGAGGAGGAACAACAAAATAGAGAAGATCACGACCAAGTTGCTAATGAAGTCAATCGAAAACGACAACGCGTGGTAGAGTCAGACAGCGAGAGTGAACCGCCAGATGTTACTGCTGTTGCTGCTGCTGTTCCAGAAGGTGGTCCTAGTTGCGGAATCGTTGCTCAACCTCCTACAGGAGCACCAACAACTGCAACAGTCAGGGTCCATAAAAAGAAATATCGCAATCATAAGAGTGGCAATAAATTCATTGATGAAGGTGCTAATGTGAGCGATGATGATGGAGAAGGTGACGAAGAGGAAAAGGATCTCGAACTGGACAGCGACCGTCAGTTCATCGATGACACCCAAGCCGCCGAGGAACACGATGACGCGGGAGAGCCCGAAGAAGAGCAAGAAGAAGGGATTGAAACTGAGCTGGAATCAAGTAAATGAACGACTTGATCGGTTGAACGTGGGTGTGCACTTGGCGTTTTGCAATGTGGCTTTCAATCTCATCAAGTTTCTTTGTCGTCGCGTACAAAGTCATTTTTGTACTTTCTCTTCCTCCTTGTCTCAAAAACTTTTCGCATCTATACCCACATCATACGCAAATGCCATGGGAATTACAATGTATTCTTCAACTTCAGTTTGGCCTTTCCATCACACCATCACCATTTCTACTTTATCTGGTCGATCAGCAAGGAGAAAACAATATCTTTTTGACATTCGCATAAGTGCGGACATGGAGGATTTCATGATCAATGACGTTTGTATGAATAAAAAAGAAACGTCCCTTTTCATGTATCGATGCATTTATCACAGAGACTCACATCCATTGGGTGGCGACGACCAACATCATGACGCTTTACGGGCCCGGCAGATCAGAACTATGGAATGTACCATTGATTCAACAACACTGGATGCCTATCGTCATCCACCAATTGATGATGTTGAATACTTTGACTGGGTCATCAATTTGTTGTTCTACGAAAATCGGAGAAAATACCCAGATCACTGGCAGGCTACTTTGATTCGCAAAACATTTGAAATCAAGACAACGTTAATTATATACTGCAACCTAACGGCAGTTTGTTCAAAGTAGATTTCGCTTTGGCAGCTTTTGAGCATGCTGAAACAATGTGTGTATTTTTTTCTCTTGATTGCTTGACTCAAAAAAAGCCATATACACCGCTGATTTCTCTTTGAATATCCCTTTATTGCGCATACCATGTCGAAAACCAAATTATGGGGTCCCTCGGCATGGACCTTTCTGTTCTCGGTTGCCTTTGGATATGATTTAAATGATGATTTTGAAAGCAATATACAAAAAGAACGGATTTATCGATCATTCTTTGCTTGTGTGCCAGATATTCTTCCGTGCGTGTACTGTCGGCAATCGGCACGAAAATCTTTTCGAAAACAAAAAGTGTCTGCTTACATCAAGAAGTATCCGCATTTTCCTTGAATTCGTATGGTCTATGACCTAAAAGATGATGTCAACCGCAAACTGATAAAACAAGAAGCGCAACTTCGCAAGAAGCTCAAAGGTGGTCATAAAAGCGCAAAACCCAACAAGCCATCACCACCCTTCAAGAAAGTACTTCAAAAAATTCTGGCCATGCGCGCAACGACATGCTCAAGCAGTTCTGGTCGATGAGATTTTCATTACAAGAAATACATGTTCTCCCAAATTCACTGCATGTCATTTCTCTCTCCGTTTCTCTCTCTCTTACTTTCTCTCTCTTTTTTCATTCTCTCTCTTCTCTCTCTCTCTTCCTTTGCGCGTCAAGCCCATTTTTTCTCTCTCGCTCACAGTCAACAACACTACCCCACTTTGCGAAGCGTATTTATTGCTCTTGTCACTTCAAACATATTCGATACCATCAACCATGTTTCATACCCACACCACCCCGGTGATTCGACGAGTCATGGTCGCTGACTTTATCTTGTTTCTCCTCGGCTTCTTGTCGTACATTGTCCAAGTGACACATCATCGCCAAGTCCTCGTTACCAATCCAAACGAACTCATCTACAATAACCCAACTCTCGTCCGTATTCGGAACTGGCGTTACGGTTCTTCGATTCTCAACTTTGGAGCCGCAACTGTCCTCGCCATGATTGTCATGCTCATTGTCAGCTCCTACGCTATCAAAGTTGCCGAGGTGTTGATCTGGATTGAAACATCTATCTTCATCGTCTGGTCCCTTACATCCTACTTCCGACGTCATCATGTGATCGATATGGTGTTCAGCTTGATGTGTCTATCCATCTTTGCAGCGTACTTCGGAATGATCTTCGCAAACAGCAATTAACGTCGCAAGCAGACAAACGCCGATTTTCAGGCACTCCGCCTCCGTTAGAGTTTCTTGTAATTGTTGTCATTCTTGTTTCAATATAGTTACTTTTCTCGTTCAATGATTTGTTATCGTTCATGATCGTCTGGCATGCATCAATGAATACGCACCATAGATCAGTAACAACCATACGATCCATTGATGTTTCATCAGGAAACGACGAATCGATTGATGTTGATGCTCCGTCGAACGTGCAGAAGACGGATGTATTGATGCAGCTCCAATCACTCCATCACTAGGCATAAGAGGTCGATCTTGACTGGACTTGACTTGGTCTAGTGTGGTATATGAAACCGTGGGTGAGTCATCCAGGCTGCTCAACGACATATCGGCGGTATCAGACCATGGTTGTTGAGATAACGGCAGCGAAGGGTCGGATGATCTCCAGCTCATTTTCGATGATAACACAGGCAAGGGTAAAAGATCGGAGAGTGGTAGTCAAATCAGTCAGGGTCAGGACGAATGCAAATATATTGATTAGAAAATAAATACAGAGGACGATTGCTTCTTTGTCAGGCACGTGAAATCACTCGAATTCGAATAGTGATTGGAGGAGAACATTGAATCCATCTCGTTTTGTCGTGATCTTACTTTTGGCATATTCCATGTTACGGAATGTCTGTTCCCAATGTCTCTCAAAGAATTCGGCAAGACGCATTTCTTTCAATCGTTCCATCAACGTATCGTCGTCCACCATGTAATTACCGAAGGGGGAGCGACCCATCATGAGGATAGCAGTAAGACGAACCACGTCGCGGAACATCGGGGAGATCTCCTCGCTCATGGCTGCCATAAACCAGTATTTCCAGAAGTGAGCACCGTAATGAGTGTAGATTTCTTCGCCTCTCTTGATCCCTCGTGACGCAAAGTACCAGACTTGTATTTGGAATCACCATAGACCATTGTCACGAACTCTGGTTCATGATCTCAGTCTAGCCGAGACCAGTCTCAATCGGCCAGGAATAACTCTCTCTTGGCTCAGGTGAAGAAAGCTATGTGAATAAAGTCTCATTACATCACCACATTATCACTAGACCACCAAGACCATCACTGGGACCTCAGCAGAGATTAACTCAAGACACAAACTCAAAGAAACACTATAACACGTTCAAACAGAACACACACAAACCGTACCGCTACACTTTACACTACCGATAACCAAAATACGCTGCAAAACCATCAACGACGCGTAACCAAAGCAATGTATAACAA
>Ga0160428_1002587_pt1 | contig 10739 bp, 14 predicted proteins | sample SolpanmetagenomM_FD_108198 | JGI IMG/M metagenome (GOLD analysis project Ga0160428, IMG submission 108198) | Solar panel surface microbial communities from Lawrence Berkeley National Laboratory, California, USA - M | ecosystem: Engineered > Built environment > Solar panel > Unclassified ...
AACATGCAAACGAATGCATACAATACTGCACTGGAGCAACATCAACAACAACAATCACAGAATCAGCATCAACAACAGCAGCAGATACATCAACAACAACCAATATATGATGGGAATGCATTCATGCATACACAATATAATCAACAAACGCGAACGAATACTGCAAATCCAATAACCCCAAATACACTCAATGCATCAGACAATGCAAATAAACCAAACACAATCAATACAATACCTGGAGGCGAAAGGGCATCAAGCAATCATATCAATCCCAATACACAGGGAGGAGCGAACCTCAACCAATCCATGTACTCAATGGCAAATCCGCAACAGTCAACTTACCAAGACATGATGATGGGATCATTACATCAACAAGCTCAAGAGCGCGCACAAAGACAAGCATATATTCATCCCTCTTACTTGCATCAGCAGCAACCTACTCCAATGATGCATTATCAGCATATCCAAAACAATCCAATGTATCACCCAAACCTCAATCTACCAATGCAACATATGCCCATGAATGGATATCCAACTCACATGCATATGCAAACACCGTATATGTACCCGTCAAACTCGTATCAAAGGCCATATATGCCGTACGCAGTCCCAAATAGGTAAAGCTCCGATGTGCGTACAAAGTCCGTGTCTAATATCCATAGTAGCACTCGTAAAATGCCTACATCTTCTTACAAGAGTACGTCAAAGCATCACGGTGCAATGCCAGGATACCACGTTACTACAGGTGAGCCGTTGAACTCCGCACGTTATCGGCCTCCCAATACGCCGAGTTATGAGTCAAATCGACCAATCAGCTATACCGAGTGGGAGAGAAACCAGATGAATCTCAACAAGTCCGCTCTCGGACAATCAGCAACCCGTCCTCTCCTTAGCCAGGATACATCAGCACTGAAAAGGCAGATTGTTGCTGCTCCTCGGATACAGCCTCCAGGCGCAATAGCCCCTATGTCGAACAATCCATCAATTTCTCCGAAAGTTCAAAGTGTGCCTATTAGCAAGTCAAAGCTCATAGCAACTCCATTTCCTCCGGGGCTGCGGAAAGTTCAGTATCGTCCACCAGATCAAACAACTTTGCCACATCCGGGATCTGAGAGTGAACGTGCTATTTCGATATCTTCGGAGCCGGAAGAAGTTTCAACGAAACCACCATCTCCGATCAAACAATCTTCTCCAGCCAAATCCGTCAAAGTGACCAATAGCACGAAAGAGGTGAAGCATTTCAAGGAGACCAAAGACATCAAGAATGTCAAAGCTGAGCCAAATTCCTCTCTTGGAGGATTGCAAGACGAGATTAAGATCCTCACCGATGCGGTGCGAGTCAGGCAGCGTACCGAACGCGTGTCAGAAGCAAAGATGGAAACCAGGGCTGAGAAGCTTGAGAAGAAGAAAGGTAGAGTATACAATTACATTGTGGTGGTTCTGACTAAACAGCAAGTAGCACCAAGGAAAGTCAGCAAAATACAACCTCAGTCTGCGCCATTTCGAATTGGTGATCGCGTCGAAACGCACCGATATGACGGATGGCACTATGCAAGAATCAAGGATATCAAGTTACCGCTATACTACATACATTACGAAGGTTGGAACATCGAATGGGATGAATGGGTAGATAGGGAGTTAGTCAGAAAGATTGGAGCTGGTAATCCTGGTACCGTCAAGGTTGGGAAACGTGGTCGTGAGACGGAAAGCAAATGGCACGAGTATGCAGGTAAGCTTATGTGTCTATCTGCAATATCTACGAATAGTTGCTGATTTCTCGTAGAGGAATTTATGTCTGCATATGCGACAATATGTCGTAGCCGCACCGCTCTTGCGTATGACCACCGCATGCTGCTCCATTCTTGTAACTGTGGCAATGATAGATACCATGCGGAGAATGCAGACCGCTTACCAGCCATCTTGCAAGTTTTGATGGAGCTTAACATCCTCAACTTACCTTGTCGCCTGAGCGGCCGTCTTGCCACTGGTCCTGAACTACGCGGTATACACTCTGAAGCACACGTTGTACAATACTTTGATCCCAAAGAACAGCGTGTACATGTATATAAGAGAGAGAAATCTGTAGGGGCCAAGCGAAGAAATACACTCTCGCTTGATTCTGATATAACGAAGCTAATGCCATGCGGTGGACTTGGCATCGGTGAGGATACCGTCTGGAACCCTGAGTTCACCGCATTGTCGGCTAGTGTTGCAGCTGGAACTGTACTTAATCTGGTAAGTGCATTGCTGGAGAAACAGGTGCTGAATGGCTTTGCACTTGTCCGACCGCCTGGTCATCATGCGGAACCCGATGCTGCTATGGGATTTTGTATATTCAACAATGTCGCTGTAGCTGCCCAACAGATCCTCGAGGAACATCCCGGAAAAAGGATCATGATAATCGACTGGTATAGGCTTTCAGGCTGATTATTGATCGCAACTAATCACATAACTACTAAAGGGATGTTCATCACGGCAATGGCACACAGAAAGCGTTCTATAGCAGCTCCGATGTGCTTTATCTTAGTGTACATCGCTTCGGCGACGGCTTCTATCCTGGTTCTGGAGATTGCACGGAGATCGGCGAGGGTGCTGGTGAGGGGAGCACTGTGAATATTCCACTCAAAGAAGGTACAGACTTTGGTGATCTGGAATACATAAGCATCTTCCAGTGGATTGTACTGCCTGTAATTCGACAGTTCAAACCTGACTTTGTAAGCTAACTCGTTATCTTTGATATGCGCATTCTTATGCTTTATTCAGCTCTTCGTGTCAGCAGGCTTTGATGCCGCAGAAGGTACAGTCGACTCTCTTGGTGGCTTTCACGTCACGCCCGATGGCTTTGCAGTGCTGACCCGGCTTGTAACCGGACTTGCTCTCGAATTAGGAATACCACTTGCTATGGTTTTGGAAGGCGGTTACGATCTGCCTTCTCTATGCGCAAGTGCTGGTCGCTCCATCCGTGAGCTCCTTCCACCCGTTGAGAAAAACCCAGAACCCTTATACGTGGAAAGAGGACAGCTCTCCAATTCTTTTGTCGAATTGCTTGACGAGATTTGCTTGGTTCTCGGCAAATGGTGGAAGCTCCATGATGGAGTTGCTGCGAAATTTGCAGTATCAGACGAATGGATGACGCCCATTCAAACTCGCAAAGGACGAAGACTCCCACGGCGCGACATGGCAGAATAGACAATCAAGCTTCATCGGCAGTAATTCAGATCATACCAAAACCCTCAGAATTGCCAATAGCTGTTTGTAGCCGCTCGTTCAAAACTTCTTTGGACTCATACTCTGGCAGTAGTAAGACATTGAAGCAGGTATGGCTTGTAGGTAGCCGATCATTGCCATTTCCATTTTTGGAGATTGTCAACTGTACGGATTGCAACCCAGCAATGGGGGCACGTTCACAGCCAGTACAGAACGTCAAGAATTGTTGTATCATAGCCTGGTCGAGATCTTTGAGTATCTCCCACAACCACAGTATTACGGCTGAATCCGATGTATAGCCTTCATATCGGCTTCCCTGTTGAAGCTGATTCAGATCTAATTCCGAGCTCCCATTGAGTAGAGCTCTTAGCTCCTCTGGCTCCATCATATGTACAAGCGTCTCATCCACTACAGCATCGAAGCCACTCTGAAACGCAGCGAATGATTGCGAACATGATTCAGTGAAGACATGATGTATATATTCAGTGACATATTCTGATGGTCCATATTAGCACACAAAGTTTGGCAATACTTAATATAATTACCTTTTCGATTATGGTTGTTAACAATGACATTCGCGCCGTTCTCTATCAATTGTTTGGTATGTACAACTCCAAATTCCTCCCAAGTATATACAAAAGTTTGACCAAAGGTTTCTGCGACATCGCCTTCGAAATCAAGCAAAGTCTGAAGGCCCCGAGCGAGTAACGGATCATATTCCATAAGGTCGTTTAGGTGCAAGCGCTTTCCGCAAAGCTTTCTATAAAGCGCAGAAGAGAACGGTAGGTTGACAGTGATCGAATTGAACGCTGCCAGACCAATGAGCATCCCTAGTGCATTATATTCTCGTAGTGTCGGTCGATCATTATTCGCTGACATGTTTCGGAACCAACAAAATTGACTATCCTGATTTATAGTAAATAGACCTGGTAGCATGATGTCAGTACAGCATCGGGCATTGCATGTATAATCCTACCGTAGTCTTCCTTGAACATCGACTTCATGAGTAACTGGAAGAACTCCTTTTGTACGCCGCCTTCATCTACTGCTTCTTCACCAGCAAACTGTATGCGTAGTTGTTTATGCATATCACTGACATCTGCAAGATCAACCTGAACAATCGCATCTCGAACGATATGATCTCTTCGTATATCCAAAACCAAATAAGGGGATTTGATGCCCTCAAACAAGGCATGAAAGTAGGCATCTTGTAGTGAATTGCGCATAATAAGCATACAATCCAAGGTGAAGATCTCGGACTTGATCACCGGTGGAAGTACAATAGGATGCTCACACAATGAGAATTGACTACGACTGTGGTCAGCGAGATATCATATTAGTATATACTCTTATCACTATACCTTTTGCCACTCCTACACGGGCATGTTAGCTCAAGCCTTCTATACGTGAGACTCAGACTTACCTCCAGCGAGCTAATAAGTGCTGCGCTGAACAGACCCCGACCAGCGGGGTGATATGCAGTTTCTCAGGCTCTATCGTTATAGCTTCTGATTTCATTCTGTGTATCAACGACATCACCTGTACTGCATTTGCAAATGCGGCATCTTCTTCAACACAATGCCCATGAGATTGTATTTGTGCTTGAGCAAGACCCTGCAACGCTTTGATAATGGAGAATAAGACAAGATGGTCTCCATTACCACGTAATGAATGACCGTGTGCCATCATCGGCATAATAAAATACGCAAGCTGTCCTTGCCGTCGAGTTTTCACTATAATGTCGCACAGCTTGGACAATATAAGGTGGTAGCGTTTTTGAACAAGCAGTGGATTCTACTAACGATCAGATGCTGGAACCTCAGGGTCCGTGACGGACGTTGATTACTTACCATAAGAATGACCCCGAGCCCAAAGATATCTTCTTCCTCGCTAGGTATGTTAATTAGTAGGCTATCAAGACAGGTCATGAGGCCATCCATAACAGCTTGCTCTATATCAGCCTAATGGAATGTGAATATTGACTGATCAGTAATAGGAAATCCATTCACATACATGTGCTGCAATATGCTCATACATTGTAACAATCGGGTGGGGGTTGAAAACGGTACCCTTCAAATGTTGCTGCGCGATCTAGCATAATTTTATCAGCCATTTAAATCGCCATGTCGAATTGATAACAGCTATAGTACAAGTAAAAATTGATGTCGCCACATCTCAGGGTCTGCAAAACAATGCTCAGTATAGATGAGCGTACGAGCGCGATCTTTTCAGAACTTGGTCAGGCAAAGTAAGATGTTGGAGCGTAATAGAAATACCTTGAGTGGTTGGCTATGTGATTGCGATCAGGTAAGCAGACTGATTCATCACTCAAAGACCTCTTACATTCTCCAAGAAGCTGAACACAAGAGGGAATATGTCTGCCTCGGTATTTTCTTTAGGAATTCGAGGTTGCACTTCTCCGGGTGAGAGCATTTCATCAAGCGGTGACAAGAAGTGTGATGACTGCTCCTTTGTAAATCCAATCTCTCCTGGTGAGAGTAATGAGAGTGCAGACATTGGAGACTGTATGGAGAGTGGAGATAATTCGGAGGCCATTGTAGGTTACACAGAGATTTTAACAGAGAAAAAGTGGAAGAGATCAGCCACAATCAAATTCTAACCCTTGTCTACATCCTCTATATCAAATCCTCTGTTGGGGAAGAGTTCTATACTCGATTCCAAAGTCCCAGTACAATCAGAACAAGAAGCACATGATACCACTTGCGTTGTCCCTTGGCACCGACGATCACGCCCGTCAACTCGGTTGTGGCTGCTGCAACGCTCTCACTCATCCATAAGAATACGCTAGTGGTAAGAATTAGATTGATCCCATAGACAATCCATTGCTTTCCTGGCAGCACTACAAGGATTCCTCGAGTATCCATTGCAAGCCAAATATGATATTGAAGAATGAATGTTTCCAACGAACACTGCCCAATCCATGCATAAAAGCGAGAATACGTTTGCCGAGCACCTGAAGTCAGATTACGTAGTGCTACAAATAGTAACACTGGAATCCAAGCTGTGTAAGGGTGAAAACGGTTGTAGTGCAGCTTATCCTGGAAATGGAAATGGAATATGCCATAGCACACCGATAATACTAAAGCGACAAGCCCGATCAAAGCCGAACTGCCAAGTTTGAAAGGAAGTCTGTCGAAGTCGAAATCATTATATTTGGTATACACTGGTAGTCCGAGTAGGTTAACGATAAGTCGAACGAAACCTGAGGAGTATCTTACCAAGGGCTGTCAACATGCCTGCTGGAACAATGCAGACGTCCAAAGACGTCCGGAAGCTCCATTCTCTTGCATTCCAATGTAACTGGCAAATTGCGTTGACGAGCTCAACTAATTTGCTCATTGGTCCATTTGTTTGTGTGATATATGCCATGAGGACCGTCATGAAAACAATATTTGCTGCCAGAATTCGTGCATCCGAAATATTTCGAGATATATACATTGTGGTATAGATGAAGAGATACCACAGGCTCACCAACGGAGCAAAGTAATAGGTAAGATAGTCTAGCCCAGTTGTAAGACAAAGGGCCACAGTGAGTAAGTTCAATCGAACCAAAACGCCGAGAGATCGATGTAATGAGAAGTCCTTCTTTTTATAGAAGAATGTGAAATGTCCATACCCTGTCATGAATAGATAAGACGCCACCAGCAGGCGAATGGCTGAGCAAGCATTAGTTATGAGCTGAATCAAAGATGGTATCAATCTCACAATTGTATATCGGCACAATGGAGGATCCGCCCACATAATGATATATCAGGATGACAATCTGCATCCAGCCCTTCCATTCATCAGTCTGATCACGATTGAGGAATCCTTTAGACCCTTTGGTAAGCGTGGACATGCCAGCGATCAAGGTTAAGCCCATGCCAATTGCGAACACATATGGGTTCCATATTTTCGTTGTTTTGAGGAAGATTGACGTCCGATCACTCAGGATGCAGTAAAACACAGCGACGAAGATTGTAGTGATGGCCGGTATCGGCAGAGTGAACACGGATATACCTACTCGGACTGAGTATGGCTGACATCAGTTATTGAGACTGTTGAAATTGGTTACCGAGCAATTTATTCAACGAGAGAAGGACTGGGCCAAGTAGCAAGAAGATGGCCAGTAGAAAGATTGCTTTGTGATCAAGTAGGGAGTATCCCGCGTTGCAAGTCGTTTTGGGAAGCGGTTCGTTAATTTGAAGTGCATCGTTACAAGCATGGTTGAGTAGGATATTGAGCTCCGTATTTGCAACGGTATCAGCATAATGTAAGCCATCGAGATTCAGCTGCTGACTTTCTTTATAAAGATTAAACGAGTCCTGGAGAATTGTGACTTTTGTTTCCTTGTCGAATATGTTGAAAATTTGTAGGTTATACGAATTGACCCATTGTTGGGTAATATTTTCTCTTGTGGGCTTTAGCAATTGTTCTTGTACCGGATGTAAGAGCGAAATGTAAATCTTTGCTTGTGTATTCTTCTGCGCTGCTTCTCTGAGTGCCAAGAGTGAATTGGTGAAATGCCTATATCCATTTGCTGGGTCGACTTTCATATCCCAATAGCCGGCCTTCAGAACTATAATGCCCCAATCTTCTGATATTGATTCGAGCACTGTGCCATTTAGATATGGGTCCCAATGGAACGTAATGGCTTTCCCTGGGGAGTGGAGATCTGCATGTACCTGATTAAGTTTAGTATGAGAAGATGCGTAATGATTTCTAAACTATGACTACCTTTGCAGCTCCATCACCACCCGATAATCTATCCATAGCGGCGTACATCGCCCTTGCAGTACTATCCCCATATACCTCTATCTTGTATTTTGACCAGCATTCTTCTGCATGCGCTTTGTCATATTTGTACGGGTAGCATTGGGCTGGAAGTCCATCTGCTATGGAAGTGTAATGATACGCGATGAGTATCGTTGCAATCAGAGCAGAACATAGAAGAGCGAAAGGATGGAGGAATGTATGTGAGAAGGATTTTGGAGGGGTAATATTCAGGGTCATGACATACAAATACTGAAATTGGCGCGGAAGGTGACACCAGGTATCAAGTACGAAGTACAATCATTCGCTGATTTCGACATAGAAAGCACGGATGATTTGTTAGATCAGCAGAAAGTATGACGAATATCACTCATGCATGTATAGACGTCTGAGTGATATTGGCGCATAGTGCGGCATAGACAGATCAGCGGAAATCGTTTCGGGCAGTAGAATCTTATTAATGATTCGCCAAGTATACAGGCTTACGGGGTGTCTCTATTACTAATCAACATTCGAGTAAAGACACGGATGGTAGAGGATACACCAGACATGAGATGCAACTCTCTTATAGGCTTTGATCAATTATTTATGCTTCAACTGAAATGTCATGGAGTTGAATTTGTAGTTTTGTCATGAATTCTCGTAAGTCCTCAACCTCAACCCAGTCATACGATCCTGAAGAAGGAGTTAAGTAACTTTCTCTTCTGAATATTCTGAGATGAACTTACCGCTTGGATGGCTCGATACAATACGCAACAGCAGTTCCCACTGAGTGATCAATTCCGTATATAGTATCGAGGCATGCTCGTTAGTACACTGAACAATAAGCGGATACAGAGCCTTAACCATACGGAAGACCCCCCATGTGTATTCCTTTGCTGAAAACTGCTTCCTAATTTTGCCTGCGCTCATCGGGAATTTGTCGTATGTTGTAACAACTGATGCATATGTTGGAGCTCGGCATTGTGCTTCCTTCATCGATGCGAAAATCAAATATTGTATTATATGACGGACCGCTAATTCTGCAGTAGGTGATGCCTTCTCACAATCGAAGATCTCAAGGTAACAGTATTGAAGTCTCACAAGGTCGCCATGAAAAGGCTTGTAGTAAATCGAATCGCCTGGCTTAAGAGGCTGCAAAGCGAGCTTGAGTGTTGCGCTGCTGACTTTCAGTCCTTCTCTTGGTAGTTCGAACCAATAATTGCGCATGTTTCGTTCTCTTTCTTCGGTTTCTTGCTCATTATCTGTGATCTCTTGGTAGGTAGCTGAAATTGTTCTATAGGAATCTGTATCATCTTCAAAATCTTTGTACCTCATAACTTCATGATCATCAACGATCTTGGCATCGACATCACGAAGTGATTGAGCTTGACCATTGAGCTTTTTGATGGCGGCATGGTTACTCAGCCATTTGTTTACTTCTGTATCCAATTTCCTAGCAGCTTTGTAATCAGAGATGATACCGGTCACTTCGTGGATTTTGATTTGTAGTTTATGTTGCGCTACTTCGTGAATCTGATTTAAGAGACACAACACATCTTCGCTATCTTTGAGTTGCTGTTTTGTTGGTCGAGGAATCTGCAACGAATTTTCGGCGTCTTTCATGAGCGCATCTGTTGCCTTGAACAGCCGAACGAGTGCTCTTCCATCATTTGAACTTACGATTCTGTGAAAGTGATTGTCGATCTTTTTGTCTGCTGCAGCGGATATGGAGAGGTGCGCGCGAGAGGGCGATTGTGTGGGAATGGTTGCTGCCAATGAGATAATGAATGGGATGACGAGAAGGAATCGCATCTTATAGTTCTTTGTATTGTAATAGCTCTGTGGAAGGTGAAGTGAAGGCGAATATCAATCTCTGTATTTGTCTCATCAGCTGGAGGGGAACGAGGAACAAAGGAAAAGAATCTGTCTGATCCAAAATGCTCCGACAAAAGATCACACACTGATTGTCTAAGAATGGAGAGAATCAAAGGTTCAGAATAGAAGAATCATAGAATAAATGAGTTGACGGTTTTGCGTTGTTTATTATATGTGCTGACTCCATTGAGAAGACTAGCAATCGGGTCCTTATGTGTCAGCACTCCCGGAAATTACTGATAGCTGTTACAACTTATTATCAAGCTATGAAGTACCTACTTCGAGCGAATCGCGGTTACTGAAATACCCTGTACTGGGTATGTCATCATCGTGCCCACTAGACTCCTCGCTACAGTTCTCCGATTCGTAGAAATAGCTGCTTCCCTTCTCTTCACATAATCGAAGTCTCTGCAATTCTTGCTCTTTGCGAAGATTCTCGTCATGGATCGCCTGCAACCATTCGTTCATGTTCAAATGAATCTCAACGAGACGATGCTTGATGTCTTTCAGCCGTCTCATGTCTTTCTCTCTTTGCTTAACCTCGCATTCGCAACGAAATTTAGCGTATCTAGTGCGTAATGTCATGCTCCCCTCATCCATCATGTTGAATATCTCTAGGTCCTTATGCTGCTTTGTACTAAGAGCATAGAGGGTACTTCTGTCTTCTTTGTACCTTTCAGAGACCTTGATTAAGTCGTCTTGCTTTTCAAACATTTCCCAACGTTTTTCTACGTCGAATTGATGAGCGGTATAAAAACGCTCAATCTGTTTCAGCTTCCAAGAATTTGTAATCAAGCGGGCTGAGATCGTTGAAAAGTGGTCGATGGTGAAAGTATCCTTGTATACTTTCAAGTCATGATCCCAAGCCTGATGACGCCATTCAAATGATGTAGAAACGGAGG
>Ga0160428_1002588_pt1 | contig 10739 bp, 12 predicted proteins | sample SolpanmetagenomM_FD_108198 | JGI IMG/M metagenome (GOLD analysis project Ga0160428, IMG submission 108198) | Solar panel surface microbial communities from Lawrence Berkeley National Laboratory, California, USA - M | ecosystem: Engineered > Built environment > Solar panel > Unclassified ...
ATATAATGGACGAGGGGAATGAACTAGTACCATCACCTGGGATGATGAGGGACTATGCCACCATGATTATGGTGAAGGGACACATTGCTGTCCACACTGGGGGAATCGGAAGGTGTTTATTTGATGGTTACTGAAATCTTGTATTTGCAGGACGAATTGGAGAAATATTGTTCCTGAAGATGTCAAAGTCATTTACATCTCAGATGCGCGTAAGCCTCATCAAGAACAAGGCGCCGCATACCGTTGACGTCGTCTTTGGAAGGACTGGGACGAAAAAACGAGGGATGATCGTATGAATTGGCTTCCCAGTCTCGAGTCAGTTCATATGGATGAGTGGGCCTGGGAGGGATGAAGGCGGGTCTACTGGAGGTAACGACCTATGTTATACGTAGGGAGTTATATCTGGTAGACGTAGGCGAAATACTAGACCGACCCTCTGGGTCTCGCCCTAAATCAGGCCAAAAGCCAGGTGGGTTAAACTAGGAAAATACAAATACAAATACAAATACAATCACAACAAATCACTACACTGGCTATCTCTTCTTACAAACACATGGCCACCTAATGCTCGAGCTACTGCTTACTCAACCTTCGTACAACCCCAACTGGAATACTGTGCGACCCTCTTTGCCCTGTCATCGCTGGCACCAGAGTCGATTACACCGAAGATTATAGGATACCATGATATATGGGGACTATTGGAGGGTGCGTATAATAAGCTACCTGCAGAATATTAGGAATTAGACAATTCTCGAAGAGTAATTACTCTGGCTTGGGATGGCCGAGCTTGCCCGATACATATTGGCATCCGCATCACTGGCACAAAATCAACTCGAGATACCGCCGATAGCTCTAGCACAAGACTACCTCAAACATCGCGTCAGAATATCTGGCAACAAATACGACGAAACCAAGTCCTACACCCACCGAATGAGAATAGCGAACTTCAATACAATGTCGGCGAGCAACAGGCAGAACGATACTCCACGCCTGAGAAATGGAAGAGACAAAATACTAGATCCAAGATACAACGCAAAGACACAACAGTACCTTATATGCTGGCGCAAAGGAATGTTTGCGATCGGGCGATAGTGCATATGTGGGGAGAAATTTACTCTGTTGCATGCGGAAGGATGCTTTGGCATACACATGAAGATCGAAGAAAATGATCGCGGAAGACGAACTATTACATTGATGCAATGTGGCGGACTATGGATGATTCATAGTCATTTGTGATCATAATCATTAAATAGAACAAATCAAGTCCTCTCACCCTTCTCGCGCGTTACAAAAAGCAACAAGCAACAAAACCACAGCAAAGACAATACTCTACACACGCACAAAAGACCATACCTCTACATGCACAAAAACAATGCATAAATTCGTCTGTTCAATTCGCAAAAGTTTTGCGCGTACTGATGTGTTTGGATACAGATCTTGATAGTCGGTATACTGGATCGGTGGTTGCGGTGTAGTGTGAGGTTCGTATTCATAATAGTCGTGATAGAGCGTATATATTTCTACCGCTTCTGCATAATAACTGCATAGGAAATGGTAGAATGCTAGAGTACATAAGAAGACTCCTATTGTGAATTGCCAGCGCATGCGAGCTGGTAAGGGGATCATGTTGGTACGATTCATCAAACGTTAATAGCGGAGTTGGAAGACGCAAAGGGGAGAGTTGAAAAAGCTGTACCTTCTACGAAGTGGGAATGTATAAATCCCGATTGTTACAGCGCTTAGCATGGTCGCACAAGAGCTATCTCAAAGGATTATCACTCCTCAAAGCCAGTATTATAGCGATCGCACTTACGCATACATACATGATACTGTACCGGCAGAATGTAATACAGCATAAGTGAGTGTCTATACCTTGTACTGATTAAGGGATAGCTCATCGTCCCAGAACCGTTCCTAGACAAGCAATGGAAAGCATTCGCCCCACCTCTGAAAGCGCAACCACTCATATCTATCATAGTCACCTTGTATAATCAAGAAGAAACTGTAAAGTGAATCATATGAGCTATCCTGAAAACAATAGCAGGACCATTCGAGCTCATATGTGTGTAAATGCATCCAAGTATTGTATACACACGCTCTTAAATATTCATCAGTGATCAATGATACTGAAGCCACCAAGAGAATCGCTTGAGACTCTTAGCTTGACTCCCTCCTATGGATAGTGAATCTGGTCTTCATCGATCTCGATAGTTTCATTGACGGTGTATATTCTGCCAAATATGTCCCGTATTGCCCTTTCTAAGCGCAGAGTTCGAGGGCGTTCGAGGGCAACGTCTTTGAATTTTCCAATGGGCCCCATCTCATAGTACTTAAAATCAGCCCACGAAATGCCTATCAAACGAGTCATTCACTAACTTGTTCCTAATCGTTATGGTCGAGTAGTAACAGAGTTTTGCATACTTCTTTGGGTGTTCATTGGGCGTTTATAAAATACAGCTTGTGTTCTTCTAAGGACAAAGGTATTGCTAGGTTTCAATTTTGGTTGTAACATCGAATGTTATGTGGTAATGAGGGCATCATGCACGTTGATGTCGATTGTCTTTGTATCTGTGATTCATCCTCGTACAAGAGGTGTACAGTTCTCGGGTAGCTCCGAAGTGTGCGGTCTTTTTTCAGCTCAGTTGATGTGGGCGCGTTGTCATCGCTTCCCTCGTTCAGTATTGTTTCCGGTAGTTGTAGCCGGGAAGTAGGAATAAGCTTATCATTGTGATTATCTAGGAGATGTAGGGCGGATCATACTTGGTTTGTTGGTAGTAATGTGATGAAGCATCTGTGTACCGTTTATAAGGGGATCAAGCGGTAATGCATCTGGCTTGTGCCGCAAGAGTTGTACTTCGCCTTCCAGATTGCAAGAATAGTGTGAGTTGCGTTTAGTATTTGCTGTCGAATTAGACTAAACAGAACCAACTACAGGTATACTGTGCGTAGCATCATACAGCCGGCATCATACAGCCTGGTACTGACATCTATAGCGAGTAAATCTCGCTTGACATCCTTAAGAACAATTCAATCGACAACCAATGGGCGCAATTTCACGCAACCGGTCGCACTGGCTCATCAGACTAGCAAGCATCGTTTGTGTTACATTGCTATATATTGCTAGGAAACATAGCAAGACAAATGCACATCCCCTTTCATCGAAGTCAATGAAACCTTACGACCATGGCAAAAAAAGTACATACCCATGGACTGATCAATCAATAGATGTGAGCACCACTACCAAGCGGTATGCACCTTCGCTGAAGCCATTTACACCGGAAATTCTCAACCAGGGCAATCCTACCTATCCATGGAATGATCAGCCAGTGGCTGTGGTCTCCACAGATCCTAAGATTCTCATAATTGTCCTTACTGGAGGACCGACAGCGCAAAACAGAATACCGACCATAAGAAACGGATGGGGCAACACAAGCAGACTTCCAGCAAACACAGTTGTGAGATATTTCTCAGATGTACTAGACCCGGAATTGCCTTTCATCGAACTACTTATAGGAACTCCGCATACATATGGTGGGAACTTTGAGAGACTGTTTGCGGCATTAAGCGTCGTACTTAGGGACATGACATCCCAAAACACAGACACGTTTGATTGGATCTATAAAGTAGACGATGACACAACTATCAACATCCCAAACCTTGTTCGCTTGCTCTCTAAAGAGCCAGTCGCTTCTAAGATTATGGCAGGACGTTGTGGTGTGATAGAGTCTGACCACTTCCTCTTGCGCTCTGATCGAAGACCTCTTGCTGGGCTAGTTGATCACCTCAGCAGAGTGATACCGATCACTGACGGTGGTGCAGGCCACATATTGTCGTATCGTTTGCTGGTGGATCTTCACCAACACCGTCTTCTCGATCTGCGTTTTCTCCGACGAATATTACCTGGGTCCATGCTTGGTGTCAATGACGCCGCTCTGGGGTTCGCGATCTCTGTCATGGAACTCAAAGATTCCGCTCCCAAGGGGTCGTACGTCAAATGTAATAACGCAGTGTTTCAACATGAGGTAGGTAAATCCGAGATAGACATGTGCATCAAACATGGATGCGTTGCCCTTCATTACCATCCGACGGAAGTGATTGCCTTGATGGAGAAAGCCTCTCCTCTTCGTGACTATGTGCAATTGGAGCCGTTTTCGTTCTGGCGTTCTGCAGCGGGATCGGATTCGGTTCTCTCTATTTGAGAGTTGAATCATGCAGATGGAACAGAGGGAACGCAGTTACCCGACTTCTTCTCAACTGCGGCAGTCTGTTTTGTTTGATCGTATGCAATCTTCGCAGGAAAGTATGCTGCCTTCGTTCTGAAGGAACCTGAAACTGCAGACCGTTTTTTTCATCATGCTTATAATGCAGCGCAGCCCAATAGACTGATTTCCCGAACAGATGTACTTTATAACTGTGTTCTTTTATTCTTATTGTTCGGCTAGTATGTAACGCTTTATGATTGGCTCAGAATCACTGGCTAACGGGTGTGTACGTGTCGTGATCACTCTAAGCGTTCGAAGCTGCTTACTTGGTCACCATCTACGACCACAGCCAAGTAGTGAATCTGCCTTGCGGTGACTCGAACACCGCAATATCCCAAGAGCAATTGCTGGGGCTTTCATATGAGTAGTTGAAACCTGCCGTGTGATAGTGTCTGAAGGGGGACCACCGATGCATCTAGTGCCACCAACTCGCATTCTGGTGTCGTTTTTGTTCATTATTTGCTTTCTCAATCATTACATGCGAGTCGATATGTTCGTCGACTGAGTTCATCGGTGGCGTTTTTTTCCTGCGTGTGCGTAATTAGTATTCTGCTCAAAAGAGAGGCTGGATAAGGGCAAGAAAGGTGCAATGAAAGCAAATGCGAACAACGGTGCCATGCTTGCGGTGCGTTGCGGTGCGTTGCGGTGCGTTGCGGTGGAAATCAAGTGCCAATTGGTGCTTCGTGTGACAAGAAAAAAAAATCGGAGAGAGCAAAAATACTGAGCTCGAGAGGCAAATGAATAACCACCTAAAGATAAAAAACTACTCAAAGTTGAAATCAATATCATGTTCTTCATGATGGTAACGTGACACGTAATCGAGACCTCCAATCCTTTGCCTCCCCGGCAATAGTGCGTGCTCCTTCCCTGGTCTTCTCCATCATCCATCTTCGCTGGGCCGCCCATATGCTAAACAAGAATGGTACTGGACTAAGCAGACGTTGAGAGAATAGTCAAAGAGCGGATCGTGGACGGGAATCTGGCCTCGAATAATCTATACAACCACCAACCAAACACCGTCACATGAACCCTGATACATTTCCTCGCCAAAATATGTTTCTTGAACTCTAACAATCAGAATGAGCGCTGCCGAACAGCAAATGAGCTCGCTCAACAATGCTATACTACTACGAATGCATATTATTCTGCATTTGTGCTAAAAGCACAAATCACTTGAATGGACAGTGCATTGCCAACTCCCATCGAAATGAGCTGACTCGTTTCAAGCAGCGACTAAAGTATGCCCATTCGAAGTTATCACGGCAGAAAGGAGAGGAGGCGACCTGAGAATCAAAACCCGTCATGCCTTAGATGACACCACCGAAGCCGAGAGAAATCCTCAGATTAAACAAGCTGAGTTTAGCTCAGTCTATTACATGAACAGCATACATTTGCGTCTATCGTGCATATTCCCACGATTGTCTGTATGGCATATGATATACCGTGCCTAGGGAACTACTGGGAAGCAGAAGTTCAAAAGGATATATACTTAGCAATTGCTAAACGCCTGTGCGGGTATCGCATTTTCGAATGGTCGGACTAGAAAGAAGAATAAACAAAGCCTTGATACCATTCTGGGATCACCTCACTTTCTCACGCAACGATCTCAAACCCAATTTGGGATTAACATCACCGTTTTGCCATTCCTGAATCAATCAATTTTGTTTTGAAGGTAATAAACGGTTGAGAATCGAACTTAGATGCCAAGTGCCCTACTTGATGCAAATACTTACTGCGCGTGTAACTCTATTTGATGGGAAGGATAAACATAATACAAGCACAACGTCAATCTGAAAGCTTCAATTCAGTATGAAGTTGTATGGGGTGGTAGTAGCATTCCAAACATGTCATACCAACAAATTTCATTATAAAGTACATCTATGTGCACAAACTCTCTCTATATCAAAGCCTCAAGCTCGTACGAAGTGCGAAACTCTTTCTCTCTCAGATGTTTGCCAGGGCAAACGCGCAATGAGAATACGAGATGCCCCTCACCATATCTTTCGACCGCTCACACTCAGCATAGCTTTGACATGTGCCATCTATGTTCTTCAGTCACATGTAAATCGCTCAGTCTACAAAGCCAGTGGATCCTCGTCCTCCCCAAGAGCGGATGAGATGATGTACTTGGAATTGATCAGGAGGTTGAAGGAAAAGTAAGTTAAAGTCACTCACGAGATTGTTGTGCAGATCCTGTTGATTTGGATGATTCCGCCTCCTCAAACTTATCTTACCCATCATACCACAGCAAATATGGCCGTTTTTTCTTTGGAATACAGTCCCGTCACAGAACGGATGCGAACATGCGAGAACGGATCACTGAATCACTTTATATAGACCCCTTATCAAACCTGTGCTTCCGATTCCGAATAGAAATTGGTCGTTCCCCCTTGTCACAGGCGATGCATTCAGAGCGATTGCGGATTGGGGAAATAATGAAAACCCAGAGTTAGATAGCTCTAAGTTCAAGAAAGGCGACATACTATTCTTTGGGACGCATCAAACACAGGCACACTTCCTTGAGAATAAGCCCAAAGTCCCTTACATCCTGGTCACTCATAACAGCGATCATTCTGCGCCGGCTCAATACCATAGTCAGCTCGAGGATCCAAATCTCTACGCTTGGTTCACACAAAATGCTGACTTCGCACATCCCAAAATTCGACCTATTCCAATAGGTTTTATGAATCAACAATGGGCACCAGGAAACCTTGATGTATTATTGCAACATGGCAAGACCCTGGGTATAAAACAAACCCGGGACATATTTTTGTACATCAATATCAGCCCAGGCACTAATTCGGAACGTAACGCATGGATTTCAGCCATCGATGATTGGAAAGATCAGTCAGGCGTTGTAACTGTAAGGGAAAGAATTTCCAACGCCGACTACTTCGCCGCACTTCGTCGGGCTAGATTTGTATTGAGCCCTCCAGGAAATGGACAGGATTGTCACCGTACTTACGAAGCTGCATTGCTTGGGGCTGTTCCGATAGTCCAAAGCTCCTTCATGAATACTATTTTCGCGGGAGAGCCTGTTCTCATAGTTGATCACTACAGGCATTTAACTCGAGAGCTTCTCGAAAGCTGGAAGGCGCCTACAAAGACAAGTTCCATGATATATGCGAACCGATGGTTCGATGAAATAATGCAGACGAGAGAAAAATTGGTGAAACAGCTCTGAGATGCATGTATATGTTTAAACGATCCGGCAACATGTCCACTACATGCAACTGCGTCCTTTGCAATGTTGCTTCAGTAGCAATTCATCACCAGCCATATTCTATCCAGCTGTCTTCTTCCCCAATCTCAATAAAATGATTGGTACATTTATCCACCCAACCACATCGGAGCTCACCTATGAGACTTCCCCAATTACTTCCGCGTGTCCCCAGCCAAGTGTTGCATTCCAGTGACATAAATATACTGACCCACCAGTCTATAAATAAATGTTTCATGCCCGAATTTTTTGTGGCCCATTCGGGTTTGCTTGTGCCTTCGTATCTTTGAGTCGAAGAACTGATCATCATTATGCTTGTATCAGCAGTCGTATCTGATGGACGATAATTTGATACAATCTCAGAGGCTTTTTTATCGCTTCAGGCGAATCCGAAGCAATGTCAAATATGTGATTCAAAGCCAGTGGATTGTCAGCAATCAACCTATCAGTGACCCGGGCAAATTTCTCAAACGGAGCAAAATTCATCTCTATCACTGAAGCTTAGATTCTTTCCGTCAGTTCAAGTCAGCAGCCACTCACGGAGATGCTTCTCTCCACGTCTGATATGCCAGTTGATGGTTTTGGAAGGCAATGAGCGATGGCCGATCTCTTGATTATCATTCAGATCATGTTTTGTGACACTCAAGCCTTTTGAACTCCAAGATCCTCTTATAACACCGTGGAGCTTCTTCTGCATTCGCCTTTCACAAACTCTGGCATGACCACAATTGTTCAATCGGCTCAGATAAATCGTACTCTGGGTTCTCCACCATTTTTTTATGTATGAGAAAGATGGGTCCATATTCTGTTCTGCCAAGTACGCACGTAATTGCTGCACCCAAATTGTAGGGACTGTGTTCCTATCGAAGCTTTTCCCATCGAATACTGTTACATCTGGTAGTTCCATATGTGAACCAGATGCGTTCAGGTTTTGGAAAGCGGTGCATTCGGAGATCGGGGCGAAAAAACATTCTCTAACGGTATTTGTAACAAATTCCTCTCTACAATCTGCTGGAATGTACGAATATTATGCATTAGGTGAGTCGAGAAGAATCCTGTTGTGATTGATTGCAACCGCCAAACTAATGCTCATGACTACGTATGCGTTTAGTGATTCTGAGTCTGGGTACATAGTCGAACACGAATTGATATATAATACACACGCTACCATGTAACGTTGAGCCCATTCTATGTCTATGCACAGCACTGTACATGAACGAGTGTTGATTGCAAATTCTTCCTCTTCTCGTTGGATGCTGATGGTTCACAAGCCATGTCTGAAATTGAAGCGTAAGGGGAGGGATTTTCGCTGGGTCTAGCGATCTGAGATGTAACAGGTATGCTTCCGGGCTTTCATCCAACCTGAGGGTACTATTACACCTTGAAGTTTGGTTATGATGATGGAACAACAGACCTGTATAGGCTTTCGTCCGACTGACCTGTGATTTCCTCATAATGAACCTGAGCGTACGTGGAGCCTTTATACTGCGGAGGTGCCTTAGGTTGATGAATCTTGAACAATGTAGTCAATGCTAGGCCGCGCTTTATTGCATCACTGTGTTCATGATTCAACAATGCAATGCAAAATAAAATTCGATGAACATGCACCGAAGTCGGATTGCCCCGCTCAAACCAAGCGGCAACAGTTGTTTGATCTTCCAATGATCTTCCTACGCTGACTTCAAGAGTGTGCGGAAAGACCCGGACTCCATCCTACGAGAATGAGGAGATACTTGTTTCGTACGCGAAAGGTAGATTAGGATTTGTATGTGGGTTGTGTCGTTCCAAGTCAGCCGAAGCAAGAGCAGCAAGCATCGCGAAATAGAAGGTGTGTTTGTCTCACTGTATTGTTCATTGAATGAGAAGCAGACCCCTGATATGAACAAGATCAATAGCTGGTATTCTCGTTTGTCTCGTTTAATAAATAGTCATAGTCCATCACTTTCTCTAACTCCAGCAAGCTTTTCCGCTGAGCATGGCTTTGAGATGAATGAATCCATTCCTGCTTTCAAACAGGCTTCTTGATCCAACATAGTACTGTTCGCTGTTAGCGCAGAGATAGGGACTCTCCTCTGGTGACTTTCCTTCTCAAGACGTCTGATACATCTGGTAGCTTCCAGTCCGTCCATAACAGGCATCATACCTGTTCCGTGATATCAGTCGTTTACCAGCCACAAAGATTCAGTGCTTACAGTCCATAAGAATCATTTCGATGCTGGGATCCGCCATAAACATCTGAACTCCCTCTTGCCCGTTGCAAGCGAGTGAACATTTGATTCCACAACGACTTACGAGTCTTTGCAGGACTCGTTGATTGATTGGCTCATCCTCCACGAGAAGGATGTGTTTCACGCGGAATGTGAGAGGACGGAAGGGTTTGCTGAGCGATGATGATGGGCATCTTGTTCTCCGCCTCCGCTTTTGGTGACAGAGGTAATTCGAAGACATAAGTGCAGCCAGTCTGCGTTGATTGGTCAACGTAAACACTGCCATTCATCAAGCTGGATAGCTCTTTGCAAATGCTAAGACCTAGGCCGGTACCTCCATATTCTCGAGTCATACGAGCGTCTGCCTGGATGAATGGCTGAAACATTCGAGTCGCAACTTCATCCGATATCTTTGTACCATCGTTATGTATACGGAACTGTAGTTTCTTTTCCATTGTGGCTGTTTGAAGCAAAACCCGCAATTGTACAGTCCCGTTTTGACATACGAGTTTGCGCGCATTATCAAGTAGATTGCTTACTATCTGACTTATCCGAAATCCCTCACATGCAATATATTGTGGCAGATCTTCGGCTACCTCCACCTCAAAAGCATTGTGATGACGGTTCATCTGAATTGCGGTGTCCTTGGCGATATTGTCGATGAGCCCTCGCAAATCAGTATCGAGCACTTCCAATGCAACCTTTTTGTCATCTAATCTTCGGAAGTCTAGAAACATGTTAATAATGTTGGAGAGTTTCATTGAGCAAACACGTATATCCATGGCGTAGTCTCGTTGTTGCCCCGGTCAAATCGCCCTCTAGTAATAGCAAGTCGCAGAGTCCGATTATACCATTTACCGGAGTTCGTATCTCATGACTCGTAATCGCCACAAATTTAGAACGAGTCTGAAGCTGTTCTACCGAGTTTGCATGTAATTTCGCTTCGAGGAGTTCCTTCTCTACATTGACTTGATTTGTAACATCCACTAGGAACGCAATGATGTAACCGTGACAATGAGGGAAAGGAGCTGCGGTAATGGCGAATGTTCC
>Ga0160428_1002589_pt1 | contig 10736 bp, 10 predicted proteins | sample SolpanmetagenomM_FD_108198 | JGI IMG/M metagenome (GOLD analysis project Ga0160428, IMG submission 108198) | Solar panel surface microbial communities from Lawrence Berkeley National Laboratory, California, USA - M | ecosystem: Engineered > Built environment > Solar panel > Unclassified ...
ACAAGTTGGACCGGGTGTCGAGATGAGGGACGATCCTATTGAGAGAAGAAGGCGATCAGGTCAAGAATTTGAAGCTTATACGTCTTTGGAATGATTGTATTTATATTTAATCGGTATTATTTACGAGTATTATTTTAGCATTGTCATAGTGAACCATGATCGCATTTCATTCTAAATCATTTAACTAAATAACTTGGTCTTGTCGAGCTGGGAATTTGATAATGATTGATATCCATAAAAGGACAAATGCTTCTTGATAGTCCACATAATAAATTCGCCAAGGAATTTTCCTATAAATAAATAAAAAAAAGAATGGACTTTTTATTTTCTCGAGCATATATATACATATGATCCATAAACACTATAGCATTTTGTTGTAAGGAAGATGATGCCCAGTCGAGGCCTAAGATACACAAATGTACACATAAAACCTTACCATGCACACACAGCGTCGCGATCTGTATGTAACTATCAAAACCGAATTCCATATAAATTCTAATTCTCATCTAGTTCACATCTCGAATTTATCGACCTCGGATATCCAGTCTTGGCTGTATATCGAATAATGCCCAAACTCTGCATTCAGTACAAAAGCGAAACATATCATATAATCCATTAAATTGGATATCGTCGACGAATACCGTTTCAAAAGATATCTCTACCACATCCTCCTCCACAACCCCAACCTCTATTCCTTTACATTCTCAACCACCACTTGTTGAAGTCACTTCATTCCTCGATCCACCACATCATCACCTCACTCATGATACATCTTCTCCCGCATTACCAAGCACCGACATCCCCGTCGACCTCAATGCCGCATCCACTTCCATAAAATCTACAACTTCAGAAATAATACAATCTCTCTCTCCCGATCAAATAGGATACTTGAACTCTCTCGGACTAGACTATGGCTATGGTCCTACTTCTATCCTCCAATGGCTTCTAGAACACATTCATATATATTCCTCTACACCCTGGTGGGCATCTATCCTCCTCACATCCATTCTCTATCGATTATCCCTCGTCCCATTGACCATCAAAGCAACAGATTCGACCGCAAGACTAGCATGGGTCCGACCTTACGTGCAAGTCGAACAGAACCGTATCCAACAGGCTTACAAAAACAACGACATCAAAGTCATGTCCGAAGCCAAGGCCGAAATGATGAGATTATACAAGTCGACCGGAGCGAGCTACAAGGCCGTCGTCGCAAACTTGGGGTGTAACGTCGTGTTTGGATTCTGCGGGTTCAGAATGGTGAGGAACATGTCTGCGCTTCCTGTTCCTGGATTGTTAGACGGGGGAATCTTATGGTTCCACGACCTCGCGGCTTTTGATCCTTATTATCTCATGCCCCTGTTGTCAGCGGGAGTAATGCACGTCACTGCGAGACTGAGTATGGTTGATAACTCCCCGGCGCAGATCCCTGGGATGCGGAATGCAATGTTATATTTCCTCCCCGGACTTACATTCGTGACGTTGTCGTGGTTGTCTGCTGGGATTAATTTATGGATAATAGGCGGAGGAGGTGTCGGGTTGATATTGACGAGATTGATGGCGAATAATACTGTTAGAGAAAAGTTGGGAATCACGCAGATGCCGCCGAGAGGTCATGCCGAACAGTTTGGTGCAGCTGCTACTAATCCGTGGATGGCGGCTTTGGCAAATAACGCACAAGGTACGAGTCCACAGGGGAGAAGAGATGGACAATGGAAGGTCATGGACGTGAATGCTCATTCTAGAAGCACTACTGGACCTGTCTACGAACCTCCTAAATCTACTCTGACGAAACAATCAAACGTCGTAATGAACGACAAGTCCAACTTTAGTAAGTTCTCTGACAAGGCAGCCGACGGGATTAATTCCTTGGGATCGAGTTACGAAAAGATGGGGAAATGGTGGGAAAACATCATTTCTAAACAAGCAGAAGCGAAAAAGGAAAAATCCAAACGAGCGAATTCCGCGACGGCAAAGACAGAGGCGTTTATGAAGCGAGCAGAGGAGTATGAGCACAGATATCAAGCTGATAAACAAAGACAGAAATGATTTACTGAATATACTTGTCATCATAACTACATGAGAATCTCCAAAATTTAATATAATGTGTATCCAAACTCCAAATCCAAATATTGTTGATTATCATCCAATAATATACTCCCAACATTCACCATTACTCATATCTTATTATAGTATTGAATAAATTCAAAAATGCTCGGCCATAGCTTGTCTAGCTAATAAACTCCCCGGAACGTATTCCTCTCCAGAGGTAAATTCTACCAGAGGACGTTTACCATTTCCAGTATTACCAGCTGATGGATTAGTATGATTCGAAGAGGCGACATTAGCAGTACTGAGTAATCCACCCGGTATAAACCCGTCATTATTCACGTTATTGTTAGTACTGTTGAGCAAAGGATTGTGTTGGTGAGGAATAGGAGGCAAGGGTATAGTAGGTACTGGCGCGGCTAGACCTACGCCGAGAGTATCTGATCCATTGCTAAACGACCGGGTAGCTTGGGAAAGCAATGGTGGGTAATCAGCGGAAACGGCGGATGGGAGTGGGAATGAGGGGAACAAAGGGTCATTAGTCGTTTGTCTTGTGACGGGCTGTGAAGTGGTATTAGATCTGTGACGAGCAAGACCTGCTGTTTGCGACGATGTAGAAGGATTTCGTTGTGTAGATGGTTGATCTTGAGGTGAAGAATGAATGTTTCGTTGTGATTGTGCTGTTGATGCAAAAGGTGATCGCCATTCTGGAATAGTATTAGATGACGGTGGAGGAGATGTCAGTGTTTTATCTGCCGATGTCGCCGCTTCAATTAGTCCTCCTGCACCGATGTTATCTGGATGAAATCCTCGTCCTTTTGGTTGGTGTTGAGGAGGAACTTGAGCTTGTGGAGTCAGATCAACAAGAGGTTTAGTGGGGACGGTATTATTTCGAGGCATATCTACACTACTCCGCTGTCCGACAATACTACGAGAGTTACGTTTGGAAGGACTTGTTGATCCCGATTTATGTTCGATAGACCGAGTCCGATCAACCAAATTATGAGCATTTTCTCCGTCGATTGATTTGCGATTATCAACCGATGCATTTTTTCCAATCATGTTTACCAAAGGCTCATCATCCCCCAACCGTGGTGATCGTGGAGCAGTGATACTACTAGGTACGGCCGACACTCGAGCATTAATCAATGGGATAAAGGTACCGAGACGGTATTTTGCATCCTCGGATGGGTCTGTTTGGTTGTCACTGGCACCCTGTACTTTTGCCTTTTCTCTGACAATATTCATAAGATACCAACTTCGCCATTGCTGAACGGCAGTATAAAACCCAATAGCGTGATCTTTCTCACCTGTACAAAAGAAATGAACATAGGTAGATAAATCTTCAAACATGGCGGTTTTTTGTTGACTTTTGATTGCGAAACAAAACTTTTGAGGTGGTCTTACTTTCCGTGAAGTCTGTCGTAAGGTAGGCATGTAAACATCAAAATCCGAGAGGTGACAGACGTTGACATAATATTGATCGGCCGTCTCCGCATTTTTCTTGACTACAACCTGACCATCAGATTTCAGTGTGACACATCTTTCATCCCACTTTCCAACCTTGTGAGAATAAGTCAGAGTAAAAGTCTGTGCTTCTGGCTGACTCTTTGGCGCTTGTGATGAATTTAAAAGAGTAGGGTTTGAGCCTGCTTGATTACCTGGCATGACTTCAAGCGTATCTCGCTGATCTTCATCCCATGAATTCAAGACTTCTCTTATGTATTCATATCGTCTGAGAGGTCTTTGTACCCCTACTTTACCGAACAACTCTATCAGAACAAACGTCTTTGGATCAATTGGCTCAGAAAAGCAATTGCTAGCAGACTGTATCAAATCTCCGGCAGTCGTGGCTGGAGTTATCGGGAATTGTAATCTTGACTTTCCACAAACTACAGTCACTCGCTACAATCAAATTATTAGTCATGTCATCATAATATCGTATCGAGGACACAGATTATTCACTTACCCTTTCTCCCGCATTGACTGCCGATTTTGGTGCGTCCATACCTGCATCCATTGTTTCTTCTATCGGTCGTGGAGAATTTGAAGTGGTTGAAGTAGTAGCAGTAGAATGTACGCTTGATCCGACTTTCTGATCCGTTTCTTGTTCCTCACTATTACTCTTTTTTCTCTTGAACAAGTTACTCAGCCATTTTGAAGATTTTCGTGGCTTGAGATCAGCTCGAGAGGCCGTAATGTTCTTTGGCGCATCTGAATCGGACGATATTTGTTGTTTGACTGGACTAACCGGTCGACTTCGCGTTGTTCTAGTCTCAGTCGCATGAGTACTCCCACTGTTTTGTCTAGTTTTATTTCCTTCTTCTGCCGGAGGAATGTTGGATTGTATAGAGTATATCACTGTTTGTGACGTTATAGGACCTCCAATTTTTGACGTATCCTGACCTGGCTGTGCCCATTTCGCGTCAGGAATTGGTGGAGAAGCTTGCGCCGCAGAGGGGCTCTTCAGAGACATGCTCGGACTCTGCGAAGTCGCGTCTTTTGATGATTTCCGGTGATACCGAGAGCGACTGCGATTCAGTGTGTCTTTGTCCTCTTGCTGTTCCTCGAGGTCTGACGGCTTTTTGACAAAAGCCGAGTCTTTGAGCTCTGGACTACGAATTCCAAGATATCGTGATTGTACTTGATCTGTATTTGACATCTTCGAATCGTGGGCTTTTTGTAATATATCAATTGTCCAGATTGGGGTTTATTTATGCACGGGCATGTACTGCAACTGTTTACCACCGGTTACTTACCGGTTTCTATCAAAGCTGTACAACCAGATTTAAAAAATTAATGTGACCTTTACAGAAGACTATATGCGCACGATGAGAAGTTTGGGGTTCATTTTGCTAGTAAAGTAAATATGAGCGACAACATCACCTGCGCGTTAAATTGGAACGACAGATACAAGTATGTCTTGAATATGAATGCAATTTGAGTAAAGCAGCACGACGGTCCCGGCAGATGTAAGATATAAAGTTATGTAAATTGTGGAGTAAATACTACGAGTACTTGTATTCTAGTTTGAACTGTACAGTAAGTTAGTAAATAACTTTATGGTAGAGGTCATAAGCATCATGTTGTAAATTAGATATATATATATTACACGTTATAGTCAAGGCAATAATCAATCGCTGAGGTCGGGATTGGCCACGAATAATCTGCCAACTCCATTACCAATTCCCCGATCATCTACGCTACCTCTTCGTCTCAATTCATCCGCTGTCGGTTTATTTCGGAATTCCTGCTCAAAATCGGCCGTCTGTTTCTGTGGCATAGTGGACACATCACCAAAATTACGCTCGTCAGAACTACTCGAGTCCCCACTGTTGCCTGTGGGAGTCGTACTTGGCGGTCGATCGAAAAAGTCCGAATTACTGTTGACTTTTGACGGAACCGTCAACGAATTGTTCGATGAGGTCATAGATGGTGCAATTTCTGGATTTTCCTTTGGCGCAGGACCGGAAGTGTAGCTCATCCGCTGTGGTGATGTAGAATTGCCGATGGGCTGATTACGTGTGGAATTTCCTCCCGCTAGACTGTTCAGGTGGCTTTGAGATGGCATGCCAAGACTGGCGCGATGATCTGCTGATGAAAAACTCGACCTTGGCGATGAGCCATTTCTATGTTGTAGACGTGAATGCTGTTGTTTATCCAGCTCGTCGTCTCCGTCGTCTACTTCTGTAGCTGACAAGCGCAAAGGCACACCAAAGACCGCTGCTTGAAATGTGCCCGGCTTAATAGCACCGTGATGCCGGATTTTCCCTCTTACTGCGCTGCTGCCGGGAACAAGTTGTGATATGTTTGATCCACCTACCACCGCAGCGTTGGCTCTTAGTTTTGCTTGTTTCTGTTGGGCAAGAAGTAATGGATCTTCTTGTTGAGCAGAATCACACCATACAGTTGCTTTTTGTATTCTTAATCTTGCCACATATGACATTGCTTGAGCTGGGTTGTGAGATCTTGATGACGTCGATCGTCGAACATTTGATAAGGAGGAGCCGCTTGAAATTGTACGATTATAAGATTGGTTGATAGAAGGGGTAGAGGTCAAGCTGAAGGTCGCAACATCCGGGGATGTCCGCTGCGTTGCTGTGTTGAACATAGTTACAGTATCAGAGCCTGATGGTTGATAATTTATTGATGGTGTTCGTAGATGCGAGTTATTCATTGACGATCCATATATTGGATCTATCATCGAAGAAGTCGGCGGATAAGATTGGGGAAGTGGTTTCCGGTGTGGAATTATCCCCGAATCATTTGTATAACTAAGTACCGCAGACATTGCAGTGCTGAGTATTGAGTCAGATTAAGATGTTATCTTGGTCTGATTTATGCCCTGACAGGGATGAGAGGAGGTTTGTTATATTTGTCTTTTGGTTTCTCGTATTGATGTGATTTATAACAAGTTTATCCAAAAGTCGGACGACTCCAGACTACCAGCGTCATACAGTAGAACAAGACGTAGTCGTGAATATAATATCACCGCACCAGTGAAGGTTTCCAGGCTTGTCGGTTTTGTGAGACGGGATGCGACTCGATATATATACCAAAAACTGCTGTAAATTATTCGGAAGGGACTGGCCAAACCAAAGAAGATGCACAAACCAAACTCCTGGGGTAGTAACTCATTAGAGTTTTTAGCCTGGCTTACGCTGAGGTTTCTAGACACGACACACAGTTTCAGAACTACTGGATTTAATTCAACATCAATCGGCCATCACCAGTCAAATTCGATATAGCTTGACCATTACTTTATCAAAGACGAGTGAGAAGTGCTTGGATCGATCTGTGCCATCATCTTCTGTAGGACACTCGTCTGGAGCACAAAAAATACCGTGGCTGTGAATTTACCAAACTTGGAACTAGTGCTCACGCTAACTCGGACCGGTAACATATTTTATTTTACTGGGTCAATAGAATTTACGCCTTAGGCTCCAACACAGTATCAAGATGGTTGCAGTGGCTGTGATTGGATCTCTAAATGTCGACTTTGTCACAAAAACGAAAAGAATGCCTCAAGCTGGCGAGACTATACTAGCCACATCATTCGACACAGGTTTTGGTGGCAAGGGTGCCAATCAAGCTGTTGCTTGTAAACGACTGAGTCCTGATCTAAAAGTCTACATGGTCGGTTCGGTAGGAGACGATTCTTTTGGTCAAGATTATAAAGACGCTTTGCATGAAGAAGGCATTGATACTAGTCTTGTCGAAGTCATATCTGGACACAAGACAGGCATCGCAAACATCATTGTAGAAGAAGACTCAGGCGAGAACAGAATTATGGTTGCTTCGAACGCCAACTTTGTGCATGCGGACTTACAAACAGATGTTGTGCCAAAAGATGTCAATGTCATATTGCTTCAACTAGAACTGCCAGTACTGCAGGTAATACGCTTCTCTCCATCACATCGCAAAGAGTATAATTGATTCTATCACAGGTTCTACATAATTGTAAAGTTGGGAGAAAACAGAACAAATGCGTCATACTTAACCCAGCCCCTGCACTTGACCTACCCGATGAAATATTTGAATGTTTAGATTGTTTGATTATGAACGAGACAGAAGCCCAGTTTTATTCTCAAGGAGCCGAAGATGCATGGCATACCTATTTCTTCCAAAAAGGTGCTAGACATCTGGTTATCAGAACTCTAGGAGAGCATGGTCTTGAGTATGTTTCAAATCGTGGTGCTTCTGCGTTCAAACTCTGCAAGATACCAGCATGCAAGGTTGATGTGAATGATATTGTAGACACAACTGCCGCGGGAGATACGTTTGTAGGTGCTTTGGCTGCTAAGATCGCCGAGAATGGTGGTGTCATTCCAGACGATCCATCAGATTTGTTGAATTTTGCAAATTCAGCAGCCGCCGTGACGATACAAAAGAAGGGCGCCATGTCGTCGATACCTTATTTAGTAGAAGTTGAGAGTATGGTGAAATAGAATCCTGTAAATCAATCGTGGTGATCGCCTAAAATACTACAATTATCAACTAGTAGCATTCAACTACAGTATTCAACAACCCCGTCCGTCATGTTAACCAATCGGACACAAAAAGTCTTGGCAATTTTTTGGAAAGCGGATTGGAGACGTCACAGCTTCCCAGATTTGAGGACGCGGGGCAAGATCTTCTGTCAGAATAGTGAATTAAACATGATTAATTATTATTTCTGTTGAATGCTCTGCATTATTGATAAACTTCACGTGAATAACCAAAGATCTTGTTACTCTGCAGCAGCATTAATTCCCGTGTGAATAGTGTAGCGGCTATCTCTCTTGTGACAGGTACCGCCGTCAGCAAGGTTATTCAACACTTTATTCTGCCCAGTGCAGGGACTCGAAAATGGAGAACCAGGTATGTCGTTTTAGGTAGCAAATTAAGCTCTCCCTAGAGTATGTTCTGACAAAGAAAACTAGGTGACTAGTGACATGGCCGTAGATTCGGATTATGATGAGAGAACGCACAACATGACGCAACACTCGACACCGGAGGAGTCAATGGACGAGAAAGAACAGACAATTCACGCAGATAACTTTGAGGCAATGCAACGAAGGTACATGGTTGCTGTACCAGACCAAGAGGTCGAAGTCGAATCAACCTTTACCTGGGACATTGAAGGATGGAGAAGTCTGCCGAGGAAATCGCACAGTCCTGTTTTTGAGATTGGAGGTCGACCCTGGAAAATACTATTCTTTCCAGCGGGTAACAATCAAGTAGATTCAGCCAGTGTTTACCTCGAACACGGCTACGAAGCTGGACAGATGCCTCAAAACTGGTATGCTTGTGTACAGTTTATGCTCGTTCTTTGGAATCCAAATGATCCAACCATATATATTCATTCCGAAGCGAATCATCGATTCACCACAGACGAGGGTGATTGGGGTTTCACGCGATATGCAGAGAAAAACAAGATTTTCGCGACAAGATATGCCGATAAAGATAGACCGTTGATAGAGAACGATTCGGCAAAGATGACGGCATATGTAAGGATTTATAAAGATCCGACTGGTGTGTTATGGCACAATTTCAACAAGTATATTTATTGTTATCAAGAGATATTGACTATATGACACTAACATGTATATAGTTACGATTCCAAGAAAGAAACTGGACTAATAGGATTACGCAATCAAGGCGCAACTTGTTATTTGAATTCTTTATTACAATCATTATATTTCACAAATGCTTTTCGAGCAGCTGTTTATAAAATTCCAACGGAACAGGAAACTGATGCACGGAATAGTAGCGCCTGGGCACTTCAGCGATTATTTTATCGACTTCAGACGGAGCCTGCTGCTGTATCCACTGCTGAACTAACACAATCTTTCGGGTGGGAGTCAAGACAAATATTTGAGCAGCAGGATGTGCAAGAATTATCGAGAATTTTGATGGAAAAGATGGAAGAGAAGATGAAGGGCACCGACGCAGAAAATACTCTTGCACAAATGTTTGTCGGCAAGATGAAGACATATTTAAAATGTATTGATGTCGATTATGAATCATCGAGGATTGAAGACTTCTGGGATCTTCAATTGAACGTGTCAGGTTGTAAGACAGTTGAGGATAGTTTCAAGAACTACGTCGAGGTGGAGACACTCGAGGGCGATAATAAGTATCATGCTGAAGGGTTTGGATTGCAAGACGCTAAAAAGGGTGTGATATTTGAGAGTTTTCCAACGGTGCTTCACCTCCAATTGAAACGATTCGAATATGATTTTCAAAGAGATATGATGGTCAAGGTTAATGATAGATATGAATTTCCCGAAGTGCTCGATGTGAAACCTTATCTATCAGACACGGCCGACATGTCTGAATCGTACATTTATTGTTTGCATGGCGTCTTGGTACATAGTGGAGACATGAATGCTGGTCACTATTACGCATTTATCAAGCCAGAGAAGAACGGGGATTTTTACAAATTTGACGATGATCGTGTGACACGAGCTACAAAGAAAGAGGCCATGGATGAGAACTTCGGTGGAGATTACGGACAGAATCCGTCTGGAGGAGATGTCAAGATGCAGAATCCATTTTCGAGAACATGGTCCACGAAAAGGTCAATGAGTGCTTATATGTTAGTATATGTTAGACAGTCACGACTAGATCAGGTTCTTTTGAGTAGCGACCAAGTGAACGCCCCGGAACATTTACGTAAGTCTGAATTGCTTTTGTTGTTTATTTTGTTTACTGATAATATTGGTAGCAATCAAGTTAGCGGAAGAAAAGGCGATTTTGGAAAGGAGACGCAAAGATAGGGAAGAAGCACATCTTTATATGGATATACAAATTGCGACATTTGAGAATTTCCAAGCTTGGCAAGGTTTTGATCTGGCAGATTGGGATGATATAGAATCCCAAGAGGCTTCTGCGCCACGACATATGAGAGTTTTGAAAACTCTGACTGTCGAAGATCTCTTGACACAATTGGCTGAAGAAACGTCATCAGATGCGAAAGATCTTCGGCCATGGGTCATTGTCAAGCGTCAGAACGGGACACGCAGACCTGATTCAGTGATCCAAGATACAAGCATTTCGCTTGAAGAATGCTGTCATAGATGCAGTCATCGACAAGGACCTTTCAAACTCTGGTTGGAGGATTCATCAAAAACACCTCAACTTTCAAATGGCCAACTTTCGAATGGCCAACAAACAAATGGCACATCGGAAAAAAAAGATATTCT
>Ga0160428_1002590_pt1 | contig 10736 bp, 11 predicted proteins | sample SolpanmetagenomM_FD_108198 | JGI IMG/M metagenome (GOLD analysis project Ga0160428, IMG submission 108198) | Solar panel surface microbial communities from Lawrence Berkeley National Laboratory, California, USA - M | ecosystem: Engineered > Built environment > Solar panel > Unclassified ...
GATTGGGCAACGAGTGAGTCGAAGGTCTCGCCAAGCCAGCGCTCGCCATCATGAACCGGTATGACAACGGTGAGCCAGGGCTTCATACTACCTCGCACACGATCCTGAGCTTCCCGATGGCGGCTCGGCGGGATGAGTTTCGCGCAGATCCGTCGCCTCGGTGGAAGCCTCTCTGCTGACGATCATCGCGAGCCCGTGCCGCCGCCGCGGCGCCGATGTCTCATAGTCATTGCAGCCAATCGAACAGCGATGAACGCGGGATTAAGATCGTGCGACCGACGGGGTCGTCCGACCCGCGGGAGCGGTCCGCCCTGATGCAGGCTTCCGATCCAGAACGAGGACGGACAGATCGGCGACGGGCGGCGACACCCGGGGGACCGCGTCACCGAACCCTCTTAGCTGTGCCTTCGCCCTCGCTCGTGTCCGCCCTGCCGCGGACCGGCGAAACGGTTTTGTCCCTCGCTCTTAGCTGATAGACCGGATCGTCTGTTCGAGAGGGGGCATATCCATTTCCGACGATGCGTGGTCGACGGCGCTGGGACTGTTTGCGGTTCTGCTCCTGGTGTTCGCCAATGGGTTCTTCGTGGCGGCGGAATTTGCCCTGGTCTCGGTGCGTCGCAGCCGCGTCGCCGAGTTGGTATCGGAGCAGCGGGCGAACGCGACGGCCCTCCAACGGGCGACGGACCGGCTCGACGCCTATCTCGCCGCGACCCAGTTCGGCATCACCCTGTCCTCCCTGGCACTCGGCTGGATCGGCGAGCCGGCCCTCGCGCACCTGATCGAACCGGGCCTGGACTGGCTGCCGTTAGGCCTCGGGGCCGTCGCGTCCCACACGGTCGCAGTCGCGATCGCCTTCTCGATCATCACGTCCCTGCACATCGTGCTAGGCGAACTCGCCCCGAAGAGCCTGGCCCTGCAGCGGAGCGAGCGGACCGCCCTCGCGGTGGTCCGGCCGCTGAGCCTGTTCCTGCTCGTATTCCGGCCGGCGATCCTGGTTCTGAACGGGCTCGGCAACGGTGTGCTGCGACTGCTCGATCTGAAGGCCGGGCACGGCGAGGGCTCGCTTCACTCCACGGCCGAACTCAACCTGCTCATCCAGGCGAGCCAGGAGGCGGGCCTGATCCGTGAGGTCCAGCAGGAAGCCGTGGAGCGCATCTTCGCCATCGGCGAGCGCAAGGTCCGAGACATCATGACCCCGCGCCACGAAGTCGAATGGGTCGACGCCGACGACCCGCGTGAGGAGATACTCAAGGCCGTGCGCGCGTGTGATCACGCCCAGGTCGTGGTGAGCCGCGGCGACGTGGACGAACTGGTCGGCGTGGTGCGCAAGCAGGATCTGCTCGACCAAGTGCTCGACGGCAGGGACATCGATATCGCCGTCGCCACCCAGCCGCCCATCGTCGTGCACGAGAGCATGACCATCCTGGCCGTGCTGGAGACCTTCCAGAGCCAGCCGATGCGGATGGCAGTGGTCGTCGACGAGTACGGCAGCCTGGAGGGCATAGTCACCCAGACCGACCTGCTGGAGGCCATCGCGGGCGACATACCGGAAGTGGGAGAGGAGCCCGACGTGGTCGAGCGCCCTGACGGCTCATTGCTGATCGACGGCATGATGTCGGCCCGCGAGGCTTTCGAACGGCTCGACCTGTCTGAGAACTCGGCCTCGGACGACTTCAACACGCTGGCCGGCTACGTGATCTTCCAGCTAGGACGGATACCGACCGCGGGGGACGCCTTCGAGGCCGGCGGGTGGCACTTCGAGGTCGTCGACATGGACGGACGCCGGATCGACAAGGTCCTCGCGATTCGGACAGCCTGATCGACGCACCGGTCCGGTGTGACGCGCGAGGTCCGCCGCACGCGTCCTGCGAAGCGGAGCCGTCGAACCGGAGCGCCCGCCTCCGGCACTCGCGTGGCCGTGCGCTTGGGCGGGGGCGGCCCGGGCTCGCTCATCCGGGCTGCCTATCGGATCCCGCCATCGCTGAGGCGGTACCACGCGATGATCGCCGAGACGTAGAGGCGATGGAGCGCGTGCATCGGCAGCGGTGCAACCGGTGTGAGCGGCAGCGGCAAGGCGTCGGCGTTGCCGGTCGCGAGATAATCGGCGATCGCCCGTCCCATCGACGATTGGAGTCCGACGCCGCGCCCCTGGCAACCGATATCGATCAGGAGCCCCGGGGCCGGTTCGTGGAGGTGCGGGAGGAAGTCCCGGGTGATCGCGACCCGTCCACACCAGCGATGGTCGAACGCAGTCCCGTCGAGCTGTGGGAAGAGCTTGCCGACGATGCGTTCGAGATGGGCCCAGTCCGCGGGTCCGCGGGGCTCCCGGAACGGGCCCCGGCCGCCCATCAGGAGGCGCCCGGTATGGTCGAGGCGGAAGTACAGCAGCAGCTTGCGGGTGTCCGAGCTGACCTGTCCCTCCGGCAGGATCGAGCGGCGCAGGTTGTCGGAGAGCGGCGCCGTGGCGATTTGGAACGAGTTCGCCGCGATCACCGTCTGGGCGAGGCCCGGCCACAGGGCGCCGGTATAGCCGTTGGTGCACAGGACGACGCGCTCGGTCGAGAGCCGCGCGCCCTGGGCCGTCGTGACGGTCCAGCCTGATCCCGTCCGGGCGAGGCCGGTGACGGGGCTGCCCCCGTGGATCGCGGCGCCGGCTTTCAGCGCCGCGCGGGCGAGGCCGCGGGCGTAGCTCAGCGGCTGGATCGCGCCGCCGCGATGGTCGAGCCAGCCGCCGAGGTACCGCTCGGTCCCGAGCAGCCGGTCGGTCTCGGCCTTGTCGAGGACCTGGGCCGGCGCGCCGAGCGCGATCCATTGTTCGGTCCGGCGCGCGACCTCCGCCAATCCGGCCTCGGTGTGCGCCCCCTGGATCCAGCCCGCGCGCCGGAGCGGCACGTCCATCCCGTGCCGGGCGATCAGGTCGAAGACCGTGTCGGCCGTGCCGCCCGCGAACCGCGCGAGACGTTCGCCACGCTCGCGCCCGAGCTTGGCGACGAGGTCGGCGGGATCGTATTTCAGGCCCGGGATGACCTGCCCGCCGTTGCGGCCCGAACCCCCGAAACCGACGTCCCGGGCCTCCAGCACCACCGGGCGGATCCCGCGCTCGGCCAAGTGTAGGGCGGTCGAGAGCCCGCAGAAGCCGCCGCCGACGATCACAACGTCGGCCCGCCCCGATTCGGTCAAGGGCGGCGTTTCCGGCGCGGGCGCCGCGGTCGTGGCCCAGAGGGCCGGTGCCAGGGGGAACGGTTCGGCCAAGGCGGTTCCTCCGGTGCGCGTCCGCGGAACCGGAGGCCGGTTTCGCGGATGGGAGCGCGTCACGATAGGGGGGTGGGGCCGTTCCCGACGGCGGCGCGATCGGGAGCGGCGCTAGAGCGGATGCAGCACCCGCTGCAGGAAATCCTGGGTCCGCGGGTGCTGGGGACGGTTGAGGATCTCGGTGGCCGGGCCCTGTTCGACGAGCACGCCACCGTCGAGAAACAGCACCCGGTCGGCGACCTCGCGGGCGAAGCCGATCTCGTGGGTCACCACGATCATCGTCATGCCCTCGTCGGCCAGCCCGCGCATCACCCGCAGCACGTCGCCGACGAGTTCGGGATCGAGCGCGGAGGTCGGCTCGTCGAACAGGATCGCGTCGGGCCGCATGGCGAGCGCCCGGGCGATGGCGACGCGCTGCTGCTGGCCGCCGGAGAGCTGATCCGGTCGAGCGTGTTCCCGGCCCGACAGGCCCACCCGCGCCAGCAGGGCGCGCGCCTGCTCTTCGGCCTGCGCGCGGGATTCGCCCTTCACGTGGATCGGCCCCTCGACGACGTTTTCGAGCGCCGTGCGGTTGGCGAACAGGTTGAAGCGCTGGAACACCATCGAGACCCGGGTCCGGATCGCCTTGATGCTCCGCTTGTCCCGCTCGACGCGCTGGCCGCCGACGCGGATCTCGCCGCCGTCATAGGCCTCCAACCCGTTGATGCAGCGCAGCAGCGTCGACTTGCCGGATCCCGAGGGTCCGATGATGCAGACGACCTCGCCCTTGGCCACCTCGGCGGAGACGCCTTTGATCACCTCCAGCGAGCCGTAATGCTTGCGCACGTCGGTCAGCACGATCATCGCTGGCGCGCCTTCCCCTCGAGATGCCGCACCAGCAGGATCAGCGGCAGGCTGAGCGCGAGGTACATCAACGCGACCATCGTGTAGACGCTGGTGTTCTTGAAGGTCGAGGAGGCGATGAGCTTGCCCTGAAGCGCCAGCTCGGCGACCGTGATGGTCGAGGCCTGCGAGGAATCCTTCAGCATCATGATCATGATGTTGCCGTAGGGCGGCAGGGCGATGCGCACGGCCTGGGGCAGGATCACGCGGCGCATGGTCATCCACCAGCCCATGCCGATGGAATGCGCCGCCTCGATCTGTCCGCGATCCACCGCCTCGATGCCGGCCCGGAAGTTCTCGGCCTGGTAGGCGGAATAGGCGATCCCGAGCCCGATGATCGCCGCCTGGACGGCCGTGAACGACAGTCCGAAATCCGGCAGCACGAAGTAGATGTAGAACAGCTGCACGATGATCGGGATGCCGCGCAGGACGTTGATCATCACCGCGCTGAGGCCGGAGAGCAGGCCGATGCCGGAGACCCGCAGCACCGCCCAGAACAGCCCGAGCAGGGTCGAGACGGCGAGGGAGGCCAGCGTGATCAGGATCGTGAGCTGGACGCCCTGGAGCAGGATCGGCAGGTATTCCTGCGCGTCGGCGAGGAACTCCCGCACGCCGCTCACGACCGGTCGGCCGAGGGCGGCAGGCCCCACTTGGTCAGGATGCTCTGGAGGGTCCCATCCGCCTTGAGCTTGGCGAGTGCGGCATCGATCTTGGCCAAGAGCTCCGTATCGCCTTTGCGCACGCTGATGCCCACGGAGGCGACGACGCTCGGCTTCAGGGTGTCGACCAGGCGGACCCCCGGGAATAGCCCTTGCTTGACGTAGTAGGCGAGGATCGGCGCATCGGCGAAGCCTGCCTTCAGGCGTCCGGAATTCACATCGCGGATGATGTCGGGGATCGTGTCGTAGATCTTCACCTCGGCGAACAGGCCGGACTTCTTCAGCGGCTCGACGAAAGCGGTGCCGACCTGGGCGCCGACGGTCTCACCCTTCAGGTCCGCGAAGGCGGCGTAGTCCTTGGTGTCGGCCTTCGGGACGATCAGGCCCTCGCCGTACGCGTAGACCGGCGCGGAGAACGCCACGACCTCCTTGCGCGCGGGGGTGATGAACATCGCGGCCGAGATCAGGTCGATCTTCGAGGCGGTGAGCGCCGGGATCAGCGTCGAGAATTGCAGGGGCTCGACGGCCACCGCGAAGCCCGCCTCCTTGCCCACGGCACTCACGAGATCGACCATCACGCCCTGGATGGAGTTGGTCTTGGTGTCGAGGAAGGTGAAGGGCAGGCCGGTCGGCGTGGCGCCGACGCGGAGCGTCGGCTCCGCCCGGGCCGGTCCGCCGGCCAGCAGCGCCATCACCAGGCACAGGCTCGGAAACAGGCTTCTCATCGCGCGGCTCCTCAGGCATGGCGGCTCGGTCACCGGCCTGTTTTCATGCTGATGAAGATTACCGCATGCTTGGTGTCTCGACGCAAGCTCCTTTCACGTGCATGAAATCGGTGTCGAACCAGCAGGATGAAGCCGCGGTGAGCACGCCGAAGGTCGAAACGACGATGCCCGCCGATCCGGTCGACCGGGCGGTGGGGCGGCGTCTGCGCGCCCTGCGCCAGGAGCGCCGCCTGTCCCTGGAGACGGTCGCGGCGAGCACGGGGCTCTCGATCGGTTTCATCAGTCAGGTCGAGCGTGGCCTGTCATCGCCGTCGCTGCGGGTCCTCGCGCTGCTGGCCGACACGCTCCAGACCGGGATCGGCGGCCTATTCGAGCCTGCCGCCGCACAGCCGGACGCCGACCCGATCGTCGTGTTCGAGAAGGATCGGCCCGAACTCCAGCTCTGGCGCGCCGGCATCACCAAGCAGTTGCTGACGCCGCCGGGCGGGGCACAGGGCCTCAGCCTGTTCCACATGGTGCTCAAGCCGGGAGCGAGCACCGGCGCGGAGCCGTTCGCGCACGACGGCGAGGAGGCCGGCTTGGTGCTCGAAGGGCGCCTGACCCTGGTGGTCGAGACGCGCACGCTGGATCTCAAGGCGGGTGACAGCTTTCGCTTCGCCAGCCGCCGGCCCCATCGCTTCGGCAATCCCGCCGCGCGGGGGCGGACCGTCGTGCTCTGGGTCAACGTGTTGGGCGCGCCGCAGGCCGTGTGAGGCCCCGCCCGGCGCCCTGCGTCTGACATCCGCGAAGATCGATCCTGAAGCCGTCCGGCCCGGCGTAGCCCTTGTCCCACGGCGATCGGCCGTCGATGCTGCGCCGCATCGGCCGTGACGCGAGGCGGACAAGACATGGAAACGATCGGTCGTGATTTGCGCGAGATGCAGCGCGTCCCCCTCGCGGCATCGCATATCGCTGCGCTTCAGGCGGTGGGCACCGAGCGGCACTTCCCGGCCGGGACGTTTCTCGTCCATGCCGGCGAGCCGGCCGATCGCTTCGTCTATGTCCGGGACGGCGAGATCGAGGTGGTGAACCCGTTCACCGGTGAGCGCCACCTGCCGTCCACGCTCGGGCCGACGCAGTTCATGGGGGAAATCTCGTTCCTTAACGGCGGCACTTGGTCGATGCCCATGCGGGCGGTCGTCGAAACGACCGTGATCGAGGTGCCGCGGACGGAGATGCTTCGTCTGATGTCCGAGATCCCCGAGATGTCGGACATCGTCATCACGGTCCTGGCCGCCCGGCGGCGGCGGCAACTCGACTCCCGCGACGGCACTTTGGTGCTCCTCGGCGAGGACGACGATCGGGCCGTTCGACGGATTGCGGAGTTCGCGAGCCGCAACCGCTTTCCCTACAGATCCTACCCGCTCGGCAGCCCGGAAGCCGGGGCCGTGGCGACGAGCTGCGGGATCGCGTCCGACCGGCCGGCGGTGATCTTCGGGCGCAACATCCTCGTGGCGGACCCGACCCCCGACAAGGTCGCCGACCTGCTCGGCCTCAACTACGCGCTCGTCGACGACGAGGCCTTCGACGTGCTCATCGTCGGCGGGGGACCGGCCGGCGTGGCAGCGGGGGTCTACGCGGGCGCGGAGGGGCTTCGCGCCCTCGTGGTCGAGGATATCGCGATCGGTGGCCAGGCCGGAACGTCGAGCCGCATCGAGAACTACATGGGTTTCCCGACGGGGATCTCCGGGGCCGATCTCGTCTGGCGCGGGGAGGTCCAGGCCATGAAGTTCGGGACGCGGTTCGCGATGCCGCGGCGGGTGACCAAGCTGGAGCGGCTCGACGACGGCGCGTTCTGCGCGACGTTCGACAACGACCAGCGCGTTCGCGGTCAGGCCGTCGTCGTGGCGACCGGTGTCCAGTACCGGCGCCTGCCGATCGAGCGGCTCGAGGCGTTCGAGGGCGCGGGCATCTACTACGCGGCGACCGAGATCGAGGCTCGCTACTGCAGGAATACGGAGGCGATCATCATCGGTGGCGGCAATTCCGCCGGGCAGGCGGCGATGTATCTGAGTCGCTCGGCCCGGTGCGTTCGTCTCCTCGTGCGCGGGCCGTCGCTCGCGACCTCGATGTCGCGCTATCTCTCGAGTCGCCTGGAGGCGGACCCGGCGATCACGATCGAATATCGCGCCGAACTGAGCGCGCTCCACGGAGGCGAAAGTCTCGACGCCGTGACGATCCGCAACGCCGTCGACGGGACGGCCCGAACGATCCCGACCCGCGCCGTGTTCGTCATGGTGGGAGCCGCTCCCAATACCGGGTGGCTCTCGGGTCTCGTGGATCTCGATCACAACGGCTTCGTGCTGACCGGCGAGAGGATCGGCGCCGATTCTCCCTATGCAACGTCGCACCCGGGAATCTTCGCAGTTGGGGACGTACGCGCCGGATCGGTCAAGCGAGTGGCCTCGTCCGTGGGTGAAGGCTCGGTCGTTATCTCCAAAGTCTGGGATCATGTCCGACGCTGAGGGTCCCGCGCGTCAGGTCGGCTCCGTGAGCGGGGATCGGGCGCGAGGATCCGGTCGACGATGAGGCTCATGCGATCGGCGGATCAACGCGCGTCAGGTATCGTCGGGCGCGACAATCTGCACGATCCCCACCCGACGGCAGGCGGCACCGTGAGCAAGGGGCAAGATCAGGAAGCCCTTGGATCGGTTCTGATAAGAATGTTCGATGCCCGCGCGCTCGCTACAGCGATGACGATCCTCAATCGCTTTGCCGGCAAGCTTGTGGAATAATGCGGCCACATGCTACCGATACAATTCTGCTCCGGTCTCTGCACCCGTTCAGGTTCATGGAAGCGCGAATCAATTGGAACTCATGGCTGAGCTGATCGAGGCGCCAGGATGCGCAGGCGGCCCCGCGCGGGACCCGAGGCGGTGAATTCAATTTCGGGGCTGTCCGACTTTCTGCTCTATCTCGCGACGGCGCTCAGCCTGATCGGCCTCTATCTCGCCACCTACACCTTCGCGACCGCGCATAATGAGCTCGCGCTCATCCGGCAGGACGTGACGGCCGCCGCGGTGGCGCTGGGACTCAGCCTCGCCGGCTTCGCATTGCCGCTCGCAGCGGCGATCTTCAACGCGCAGTCCCTCCTCGACTGCGTGGTCTGGGGGCTGATCGCCCTCATCGTCCAGATCCTCGTCTACTGGCTGGTGCGCCTCGCGATACCGGACCTGTCGCGGCGCATCGCCGACGGGCGCATGGCCCCGGCCGTGCTGCTCGGTGCGGTCTCCTTCGCGGTCGGGATCGTGAACGCCGCCGCGATGACCTACTGAGACGCGCCGCGATGCCGCCGATCCTCCCATCGGACGAAGCCGGGACGGCCCGGCGTTCCAAGCGCTCGGCGACCATCTCCCTCGTGCTGCTCGCCGGCGCCGGCGCGGCCGCGTTCTCCTTCGCGCGCCGCGATCCCTCGCAGCGCGAGGAGGACGCCCTGGTCTACGCCACCGACGGCGCCTGTATCGCGGACGGCGTGCGCCCCGCCGACGCCTGCGTCGCGGAATACCGCGCCGCGCTCGACAATTACGCCGCCAGCGCGCCGCGATACCCGGATCAGGCGGAGTGCGAGCACCATCACGGCCCGGGCGGATGCACCGCCAGGACGGGGGCGACCCCCGGCGACACGCTCAGCTTCGTGCCGCTGATGGCGGGCTACATGATCGGTCGCACCGCGGCACAGGGCCTTCCGGTCCAGCCGCTCTACCGGCACGCTCCGGAGGAGCAGCGCCAAGCCTCCGCCGGCACCTCTGGCGGCTATTGCACCGGTTCTGGCGGCCGCGTGTTCACGACGGGCGGCGGGTCCGTCGCCCGCGTCTCCTCCGCGGTGGCCCGCACCACGACGGGCGCGCCGCGCACGATCGCCCGCGGCGGCTTCGGCGGAACGGGACGGGCCGTCTCCGCCTCCGGCGGTCATACGGGCGGGTCCGGGGGCGGCTGATGCGCCGCGTGACCATCCCGGAACGGCCCGACTGGCGGGCGCGTGCGGCCGAAGCGGGCTTCGCCTTCCATACCTTCCCGGACGGCCCGTACTGGGACGAGGGTGCCTATTACGCCTTCAGCCTCGCGGAGATCGAGGACGATATCGAGGCGCCGACCCGCGAACTCCACGCGCTCTGCCTTGCCTTCGCCGAGCGCGCCGTGCGCGACGGCGCCATCCTGACCTCGCTGGCCATCCCCGAGCACGCCTGGGACGCGATCGCCGACAGCTTCCGGAGGCGCGATCCCACCCTCTACGGGCGAATGGATCTCTGCTACGGCGGGGCCGGAACCGGGCCGGCCAAACTCCTCGAATACAACGCCGACACGCCGACGGCCCTCTATGAGAGCGCGGTGTTCCAGTGGCTCTGGCTCGAGGACGGCCTCGCGCGCGGCTCCCTGCCGCCGGGCGCCGACCAGTTCAACGCGCTGCACGAGCGGCTGATCGCACGCCTCGCAGAGATGCGCCTGCCCGGCACGCTCGCCTTCGCGTGCTTCCCCGACGCGCCGGAGGATCGCGGCACGGTGGCCTACCTTCAGGACTGCGCCGTCCAGGCCGGGCTGCGCGCGCCCTTCGTGCCTGTGGAGGCGATCGGCCTGGGCCGCGACGGCCGCTTCCTCGACGCCGACGGCCGGTCCCTCGACGCCGTGTTCAAGCTCTACCCCTGGGAGTGGATGTTCGCCGACGCCTTCGGGCCCGCCATCGGTGCCTCACCGACGCGCTTCCTCGAGCCTCCCTGGAAGGCGATCCTATCCAACAAGGGAATGCTGGCGCATCTCTGGGCCATGGCACCCGGCCACCCGAACCTGCTGCCGACCTATTTCGAGGACGATCCCGCCAAGGCCGCTCTCGGCACCTCCTTCGCGAAGAAGCCGCTCTATGCGCGAGAGGGCGCGAACGTGCTCCTCGTCCGCGACGGCGCGGTCCTCGAACGCGACGAGGGCCCGTATGGCGCCGAGGGCCATGTGCGCCAGGCGCTCGCGGAACTGCCGGCCTTCGTGGGTCGCCATGCCCTGGTCGGGAGCTGGGTCGTCGGCGCGGAACCCGCGGGCCTCTGCGTGCGCGAGGAGGCGCGTCGCATCACCACCGACCGGGCGCGGTTCGTGCCGCATCTGATCATCGGATGAGTGCGATCGGCGCCGTCCCTCGGCCAAGCAGGCGAGGCTGCGGCGGTTCGACAGAGACCCGGCACTGACTTTGGCC
>Ga0160428_1002592_pt1 | contig 10735 bp, 7 predicted proteins | sample SolpanmetagenomM_FD_108198 | JGI IMG/M metagenome (GOLD analysis project Ga0160428, IMG submission 108198) | Solar panel surface microbial communities from Lawrence Berkeley National Laboratory, California, USA - M | ecosystem: Engineered > Built environment > Solar panel > Unclassified ...
AAGATCTTATGCTAAAAATAAAGGAAATTACCCAGCGTTGTCCAATATTAGAGATATTATTAGAAAACTTAGAACTAAGTTGTTAGAAATATCAGATTTTAATCAGTAAATAAAATCAAAATTCAAAAATCTTTTTTAAAATAAAGGTATAGTCCGATCAATAAAAAAATTTATTGAGTGTAACGATAGTTTTTATAATTAAAATGAGGTTACCAAGATAATTGTTACCCACCTTTATCCGGAATACAAAGTCATAGTGGAGCTAGTGTAGATTTAGCTATATTCGGTCTACATTTAGCTGGAATAAGTTCATTGTTAGGGGCTATGAACTTAAAACGACATATATTTGTTTTTAAGAGTTTAAAAAATTCAATAAGCTGCCAGCGCTGTGCGCTGGAGGCATCCCCCTCCTCCGGAGGGGGGAGCTTTGAATTAAGTGGCAACAAATGTTATTATAGTTCGAATAAACCTAAATTTGAAATTAAGTATAACTCTGGTAAGGATAATAATCCCAAAGAAAATGGTACATCTGAAAAAAATAACAAACCTAAATTAGATAAAAAATGAAAAGAGATTTTAGGTAGGACAGGTCCAAATAAACATAGCCATGTCCTAGCAATTGAGCAACTTAATAGTGATAAAACTGTAACTGCTAGTAAAATCAATGAAATTTTAGTTTATTGTAATATTACAATAACTGATGAAAAATTCAAAAATTTACTTAATACTCGTAGTTTTCTTTTAACTAATTTAAATAGAAAAAGTATAACTAAAGAAATTCTTAAAGAAAAACTTGGTTTACCTCACAGTAAACAAAGAATACCTGGGATATATATCTTTACACACCTAACTACAGATAGAAAATATGTAGGTTCATCTTCAGAGTTGGCTTTTAGATTAAATGGTTATATTAATCTTACTCATAAAGAAAGTGGTTTATTAATTGCTCTATTAAAAAAAGAAGGATTAAAAAATTTTTCTTTACAAGTATTTCCTTTTTTAGATAATTATATTAAAGGTTCAGAAATAGTCTTGGAACAATACTACTTATTAAATCCTAGTTTTACATTAAATACTATTAGAATTGCTGGTGTACCAAATAACGGAAAATCTATTTTTATGTACAATAGAGATATGTCTCTATTGTATTATAATACTAGTGAACAAATAAATTTAATTCAAAATTTGAATATACATCACACTACATTTCTTAAACACTTAAAGAACGGTACTTATTATTTGGGTAAATACAAATTTTTAAGAGAACCTGTTTTAACTGCTAAAGTTAAAGATATGTCTGACTCAGATTTAGCTTTAATGCTGGAAAAAGACAGAGTTAAATTTAATAAAAACAAACCTATAAATAGTTTATCGAAACCTGTTTTATTAACAAATGTAAAGGATCCAAATAATAGTATAACGTTATCTAGTCTAGGTAAATGTGTAGAATACTTTCAAAATAAAGGTTTATCCGTACACCAAACAACATTAGTTAGGCAGATTAATTCTGGAAAAGCTTATCACGGATACATATGCAAATTCGTGTAAAAACAAACAATTTATAGATGGGGTTCATATAAAAATTCTAACTATATGCTGGAACAGCTTAATGGCTATAAGTAATTTTAAAAATGAAAAATAGACTATGCTAAATCAGCAGGAAACCAACAGACATATAGTCTTAGTAGGATCCTCAGAGACTACACGTTAGACACCGTATTTATATTTTAGATACGCTGAAGATATAGTCCACTCTAATTTATGTTAATATATTATATAATTAACTATCTTAAGTGTCATCACTACTATACTAAATATGAGAAGTCCAGGAATCAGATTGCACAAACTAGCCTTGTTCGGGTGAGCTGTAGTTGTAACTGCAATATTATTGTTATTATCACTTCCTGTATTAGCCGGTGCAATTACAATGGTATTAACAGATAGAAATTTCAATACATCATTTTTTGAAACAGCTGGTGGAGGTGATCCAATATTATACCAACATCTTTTCTGATTCTTTGGTCATCCAGAAGTTTATATATTAATTATCCCAGGTTTTGGAATTATTAGTACAGTAATTTCAGCCGCATCAAATAAAGCAGTATTCGGTTACCTTGGAATGGTCTACGCAATGATGTCAATTGGTGTATTAGGATTTGTTGTGTGATCTCATCATATGTACAGTGTTGGATTAGATGTGGATACAAGAGCCTATTTCACAGCCGCAACATTGATTATTGCAGTTCCAACAGGAATTAAAATATTCTCATGATTAGCGACATGTTATGGTGGATCTTTACAACTTACAACACCTATGTTATTCGCATTAGGTTTTGTATTCCTATTCACAGTGGGAGGATTAAGCGGAGTAGTTTTAGCTAATGCTTCAATCGATATAGCATTCCACGATAAACTTATTTATAATAATACAGAAACCGAAATTAAAACAAAAGATTTAATTGAAAAAGATAATTTAAGCTTTAACGATAAAACATATATAGAACAATTTTTTGTCGGTTTATTAGAAGGAGATGGTACTATAACAAGTAATTTGAATTCTAATAAATCAAATAGCATTATAATACGAATAGTAATTTCTCTAAATAATAATCCAGAAAATCTTGCTATGCTTAGTAAAATAAAAGATACAATAGGGGGTAGAGTTGTTATTGAAAGAAAACAACAATATGTTACATGAATAGCTAGTAATAAAAATGACTTAACTAAAGTTTTTTTAGTGTTAGCAAAATATCCCTTATTAACAGCAAGAAAACAATGTCAATTAGAATTTGTTAAAAATTGCCCCGGAGAAAAAAACATTTCAAATTTTTTACTAGATAGAAATAATAAATATAAAAATAAAAAAGTTTTATTACAAGAGTTTTCTAAACTACAGCCACCTTTATATTTTGCTCCTTGATTATCTGGTTTTATAGAGGCAGAAGGTAATTTTAGTTTAGTCTTTAATGAAAAAGGCTCTTTAAGAAAAAGTGCTTTTACTATAGGACAAAATGATGAATTACATGTCATGAATTGAATCAAAACGTATTTTAACAGTAAAACCGCTATTCTTAAAGATAAACCAAAAGCTAATGGTAACTTTGAATACTATCGTTTATATTTATATAATGCTGAGTCTAGAAAACTTCTTTTTGAACATTTTCATAAATATCCTCTATTAGGTTACAAAAAAGTGTCTTATTTAAAATTTTTGAATTATCACCAATCAAATCAATCGTAATTTTTTTTTTTTGATCTTTGTTTATTATTAAATAGATGTGTTGTGTTGTCACACTGCTTGATTAAATTTAGATTTAGTATATCCTTTTACTAAATGGATGTTTAATCCGTAATATATTATTAATCGATATATATTGCGAACGGTGAAAGTTATAATATGTACTTTAATGCTAGTACGTCACGACTGTATTGTAATCAACACCGTGGGTTTATTCACAAGATAATTTATCTTATTTATAGATCTGTAGAGACTATACGTAGTGCATTTGATTTTAAACCTAATTGTTAAAATCAATAAAGAGATAGTCCAATCCCCTTATAAATTGTTTATTATAAATAACATATAAAAAGGGAACAAGGATAATATCCTTGTATTCTCAGACATATTACGTCGTCGCTCATTTCCACTATGTATTAAGTATGGGAGCAGTATTCGCATTATTTGCGGCCTGATACTTCTGAATACCTAAAATAATAGGATTAAATTACAATATAAATTTATCTAAAATACATTTCTGAACACTATTTATTGGTGTTAATATGACTTTCTTCCCGCAACATTTCTTAGGATTACAAGGAATGCCGCGTAGAATAAGTGATTATCCTGATGCTTTTGCAGGATGAAATTTAGTTTCAAGTTTTGGTTCACTAATATCAGTAATAGCTACAGTAGTGTTTTTAGATGCACTTTATGGACAATTAGTCTACGGTAAAGCTTCAGTAAGAGATCTTTGAAACAAACCACAACATTTCACTGATTATTTACAAGCCTTATTAACCCGAGGTCATAATTCTATTGAATGAAATCTAAATTCACCACCTAAACCTCATCCATTTATTAGTTTACCATTACAATCAAATGTTTTACAATAATCGTAACCAAAATCAAATAAAAAATTCGCCCTGTTTTAAAATAGAATCTTTTGTTTAATACTTCAAAAAATCAAAAAAATGTGACAATGATCTCTTATAAAAACTTATGTTTACCCTTTACTTAAACCATATTTAGATAATAATATATTATTATAATCATCACCTAATTCATTTTCCAACTCAAATTCAACTTAAACGTGAATCATTTAAAAATGCATGTACAGTTCTTAATGATACATGTTACAGTACAGAAGAAATGTCAACCAGATCAAGAACTAAAAATTTTCAGGAGAGATTATTTATTGCTCTAAATAAAATAAGTGAGAGTAGGGTTATAACGATTAATAGAATACCTTTAACAGAGGAATATCAAAAGATTAGTTCTCTTTTGACTAATTTAGATATGGAAGCAGCAGATAAAATTATTCTCTAAAATTTGTATTCAAGAGATTCTATAGATCATTGAGAATACAATAAACGTCTTTAAAATCTAAATGATCATTGTATACTATGTATAAACATTGAAATTAGAAGAATGCGTTTACTAGAAGCAAGTGATTTAAGTGAAACTGCAAAAAGACATTATCGTCAAGAATTTTAGAGAGAATTAGGTAAATATGCTAAATTATATAACAATCAAATTAATTTAATTCAAATTAATTCAAATAATGTGATTGCAAGTCCTTTATCTCAACAATCTTTTGTAGTTGCAGATAATACAGGAAAAGAAGTAGGTTTTGATTATAATAGAACAATAACTCAACAGGAGCAAGCAGTAATGCTTCAAAAAGAATCTGCTGACATTTCTACTGTAATTCGTCAACAGGCAAAAAAAAAAAGTTTTGAACTAGATCGAAAAGGTAAATTATATGGTTACAACGATGTTCATCCTAAATCCTAATTAAGTAAGATTTATGACGCGTTAAAAAAAAAATTGATATAATTATTTGGATTTTTTTTTTAATTATATGAAGTATGGAGTAAAACACTCTCTAGAGTTAGGGGTTTTGCGTATAGAATTTCATTCTCTTTTTATCGGAACAGTAATTTAGATACGATGTATTTTGACTCAAAAAAGTCCATTTAAATCTTATCATTTTTGGTTCTTTTTTTTTTCTTACCCTAATAATTACTTTAAATCAAAATTTATCTATATAGTGGAGGTGATGAAACAGGTATCATAGTAACTTAATAATAAGTTAACTTTTATGAGTTCAAATCTCATTCTCTATAGTGAATATTATCATGACCCCTGCAGGGGTCATGATAATATTCATAGTATCTTGTCAAGTTGCTTGCTTCAAATTAATTTCGAAAGTCCTCGTAAAAAGCTTAAATTAATTGTATCTTGACAAGTTGCTTTTTGGTAATTAAGTTTAAAGCCAACAAGCAAAATTACCTTTAAAACTTAGAATCACAACTTTTTGAAAAAAACTAGATGTATACACTGAGTGGCTGGTTTCAAGACCAAAAATCTGTACCGTGAGAATGCGGGACAGAGATGTGCTAACGTCTCATCTCAAGATTACCATAGTGAGTCTAGTATTTTAACTTAAAGTTAAGTCCCTGGAATTAAATTCTTCTTCGAGATATGATTAATTAATTTTGATAACCAAAGATCGGTCCTTAATACGCTGGAGTTTGGTTCCCAAGATCAGACTAGAGTATTTAATAGAGGGTATACTTAGAGACTAACCAATAAAGTCGTTATACTTTCATTATCTATTAACGGTTGAGGTAGGACCAAAATCCCTACTTTTTTCAATACATCAGCTTATTATAGAGAATAAGTATATATTTGCAAGTTCGAATCTTCTATATACTTAGACTTTAATTTGAATTAAAATGAACTTATGAGTTACCTCAAAAAAGGACTGTTCCAGTGACTTAAACACAATATAAACAAAACAATAATCTCGGTTACACAAACATATATATATATAAATGATTCACTTATAAATCACATTCGCAAATCCAAATTAAAAAAAGCTTTTAGTTGTAAAACTATCACTTTTTTATCCGTATCTGTTTTAAAAAAAAATAATTTAACAGCGATTTCGACTACATTCGCCGTTGTTAATTTAACAGATAATCGTTTAGAGTTAGATAAAAAAAAAGATTGTCGGGGTTTTAACTCGGCAATACCAAAATTAACCCTTAATTTATCTGTTGAACACACTAAACCTTTATATCATCAAAATCCGGAATATTTATCAAATAAAACAGGGTTTATCTTAGTGGATTTTAGAGAATTTATCTTAATTGATTATAAACAACCGGAGTCAAAAATGAGGACTGTTAAATCTCTCAAAGGGAGTGCTTCAAATTCCCTTGTTCTGATGGGTTTAAATTCCCTTCAGAGGGGCGCTGGCGGGAAAAATTTAAGTTTAATCGTTAAACCTCGCTTCGATTTGATTGTGTTTAATTCGGAGTTCCATTGTGTTAGGGATAAATCAACAATTAAATTTTATCTAATGATTTTAAATTTAAAAGAAAAGTTAATTAACACTAAAAGAGTGGTGGAAAAAAATCCTGTTTATCAAAATGTGGTTAAAGTTTTCCAGATTAATTCATTTTTAACTAAAGGATATTTCATTAAATTCCTTGTTTGAGATTGAGGATGTTTAGGTTTAAGTATCCTTCTGATATTTAGTTCTAAACCAGTATTATTTTTATTTGTTATCGCTATATTAGCAGTGGTTACATTATATATAATCACTCATTCAAATCTGATCTTAAAACCAAATTCAAAGGGATTTATTTGGGTGAAAAACTTTTGCTTAAAATTTGAGGAAATTAAGAATAGAGTCCGGGATAATTCTTGATATCAAAAATTCAACCAATATTGAGGATGGTTTATGGTGTCACGAATAATATACAGTATTTTACACGTCTGAGACCCCTCTCGCTATAATTGAGAGAATTTAATTCAAATACTGGACGAGCTGGTGAGTCAACTTGAAAATATCCGGAGTTCAATATGTAAGGTCTTGCTCCAAAATATAAGATTCTCCGCCCAGATTAGGTTATTTAGGATCAGATTAGGTAGAATAATCTTTTATCTTAATAGCTTTAATGGAAAGGGTCGCATGATTTTGGGTTCAGGTCGGGTAGCTCCGGTTTTAGGTTTAGAATCTGATTCTAATTCTCTTCCAGATCAAACAAGTTATATTAACAATAAATTTATCGTTTGATGCTATAAAAATCAGATTGAGTTTGATCCCTCTTGATTTGAAAAAGAGGCGAATTCTGGTCATTATTGAGAAAAAAAGGAGCATGTAAAGAAAATTAATGAAACAAAATTAAAAATCAAAGAAAAATTATTGAATGAATTTGAGATTCTTCAAAATACAGTAGAAATAAATACCGAATCTAGTCATTATCAGAGAGCTGTTTCATCAATTACTCAGCATATATATAATTTACAAGATATACAGAATCTTGCTAATTTCAAATATTCGAGAGCAGCAGATCTAGAATTAGGAGCTCGAGTTTTAGAAAAATATGGTGTTCCATATCCTGGACATATGTCGGATACACATAATCAACGTTATGTTGAAAAGTATATTTCAAGAAGAAAAGATGATTTACTAAAAAATATAAAATTAGATGGATGGAATCTAAAATTTCTTAACGATATACCAAAATATATTAAGGATTTAGATTTAAAAATTATAAATCAAAGTTTTAATCATTGTAATCTTTCTGTAAAACATTTATATCTAGAGGCTTCACGAAACAATATTACAACTAATGAAATTAGAGTTAAATATCTGGAACTACTTGAGTTTGAATATAGAAAATACATAGTACTCCAATCTATTTCACCAAATGTCTCCAAACTTTCAATTGACAACAAGGAAAAAGATATAATGGAGAATATTTACGGTATTATTTGAGAATATAATAATATTCTGAATCAAAATAATAATTTAAGTTCTTTAGTTAACAATCTAATTAAATCTGTTGAAACTTATCCAATTATGGAAAAAGTTATGGATAATAAGCTAACGAGTAAGGAATTTTCTGCTGTTGTAAAAATGCTTCGGAATCATATAACTGGAAATGGTTTAAATGAGAAAAATCTTGAGAAATTCAACAAATGAAATGAGAATCAAAAAATGCAACATTTAATTAAATCCTTTTTAAAACAGAGATATGATCGTGAAATTAGCGAGCAAGCTATTCAAGAATTAATCATAAATATAAATAAATTTGATGAAAAATTTACTGAATCCCTAGCTATAAGGGATAACAGTCACGGTAATGGTAATGGTAAAAGAAGGATTGATCAAGTTAAGGATCTTGAATCACAGCAAGTCAAAAGACCTCGTGTTTCGATTGAAAACGATAAAGAAAAAAGATTTTATCCTTCGATTCCTTCGGTTAAAACGACGATCCCTAGTAATATAGCTCAACTTGGATTAAGATCTAATGATAATTCGCCGCGCTTTCTTGATTTCAATTCTAACATTTGAAATCAAACTATGCAGCAGTTACGTAACCGAGAAGATATTCAAAATCAATCTCCTCATCCTTCTAGTCGTCCTGTTCCATCAGTTTCATCTCAAATTGTAGAACAAACACAAAATAATTGAGATCAAGAAAGACGAAGAAATAGTGAGACGCTTTCTGATGTTCAGGAAATTGATCCGAGATCTTCATCAAATTATCAAAATATGAAAGATTATTATAAAAGAAAACGTCATAGTAGTTTCGAAATAAGAGATAAATTCTCGTCTCGATTCACTTAGTTAACGATGATCCTTGAACAGTTCTCCTCACGAAACAAAAAAAGAATAAAATAATAATTAAACACGCCTTTGATTCGAAGTATATTTACAACAATAGTTATAATTATCATTATAATGATTAATGACGACTCGACTCCATCCAAAGAGGAGTAGTAGCAGCGCGCTTATTCGGTTTAATAAACCTCTTTAAATTTCAAATTAATCTTATTCTAATAATCTCGAAAATAATAAACATATGACAAGTTTTAGTTTTTTATGTGTACTGGTACCGGGTTTATCTTTAGCTTTAATAGGGATAAATCTTTTATTAGCGACACACAAACCTTATAAACAAAAAAATAACCCGTTTGAGTGTGGTTTTCTATCTTTTTTAGGTCAGAACAGAACGGAATTCACAGTGTCATTTTTTTTATTTGGTTTATTATTTTTAATTTTTGACCTTGAAATAGTAATGAGTTACCCTTACGTTGTTAGTGGATATATTAATGATATTTCAGGTTTAATTATTATTTTATTCTTTTTTTTAGTACTAGCTGTAGGCTTTTGTTTCGAATTAGGTAAAAAAGCCTTAACGATAAACTCTAGACAAATTAACATGGTAAATATTTCTCGGGAATCAATCGCTCATTGATTTCAAGATGTTAAATTTATATTTAACAGAATTTTAATTCAAAAAAAAAAATCCTAATAAATTTAACTTCGCCTCTCTAAAAGCATCATTTAGAGGTTGTTATTTTTTTGATCAGGGAAAAGATTTATATACACTTGGTGGTATAGAATTAGTGTGTGTTTGTTGTATTAGTTTACTAATTTAAGTAACTATGGGGGTGACTAGGAATACACCAGACGCGATATTAAATCAACATATGGATAGTTTGCTAGAGGTTTGGAGTTGTGCATGTGAAAAAACATTTGATTGTACTAGTGTATTACTTCCACAATGCGAAAACTTTCTTAGTCGTATTGAAACAATCCATACTATGACCTTTGAGCAACAACAAATATTGGTTCATGAATGAGTTACAATGAAAGACAGTGCATGTCTAGATAACCTTGGTGCTATATATAAATTACTTTTTATATATAGAACATATGGCTGAAATTTGCCATGTCTCTTTTGCAAATGATAACTGGAGCCTTAATATCTTCTCAGACTACCAAACAGTAATCAATGGTATTGAACAAGTAACTGAATACTTTTATCAAATCGATAGGATTATGTCATCAGGAGGTTAGCATTGATAAATATCGCTCGATTCTTATCAAAACAGTAAACGAGATATATTACTTTTTTTCTTATCGTAATTAGTAGATTATGGTAAAAATAGTTTCTAATTTTAAGAGACCTTTTGGTGAAATTATTTTAAAGGAAAATCTGCACTATTTTGAGTTTCAACTCACATCCGGGGCGAGTATCTTGATGCATTTGCAGGACTTTACGATTTTTTTGATTTAGCCTTTGATCTCTTCGCTACATATTTTGATCGAGCGCAACAATAAATATCTCGCTCCTCGATCAAAAATTTATTTGAATAAATTTATCCTTTTTCGTCTGCTATTTTTTGATTTTTTTGAAGTATAAGCAAAAGATTCTATTTTAAAACAGGGCAAATTTTTTATTTGATTTGATTTTTTTTCTTTTGTCATTACACAGCAAATCTTTCTCAGAGGCAGAAATCTTCTCTTTTGCGATTTCCCCCAGATTTTGCCTTCATTTTCACTTATATTTACGCTTTTGATCCTAGGATTAAAGAAGGAATAGACAAAATTATAATATGCTTATAATCTCCATTGAAAAAGGAGAGAGAAAGAGATAGTTGTTTAAATTAATGCCATTAAATGTAAAAATCTTATTTATATAAGATTAC
>Ga0160428_1002593_pt1 | contig 10734 bp, 12 predicted proteins | sample SolpanmetagenomM_FD_108198 | JGI IMG/M metagenome (GOLD analysis project Ga0160428, IMG submission 108198) | Solar panel surface microbial communities from Lawrence Berkeley National Laboratory, California, USA - M | ecosystem: Engineered > Built environment > Solar panel > Unclassified ...
AGAGGTGGTTCTAGGAATCTGAACAGCGGGGATAAGTGGATTGCCGATCTGACAGCGGCCATGCTGGCCGCGAAGAGGAAGCAAGATGAGCAAGCGACCCCGCCGGAACCACAGTCCAGCATTCAAGGCCAAGGTGGCGCTGGCTGCTGTGAAGGGTGAGAAGACGCTGGCCGAGCTGGCGCAGGAGTATGAGGTGCACCCGAACCTCATCAACCAGTGGCGGTCCAAGCTGCTGGAGGGGGCGGCAGACGTGTTCGGAGCGGTTCCGGCAGCGAGCGAACCAGCGGTCGATATAACCGTGCTGCACGCCAAGATTGGTGAGCTGACGCTGGCGAACGATTTTTTTGGCCGGTGCGCTCGGGAAGGCCGGTCTGTTGCCGAGCGCAAAGCGATGATCGACCGTGACCATGAGTTGCCGCTGACCCATCAGGCGCAGCAGCTCGAGATCAGCCGCGGCAGCATCTACTATCTTCCGCGGCCTGTATCCTCAGCTGACCTGGCAATCATGCGCCGGATCGACGAACTTCATCTGCTCTATCCGTTCGCCGGGAGCCGGATGCTGCGCGATCTGCTCCGTCAGGAGGATGTGAGCATCGGACGACGGCATGTTGCGACGCTGATGAAGCGGATGGGGCTAGAGGCGATCTACCGCCGTCCGAACACGTCGAAACCGGCGACGGGTCACAAGATCTATCCCTATCTGCTGCGCAAGCTGGCGGTGACGCGGCCGAACCAAGTTTGGGCGACCGATATCACGTATGTGCCCATGGCGCGCGGTTTCGTCTATCTGGTCGCTATCGTCGATTGGTTTACCCGGCGGGTGCTGGCTTGGCGGGTGTCGATCTCAATGGATGTCGCGTTTTGTATCGAGGCACTGGAGGAAGCGCTCGCCCGTTATGGCAAGCCTACGATCTTCAACAGCGACCAGGGCTCGCAATTTACCAGTGCGGCTTTCACCGCTGTCCTTCACCGAGAGAAGATCGCCATTAGCATGGATGGAAAGGGTTGCTGGCGCGACAACGTGTTCGTGGAGCGCCTCTGGCGCTCGGTGAAATACGAGGACGTGTACCTCAACGCATACACCTCAGTCCCGGAAGCACGCGCCAGCATCGGCCGATACTTTGCATTTTATAACAGCATCCGGCCACATTCAGCCCTTGGTACCAGGACACCGGACCAGGTATACTTCGACCAGCCGCTTCTCGCAGCGGCATGATCAACCAGCGGCGATCCACTTATCCAGACCGCGAGCCTGTTCAGACAACCGGGGCCACCTCTTTGGGATGATCGACATGCCGGTAGATTATGCCCGAATGATGAACGACCTCTTCCCTACAAGTTCTGCCGATCCTGAGGGAGTAAGCGACACTAGCTGCGACCAGATCTAGCATCTGACCGGTCGGCATCCTGTGCCCGTGCACGCCGACATCCACGATATACAAGTGATCTTCGTCGATGAACCCGACCCCGAAGTGACCCCGCTCGGAGTGAAAGGCCTAGGCGAGATCGGCATCGTCGGCACCGCTGCTGCGATCGCCAACGCGATCTATCACGCGACTGGTAAGCGGGTGCGGTCTTTGCCGATCACGATCGATAAAATCTTGGATTGATTAGCCAAAGTCGGCATCCGCCGTGTCGGGCGAACAGCCGGCTTCAGTCATTCTTCGGTTCTGAGCCTGGCTTGTAGGTGGGCTTTGCTGGCGGAACGATGTAGCTCAACGTCACGATCCCCGCGGCGATTAGTCCAGCACGCCAATTCCAGAATGCCAAGCCGAATGCCGCCCAATAGGCAGCGGCGGTCAGGCCATATTTGATGGTCAGGCGGCGAAGATAAGCCTTGGTCAGCCTCCGGTCGGGGAGGCATCTGGCGGTGGCGTATACCCACCGAAGAAACCACCAGGTCGCTGGTGTCGCTGCTATGCCCAGATACCATAGGGCGGCGGTTGAGCTCTGCGTATCTCCGGCGAAGTGTTCGACCAACGGACGCGCGGGAAATGGAGTGATACTGACGGCAGCCAGAAAGCCGATGCTCAGCAGATTGTAGCCGTGGTCGGTTTTCTCCAGCAGCTTGCCGCTGAAATGGCTGTGAATCCAATAGAGGCCGATGAGGATTACGCTCAAGCCGTAAGCGGCGTATTCGGGTGCCAGCTTCAGATAGGCCGCTGCGAGGTCGCCCTCCTCAGGCTTCGGTGCGTGCAGTTCCACCACCGGAAGGGTGATCGCGATCGCAAGCACCGCGTCCATGAAAGCCTCGAGGCGATCCGATTTGCGTTCGCTTCCTTCGAGAGAGAATATCGCCATCTGACGCTAGAGCATTTCGAGCGGGCGGCGGTCGCGTGGCCGGGGAAATGCCGCGTCGAGTGTCGCAAGGTCGGCGTCGGAGAGGACGATATCTGCGGCCGCGCGGTTCTCCCGCACATGTGCGATCGAACTCGCCTTCGGGATGGCGATGAGGCCATCGTGCCGCAACGTCCAGGAGAGTGCCACTTGGGCAGAGGTTGCACCGACCTCGGCTGCGATCTTTTCGAGAGCGGGATGGCTTGAGAGCCGTCCCTGCTCGACGGGACTATACGCCATCACTGGCACTTTATGATCGGTGAGCCACGGCAACAGGTCCAGCTCGGGGCCTCGACGGACGAGATTGTAGAGGACCTGATCGGTCACGCAGCCATCCCCACCGGCAGCGACAAGCTCGTCCATATCGTCGGTATCGAGGTTGCTGACACCCCAATGCCGAATCTTTCCTGCCGATTTCAGCGCATCCATTGCCTCCACGGTCTCGGCAAGCGGCACAGATCCCCGCCAGTGGAGCAGGTAGAGGTCGAGCCGATCGGTGCCGAGCCGCTTCAGGCTTGCCTCGCACGCACCGGCAAGGCGGGAGCGCGATGCGTTCTGTGGATATGCCTTGCTGACGAGGAACAACTGGTCGCGGAGGTTGCCTAGTGCCTCACAAATCAGCGTTTCCGCCGCACCATCGCCGTACATTTCGGCGGTATCGATCAGCGTCATGCCCAAATCGACACCTGCGCGTAGTGCGGCAATCTCATCGGATCGCCGCTCGGCACGCTCGCCCATCTTCCAGGTGCCCTGACCCATCGAAGGAACGACGTCCCCGCCCGGTAGCGTCACGCATCTCATATGCTTTCGCTCCCTTTAATATTCTCGGCTACTCGTTGAAGGTACGCCGATATGTCGGTCACCGCTACGTACAAACGTGGCATCATTTGAGGCGGTGTCACAACCGTCCGTGGCTGTTGAAAAACAGGCTGCTGGGATCTCGCCTGGACGATCAAACCGCAGCCGGCCATCGATCGAGTGCCATTTCGGCGATGGAGAGAAGTTCGTTGATCGTAGCGCCGTCGCGCGCTTGAACGGACATGCCTTCCATGACCGTATTGATGAATTTGCCTAAGACGGCCGGATCAGTATCGGCCGCAAGCTCGCCCTGCGCGGCGCCCCGATGTAAACGCTCGATCAGGAGGGCCTCCGCCGCGATACGCTTGTCGCGCAGCAGGCATTCGATGGCGGCGGACGCCGGCGACACGGCTGCCGCTGCCGAATACATGAAGCAGCCGGCCGGCGTTCCAGGTTCCGAGAACGATGACGCCGCTCGTTCCAGCAGGCCTTTGACGGCTTCGAAGGTGGACAACGCCGGATCGTTGATGGGTTCATAGAGGTGGACGCTGAACGTCGCAGCGTAGCGCTCGATCACCGCCGCGAACAGCCCCGCCTTGTTGTCAAACGCCGCATAGAGACTGGCGGCGGCGACGCCAGTCTCTGCCACCAGATCGGCCATCGATGTCGCCTCGTAGCCGCGCTGCCAGAACAGCCGTACCGCCTTGTCGAGCGCAGCGTCAGTGTTGAACTCTCGAGGGCGGCCTGCGCCACGACGAGCTTTCGTGTCTGTCATGTCTGATGCCCGATATGGAATGATCGATAAATAATAGCTTGAACCTCGTCGCTGACATCGATACAGAATGATCGTTCAATAATCAAGGAATGGTCCATGAGCCGCATCGTTCGGATCCACGAATATGGCGACGCCAGCGTCCTCAAGATTGAAGATGTGGCAGTGCCCGCGCCCGCGGCCGACGAGGTGCAGATCGCTGTCAAGGCGATAGGCATAAACCGCGCCGAAGTGATGTTCCGCAACCATGCCTACCTTCAGGAAGCCGAGTTCCCGAGCCGCCTCGGCTACGAGGCTGCCGGTATTGTCGGCACGGTCGGCGCGGACGTGACCGGGTTTGCGGAAGGCGAAGCCGTCAGCCTCATCCCCCCGCTCGATATCGCGCGCTGGGGCACCTATGGCGAGGTCGCCAACGTGCCTGCCCGCCTCGTCGTCAAGCATCCGGCGGCGCTTTCGTTCGAGGAAGCGGCGGCCGTGTGGATGCAGTATGTCACCGCTTGGGGTGCGCTGGTGGAGCAGGCGAAGCTCGGCGAGGGCGATTTCGTCATCGTCACCGCTGCTTCCAGCAGCGTCGGTCTTGCTGCCTTCCAGATTGCGCGGATGGTCGGCGCGACGGTGATCGCGACGACGCGTACCGGCACCAAGCGCCAAGCCCTGCTTGATGCCGGTGCACATCATGTCGTCGCGACCGGGGAAGAGGATCTGGTAGCAAAGGTGATGGAGATAACCGATGGTGCAGGTGCGCGCGTGGTGCTCGACCCGGTCGGAGGCCCGTCGTTCGAGCCGCTGACCGCGAGCATGGCGCGCGGCGGCATTCTGCTTGAATATGGCGCGCTCAGCGGCGAGCCGACGCCGTTCCCGTTGTTCTCCGTGCTGGGCAAGAGCCTCACGCTCAAGGGTTATCTCTACAGCGAGATCGTCTCGGACGACGCCGCGCTCGATCGCGCCAAGGCGTTCATTGTGGCGGGACTGGAATCGGGCGCGCTCAAGCCGCGGATCGCGCGCACCTTCTCGCTCGACGCCATCCAAGACGCACACCGATTCCTCGAATCGAATGACCAGATCGGCAAGGTCGTCGTTACGGTCTGACCGGCAAACCTGGGGGAGCGAGCGATGGCTCCCCCTCCCGAACACAGGATCGGACCCTCAGCGCCCATGCTGTCGCTGTGGCGCAGTCTTGAAAGCATGACCGCTCCTCCTCCGCGTGCCAGACCTGTCTCAGGGTAACATGGCGGCTATGCCTGCCCGATCAGAGGGGGCGCATTTTGAAAATGGCCGGGGAACCTCGCCTGATTATAGAAGCGCCAGTCTCTGGACAGGATTGAAACTCCCCCCCTGTATAGTATGCTGAAGCGATTTCTTGAGAAAGCGCGATGCCACATTCACCAGAGGACAAGAAGCGAGCCATCACACGCTTGCGGCGTATCAAGGGCCAGGCGGACGCTTTGGAACGCGCGATCGAAGCCGGGGCCGATTGCACTCCTCTGCTGCAGCAAATTGTCGCCATGCGAGGCGCGACAAATGGACTGATGGCAGAAGTGATGGAGAGTCACCTTAGGGAAACATTCGGTGCCGGTGCAGTTCCGGCCGTCAAAAGCGAGAACGGCGATCACGATGACAAGGTGGAGGGCGTAATGAAGATTCTGCGTACATATCTTAAGTAACGACATTAGCGATCTTCTACTTGCCCCCGCTCTTCCGCGGTTAGAGCAAAAGCCTCGTGTCTTGCTACCCGGTGCCGTTCACCAGAGTGCAGCCTTTTGGCGTTCTGTCCCTCGATTTTGTTGTCGGCGTAGCGAGAACGAGCGTCTTCTCCGGCGTTTTTCAGGGCGTCAGGATCGATGGACCCTCCAAGATCGATGGGCAGGTCGCAGGCTGTGGGCGACACAGAGGTGGAGGCCTGCGAAGCGAAGCCACCCCCACATGCCTTCTCTGGTTTGACATCCTCACTTGGACACCTCTTGAATACTGGCAGGGAGTATATTAAGCATACTCCCTGCCAGTATAAGAGCGTCGACGAATTTCTGATGGCGCAACGGCCTTGCACCGGCAATCGGCTTCAATCAACGAGGGTATCCCAACATGAAATCTCGCGCCGCTGTAGCCTTCGAGGCAGGCAAGCCACTCGAAATCGTCGAGATTGATGTCGCCCCACCCCGGAAGGGCGAAGTGCTCATCCGGGTGACGCACACCGGCGTGTGCCACACCGATGCGTACACGCTGGCGGGTAATGATCCGGAGGGCGTTTTCCCGGTGGTTCTAGGCCACGAGGGTGCGGGCATCGTTGTCGAGGTCGGTGAGGACGTCACGAGCGTCAGGCCGGGCGATCACGTGATTCCGCTCTACACCGCCGAGTGCGGCAAGTGCGATTTCTGCGCGTCGGGCAAGACCAACCTGTGCGTCGCTGTCCGCGAAACGCAGGGCAAGGGCTTGATGCCCGATGGCACCACCCGCTTTTCGTACAATGGCCAGCCCCTCTATCATTACATGGGCTGTTCAACCTTCAGTGAATATACTGTCGTCGCCGAAGTCTCGCTCGCCAAGATCAATCCTGAGGCAAACCCCGAACATGTCTGCCTGCTCGGCTGCGGCGTCACGACCGGCATCGGCGCAGTCCACAATACCGCCAAGGTCCAGCCCGGAGACTCGGTCGCAGTGTTCGGCCTGGGCGGCATCGGCCTCGCGGCAATTCAGGGTGCGCGCCAGGCGAAGGCGGGACGCATCATCGCCATCGACACCAATCCGTCCAAGTTCGAGCTGGCACGCCAGTTCGGTGCGACCGAGTGCATCAACCCCAAGGACCATGACAAGCCCATCCAGCAAGTGCTGATCGAGATGACGGGCTGGGGCATTGATCATACCTTCGAGTGCATCGGCAACGTTCACGTTATGCGCGCCGCGCTTGAATCAGCGCACCGTGGCTGGGGTCAGTCAATCGTGATTGGCGTTGCCGGCGCGGGCGAAGAAATCTCCACCCGTCCGTTCCAGCTCGTTACGGGCCGCGTCTGGAAGGGGTCCGCTTTCGGCGGCGTCAAGGGACGTACACAGCTCCCCGGCATGGTCGAGGACGCCATGAGAGGCGATATCGATCTGGCCCCGTTCGTTACCCACACCATGGGTTTGGAGGAGATCAACGAGGCGTTCGAACTGATGCTCGAAGGAAAGTCGATCCGCACGGTCATCCACTACTGACCGGCCGATCCAAGCCGACCCAGAACGCTCTCGTTGAGAGCTTCAACGGCCGCCTGCGCGACGAATGCTTCAACGATACGCTGTTCACCTCGCTGGCTCTCGCCAAGGCCGTGCTGGCTGCCTGGCGGCAGGACTACAGCACCGTCAGGTCGGCCTCACAACTCGGCGGGCGTACCCACACCCAGATCGCCGGCCAACTTGGTCCGGCATGTCCCCGACCAAGTTGGTATGTCCTCAACCACCAGCCATGAACCATGTGGACTCTACGTCTGAGCGGTAACAACGGGGAGCACGTCATCAGCAGCAGCATCAAAAGCAGGATAAAACGCAAAAGACAGGCCATCCACTACAGCGGATGGCCTGTCGTGGTCCTTCTGATTGAAGTCCAAATCCGGCCCGTTCATCCCGAATGGCAGGCGTATCTCACCGTTCAGCCAAGCCCGACGAAACGGTGTCCAGCACTTTCCTATTTAGCTGCCAGTAGGGTGAACTTATGGATCTGCGGCGGTTCGGAGAACAGCTCATCGGCCTTGTCCATCAGTGCGGCGGCAACCTTGCCGTCAAGATGCGCCTGCCGATCTTGCTCTGTGTCGAACGTATCGAAGATCGCGTACGCACCGGGGCCTTCCTGGATCGCATACCAAGTCAGGGTACCGGGTTCGGCTTGAACGAGCGGTAGCGCCGAGGTCAAGAAATCCGCGACTTCGCTCTCCTTTCCGGGCTTGGCCTTCAGTGGCACGTACAGCGCAAGTTTGGGCATGACCAACTCCTTAAGATAAATGACTAGGTATTAGTTGTCTGAATAACGAACGAGAGGGTGCAAACGTTGCCCAGCGGGCACGCGCGAAGATCATGTCTCGCTTCGTGGCCTCAAATGGACCGTCTTGCGCCGAGTTCGGCCCCACGACGGTCCAGCGAACGCGACCCTGAAGGACGAAGTTCATCTCCCAAGCGTAGGGGTGACAATGCGGTTCGCGTATGCCGCCAGGCGCTAGGCGAGCGATGTAGCACGCCCCCTGCTGCCCCTTCAGGATTGGCCAATTGTGCTCGTGTCCGCCTTGCAGACCCCCGCCGTCAAATACATTGGCAGGCGCTTCGGCCAGATGAAACAGGTGCGGATGGTCAGCATCCACCCCGCCGGCCGGCTTGTTACCTGCAAGCTCTGGCGCTGCTCCCGGATCGCTCCAAGGGGGGCTGCCCACTGCAGGACCCTCGGACGGCGTTGATGGGGAAGGAGCGTCCTTGGCGCTATCATGTCCATGCGGACGCTGGCGGAAGCCAGCGTCAGTATCGGGTTGAGCCGCCCCATCGATAGGGTTCGCGTTCGGCATGAAATGGCTGCTTTCCGGAAGGCTCGCTGCGCCGACCAAGGACTAATTTGAAGTGTGAGATACACCATCGTCAGCACGTTTGTCGCTACGCCGCAATTTTAGCTGAACGGCGGTGTGATTGACTGACGTAACGAAGGCGGAGCACACACCGCTCCGCCTCCTCTCCATCGTCAGAACTGCTGTGCGGTCGGCCGGATGACGATCGCGTTGATGTCGACGTCATCAGGCTGTTCGACAGCGAACGCGATAGCACGCGCCACCGACGCCGCAGGGATGGCCTGTTTATAGAAGTCGAGTACCGTCTCGGCAGCCGTGCCCGACGTCGTGAACTTCAAGTCGCTTTCGACGGCTCCGGGCTCGATAGACGTGACACGGACCTTTTCGCCCACCTCCTGGCGAAGGCCCTCGCTGATCGCGCTGACGGCGAACTTGGTGCCGGAGTAGACCGTGCCGCCTGGTGCGAAGACCTTGATGCCCGCAACCGAGCTCAGGTTGATGATGTGGCCGCTGCCCTGCTCGAGAAAGCCGGGAAGGGCCGCCGCGATGCCGTAAAGCGTACCCTTCAGATTGACGTCGATCATCTGGTCCCACTCGTCGGTGTTGACCTCGGCCATCGGACGGATCGGCATCAGCCCGGCGTTGTTGACCAGCACGTCGAGGCGACCGAAGTCGGCGATGATCGCGGCGACGACGGACTGGACCGCCGACTTGTCGGTGACGTCGAGCGCGTAGCTACGTGCCGTGCCGCCGCTTGAGGCGATGTCCGCGACAACCTCGTCGAGCCTGTCCTTGCGACGGGCGGCGATGGCCACCTTGGCGCCGCGTTCAGCGAGAAGCCGCGCGGTTTCCGCGCCGATACCGGTGCTGCCGCCGGTGATGAGAACAACCTTGCCTTCGATACCTTTGGTCATGACTGTGTGTCCTTGATTTCAGATGTTGATTTTCCGCTGGATCGCGGCCCCGCGCCAGCGGTAGCCGCCGCGTGGATAAACGAGGCCCATAAAGCCTAGGCGAAGCGCAGGTGCCAACAGGCCGATCATCCGCAGCTCCTCTACGTAGAACGGTTGTGCCAGCAGCGCCGACCCCACCCATTCTTTAAGCTTGCCCATGGCAGCACCCTCAGGTCGCGGAGACGGGGTTGAGGACGAACGCGCCGCGCTCGGCCAGATCGCCGATCTGAGAGAGGTAGTTCTGGAAGTGGGGCGTCGCGCGGTGGGCGGCAACCGCATCCGCGTCCGCGTACAGCTCGTCGAGGACGAAGCGGTTCGGATCGCTCTGGTCCTGCCAGAGATCGTAGCGCAAATTGCCCGGCTCGGCACGGCTCGGCTTTAACATGGCGTCGAGCAGAGCGTGCAGGCGGTCGACGGTATCCGCACGGGCGGTGAGCACGGCGACGATCTTCACGTTGGCTGTCATGGCACCGTTCCTTGTCATGGTTATATGCGAAGCGGGGCGCATCCTGAGCGCCCCGCCCGTCATCCTGGTACTCACGCAGCGGCGCGATCGAGGGCTTCGATCAAAGCGTCGGCCATGGCCTGGTCCGACGCCGGATTCTGACCCGTGATCAGCTCCCGGTCCACGACGACATTCGAAGCGAAGTTCTTGTCAGTGACCGAGACGTCGCCACCGGCCGAGCGCAGCGCCTTTTCCATGTCGAAGAAGAGCTCGCCCTTCAGCACTTGCTCCTCGGCGATCTTCTCCTCGCTCGCCGAGAAGACGGTCATGCGGTAGCCCGAGTAGATCCAGTCTCGCGCCAGGTCGGCCGCCCCGGCGTCATCGCCTTCCTCCAGCGCCTTGCGGAAGGCCGGAGCATCGTTGAGCGTAGCGACAACGGCTACCGGTCCGTGGCAGAGGAGCGCGGTCGGCTTGGCCGCCGTGTGAAAGTGACGGAGGATCGTGCCCGCGTCGTGGTCCTGCATCAGGTCGACGACGGGAGCGTGGCCGCCCGGCACGAACACTCCGACGAAGCCGTCCAGGCCGCCCTCGACGACAGAGCGCAAGCTGCGGACGTCGTTCATCGCCGGATGGCTGGCAAAAAAGTCCTTGGCTCGCTGGAATGCCGTCTCATCGCCACCAAAATGATCAACCGAAACGGAGACGGCGTCGATGTGCGGCTTAGCCCCATTGGGCGTGGCGAGAACGATATCATAGCCGGCGTCGAGCAGAGCCAGCGCAGGGACTGCCGTCTCGTTGAGATACTGACCGACCGTCGCGGTACCGCCGCCACGCAGACCGATCTGCGTCGCGTTCGATCCAAGAACGAGAACCTGTCCCTTGCTCATCTGAACCTCCATGTTCGCGGCG
>Ga0160428_1002594_pt1 | contig 10718 bp, 8 predicted proteins | sample SolpanmetagenomM_FD_108198 | JGI IMG/M metagenome (GOLD analysis project Ga0160428, IMG submission 108198) | Solar panel surface microbial communities from Lawrence Berkeley National Laboratory, California, USA - M | ecosystem: Engineered > Built environment > Solar panel > Unclassified ...
GTGGTAGAAGATGTACCACTTGCCCTTAAACTCGACGATGGAGTGGTGGGTAGTCCAGCCCTGCACGGGGTTCATGAGCACGCCTTTGTAGGTAAACGGGCCGGTGGGCGAGTCGCTCACGGCGTACACCAGCAGGTGGGTGTCGCCGGTCGAGTACGAGAAGTAGTACTTGCCCTGGTACTTGTGCAACCAGCCGCCCTCGAAGAAGCGCCGCTTGTTGTCGCTGGCCAGCAGGGGCTTGCCGGCTTCGTCTACTATCTTAATTTCCTTTACGGGGCCGGCAAAATGCTTCATGTCGGCGCTGAGCTGGGCCACGCGCGGGCCAATGGCAGGCTCGTTGCCATCGGGCTTTTTCTCGGGCGCTTTGGGGTTATAAGTACCAGTGGCCCAGCGCTGCAGCTGGCCGCCCCACAGGCCGCCAAAGTACATGTACGCCTTGCCGTCGGTGTCGGTAAACACAGCCGGGTCGATGCTGTAGCTGCCTGCGATGGGGGTAGGCTCGGCCTTGAACGGGCCGGTGGGCGACGAGCTAGTTGCCACGCCCATCCGAAAGACATCTTGCTTGTCCTTCAGCGGGAAATAGAGGTAGTACGTGCCTTTTTTAAAGGCCACATCGGGCGCCCACAGCTGGCGGCCGGCCCACGGAATATCCTTGGTATCGAGCGCCACACCGTTGTCGGTCACCTTGCCGCCCACGCTGTCCATCGACAGAATGTGGTAGTCGCGCATGGCAAAGTGGTCGCCGTTGTCGTTTTCCGGAATGCCCGCCTCGATGTCGTGCGAGGGATAAATATAGATTTTCCCGTTGAACACGTGCGCCGAGGGGTCAGCAGTGTAGATACTGCTAATCAGCGGCTTGGACAGGTATTTAGGCTTGGCGCCGGCCGAGTCGGCGGAGGCAGCGGTGGTAGCCGTGGCAGACTGGTCGGCGGTTTGGGCGGGCTGGCTTTGGCAGGAAGCCAGCGCAAGCGGGGCGGCGAGCAATAGGGCAGGCCGGCAAGCGGCAAAGGTGCGAAGCATGTAATGCAGGCGGATTAATGGGTGGGGGCGCAAGCTAGCGCGCAGTTTTTTGACCTAGCTATCGGTTTCGTTTCGATAGGTGCCGATGGCGGTGCGCGGCCACAACTACTACTGGGCGCACCCGTTTCTAGCTCATGGAACTACAGCCTCGCAGCACGACCCCCGGCTGGCAGTACACGGCCTATCGCGTTATCTTTGAGTCAGATACTAAGGCAGGACGCGCCTTTGATATTGCCCTGCTGGCCGCCATCCTGCTGAGTGTGCTCACGGTGATGCTCGACAGCGTAGAGCACATTCGGCTAGAATATGGGGCGTATCTGCGCAACCTGGAGTGGTTTTTTACCGGGCTTTTCTTCATCGAATACCTGGCTCGGCTGCTGGTGGTGCGCCGCCCGCTGGCCTATGCCCTGAGCCTGCTCGGCATCATCGACTTCCTGTCGCTGGTGCCCACGCTGGCGGCGCTGCTCATTGCCAGCAGCCGCTACCTGCTGGCTATTCGCACGCTGCGGCTGCTGCGGGTATTTCGCATTTTCAAGCTGGGGCGCTTTGTGGGCGAGGGCGAATTTATCGTTACGGCACTGAAAGCCAGCCGGTTTAAAATCCTGGTTTTCCTCTCGGCGGTGCTCATGCTGGCCATCGCGGTAGGCTCGCTGATGTACGTGGTAGAGGGCGGCCAAAACGGCTTCACGAGCATTCCGAAAAGCATCTATTGGGCCATCGTGACGCTTACTACGGTGGGCTACGGCGATATTTCGCCCCACACCATGCTGGGCCAGTCGCTGGCCTCGCTGCTCATGATTTTGGGCTACGCCATTCTGGCCGTGCCTACCGGCATCGTATCGGCCCAAATGGCCTCACCCGGCCGAGCCGCCGAGCCGGCCCCGGCGCCCGCTTTCAAGCAAGCAGTTTGCCCCCATTGCCGGGCCACCGGCCACCGCCCCGAAGCTGCATTTTGCTGGCAATGCGGCAAACCACTGTATATCAATCATCAGATGTTGAAAACTCGATAACTGATGATTGATAACTGTTAATTGAAAATCCCTACCCGTTCATTTGGCGAAAGCGGGCGTCGATTTCAGCACGGGAGGCCTGCCGGATGCTTTCAGAGGTACCAAAGCCTACTTCCTCTTCGCCCGCTGCGAGCCGCGCCACGATGCTGTCGGCAAACTCATCGACCGGTACGGCCCAGGTGTGCAGGCCAGGTCCGCCAAGGTCGGTATTGACGCCGGGCGGCACGATTTCGAGTACCCGCACGCCCGTATCGGCTAGCTGCCGGCGCAGCGACAGGGTGAATGAGTGCAGCGCCGCCTTGGTGGCGCTGTAGATAGGCGCGGCGGCCATCGGCGCAAACGCCAGGCCCGACGACACGTTGATGATGGCTGGCGCGGGCTGCTGGCGCAGGTGCGGCAGCAGCAAGGCCGCCAGGTGAATGGGCGCGTCGAGGTTGATGGCGATTTCTTGGCGCTGTTGCTCCCAGGCGGCGAGGTCGGCGGGCAAGTCGGCCACCTGAAAGCGGTTTTGGATGCCTGCGTTGTTGACCAGCACGTTGAGCGCCGGAAAGTCGGCCACCACGCGGCGGGCCAGCTCGGCGCGCTCGGGCGCCAGGGCCAGGTCTACTTCGTAAAAATGCAGGCCGGGCACCTGCGCCTGGGCTTCGCGCAGCTTATCGGCCCGCCGCCCGCAAATGATAACCTGGCTGCCCGCCGCCACAAAGCGCTGGGCCAGCGCCAGGCCAATGCCTGTGGCGCCGCCGGTAAGTAAAATGGTGTTGGAGGAGAGATTCATAAAACAAGAAAAAGACTGGCGGTGCGTACGTAAGATGGGGCACCGGGGGCCACTGGCGGCCGGCTACCTTTGCGCCGTGCCACTTCTTGCTGCCCCTACCCCCGCCACGCTGGCCGATGTGCCGGCCGTGGTTAGCCTCGTCAACCGTGCCTACCGCAGCGACGCCGCGCAGGCCGGCTGGACCACCGAGGGCCACCTGCTCGCCGGCGCCCGCATTGATGCGGACGCCCTGCGCGAGCTGCTGGCCGCTCCCGAAGCCGTGCTGCTCGTGGCCTCCCCTACCCCCCTCGGCCCGCCCAATGGTTGCGTGTACCTCGAAAAACAGGCGGACGTGCTTAACCTCAGCCTACTGGCCGTGGCACCCGAGGCGCAGGCGCACGGCCTGGGCCGGCACCTGCTGCAAGCCGCCGAAGCCCATGCCCGGGCCCGGGGCTGCACCACCATCAAGATGAGCGTGCTATCGGTGCGCGCCGAACTGCTGGCCTGGTACGAGCGCCAGGGCTACCGGCGCACCGGCGCCAGCGAGCCGTTTCCGAATACCACCCGCTTTGGCCAGCCCCAGCAGCCGCTCACACTTTTGGCGCTCGAAAAGGGGGTAGGATAATGAGCCTTATTACCTGTTACTCCGCATTAAAGCATTAAAGCGGTTTCTCGGATAGTGTACAGGGTATGCCTCGGGCAGACAGCCGTCAAAAAGCTGGCAGCCCGAGGCATACCAATTTGGAAGCCGCTTTAAGAAAGTTGCTGCACCAGGGCCAACACTTCGTGCTGGGTGGCTTGGGTGCGGTCGTGGGCGTACCAGGTGTGCAGCTCCTTGATGAAGTCGTCGTGGGCCATGCCTTCGGCTTTGAGCCGGGTGATGAGCGCCTGGGCTTCGGCGGGGCGAGGGCCCCAGTGCGTGACCTGGGTGAGGGTATCGGCGTGTAGCACTACCAGCTTGGGAATGGAGCGGCTACCATTGGTGAGAAACTGGTCGATGAGGTCGGGGTTTTCGTCGCGCAGCAGGTAGGCCGTGCGCAGGTGGCCGGCGCTGGCCTGGGCCACGGCCTCCAGCACGGGTACGGTTTGGGCGGCGTCGCCGCACCAGCCTTCGGTGATAATCAGCCAGATATAGTTTTGGCGCAAGCCAACGGCCGCGTTGACTAGCTCAGGCAGCAGCTTCACGGTTTTGTCGAGGCGGCTCATGCGCTGCTCGTTGAGCTGGGCGTAGGCCAGCAGCTCGGGCGTCTGCTGTGGGCCAGTGGTTTTGCCTTCGGCTAACAACCCATCAAGCAGCTGACGGTAAGCGGCGTAGGAGTAAGCCGAATCTAGGCGCTCGGGGCTGAGCAGCGGGGCGGGAGAAGTAGTGGACATTCGTAATAAAAAGACAGGAATGGGGCTATAACAACCAAATCGCCCAATCGGCTACTAGCGCAGGCCGGTAGTTGCTCCTAGCTTTGCCGCATGAAGATTTTGGTATCAACCTCGCTGCTGGTGACGCTGGTGGCTTGCCAGTCGGCTACCGCTCCTACCGGGCCAACTGCCGCTGCTACTGCGCCAACCGCCACTGCCTCACCTGGCGCGCCCACCACCGAAGATGCCCGCACCGCCGTGCGCCGCTACCTGGGCTTGCAACCCGACTCGGCCCTGTACCGGCTCGACTCGGCGGCTATTCTAGACGCCGATGCTAGCTGGCAGGTGCTGGTGCCCCGCACCGACTGGGCCGGCCGGATGCCCAATAAGGCTGCCTTCGACGTGAACAAGGCCAGCGGCACCGTCACGCGCCGGGCCGTTAAGTAGCAGCAGCGGGGGTAGAAAGCGGGGCTGGCCCCGCTTCCTACCCCCCTTCGTTATTCGAAAGATTTACTTAGAGTGGCTTCGGAAATAGGGTACGGCCAGCTAAGTAGCGCGGACTTTTAGTCCGCTAGTGAGCACGCCTAGTACTCGCGGACTAAAAGTCCGCGCTACTGTAGAGCGACTCAGAAACCTCTCTAGGTAGCACTTGCTACTTAATTACTTCCAGCCAACCTTTAATGCGGCGGCCGTCGGGGTAGGTGAGCAAGTAGTAGTAGGTGCCGGCGGCCTGGCCGGTGGCGTCCCAGTCGTTTTGGTAGGCGGCGGTTTCGTACACCTGCTGGCCCCAGCGCGAAAACAGCTGGAGCTGAGGCGCGCAGCTGGGGGGTAGGCGGAAGTACTGGTTGCTGCCGTCGCCGTTGGGCGTAATGACGTTCGGAATGACTTGGTTTTGCACCTCGATGGCGGCGAGCGGGGCCGTGGTTTCGCACTGCGCGTTGAGGTAGCGCAGGCTCACGCTGGGCTGGTAGCGGCCCGCCTGCTGGTAGGTGTGCTGCACGGTGGCGCCGGTGGCGGCGGGGCTGCCATCGCCAAAATCCCAACGGGTGCCAGGGTTGCCGCCGGCGTCGCTGAAGCGCACTACCAACGGCGCCTGACGGTCTTGCACGCAAGCCACCGGCACCCAAGTAGGCTGAAAATTGGGCACCGGCGCCACGCCCACGCGGCGGGTAGCGGTGCCTGTGCAGCCGCCCACAGCCACCGTGTACACCAAGCTAGCCGAGCCCGTGAAGCCCGCCGGCGGCGTAAAGATGTAGCCCGTGGCCGCGCTGCCGCTCACGCCCGGGCCCGCCCAGGTGCCGCCCGCTGGTAGCCCGCCGCGCAGCGCCACCGGCCGCTGGGTGCCGGGGCACAGCAACGTATCGGCCGGCAGGCGCACGTTTAGGGTAGAAGAAACCGTTACGGCCAGCGACTTTTGGGCGGGGCACGGCGTATTGACGCCCACCACGTAGCTCAGAAAAAATGTGCCTACCCCCGCCGCAGCCGGCATAAAGTAGTAGCTGCCGCTGGCATCCTGGCTCACGCCCGGGCCCGCCCAGTACCCGCCCGGCGTGGTGGCCGACAGGGGGTAGCGGGTGGCATTGCCCACGCACAAGGGAGTAGGCAATGGGGTCAGTACCAAATTGGTAGCATCGACCACCGTAATGCGGCGCTCATCGGTGGCGGTGCACGAGTTGTCGGCCGCCTGGCGGGTGTAGATAAGGCTGACGGTACCGGCCAGGGCCGACGACGGGGTGAAGAGGAAGCCCGCCGCAACCGAACCCGTGACGCCGGGCCCGCTCCAGGTGCCGCCCGCCGGATTGCCCTGCAGGAAGATGGGCGAGAAACCCACACACACCGTTTGGTCGGGGCCGGCGTCGGCTTTAGTCACCAGCACCTGGCGGGTGGCGGTGCCGGGGCAGCCCACGGCGTAGGTATAGGTGATGGTAGCGCTGCCGGTGGGCACCCTATTGGGGTCAAAAACTTGGTCGGTGCCATTGGCCGCCAGCCCTACCCCCGCCCCGCTGAAGGTGCCGCCCGCCGGCGTGCCTACCAGCGGCACCACGGGCAACGCGGCGTTATTAGTAGTGCAATACGAGCTAAGCAGCCCCGCCCCGATGGCTACGGGCAGCGGCGCCACGGCTGTGACCTGCCGGGTGGCTGAGCTTACGCATTGCCCCGTGGTCACGGTGTAGGTGAGGGGATAGGTACCGGGACCGGGCGGCGTAAAGAGGTAGCCCGTAGCCGGGCTGCCGCTCACGCCGGCACCCGTCCAGACGCCGCCCGCCGGGGTGCCCACCAGCGGCGTGGGGCCATTGGTGCACACAGTTTGAGGCGGGCCCACGTCGGCGATATCGGGCTGAAAGTTGAGCACAAACGCTGCGTTGTTGCAGGTGCTGGGACTGCCCGTGTTGTCGGCGTAGTAGTTGGCCCCCATCGGTACCGGAAAGCCCCGGTTGGTGAAGCAGGCGCACACGGCTTGGTACACCACGCCGCGCGGGTCGAAACGCGAGGTGCCGCCATCGACGTGCTCGGGCTCGCTACCCCCAAAAAAAGTACCGTAGCTGAGCGTCGTCAGGCCCGAGGAAAACTGCGCCAGGTAGAAGTCGGCGCCATCGGTTTGGGGCTGCACGGCATAGGCGGTGGTGGGCAGGCCCACGGTGTTGCCGCCCAGGTTGGCGTAGAGGTACGACGAGCTGCTGCCGCTGCCATTGTTGGGCCCGCCCCAGCCACTCACGTACACCCGGTCGCAGCGGTCCACCAAAAAGGCGGTGGGCACGATATCGACCACGCTGCGCCCGCTGCCAAACACCGTGGCCAGCTGCGTGCGCGTGAGGTTGGCGTCGAGCTTATGAATAAACTGCCGGCCGTTGGCATTGCCATACAGGCCGCTGGTGGTGGGGTAGGCGCCCAGCGTTTGGCCAAATACGTAGACCCCGCCATCGCCGCCGAGCTGCAAGAAATACGCTTGGTCGTAGGCGCTGGTACCCAGGTAGGTGGCACGCACCAGGCTGGTGCCGCTGGCCGCGATGCGTGCCGCAAAGCCATCGACGTTGCCAAAAGCGCGTGGGTTGAGCGCGCCGGTGGTGCCCGATAGGTCGGCGCTGAGCGTGCCGCCGGCCACGTATACGTCGCCGGTAGCGGGCTCGAGCTGCAACGAATACGTGGCATCGGAGGCGCTGCCACCCAGGTAGCTGCCCCACAGCAGGGCGGTGAGGCCGGCGTTGAGCTTGCACACCACGCCGTCGGAAGTGCCGCCGCGGTAGGTGCTCTGGAAGCCGCGCGCCACCGGAAAATTGGTGGACGAAGTGCTGGAGGCGATGTACACATTGCCGGTGGCATCGGTCAGAATATCACCCCGAAACGGGTCGCCGTAGTTGTGAGCCAGCTGCGGGGTAGCGGTGTAGGGGTTCAGGGGCAGCAGGCCGTCGTTGTTAGAACCGCCGAGGTAGGTGCTGGCTTGCAGCGCCGCGCCCGAGGCCGAGAGCCGGCACACCACAATATCAGAGCCATTAACCTGGTAAATACTGCTTTGAGCGGCGTCGCCAAACGGGTCGGCCGCCGGGCCGCCCGCAAACGTGCGCTGCACCGCCCCCGCCGTAGTGGGGAAGTTGGCCGAGCCCGTGCTGCCCAGTACCAGCAGTTCGCCTTGCGCATTGGTCACGAGGCTATGCGGAAAATCGCCCTGGCTGCCGCCCACGTAGGTGGCCCAGGCCCGCGCTGCCGGCCCGCTTTTGGTCACATCGTACTTGATGAGCGCCATGTCGATGATGCCCGCAAACGTGGTTTGGTAGGCGCCGGGGCTGGCCGGGTAGCCCAGGCTAAACGCGATGCCGCCCGAGTAGAGGTTACCCTGGGCGTCGTAGGTCGCCGTGAAGCCCCAGTTGGTAGCCGTCGAGCCGGTGTAGGTGGCAAATACCACCGTGGGGTCGATGGTGAGGGGTAGCGCCCGGTCATAGTCGCCGAGTGCAAAGCGCACGGTGCCGCCCGCGCTCAGCGCGTAGCGGCAGGCCACCGGGCGGCGCGCGCCGGCCGCGTTGGTTTGCCAGGCTTGCGGGGCCAGCTCGCGCACGGTGCCCACGCTAGTAGTCAGCACTAAGTTGCCGCGCGCGTCGAGGGCCACCTCGGCGCCCGCGTGGCGCACACCGATGGCCGATGGGTCGGCGCCGGGCGCCACCGTAAAGTCGTATTCGAGGCGCTGCTGGTCGTTTTCGTAGAAGCGCGCCCCTACCCCCGGCCACAACTCCGGATAATCGAGGGTGCGGTAGCTGCGCACGTCGGCGGCCCAGTGACTGGGATCGCTACCCTGAAAAAAGTTGCGGTGCTCGGCGGTGCGGCTGGCCGCCACCGGGTGGGCCGTGGGCGCGGCACCTACAAAGCGCAGGTCGAAGGCGTGGGCGCGCAGGGCCCCGCTGGGCGCCACAGCCGCGGCCGATGCCGCCGCAGCGCGGTGGCCCGCGCCCTCGGCCGCATGGCCGCTGGGGTGGGCTAGGGCGCCATCGGCGAGCAACGCCAGACGCAGGCCGTCGGCCTCGGCAAAGAGCTGGCCGCCGCCGGGCAATGCGGCCCGGTAGCGCACCGCTGCTGGCCATTGGCCTCGGTTTTCGATAAATTCGAGGTCAGGCTGAGCCGCGGGTTGGCTGGGCTGCTGCGCGGCCGCGGCCTGGCCTAGTAAGCAGAAAAGTAACGTAGCGAGTAGACGCATCCAGTTTTAGAAATCGCGTAAGAAAAGAGCTTCCAAATATACCCTTATCGCTGCCTTTCTACCCTATTAACTGACAGACTATTTGGGCCGGGCTAGTGGGAGCACCGTAGCCCGGCGGGCCGATTTTGCGTATCGCTGCGCAGGCACTTCTGCTTTTCCCCTTAGCCCCTACCCCCTCCCCATGGACCAAGTAGCTGCTGGTGTGCACCAGCTTCGCATCAAGCGTTTTGTGAATGTTTATTTTGTCGAAACCGGCACCCCCGGCGAGTGGGTGCTCATCGACACCGGCCTGGCGGGCTCAGACAAGGAGATTATCGCAGCGGCCGATAAGCTGTTTGGCGCCGGCGCCAAGCCCGAGGCCATCCTGCTGACCCACGGCCACCTCGACCATATGGGCTCGGCCAAGGAGCTGGCGGCGCACTGGGGCGTGCCCGTGGTAGCGCACCCGCTGGAGCTGCCCTACATCACGGCCAAGGCGCTGTACCCGCCCAGCGACCCCACCGTGGGCGGCTCGCTGGCGTTTATGAGCCGGTTTTTCCCGACGCAATTGCCTAATCTCGACGGCGTGGCCGAAGCCCTGCCCCTCGATGACGAGCACCCGCCGCACCTGGTGCAGTGGCGCTGGCTGCACGTGCCGGGCCACGCGCCAGGCCAGATTGCCTTGTTCCGCGAGGCCGACCGCACGCTTATCGGCGGCGACGCTTTTGCGACTACCAACCACGAGTCGGTGCCGGCGGTGCTGCTGGGCCTGCCCGAAATAAGCGTAGCGGGTGCTCCTTTCAACTACAACTGGGACCAGTGCTTTCAATCGGTGCAACTGCTGGTCGACCTCGAGCCGCGGGCCATCGGCTGCGGCCACGGCCCCGTGATTACGGGCCCCGCGGCGGCGGCCGGCCTGCGCCACCTGGCCGACAACTACTACCTGCCCAAGCAGGGCCGCTACCTGCACGAGCCGGCCCGCACCGACGCCAGCGGCGTCGAGCACCTGCCGCCCAAGCCCGCCGACAAGCTACCCCGGCAAGTCGCTGCCATTGGCACGAGCGTGCTGCTGGCCACCGCCGCGTGGCTGGTGCTGGGCGGCCGCCGCAAGAAGCACAAAAAACACAAAGGCCCCAAGCATCACGCGAGCCAGGCGCCTACCAAGCCGGCCCGGCGGCCTGGCTTTTAAGGCTCATTACTATTTTTGACGGGGGTAGGGCGGGCGCCTTGGGTGCCGGCCCTACCCCCGTTTTTTAACGCAATAGTTGCTCGATGACGCGCTACCTCTTGGCGGCGGGGCTGCTGGCGGTCCCCGCTCCTACCCCCCCTGCTGCCTTCTATACCACGTATTCGTACACGGCCTACACCGTGGTGGACATCACCACCGGCGAGCCGCCAACCCACGTGCCGGGCGTGGGCGGCACGCTGGCCCTGCGTGCCGATGGCACCTATGCCAAGCGCCTAAGCTTGCTGATGGGCGACAGTGGCCCGCGGTTTTTTACGCAGCAAGGCCGCTTCACTACCAAAGGCGACAGCATCGTGTTCCGCTTCACCGACCTCAAGGGGCCCGACGTGCAGCGCGGCACCTACCGCTACGCCCCCAAAACGCGCCGCCTCACGATTAGTATCGACGGCTACCCGAAGGGCAACCAGGGCGTGTATGAGCTAGTGGCCACGCCGCCGGCACAGCCGTAGCGCGCCACCTTGCTGCCCCTTGGCTGGCGGCCGTAACTTGCGGCCGCATTCGGGCAGCCCTACCCCCACCCCGCCGCTCGAATTGCGAATTGCTCACTGATAACTGTTAATTGAGAATATGGGACGCGCATTTGAATTCCGGAAAGGCCGCAAAATGAAGCGCTGGGACCGGATGTCGAAAGATTTTACCCGCATCGGCAAGGAAATCGTGATGGCCGTGAAA
>Ga0160428_1002595_pt1 | contig 10710 bp, 7 predicted proteins | sample SolpanmetagenomM_FD_108198 | JGI IMG/M metagenome (GOLD analysis project Ga0160428, IMG submission 108198) | Solar panel surface microbial communities from Lawrence Berkeley National Laboratory, California, USA - M | ecosystem: Engineered > Built environment > Solar panel > Unclassified ...
CCCTCCCCGGATTCGCTCCCGCCCGTCACGCTGTTGCGTGGCGCGGCGCTGTTCCTCGATTTCGACGGCACGCTCGTCGAGCTGGCCGCGCGCCCCGAACTCGTCAGCGTCGACGGCCGGCTCGCCGGCCTGCTCGACCGGCTCCGCACGACCCTCGACAACCGCGTCGCGATCATCAGCGGGCGCTCGGTCGACAGCATCCTCGACCTGTTCGGCCCGCTGCCGCTGACGATTGCGGGAAGTCACGGTCTGGAGGTGCAGGCGCACGACGGATTGCGAACGCTGCCGGAACGACCACCCGCCCTCAATCGTATTCTGACCATCATGAAAGACTTTGCTCAAGCAACACCTGGCCTGCTGGTCGAGGAGAAACCCTTTGGCGCGGCGCTGCACTATCGCGGCTGCCCCGAGATGGAACCACAGGCGCACGCACTCGCCAAAACGCTGGCGGACGAAAGCGCGTTGCATCTCCAGACCGGCAAGATGATGGTCGAGCTCCGCGTCGGCGGCGGTGACAAGGGCTCCGCGCTGCGGCGGCTGATGGCCACCCCGCAGATGGCGGGGTTCACGCCCGTCTTCCTCGGCGACGACGATACCGACGAGCCCGCGATGGCGGCGGCAAAGGACCTCGGCGGCGCGGGCATCCTGATCGGAGCGCCGCGCCCGAGCAGCGCGGCGTACCGACTCCCCGATGTCGCGGCGACGCTCGACTGGCTTGAAGCCGCGTGCGGGGTGGCGGCATGAGCTCGCTCGATCTCTGGCCGATCGGCAATTGCCAGGTCAGCGCGCTGGTCGACCGCGCGGGCAGCTTCGTCTGGGGCTGCGTCCCGCGGATCGACGGCGACCCGCTGTTCTCCGCGCTGCTCGGCGGCGAGACGCCCGAACGCGGCTATTGGGGGATCGCGATCGAGGACAGCGTCTCGGTCGAGCAGGAATACATCCGCAACACCCCGATCCTCGCCACGCGCCACACCGACAGCGCCGGCAACGCGATCGAGGTGATCGATTTCTGCCCGCGCTTCATCAGCAAGGGACGTAGCTATCGACCCGTAGCGTTCGCACGGATCGTCCGCCCGGTTGCGGGCAGCCCGCGCGTGCGCATCCAGCTTCGCCCGACCTGCGGCTGGGGCGGCGCGTGTAACGAGAAGATCGGCGGATCGAACCACATCCGTTTTCCGCTCGAGGCGATGGCGATGCGCCTGAGCACCACCGCGCCGGTCGGGATGATCCAGAACGAGTTCGCGTTCCGCGTCGAGCGCCCGCTCCACTTCTTCCTCGGGCCGGACGAGAGTTTCTCGGGCGATCTGGCGGAGACGCTCGATGCGATGCTGGCGAAGACCACCGCGCACTGGCAGGAATGGGTCCGCGGCCTCGCGATCCCGCTCGAATGGCAAGACGTGGTGATCCGCTCGGCGATCACGCTCAAGCTGTGCCAGCATGAGGAAACCGGCGCGATCGTCGCGGCGATGACGACCTCGATTCCCGAACATGCCGGTTCGCAACGCAACTGGGATTATCGCTATTGCTGGGTGCGCGATGCCTATTACACCGTGCAGGCGCTCAACCGGCTCGGCGCGCTCGACGTCCTCGAGGGGTATCTCGGCTATCTGCGCAACATCGTCGATGCCGCGGCGGGCGGTCACATCCAGCCTTTGTACGGCGTGCTCGGCGAAGCGAAACTCGAGGAGCGCGAGGAACCAGCCCTCCCCGGCTATCGCGGCATGGGCCCGGTCCGTGTCGGCAATCAGGCGTATGAGCAGATCCAGCACGACGCCTACGGCCAGATCGTGTTGTGCAGCGTCCACGCCTTTTTCGACACTCGCCTGTTCCGGCTCGCCGGGCTCGAGGATTTCGAATCGCTCGAGCATGTCGGCGAACGCGCCTGGGCCAATTACGACCAGCCCGATGCGGGTCTATGGGAGTTGCGGACGCGGCAGAGCGTCCATACATATTCGTCGGCGATGTGCTGGGCGGCGTGCGACCGGCTCGCCAATGCGGCACACAAGCTCGGGCTGCACGAACGTGCGTCAATGTGGCAGGAACGGGCGCAAACGATCCGGAAACGGATCGAAACTGCTGCATGGCGGCCCGAAACCCGACGCATGTCGGCAACTTTTGCGGGCGATGATCTCGACGCGAGCCTGTTGCAGCTGCTCGACCTGCGCTTCCTCGAGCCCGAGGATCCCCGTTTCATTGATACGCTGAAGGCCGCCGAGGAAGGCCTGCGGCGCGGCTCGTTCATGCTCCGCTATGCGATCGAGGATGACTTTGGATTGCCCGAAACTGCCTTTAATGTCTGCACTTTCTGGCTGATCGAGGCGCTCCACTTCACCGGCCGCAGCGACGATGCCCGCGCGCTGTTCGAAGAAATGCTTGCGCGGCGGACTGCCGCGGGGCTGCTCTCGGAGGACATCGAACCCGAGACGGGCGAGCTGTGGGGAAATTATCCCCAGACATATTCGTTAGTTGGCATGATCAACTGTGCCGCTTTGCTGAGCAAGCCATGGAGCTCGATCCGATGACTCGTCTGGTGATCATCTCGAACCGCGTTTCCGCGCCAAAAGGGTCGGAATCGGGCGCCCAGGGTGGCCTCGCGGTCGCGTTGCAGTCGGCTTTGCGCCAATATCGCGGCGTCTGGTTCGGCTGGTCGGGCGAGCGCACCGACCATTTTACCGGCGATATCAACTTCCACCGCAACGAGGGCGTCACCACCGCGACGATCGATCTCGAAGACCAGGATATAGACGAATATTACAACGGTTACGCCAACCGCACCTTGTGGCCGCTGTTTCACTACCGCGTCGATCTTGCTGAATATGAACGCGATTTTGCCGGCGGCTATCAGCGCGTCAACGAGCGTTTCGCCGACACCGTCCAGCCGCTGATCGAGGCGGAAGACGTCGTCTGGATCCAGGATTACCACATGTTCCCGCTCGGCGACGAGCTCCGCAAGCGCGGGTGCGAGAACCGCATCGGCTTCTTCCTCCACATCCCCTGGCCCCCGCGCCGCCTGCTCTCGATTCTCCCCGAAGCACAGGAACTTGTGCGGCGGATGTTCGCCTATGACGTGATCGGCTTCCACACGCAGGAGTGGCTCGAGAGCTTCATGGATTTCGCGCGGCTCGAGATGGGGGCGACTGTCGCGGATGGCACCGTAACCCTCGGAGATCGCAGCGTTCGTGTCCTCGCCTGCCCGATCGGCATCGACGCCCCCGAGTTCGCCGAGCTCGCGCGCAGCGTCGTGGCAAGGCTGACCTATCGCCGGATGCGCGACAGCGCCGACGGTCGCGACATGATCGTCGGGGTCGACCGGCTCGATTATTCCAAGGGGCTGGAAGAACGCTTCCTCGGCTACGAACGCTTCCTCGTCGAGCATCCCGAGGAGCGCAAGGAAGTGTTCCTGCTCCAGATCGCCCCGCCGTCGCGCGGCGCGGTCGGGAGCTACCAGCGCATCCGCAACACGCTCGAAAGCCTCTCGGGGCGGATCAACGGGGCTTACGCCGACGTCGACTGGGTGCCGATCCGCTATGTAAATCAAGGTTATGGCCGCGACACGCTGGCGGGGATCTATCGCGCGTCGAAGATCGGACTGGTCACCCCGCTGCGCGACGGAATGAACCTCGTCGCCAAGGAATATATCGCGGCGCAGGACCCCGAGGATCCCGGCGTGCTGATCCTGTCGCGTTTCGCGGGTGCCGCGGCGCAGTTGACCGAAGCGATCCAGATCAATCCATACAGCGCGGAGGAAATGGCGGACGCGATCCTGACCGCGCTGCGGATGGGCAAGGACGAACGGATCCGCCGCTGGCGCGCGTGCATGGACTCGATCGAGGATCAGGATATCGATTGGTGGCGAGAGACTTTCCTCGCCGCATTGATGGCGGCGGACATGCCCGAGGCCTCCGCCGCGGCCTGACCGACCGGACGCAAAGGGAGCCTTATGCAGCATCCGCTCGTTAATGCGGATGCTGCAACTGTCACATGAACTGATCCTGCTTGGGATCGGCGGGCTTATTCTGCTTGCGGCCTGGCTGCCGCTGCTTCTCAAGAAGCTACCCTTATCCTTGCCGATCATATGCATCGGCCTCGGATTGCTATTGTCGATGACGCCGTGGTTCCAGGCGAGCCAAAGTCGCCTCACGCACGACCCGACGCTCGAGCATCTCAACGAGGGGATCGTACTGATCGCGCTGATGGGCGCTGGCTTGCGGCTGGATCGCAAGTTCGGCTGGCGGCGGTGGAAATCGACCTGGATCCTGTTACTTGCGGTGATGCCGCTGACGATGCTTGTAGTGTTCGGCGCCGCGCATTGGGGTGTCGGCCTGAGCACCGCCGCCGCACTCCTGTTCGCCGCCGCAATTGCGCCGACTGACCCCGTGCTCGCGGCGGATGTCCAGACCGGCCCGCCGACGCAGGGCGAGGATGGCGAGACGCGGTTCGGGCTTACCTCTGAGGCGGGCCTCAACGACGGGCTCGCCTTTCCGTTCGTGGCGCTGGCGGTAAGCGTCCAGCAAGGCACGGTCGACTGGGTGCACTGGTCGTTGATCGAAGTCGCCAGCGATCTTGCGTTTGGCGTACTGATCGGATGGGTCCTTGGCAGTATCGCGGGCTATCTGATGTTCCGTCTGCCCGCCGCCAAGCTTTCCGATACGGGGGACGGTCTGGTTGCGATCGGCGTCACCTTTTGCGCCTATGCCCTGTCCGTGCTTATCCACGGCAACGGCTTCATCGCGGTGTTCGTCGCTGCGTTGACGATCCGGTCGACCTGCCCCGACAACGAGTTTCACACGGCAATGGCGGAGTTTTCCGGCCAGATCGAACGCGTGCTGATGACGCTTGTGATGGTCCTGTTCGGTTGGGCAGTCGGCAAGGGACTGCTCGCGCCGCTCGACTGGCGCGGTGCATTGCTAGCGGTCGGGATCGTGTTCGTCATCCGTCCGTTGGCGAGCCTCGTCGCATTTGCATGGTCGGACACGCCGGGGCTGTCGAAGCGGTTGATGGGTTTCTTCGGCATTCGCGGCATCGGAACGCTGTTTTACCTGCAATATGCGTTCAATCGCACGCAGTTCGGGGAACGCTCACAGGTCTGGGCGATTGCGGGAACGGCCATTCTGTTATCGATCGTCGTCCACGGGATGACCGCGACACCGCTTATGGCCAAGGCCGACGCGCGCCGCGAGAAACGGAAGAACGCGGAGGCCGCCGAGCCGGGATGATCGGTCAGGATCTTCCCTCCCCGGTTTCGCGCCCTGCCAAAACGAAAGAGAGGCGCGAAGCCTTTCGACTTCCGCCCCCCTTACCCATCCGATGACGACTGCCTCAGAGCTTCGTCAGCGTGAGGAAAAGCACATACAGTGCACCGGACAACGCCATTGCCACCGGCAACGTCAGCACCCAGGCAAGCGCCATGTTAATTACCGTTCGGGACTGCAGCCCGGCGCCATTCGCAACCGAGGCACCCGCGACGCCCGACGACAGAATGTGCGTCGTCGAGACCGGCAGGCCATAAACTTCCGCCGCCATGATCGTCCCCGCAGCCACCAGTTCGGCCGACGCGCCCATGCCGTAAGTCAGATGCGACTTGCCGATCTTTTCGCCGACGGTGATCACGATCCGCCGCCAGCCGACCATCGTGCCAAGACCCAGCGCCAGCGCGACCGTAATCTTGACCCAGGTCGGGATGTAGCGCGTGCCCTTCTCGAGGTTGGTCTGATAGCCGGTAATCGCCTTCAGTTCGGGTTCGCTGAACGTCGCCGCCGCAGCCTTCTTGTCCTTGGTCGCAAGCCGTGTCGTATCGAGCACGAGATACATGTCGTTGCGCAGGTTCGGCGTCGCCGCAGCCGACACCTTGTTGAGCGAGCCGAACGCGTTGATCCGCTGGCCAAGATCGCGCGACAGCGACGATGCGGCGGCATAGACCTCGGGGCTCGACGCCTTGCGGGTCTGGAGCGCCTTGGTCAGCACGCCGCGCGCCTCGTCCATCGTGGCGACCGAGCCGCCATTGGCATGAACCGAGAAAGCGTTTGCCGCGGCATTGGCGCTTGCGACGAAGGCCGGCGTCTGGCTCTCGGGCATGGTGCGGTTGAGCGCATAAGCCGTCGGCGCGCAGCCGATCAGGATCAGCATGATGAGGCCCATGCCCTTCTGTCCGTCATTCCCGCCGTGCGCAAAGCTGACCGCGGTGCAGGTGAAGATTAGCAACGCACGAATCCCCTTGGGCGGCGGTGCGTTGCCCTCGGGCTCCTTGTAAAGCTTGGGGTTCTTGAGAACGAACTTCATCACGATCAACAGCAGGAACGCCGCGACAAACCCGATCAGCGGCGCCATCCACAGGCCGGTCAGAACCTTGGTCGCTTGGCTCCAGTCGACGCCCGACGTTCCGCCGACGCCTGAGGACATCAGCTGGTTGGCGAAACCGACACCCAGGATCGACCCAATCAGCGCGTGACTGGACGAGTTGGGAAGGCCGACGAACCAGGTCGCGAGGTTCCACAGCACCGCTGCGAGCAGCAGCGCGAAGATCATCGCGAAGCCGGCGCTGCTGCCAACGTGAAGAATCAGGTCGACCGGCAACAGCGTGATGATCGAATAGGCCACCGCCCCGGTCGAGAACATGACGCCGAGGAAGTTAAAGAAGCCTGACCAGACGACCGCAAGCGGTGCCGGCATGGAATGGGTGTAGATGACCGTCGCCACCGCGTTGGCGGTATCGTGGAAGCCGTTGACGAACTCGAACCCCAGCGCGATCAACAGCGCCAGCGCGAGGAACGCGAAGGTCCCGAGGGCGAGGCCCTCGCCAACCTGCTTGGTATCGGTGAAGATGCTGAAACCTGCGAAGGCAAGCCCCGCCACCATTACCGCGAGGAAAATCCAGCGGCCGGCGGGATGCAGTTGATGATCCAACCGGGGGCCGCTCGCTGCCTCAGCTTCGAGAGGCGCCGACAAGGTAGTAGCCATGGCTTTGAAAGGCCTTCACTCGGTTGGTTACGGGTGTTTAAGATGTACTGGTGTTCCGCGCCGATAGCCGCCTCACACGACAAACGCCAGCCCCGAAGCATTGGGTAGATGGTAGCCGCGTCCCATTCGTACCATAGCGCTTTGAAATATATGATGGTCGATCGCCGCCGAATTCGGCCTCCATCCTTGCCCTTGGGGATGTTCGACTCCCGGCGAGCGGTTCGACTTGCGGCTTATTACAGATACGAGATTGTTTCGCGACCGTGGCGGCGAAGGCCCTTCGGCCCGTTTCGCTTCATCCGGGACCGTCCGGAGTCGCGCCGGCCAGCCCCCGTAACGGCGCGCTTGCCCGAACGGCGCGCGTTCCCTACCTGTTCACCGATGAGTCTTCCTGTTTCTCCCGACGCGCTCGCGCCCCATGATCCGCCCTATTTGCACGGACTTAACGACCCGCAGCGCGACGCGGTGCTGACGACCGAGGGGCCGGTCCTTGTCCTCGCGGGGGCGGGCACCGGCAAGACGGCGGCGTTGACCGCACGACTCGCGCATCTGCTCAACACGCGAAAGGCTTGGCCTAGCGAGATTTTAAGCGTCACCTTCACCAATAAGGCGGCGCGGGAGATGCGCGAGCGGGTCGGGCGACTCGTGGGGGACGTGGTCGAGGGGATGCCGTGGCTCGGCACGTTCCATGCGATCGGCGCGAAGATGCTGCGGCGGCATGCCGAACTGGTTGGATTGCAAAGCAATTTCACCATTCTCGATACCGATGACCAACTGCGCTTGCTCAAGCAGTTGATCCAGGCGGCCGACCTTGACGAGAAACGCTGGCCCGCGCGACAGCTCGCGGGGCTGATCGACGGGTGGAAAAACAAGGGTTTGACCCCGGCACAGATCGATGCGGGCGAAAGCGAACTCTACGCCAACGGGCGCGGGCAGGAACTGTACGCGGCCTACCAGACTCGGCTCGCCGCGCTCAATGCGTGCGATTTTGGCGACCTTTTGCTGCACATGCTGGTCATTCTGCAGCGGGATCGCGACGTTTTGGCGGACTATCAGCGCCGGTTTAAGTACATTATGGTCGACGAGTATCAGGACACCAACAGCGTCCAGTATCTCTGGCTCCGACTGCTCGCGCAGGAGCGCAAGAACATCGCCTGCGTCGGCGACGACGACCAGTCGATCTATTCGTGGCGCGGCGCGCAGGTCGAGAACATCCTCAAGTTCGAACGCGACTTCCCCGGGGCGAAGGTGATCCGGCTCGAGCAGAATTACCGCTCGACCCCGCACATCCTCGGCGCGGCGTCGGGGGTGATCGCCAACAACAGCGGGCGGCTCGGCAAGCAATTGTGGACCGAGCTCGACGTCGGCGAGAAGGTCAAGGTGCTCGGCGTGTGGGACGGCCCCGAGGAAGCCCGGCGCGTCGGCGAGGAAATCGAATCGGCGCAGCGCACGGGCACCTCGCTCGACGAGGTCGCGATTCTGGTGCGCGCGCAGCATCAGACGCGCGAGTTCGAGGACCGCTTCATCGCTACGGGCATCAACTACCGGATCGTCGGCGGCTTCCGCTTCTACGAACGCGCCGAGATCCGCGACGCGCTCGCCTATCTCCGCGTCGTCGCGCAGCCGGCGGACGATCTCGCGTTCGACCGGATCGTCAACGTCCCCAAGCGCGGCCTTGGCGACAAGGCGGTGTCGCGAGTCCATCAATATGCGCGTGCGCAGGGCATCCCGCTCGTCACCGCCGCCGCAAGGTTGCTCGATACCGACGAGCTGACCGGCGCGGCGCGCAAGTCGCTCGGCAATCTCGTGATCGACATGGCGCGGTGGCGCGCGCAGGTGACCGAGCTGTCGCACGGCGATCTCGCACGGGTCATCCTCGACGAGAGCGGTTACACGGGAATGCTCCAGGCCGAGAAATCGGTCGAGGCGGCGGGCCGTTTGGAGAACCTGACCGAGCTCGTCCGCGCGATGGAGGAATATGAGACGCTCGGTGCGTTCCTCGAGCATGTCAGCCTCGTGATGGACAATGAGGCCGCCGCGGAAGACCCCAAGGTCACGATCATGACGATCCACGCCGCCAAGGGCCTCGAATATGATACCGTCTTCCTCGTCGGCTGGGAGGAAGGGCTGTTCCCGTCGCAGCGGTCGCTCGACGAGGGCGGGACCGCGAGCCTCGAGGAGGAACGCCGCCTGGCCTATGTCGCGATCACCCGCGCGCGCCGTCGCGCGACGATCCTCCACGCCGCCAACCGCCGGATCTACGGCCAGTGGACGAGCAGCATCCCGAGCCGGTTCGTCAACGAACTCCCACCCGAGCATATCGAGGCGGAAAGCAGCATGGCGGGCGGCGAGAGCCTGTGGCGCGCCAACTGGTCCGAACGCGCCGATCCGTTCGCCGATGTCGCGCGCGGCACCGGACGCGGCCCCGGTTGGCAGCGTGCGGCGGGGGTTGGCGGCTCGGCCAAGCCGGGGGGAGACTTCACCAGCCGCACCTTCTCGCGGGAGCCCAGCCGCGTGCAGGAATCGCGGTCGTCCGCGATCAGCCTCGGCAACAAGGGGCGGAGCGATGTCTCGGTCGGGATGCGCGTGTTTCATCAGAAGTTCGGTTACGGGCTGATCGCGGAGATCGAGGGCAACAAGCTCGAGATCGATTTCGAGAGCGCGGGGCGCAAACGCGTGATGGACAGTTTCGTGACGATCGGTGGCTAGGCATGCCCGACGTCCGGCCCGACCCTGCTGATGGCGTTGGCGGCACATCCGGATTCGAGGCATAAGACAACCATGCTGTTCCTCGCGCTCAAGGCGATCATCTCCGGCGTCCTGATCGCCGCGGCGTCGACCCTTGCAAAACGCTACCCGGGGTTCGGCGCGCTGGTCGCATCGCTGCCGCTGGTATCGGTACTGGGGATGATCTGGCTATGGGGCGAGAAGCCCGACACCGGGAACATGGCCGCGCATATCGGCGCGACCTTCTGGTATGTCCTGCCGTCGCTGCCGATGTTCGTGGTGATGCCGATGCTGCTGCGCCACGGCATCGGGTTCTGGCCGACGCTCGGGGCGGGCTGCGCGCTGACGATCGCGCTCTACACAATCCTCGTCGCGGTCGCGCCGCGCCTCGGCATTGCGCTGTGAGATCCCGCTTCACGCAACCATCCCGGTCCTAAAGTGTACGTGCGCTGTCGGACGCGTTCAGCAACTATAACCCGCGCGTACGCCATAGACGTCACAAGCCCGATCGCCGGGCCGAAAGGACTCATCATGAAGATCGCCCATATTCTCGCCGCTGCAAGCCTGGCCGCCGGGATCGGTGTCTCGACGACCGCGTCGGCGCAGGACTATCGCGGCGACCGCGGCGGCCATCACGATCGCCGCTTCGACGACCGTCGCGGGCCGCATCGTGACTTCCGCGACGATCGTCGCGGCGACCGTCGCTATGACAATCGCTATCACGGCCGCCACAACGGCTATAATAACCGCGGCCGTAATTGCCGGACCGACTGGCGCAACCATCGCCGCGTCCAGATCTGCCGCTGACCTGGTTTCGGAGGGACGCCCCGGCGTCCCTCCGGCTCCGACTGGCCTAGTCGGACGAATGTAACCTTTACGTCATAAAGTCTTCACGTCATGAAGGGGGTCGGTCGGGGTAACAGCGCCCTATCCTGCGACGGTCGGGTCGATCGTCCTCATCAGGCGCAGCATATTTGTTCAATTCGGTCGTCTTTCCTTTCGCTCCCCCCGCCCCCGTCTACCCGG
>Ga0160428_1002596_pt1 | contig 10707 bp, 11 predicted proteins | sample SolpanmetagenomM_FD_108198 | JGI IMG/M metagenome (GOLD analysis project Ga0160428, IMG submission 108198) | Solar panel surface microbial communities from Lawrence Berkeley National Laboratory, California, USA - M | ecosystem: Engineered > Built environment > Solar panel > Unclassified ...
GGCTGGGGCGTGATTGCCGAAATCTGGCAGCACACCGATGCCAACCAGCCCTCGGATGAGGACGACATCGTGCGCGTGCAGGACGACTTTGGCCGCTAGGCCGGCAGTGTAAACCAAACAGAACGTCATGCTCAGCTGGCGGCCGCTTGCCGAAGCAGCTCGCTCACGCCTTTGGGTAACTAATCCAACAAGGCGAGCGAGCTGCTTCGGCAAGCGGCCGCCAGCTGAGCATGACGTTCTCTCTTTCGTAGGGGGTAGGAAAAACCGCCCGCCGCCACCGCTGTTACTGAGGCCATTGTGCCCGACCTTTACGGCCCGTATTTTCTTGGCAGCCCTGGGCTGCTGTTCGTTATGCTAAAAACTGTTGTGCGCCGCTCCACCGCTTTGCGGCTAAGCTGGCTGTTGAGTATGTTGCTGGGCATCAGCCAGCTGGCGCAGGCCCAGATTGAGCGGCCCGTCACCTGGACGTTTGCCGCCAAGCCTGGCGCGGCGGGTGAGGCCACCCTTACGGCCACGGCCAGCATTGCGGGCAACTGGCATATCTACTCGCAGTTTATCGAGGAAGGCGGCCCCGAGCCCACGAGCTTCAAGTTCGTCCCCTCGCCCGACTACGAGCTGGTGGGCAAGGTGGCCGAAAGCCCCGAGCCAGTGAAGGCTTTCGAAAAGTCCTTCAACATGAACATCGCCTACTTCCCCAAGCGGGCCGTGTTCAGCCAGAAAATCCGCCTCAAGGCGCCGCAAACCACCGTGAAAGGCACGCTCACCTTTATGGTGTGTAACGACGAGAAGTGCCTGCCGCCCGACGACCTCGACTTTAGCATCGCGGTGCAAGGCGCCGCGCCGGCCGCCACCAAAGCAGCTCCTACCCCCGCTGCCCCAGCCAAAGCCGCGCCAGCCGTGGCAACGGTTGCCACGCCAGCCGCTGTGGCCCCAGTGGCCGCGCCCAAGGTCCCTACCCCCTCCGCCGCAGCCAAGTCTGCTGATACCGCCGTTTTCCAGCCCGAGGCTGGCGCGGCGCCCATGCTAGCCCCGGCCGCAGCTACCGACTTGGGGAGCCAGGCTGCGCCCGTAGTGCCGGCGGCTACGGCCGCGGCGGTGGCCGCGCCAGCTGCTACGCAGTCGATGTGGGCCATTTTCTTGGCGGGCTTCCTGGGCGGGCTGGCGGCGCTCATTATGCCGTGCATATTTCCGCTGTTGCCGTTCACGGTCAGCTACTTTACCAAGGGCAACCACTCGCGGGGCGGGGCGGTGGGCCGGGCGGCTTTCTACGGGCTGAGCATCATCTTCATCTACGTGGCCTTGGGCTTGCTCGTGACGGTCATTTTTGGAGCCGATGCGCTCAACGACTTGGCTACCAGCGGCGCTTTCAACTTGGTATTCTTTGCGCTGCTGCTGGTGTTTGCGGCGTCTTTTCTGGGCGCGTTTGAGCTGACTTTGCCCAGCTCTTGGATTAACAAAACCGATACGCAGGCCGATAAAGGCGGCTTGGTGGGTATTTTCTTCATGGCGGCCACGCTGGCGCTGGTGTCGTTTTCGTGCACCGGGCCGATTATTGGCACCTTGCTGGTGCAGGCGGCGGCCACGGGGCAGCTGCTGGGGCCGGCGGTGGGCATGTTCGGCTTCTCGTTTGCACTGGCGCTGCCGTTCACGCTGTTTGCCCTGTTTCCGTCGTGGATGAAGGCGCTGCCCAAGTCGGGCGGCTGGCTGAACTCGGTGAAGGTGGTGCTCGGCTTTCTGGAGCTGGCACTGGCGCTCAAGTTCTTGTCGAACGTGGACCTGGCTTACCACTGGCAGTGGTTTGACCGCGAGGTATTTCTGGCGCTTTGGATTATCATCTTCGCGCTGCTGGGCTTTTACTTATTGGGCAAAATCCGGTTCTCGCACGACAGCCCGCTGGAGTACGTCTCGCTGCCGCGGCTATTCATGGCCATCATCGTTTTTGCCTTTACCACCTACCTGGTGCCAGGCCTGTGGGGAGCGCCGCTGCAGGCGGTGTCGGGTTTCCTACCCCCCCAGCACACCCAAGACTTTGACTTGTACACGCCCACGCTGGGCGGTGGCGGGGGTGGCATGGCGGCCGCGCCCCACGCGCAGCACAAGTACGGCGACATCTTTCATGCGCCGCTGGGCCTCGACGCGTATTTCGACTACGACGAGGCGCGCGCTTATGCGCAAAAAGTTAACAAGCCAATTCTCATCGACTTCACCGGCAATGCCTGCGTGAACTGCCGCAAAATGGAGGCTACCGTGTGGCCCGATGCGCGCGTGCTGCAGCGCTTGCGCGATGACTTTGTACTGGTGCAGCTCTACGTAGACGACAAAACTGCCTTGCCCGAAGCCGAGCAAACGGTGTCGAAATTCAGCGGCAAGAAGCTGAAAACCATTGGCAATAAGTGGAGCGATTTTCAGGCTACGCGCTACAATGCCAACTCGCAGCCCTTCTACGTGCAGCTTGACCCCACCACCGAAAAGGTGCTGGCTACGCCACAGGGCGCCAACTACGACCCCGACAACTTCGTGCGCTTTCTCGATAGTGGCCTGGCGGCACTGCGCGCTGGCCGCCGCTAGCCATGCCCGTCGGGGTTGAGCCGGCGGGCCGCCGCTGGCTGCGCTACGGCCTGGCGCTGCTGTTTGTGGGCACGGGCCTACTGCACTTTATTCACCCCGAAACCTACTTGCGCATCGTGCCGCCGGCGCTGCCTGCGCCCCGGCTGCTGGTGCTGCTGAGTGGCGTGGCCGAGGTAGCCGGTGGGCTGGGCCTGCTACTGCCCGCCACTCGGCGCTGGGCCGGCTGGGGCTTGCTGGCGCTGCTGGTGGCGGTATTTCCGGCCAATGTGCACATGGTGAGCCTGGCCGATGAGCTGCATATTCCCGCCTGGGCGCTGTGGGCACGGCTGCCGTTGCAGCCGCTGCTAATGTGGGCGGTGTGGCGCGCTAGCGAGTATAGCAAGGGCTAGTGCTGGCCTGGTAAGCGGCCAGGGTAGTTAGTTGCCGCCCAACCACAGCTTGCCATCGGCTCACGGAGCCGCCAATGGGGTCGGCGTACACTTCCGTATCGAAGCGGTTATTGTAAGTAGTCTTGGCAAGCAGGAGCAAGGCAATACGCTGGTTCAACTCGACACCGAATGGATAGCGACCAGCCTGATAGTAGCTAGCCACGAGCGCCCTGATTTTGCGGGCATACAGTTCATTAATATCAAAATGCACCTGCTCGTGGGCTAAAAGCAGACGGTTGGCAAAGCTCGTAGAGTCACGCACCCATGAGTAGCGTTGGTTTAGGTACGAATCGATTTGAAAAGTGCCTCGACCTTTGGCATCAGCGCACGGTAGCACAGCAATGCCGGTAGCACTGCAAGCGCCTATTTCGCGCTCGGCGGGCCGAACCAGCTTTGGGCAGGCATGTGCCTGAAAATCGCGCCATCGTAACGGGCGCTGCGCTTGCCAGTATACCAAGCCACGCTCCTCGGCTTGCGCTAGGTGGCTGGCTCGCGACGGGCGGGCCAGTGCACCTAACTCTACCAACAGCATAAAACGAGTAAGTAGCAGAAAGTACATAGTCAAGGAGTAGGCAGCGAGGCAGGAAATGTAGTGACTAAGTTGCACCAGAAAATGTCGCACCTGATGGCTAGTCAGCTAATGCCCCACCCGCATAGCACGTTTTGAACGGCGCTGGGAAGGACCGATTACTTGCGCAGGTAACCCTGTTCTTTGGTAATGTCTCTTTTAATAGTGCAGAATGGGTAGGCCGCGCTTAGCCAGCCACTGCCAACTTATGGTAGCGTTTGTGCCGCAGATTCTGCGAGTCCGCGCGTGGCACGGCTACCTTCGCCGCCTATGTCACAACCTACGCTGCAACGCCGCCTGGGCTTGGTTCAGGCCACGGCGCTCAATATGATAGATATGGTGGGTATTGGTCCGTTCGTGACCTTGCCACTCGTGATGGGGTTTATGGGCCCCAACTTCTTGCTGGCCTGGTTGGTAGGCGCGGCGCTGGCCGCCATAGACGGCCTCATCTGGAGCGAGCTAGGCGCGGCGCACCCCGAGGCGGGTGGCTCGTACCGCTTTCTCAAGCTGGCCTATGGCGAGCAGAAGTGGGGCCGCTACATGTCATTTCTCTACGTGTGGCAGACGCTCATTCAGTCGCCGCTGGTGCTGGCCTCGGGTGCCATTGGCTTTGCGCAGTATTTCAGCTACCTCGTGCCGCTGCCGCTGTGGTGGCAGCCCAAGCTGGTCGCCGGCTCGGTGGTGCTGCTGCTCGTGGCGCTGCTCTACCGCCGCATCGAGGATATTGGCAAGCTTGGGGTGGCGCTGTGGGTGGGCGTGCTCAGCCTCATGGGCTGGCTGATTTTTGGCGGCCTCACCCACCCCAACCACCCGGTGGCTTGGCTGCCGGCGGGGGGGGTAGGGAAGCTGCCCGGCCTGCTCATTTCGGTGGCCATGGGCCAGGCAGCTGTCAAAACCGTGTATTCTTACCTCGGCTATTACAACGTATGCCACCTCGGCGCCGAGATTATCAAGCCCGAACGCGTCATTCCGCGCAGCATTTTCCTGAGCATTCTGGGCATCGCGGCGCTGTACTTGCTGCTGAACTGGAGCGTGGGCACCGTTATTCCGTGGCAGGAAGTGCAGAGCTGGCAGGCGGGCGCCAGCGACAAGTCGCAGTTCATTATCAGCGTGTTTATGGAGCGGCTCTACGGCCCCACGGCGGCCACTGTGGCCACGGGTATGGTGCTTCTGGTGGCATTTGCGTCGCTGTTTGCGGTGCTGCTCGGCTACTCGCGCATCCCGTACGCGGCGGCGGCCGATGGCGAGTTTCTGCCCGTGTTTGGCAAGCTGCACCCCACTAAGCAATTTCCTTACGTGTCGTTGCTACTGCTGGGGGGGGTAGGGTTTGTGTTCAGTTTGCTGTTTCGGTTGGGCGAGGTGATTTCGGCCATCCTGGCCATGCGCATTTTGGTGCAGTTTGTGGGCCAGGCGGTGGGGCTGGTGCTGTTGCGTCGGCGCCGCGGCACGGCGGCTTTGCCCTTCAAAATGCCTCTTTATCCGCTGCCCGTCATTGTGGTCATTATCGTGTGGCTGGCCGTGTTTGCGGGCATCGCGCCGGCCGAAGTAAGCTGGGGCGGGCTGCATTTCAAGCTCTACTTTCAGCTTGCCGCCGTGGGCATGATGGCGCTCGGCACGCTGGCCTTTTTGCTCTGGAGCCGCCGCCAAGGCAAATGGCCGTTTGCGAACGCTGAAGCAAACATTGCTGAGAAAAACTGACGTCGATGCGCACGCGCTGCCTATTCTTATTCTGGTTGTTATTAATAGGTTTTCAAGGTGTTGCGCAGCTGCGGCCGGCCAAGCCGCTGTCGGCCGACTACCTGGCCTGGAGTGCCACGCGCCGCCTGCAAGCCAGCGACTTTCAGCTGCGGGTGCGCGCCCGCAACAACCTGGCAGGCAGCGTCGGCAATTTTGGCTTCCTGATGCGGGGTAGCAACCTGGATTTGCTTAATAAAAAAGGCAACGAGGTAGTGCAAAACGTGTTGTACCGCGCGGGCTCCTACCTCGATTCTTCCAGCCAAACTGCCACGAGCCTGCAACTGCGCTACCTCCAAACGCTGTGGGACCTCAACGAGGTAGCTGCCCGCCGCCTGCGCCAAGAGCTGCGCGGCTCGGCCAAGCGCATCATTATGTGGGGCAAGCCCGACCCTAACGACCTCGTCCAAGAGGCTTATGAAACGGCCAGCAAACGCCAGATTCAGTACACCGACGAAACCAACTACGGCCTCTACCTCGACAAGCAAGCTAGTTGGGAAGCTTTGCTAACCAAGGAGTTGGCCGATCTAAAGGATTTTGCGCTACCAGATTAATTCAGCCGCTCTTCGTGGTTTAGAGGGGGGTAGGGCGGCCACCTAGCTAGCCTAGCCACCGCTCTAGCCCGCCCGCTACCAGCGCGCCGGTCAGCGTATTGAGGAAATTGACTGCGTTGTTGGAGAGGTAGCCGCGCCGCTCCACCGTGGCGCCCAGCACCGAGTCGGCGAGATTGCCGACCGTGCCCGCAACCAGCAGCCATCCAAAAGCCAGCCCCCAGCCAAATCCCAGGCAGTAGCAGACCGTCAAGATAGCGGTGCCCACCAGCCCCAAGGCCGTACCCTCCAGGCTCACCACACCGTTGAGGCCGCGCGTATCGGCTCTCAGGGTGAGAATGTTGTAGTAGCGGCGGCCGTACACGTTGCCTAGCTCCGAGGCCAACGTATCGGCGGTTGCGGCGGCAAAGCTGCCGGCCAGCATCAGGTGGGCTAGCGGCGCGTAGCGTGGCAGTTGCCACGCCAGTAGGCCCAGCAGGCCCGCTACGCCGGCATTAGCTAGCACCTGGCCGGCCGTACGGCGGCCCCGGTTTTCCTCGGCCAGCCCCAGGCGGCGCTTATCGGCCACGCGCCAGCCCGAGGCAGCCGTGCCCAAGCCAAAAAACAGGGCCAGCAGTGCCAATCCGCCAAAGCCGCTACCCAAAAAGATGAGTAGCCCCAGCCCACCGCCCGTCCAGGCGGCCGCCATCGTCAGCTTGCCCGCCCGCACGCTGTACGCCATGCCCAGCCCTAGCAGCCCTACCACTAGGGCTAAGCGGAATAAATCAGTCATAAGGGCAAAATACGGCGCTAGCCCAGCTGCTTCTCGTAGCAGAAAAACCGCAGCCCCGGCCGAAACGCCAGCTTTATCTCACCCGCAAACCGGTAGCCGAGGGCTGGAAACAGCCGTTGCGTAGCCGCGTTTTCCGAATTGGTATCGACGCGCAAGGTGCGTAGGCCCAGGGCCGCAGCCTCGTGTTCGGCCTGCCGCAGCAGCGCCTGAGCCACGCCCCGGCCTTGGGCGGCGGGCGCCACCGCGAGGCGGTGCGTCACGAGGGCTGGCTCAGCAGCGTCCCAGGCGGCGTCGGCATACTCGGGGTCCTGGTCTTGGGTGAGGGCGGCTACCCCCTCTAGCTCGCCCAGGCGCTCGGCCACCCACAGGTGCTGGCGCTCGATGTCTTGGTGAAAAACGGTTTCGTTGGGGTAGTCGCTGGTCCACTGGTAGTTGCCGCTGGCGTTCATCAGCGGCACCACGGCGCGCACCAGCGCCACGATGGCCGGCAGGTCGGCCATCGTGGCCCGGCGAATGGTCAGGTCGTGCGTCATAAGGGAAGTGAGGAAGTGTTTTTTGCCCAAAATTGCTGCTAAAAAGCACGTCATTCCGAGCTTGCCGAGGAATCTCGCAGGAGTCGTTGAACGATGGCGAACGACCACGGGCGAAATTCCTTAGCAAGCTCGGAATGACGTGCTTGTGTAAGCTAGTGCTTAGCCGCGACGCAGCACCTCGGCCGCGTCCTTGGCGAAGTAAGTCAGGATGGCGTCGGCGCCTGCGCGCTTGATGCTCATGAGCACTTCCATCATGGTTTTTTCGCCATCGACCCAGCCGTTTTGGGCTGCGGCCTTCACCATCGCGTATTCGCCGCTCACGTTGTAGGCCGTCACGGGTAGGTTGGTGTTGTTTTTTACTTCCCGAATAATGTCGAGGTAGCTCAAGGCGGGTTTAATCATCACCATGTCAGCGCCTTCAGCTTCGTCGAGGGCCAGCTCACGTAGGGCTTCCAACCGGTTGGCCGGGTTCATCTGGTAGCTCTTTTTATCGCCTTTTTTGGGCGCCGAGTCGAGCGCATCGCGGAAGGGGCCGTAGAACGCCGACGCATACTTGGCGGTGTAGCTCATGATGCTGACGTGGCTGAACGCATTGCGGTCGAGCACGTCCCGAATCCAGGCCACGCGGCCGTCCATCATATCGCTGGGCCCGATGATATCGGCGCCGGCACGGGCCTGGGCCAGGGCCATTTGGCCCAGCACTTCGAGGCTGGCGTCGTTGAGAATCTCGCCCGTTTCCTGGTTTACTACCCCATCGTGGCCGTCCGAAGAATACGGGTCCATGGCCACGTCGGTCATGATAACCACGTCCGGAAACTGCCGTTTGATGTCGGCCACCGTCTTGAGATAAAGGCCGTCGAGGTTGGTCGATTCGCGGGCCAGCGGGTCTTTTACTGCGTCAGAAAGGCCTGGAAAAGGCGCAAAGGAATGGATGCCCAATTCTACGGCCGCCCCGATTTCATCGATGATGCGGTCGGCCGAATAGCGGTACACGCCGGGCATCGACTTCACTTCGAGGCGCTGGTTCTGGCCTTCAATAATAAAAACGGGGTAAATAAAATCGTGGGCAGTGAGGCGCGTTTCCTGCACCATATCACGGATTACCTGCGACTTGCGGTTGCGGCGGGGGCGGTGAGTTGGAATCATAGCAGAGATAACAAGCAGCCGTACCTTTTGTGTGCCCACCGCCCCGCAAAAGTAGTGCTGCCCTACGCCGGTAATTGAGTCAGTACGCTGATAATTAAGGAAATAAGAGCGAGCTAAGCCTTCTTTTTCTTGCCCCCGCTCACCAACGAATACAGCAGAAACAGCACAACGAGCGCACCTACCGCCAGCCCTACCCCCCCGAAAAAGCTCACGCCCGGGATAAGCGCAAACAGCGCACCCAGCCCCGCCAGCAAGGCTAGCACCACCCCGATGGCAAACAAGCCGATGCCGCCTAGCCCATTTTCGGCGGCACCCTCAGTGGTGTGGCGCCGGCCCAAACGCTGGCTCAGCTGGCGACTGGCCCGCGTGGGCACTGCCAGAGTTGCGAGCGCGGTAGGGGGTAGGGCCTTCAGCGCAGCGGCCAGGCGGCGCGGGCGCACTGGCCGGGCGAGTGAGGGTAGGACCTCTACTGGTGTCGAAGCCGCTGGTGCCACCGGCGCAGGCGAGCTGGCAGCTGAGCTAGCAGCGGCCGAAGGCGCCAGGGCCACCGACGTAGCCGGGGCCGGCTGAAACTGAAACGCCACTTGTTCGCCGCGGCAGCCCGCCAGCAGTAGCGCCGGTGCCAAGAATAAGGTTTTTTTCATAACGCCTTATACTCAGAAAGCCCGGATAACGTCGGCAATTAAGACGCAGGCCTCACGCAATTCGCTTTCGGTGATGACCAGCGGCGGCGCAAAACGGATGATGTCGCCGTGCGTGGGCTTGGCCAATAGGCCACGCTCCATCAGGCTCACGCACACGTCCCAGGCCGTGCGGCCATCGGCGGCGGGCTTGATAACCAGGGCGTTGAGCAAGCCGCGGCCGCGCACCAGCGTCACCACTTGGGGGCATTCGCGCTGTAGCTGGCGCATTTCTTCGCGGAAGATTTCGCCTAGGCGGGAGGCATTATCGGCCAGCTTCTCATCGAGCAGCACATCTAGCGCGGCCTGCATCACGGCGCAAGCCAGCGGGTTGCCGCCAAACGTGGAGCCGTGCTGGCCGGGCTGAATAGTAAGCATGATAGCATCATCGGCCAGCACAGCCGACACCGGCAGCACGCCGCCGCTCAGGGCCTTGCCCAGGATAAGAATATCACCCCGAACTTCTTCATAATCAGTAGACAATAGCTTGCCTGTGCGGCCCAAGCCAGTCTGAATCTCATCGGTAATGAGCAGCACGTTGTGCTGGCGGCACAGCTCGGCGGCCCGCGTCAGGTAGCCTTCGCGGGGCACTACCACGCCCGCTTCGCCCTGGATGGGCTCAATGAGAAAGCCGCACACGTGCGGGTCGGCCAGGGCCTCGGCCAGGGCCTCGGCATCGTCGTAGGCACCACCTGGTAGCCCGGCGCGAAGGGCCCAAAGCCCCCCGTGCTGTCGCCGTCGGTGCTGAAAGAAATGATGCCCGTGGTGCGCCCATGGAAGTTGTGCTCAGCCACTACAATGCGCGCCATATTCGGCGCAATACCTTTTTCCTGGTAGCCCCACTTGCGCGCCAGCTTGAGGGCCGTTTCGACGGCCTCGGCGCCCGAGTTCATCAGCAGCGCCTTGTCGTAGCCGAATAGCTGGCACAGCTGCTGCTCGGCCGCGCCCAGCCGGTCGTTGAAAAACGCCCGCGAAGTCAGCGTCAGTCGCTGGGCCTGCTCAGTGAGCGAGCCGATAATGCGCGGGTGACAATGGCCCTGGTTAACAGCCGAATAAGCAGATAAAAAATCGAAGTACTGCCGGCCGGCCACGTCCCACAGGTGCACGCCCTGGCCCCGGCTCAGCACCACGGGCAGCGGGTGGTAATTGTGCGCGCCGTACTGGTCTTCGAGCTGCATCAGCTCTTCGGCGCGGGAGGTGGGGGTAGGGGCTATCATAGAGGTAGAGGCAGAGTGGGCGAAAAGTGCAGCAAGGTAAGAAAGGCACTATTTCTGAACCTCAGCCAGTCTGATTAAGTTGGTTAGGCGCACTACTTTCGTGCTCCGCTATGCCCGTTGCCGACCCCCGCCTTGCCGCCTTCGCCGCCCTACCCCTACAGCCCGGCGACGTTTATTATACCCCCGAAGGCTACCTCGTTTTTACCGCGCAATACCACCAGCGCCGGGGTTTTTGCTGCGGCAATGGCTGCCGCCACTGCCCCTGGCAGAAAGCAAAGCAGCAATAGCGAAAAAATAAAAGGAGCTGCCCAAGCCGCCGCCGACAGCCGTTCCAAATTCCTCACTCCTCATTCTCAAGTGATTTGCGATTTGGTGGTTGGTTGAATTTTGCCGATATTTGCGGCCCGTTTCGGAATAGCATCATCTAACCCTTCGATATCATGGCCCGAGTTTGTGATTTGACCGGCAAGCGTACCCGCGTAGGCAACAACGTATCGCACGCCAACAACA